>Ga0315294_10005515_pt1 | contig 13886 bp, 19 predicted proteins | sample YL17G13_40_MG_FD_203626 | JGI IMG/M metagenome (GOLD analysis project Ga0315294, IMG submission 203626) | Sediment microbial communities from Yellowstone Lake, YNP, Wyoming, USA - YL17G13_40 | ecosystem: Environmental > Aquatic > Freshwater > Lake > Sediment | place: USA: Wyoming | collected... | reverse complement strand
CATTTTTTACAAATTCTATATTTCTCTTTCTTTTCAATTTTATAACTTATCCTTGTTGCCTTACCACATTTTGCGCAAATAATCTTAATATTGGAAACATGGATAGGAGCAAGGACTTCAATAATTTGACCTTTTTCACCTGACCTTTTTGGCCTTAAATGTTTTTTTCTCAGATTGATACCTTCGATCATAATTCTCTCTGCCTTAGGAAATACTTTTAGGACCTTACCCTTTCTGCCTCTATCTTTGCCTGAAATCACTATAACTTGATCTCCTTTTTTTATTTTCATATTTTTGAAAAATAGGCTGTGATTTTATATTAAACGAGTTCTTCGGCAAGGGTTGCTATCCTTTCAAACCCCCTTTCTCGAAGTTCGAGGGGAACCGGTCCGAAAATTCTTCCGCCTTTGGGTTCTTTTTTTATATCTAAAATTACAGCAGCATTTTCATCAAAGCGTATATAGGTTCCGTCTTTTCTTCGGTATGATTTTTTTTGTCTAATAATTACTGCTCTAACAATATCATGCTTTTTAACTGGCCTTCTAGGTTCAGCCTTCTTTACTGAAGCTACAATAACATCACCGATTTGCGCATATCTTCTTCTTGTGCCACCCAAAACTCTGAAGCATTGGATAATTTTTGCTCCACTATTATCAGCTACTTTTAGCATTGCCCTAGGCTGAATCATATATTAATAAAAATTTAACAATAAACTGGTAATATTTCTTCTAAATGAGAATTATCCATTGTTCCTTGTTCATTTAAGCTTTGCTTATAACTCGCCATCTTTTTTCTTTGCTTAAAGGACGGCATTCTTCAACAATGACCTGGTCGCCTACTTTATATTCTTTTTTTTCGTCGTGTACTTTATATTTTTTATGAATTTTATATCTTCTCTTGTATTTTGGGTGTTGTTTTACTTGTTCAACCTTAACAACAATTGTTTTTTGCATTTTATCTGAAACAACTGTACCTCTTAATTTACGTTTTGGCATAACTTTATTTAAAATATATCCTTACTTTATTAAAACTCCTAGGAAACGTATTTAATTTTTAGCTTTCCGTTCGGAGCTCTGGCGAAGAATGGTTAAAATTCTAGCAATATCTTTTTTAATTTTTCTTATTTCCCTAACATTCTTTACTTTTCCTGAGGCCAGATCAAAGCTCAAAACCCTTAAACGTTCCCTATCATCAGACAGAAATTTTTGCAATTCTCCTTCTGTTTTTTGTCTCAGTTCAGTGACTTTCATTATATCAACGAGAGATAATTTTTGTTTTTACTGGTAATTTTGCTCTTGCCCTGCCTAAAGCCTCTTTGGCTAATTCTTCTTTAATTCCGTCTAATTCAAAGATAATACGGCCTGGCTTAATTGGAAAAACATAATGATCCACGCTTCCTTTTCCTCCTCCCATTGGCACTTCTGTTCCTTTTCTAGTGACTGGTTTTTGTGGGAAAATTCTGATCCAAAGCTTTCCTCCTTTCCTTAGATATCTTATTATTGCTCTTCTGGCAGCCTCAAGCTGACGAGAACTAATCCAATGAGCTTCTAGGCTTTTTAACCCATGACTACCAAAAACAAGTTCCGTGCCTCTAGTCTCAATCCCCCTGGAGCGACCCTTCATCCATTTTCTATGTTTTACTTTTTTAGGATAAAGCATTTTCCCCTTATTTACTATTCTTAAAATTTTTCACCTTTGTATATCCAAACTTTTACCCCTATTACTCCGTAACTACAATAAGCTTCAGAGGCGGCATAATCAATATCAGCCCTTAAGGTCTGGCGAGGAAGGCGACCCTTTTTCAACCATTCTCTTCTTGCAATTTCGTTTCCTCCAAGTCGTCCCGCTACTTCAACCCTTGCCCCTTGGACTTCCTTGTGCGTAGTAATCTTATCTAAGGCCTGTTTCAAGACTCTTCTGTGAGGAACTCTCCTCTCTAATTGTTGAGCAATCCACTGTCCTGCTAGGGCAGAATGAACCCATGGATCTTTCACTTCTCTGATTTCAATTCGTATTTCCTGTTTTGCCGAAGTTTTATTGGCGGAAAAATCTTTTTTAAGTGCTTTTTTAAGCTCTTCAATTCCTCCGCCGCCTCGGCCGATAACTAAGCCGGGCCTGGCACAAGTTACTATAATATTTATTTTTCCGGCAGAACGCTCAATCTCAATCCGTTCTACTCCTGCCTGGGAAAGTTTCTCTCTAAGGAATTCTTTAATTTTAAAATCTTCTTCTAAAAATTTCGAGAAGTCTTTTTTCGCCAACCAACGGGAATCCCAATCCGTTGTTTCTTTTATTCTAAAAATTTTAGGATGGACTCTGTGAGACATATTTAGAATGATTTTCTTTTAAAAATTCGGGGCATTATTTTCCCAATCTTGGGCTTCGCCACTCTAATTTCGGGCTTTCTCTTTGTTTTTTCCATCTTTGGAATCGCTTTTTCTTTTTTACCCTCTACTTCTTCTTTTTTAAGCCTCCTCTTTCTGATTCGGCCTAGGGGTTTTATGACGCCGGAAAGAGAATCTAAAACCAAAGTTATGTGAGAAGTTTTTTTCTGGATCTCTGTGGCCATTCCCCGAGACCTTGGCATCCATCTCTTCAATTTTGGCCCTTCATCAACGGTAATTTTGGAAATATAGAGATTTTCTTCTTTAAGACCGAAATTGTTATTGGCGTTGGCAATCGCTGATTTTAAAAGCTTTGTGATGGGTAAAGCTACTTTTTTGGTTGTAAATTGAAGCAAAACTAAAGCCTGAGAAGTTTTCTTCCCGCGAATCAAATCAGTTACCAAACGAACTTTTCTGGGCGCTATTCTTAGATATCTTAATTTAGCTGTTACAGCCATATTATGGTGAATTATTGGAATTAATTTGTTAACAGATTACTGTTCATTACTTTCTGTTTATTTTTCGCTGGTTTCTTTAATTTTTTCGGTCTCTCTTTCTTTTACTTTCTGTTCTATTTCCCGCTGCATTCTCCCTCCGTGCCTACCAAATTTCGTTGTCGGCGAAAATTCTCCAAGTTTATGTCCAACCATTTCTTCTGTGATATAAACTGGAACAAATTCTTTCCCATTATGGACGCCGAAAGTAAAACCAACCATTTCTGGCAGAATTGTAGAAGCCCTCGCCCAGGTCTTAATTATATTCTTTGCTCCTGCCTTTAAATTCTTTATCTTTTTTAATAATTTTTGGTCAACAAAAGGACCTTTCTTTAGCGATCTAGCCATACCCCGTAGGAAATTAAATATTTTCAGTTGTTATTATATTTAGACCTTTGGACATTTCTGTAATTATTGTTATTTATATAATCAAGGTTTTTTGAATAGAAAATATCTGGATATATATGTCCCGTGGAAATTTAATCTTGGATATTATATTTTACTTTATCAACAAAACCTCTTGTTTCCTACGGGGCATAATTTTATTTTTTCTTTTTTCTTCTTTGAATTATAAATTTATCTGTGTGTCTTCTTTTTCTGGTTTTTACTCCCAAAGCCGGCTTACCCCAAGGAGTTTTAGGATGTTTCAACCCAATCGGAGATCTTCCCTCACCTCCTCCATGCGGATGAGATTTAGGAGTCATAGCCGATCCTCTTACTGTCGGCCTTATTCCCCTAAGACGATTTCTTCCTGCTTTCCTTAAATTTTCGTAGATATGTTCAGCATTGGAAACCGACCCAATTGACGCAAAGCATTCTCCTAAAAACTTTCTAATTTCTCCTGAAGGCATCTCCAAATGGGTGAATTTTCCCTCTTGAGCTAAAACTTTTGCTGTAGCTCCTGCTGACCTTATAAGTTTCCCTCCTCTGCCTGGCTCAATTTCAACATTATAAATTAATGTTCCCAGGGGAATATTTTTTAATTTCATTCTATTGCCCAATCTTACCTCAGCTTTTTCAGAAATAACAATTTGGTCTCCAATATTTAAGCCCTGGGGAGCCAAAATATATTTCTTTTCTTCATCTTGATATTCAATCAAAGCAATAAAAGCAGTCCGATAGGGATCATATTCTAACGCAGCGACCTTAGCCGGAATATCTATTTTCCCTTGGCCGAACTCAACGATGCGGTAGAGTCTTTTTGCTCCCCCTCCCCGATGGCGAACAGTTATCCTGCCTCTATGGGATCTTCCTGCCCTTTCTTTAAAAAATTTTAGCAATTTTTTTTCGGGCTCTTTTTTAGTCAAAATTGACTTCATAAATCTTCAGTTGAAAGAATTATTATCTTGGCAGAACTTCTATCTTTTGTCCTTCGCCTAATTTTATTATTGCTTTTTTATAGCCCTTTCTCCAGCCGAGTATTTTCCCTAATCTTCTTTTTTTTGGCGGCACTTTGATTATTTTTACCGACAATACATCAACATTATAAAGGCCTTCAATTGCTTTTTTAATTTCAATTTTATTAACTTCTGGCCAGACTTTAAAAGTATACTGATTCTTCTCAGTTAAATCAGTAGATTTTTCAGTGACCTGAGGGGATTTTAAAACTCTATAAGCTATGCCAACTTTTCTATCTCTGGTTTTAATAGGGCGGGGCTGAGGAATTTTCACGCTTTCTTTTTTTTCTGTTATTTCTTTTTCAACTTTAATCTCGGGGGGCTTTTTTGCCTCTTCTACTTTCTTACTTTTCTTTTTTAAAAAATCTAAAACTGCCATACCCCGTAGGAAATTAAATATTTTCAGTTGTTATTATATTCAAATTTTTAATCATCTCTATAATTATTATTATTTATATAAACAAGGGTTTTTGGGCAGAAAATATTTGAATCTGTATATGTCCCGAGGAAATTTAATCCTGGGTGCTTTATCTCGATTTATTAACGAAAACCCTCTGGTTTCCTACGGGGCATGTTATCTTAGAAATGCCTCTTTGATTTTTTTGATTGATTCTTTTGGTAAAATTAAATATTTAAAAGAAAGCAGGTCTAAACAATTTAAGTCTCTTGCCTGGATAGTTTGAGTTTTCGGAATATTTCTAACGGCTAGGATAATACTCTTTTCAATTTGAGGAAGAGCAATAAGAATACTTCCCTCTTTGAAATCTTTAATTTTGGATCTTAGGTCTTGAAGAATTTTAAACATGATTTTTGTCTTTGGTTTTTCTAATTTTAAATTGTCTAAGACTAAAAGTGAATTTTTCCTGGCCTTTTCTGACAAAACCATAAATAAAGCCTTCCTTTTCATTTTTTTTGGAATTATCTTTTTGAAAACCTTTTCTTTTCTTGGTCCAAAAGTTACTCCTCCTCCACGCCAAATTGGTGATCTTATAGAACCGTGTCTTGCCCTACCCGTTCCTTTCTGCCTCCATGGTTTTTTACCACCCCCTCTCACTTCTCCCCTGTTTTTTGTATGAGCAATAATTTTTCTCCGGTTTGCCATCTGAGAAACCGTGACTTGATGAACTAGGTCAGAATTTAATTTTACACCAAAAATTTCAGATGGTAATCTGGTCTGTCCAACTTCTTTTCCGTTTTGATCATAAACCTTGACTAACATAAATTTATTGGTATTAATATAGTAGTACCTTCACCAATCTGTCTTAGGGCATCGGGAAATAATCCTAACTCAATGTTTTTCTTGGACGAAGGACTCATTCCTTATTTCAGAGAAAGACTGAACTGGAAAAAAGTAAATTTCAGGCGGCTAAATGTGGAATTAAGTAATGTCTTGAATGAATTGATTAAAGAAGGGAAGTTAGAGCTTTCTCTAACTCCGGAGTGTTATATTTGTTTTGCAATACCGTCACATTAGTTCTTTTAGTTCTTTTCTCGTAATCCGGGGCACTATCCATTATGTGCCCGTTTTTATTTTAAATTCATTATTTCCAGTAGCCCACCATTCTTTCCCGGAATTGCTCCTTTTATGGCTATTAAATTATTTTCTTTATCAACTTTCACTATTTTTAAATTTTTTACAGTTACTCTTTCTGTCCCCATTCTTCCTGGCATCTTCCTGCCTTTTATTACTCTTTCGGGAAAGGAAGAGCCAACAGAGCCCAATGTCCGAGCTTCATGTTTTACTCCGTGTGAGGCTCCTCTGCCTGAAAATCCCCATCTTTTTACAGCTCCGGCAAAACCCTTACCTTTAGAAGTTCCCGATATTTTAACTAAATCTCCTTCCTGAAAAATTGAAACATCAATTTTATCGCCAACCTTGTATTTTGAAATATCGCCTTTAAATTCTCGCAAATATCTAAATGGTTTTTGTTTTTGCGGTTTTTTTATTTTCTTTTCTTTAGTTATCTTTTCAAAACCAATTTGGATGGCTTCGTAGTTATCTTTATCTTTTGCCTTAATCTGTAAAACCTGACAGGGGCCAGCTTCAATTAAAGTTACAGGAACTACATTTCCCTTTTCGTCAAAAACCTGAGACATCCCCAATTTTTTACCAAGAATAAACTTCATAATTACGCTAAATTTATTGATAACTGAAAGCCGGGCTTAGCCCGGCTTTCAGAAACCTGAGCTATTTATTTTAACAAATTTATGAAAATTTTAAAAATTGTGATATTCTCATAAAATTTCCGTGTAATTTGTGTATCAGCTGACCTAAATTACATTTTAACTTCAATGTCAACCCCGGCAGGCAGGGTTAAGCTCATCATCGCATCAATTACTTTTGGATTGGGACTCAGAATATCAATCAATCTTTTATGAATTCTCATCTCGAATTGCTCCCGCGCATCTTTATGAACAAAAGAAGAACGGTTAACCGTATATTTATGAATTTCAGTTGGAAGAGGAACTGGTCCTAAGACTTCTGCTCCGTAACGTATGGCTGTTTCAATAATTTGGCGGCAACTACTATCAATAACCTTATTATCATAAGCCCGGAGCTTAATCCGTAATCTTGGCTTGACTTCCTCTTTGGTTGCGACTTCTTTCTGTTTTGGCATCTTAAAAGAACATTAAAGGCACTAGCCAAATATTAATTAAAATACGAATTGCAAATTTAACTTTTTACTTTTCAATCTTTGTTACGACACCAGAAGCTACTGTTTTTCCTCCTTCCCTAATAGCAAATCTATGTTTTTCTTCTAAGGCAATCGGGGAAAGTAATTTAATTTTTAGGTTAACTGTGTCTCCTGGCATAACCATCTCGGTACCTTCTGGTAAAGTTACGTCTCCCGTTACATCAGTGGTCCTGAAATAAAACTGAGGCTTATAACCTGTGAAGAAAGGCGTATGTCTACCACCCTCTTCTTTGGTTAGAACATAAATTTCTGCCTCAAATTCAGTATGAGGAGTAATACTGCCTGGCTTTGCTAAAACTTGTCCCCTCTCTACTTCTTCTTTTTTAAGACCTCTCAAGAGTACCCCAACATTATCGCCCGCTCTTCCTTCGTCAAGAGTTTTGTTAAACATCTCGATGCTTACAGCTACGGTCTTTGCGGTTGGACGAATGCCAACTAGCTCAACCTCTTCATTAGGCTTGACTATACCCCTTTCAATTCGGCCAGTGACTACTGTTCCACGGCCAGCAATTGAGAATACGTCCTCAATAGCCATCAAGAAAGGTTTATCTGTTTCTCTAGAAGGTTCTGGAATAAAATCATCTAAAGCTTTAACTAATTCTAAAATTGGCTTGGCTGCTTCATCATCAGCTGATTTAGCATCTAAGGCTTTTAAAGCGGAACCCTTAATTATTGGAGTTTCATCACCTGGAAAACCGTATTTTTTTAATAATTCCCGAATCTCTGATTCAACAAGGCCAATCATTTCCTGATCTTCAGCAGCAACTAAATCGCATTTGTTTAAAAAAACAATGATTGAGGGAAGCCCTACCTGTCTTGCCAATAGAATATGTTCTCTGGTCTGAGGCATTGGTCCATCCGGTGCAGAAACAACTAAAATCGCTCCATCCATCTGGGCCGCCCCTGTAATCATATTTTTTATGTAGTCAGCGTGTCCCGGGCAGTCAATATGGGCATAGTGCCTTTTTTCGGTCTCATACTCTACGTGGCAAATATTAATGGTCAAGCCACGGGCTTTTTCTTCAGGTGCCGAATCAATTTCGTCAACTGTCTTTTTTGAAGCACGGAGGCCTTTCAAAGTTAAAACCTTTAGAATGGCGGCAGTAAGTGTCGTCTTACCGTGATCAACGTGTCCAATTGTCCCGACATTAAGGTGGGGTTTTGATCTCTCAAATTTTTCTGGCATGTTCTAAATATTAAGGGACAAGTAACAGATAACAGATTCTAAATTTTGTTTCCTGCTCCTTGTTTCCTGTTAATTTGTTTATATTATTATTTTATTAATTTTTTAAAAATAGTCAATAACGCTAAAAGGCAATATAGACTTCTCCATCACTAATTATCTTAATACCAGAAATCTCCTGCAAGGTCAAGTCTATCGCCTCTTCCCCTCAATTATTTCCTGGGTAATATTTTGAGGGACTTCCTCGTAGTGATTGAACTCCATTGTAAAGTTTCCTCTTCCCTCACTCATTGAACGCAAACTGGTAGCATAGCCGAACATTTCAGCCAAAGGAACTTTAGCATCAATTACTTTTAGGTTTAACCTATCTTTTGTCTCTTCAATCTTTCCTCTCCGCGCTGCCAAATCTCCAATAACATCGCCAAAAAATTCAGCAGGGATAATTACCTCCAATTTCATTATTGGCTCAAGCAAAACTGGCTTGGCTCTTTTCGTTGCCTCTTGGAGAGCAATTGAACCTGCAATTTTAAAGGCTATTTCGGATGAGTCAACTTCGTGATAAGAACCGTCGTACAAAGTCACCTCCATATCAACCATTGGGTAACCTGCCAATATACCTTTGTCCATTGCCTCTTTCACTCCTTTTTCTATTGCTGAAATAAATTCTCTAGGGATTATTCCTCCCTTGATAGCGTCGACAAATTCAAATCCTTCTCCTCTTTTTTTCGGTTTAGCTCTTAGCCAGACATGACCGTATTGCCCTCTTCCTCCTGACTGCCTAATATATTTTCCTTCGGCCACTGCCTCTGCCATAATCGTCTCTTTATAGGCTACCTGAGGCTTCCCGGATGAAGCTTCAACTTTAAACTCTCTCCTCATTCTATCGGTAATAATTTCCAAATGCAACTCTCCCATCCCTGAAATGATTGTCTCGCCTGTTTCCAAGTCTCCTCTAACTTTAAAGGTTGGATCTTCGTCGGCTAGTCTCCGTAAAGCCAAACTCATTTTTTCCTGATCAGCCTTCGTTTTAGGCTCAATCCGAATAGAAATAACCGGTTCGGGAAATGAAATTTTCTCCAGAACTATGGGCTCTCCAGGAAGACAAAGAGTGTGCCCGGTAGAAGTGTTTTTTAAGCCTACTGTTGCTCCAATTTCTCCAGCATAAATTTCTTCTACTTCTTCTCTCTCAGCAGCATGCATTCTCAAGATTCTTCCTATTCTCTCTTTCTCACTTGTTGTGGAGTTTAGAAGATAAAAGCCTCTTTTTAGTGAGCCGGAATAAACTCTAAAATAACTGAGAGTACCCACATAAGGATCAGCTGCTATTTTAAAGACTAAGGCTGCAAATGGTTCTGCATCTGAAGCCTTTCTTTCAATTATCTGACCAGTTTTGGGATCAGTTCCTTTAGTCGGAGGAATATCAACCGGACTTGGTAAATAGGAGCATACAGCATCTAGAAGAGGCTGAATCCCTTTATTCTTTAGAGCTGAGCCGCATAAAACTGGAATAAGCTTATAAGAAAGAGTGGCCTTTCTTAAAACCTCTCTCAGCTCTTCCGTCGTTATTTCTTTACCAGCCAGGTATTTCTCAAGAAGTGTTGTATCTTCAGCTGCAACTTTTTCAACCATTTTTTTTCGCCATAATTTCGCCTCTTCAAGTAAGTTTTTAGGAATCTCTTCTTTAACCACATCCTGGCCAAAATCTCCTTGGAACTTTAAGGCTTTCATTTCTAAAAGATCGACTATCCCTTCAAGCTTTTCCTCTATGCCAATGGGCAATTGAAGTGTAATAGCATTGGGAGATAATTTTTGTTTAATAGATTCGAAGCTTTTTTCAAAGGAAGCCCCCATTCTGTCTAGTTTGTTTATAAAACATATTCGGGGAATCTGAAATTTATCTGCCTGATGCCAGACTGTTTCAGATTGTGGCTCTACCCCAGCAACTCCATCAAATACAACTACTGCTCCATCTAAAACCCGCAGGGATCTTTGAACTTCAACAGTAAAATCAATGTGGCCTGGGGTGTCAATAATGTTGAATCTATATTCGTTTTCTTTTTTTCTTTCAAACCCTAGAGGAACCCAAAAGCAAGTAGTGGCAGCTGCAGTTATTGTAATCCCCCTTTCTCTCTCTTGAACCATCCAATCCATAATTGCCTGGCCATTATGAACTTCTCCAATTTTGTGCGAAATGCCCGTGTAAAACAAAACGCGCTCGGTTACCGTTGTCTTGCCGGCGTCAATGTGCGCTATTATTCCAATATCTCGATTTCGTTCGATTGGATAAATTCTTGGCATAATTTTTTCTGAAGCGACTACCACGCAAAACGGGCAAAAGCACGATTCGCCTCAGCCATACGATGAGTATCATCTTTCTTTTTTATCGCCCAGCCAGTATTATTTGCAGCTCCTATCAATTCTTCGGCTAATTTTTCACTCATAGGCTTACCTTTTTTCGAACGAGCTCCTTGTATTATCCAACGTATTGCCAAAGTTATTTTTCTTTCCCCCCTTACCTCTCTGGGAACTTGGTAAGTTGCCCCACCTCTTCTTTTTGGCTTTACCTCAAGTAAAGGGGAAGCATTTTTAATCGCAAGGTCAAAAATTTCCAAAGATTCCTTTTGAGATTTTTCTTTTATAATGTCTAAGGCCTGGTAAACAATTTTTCTCGCTAATGATTTTTTGCCTTTTTTCATTATATGGTTGATAAATTTAGCAACCATAGGGTTATTATAAACTGGATCTGGTAGGATATCTCTTTTTGCTTTCTTTTTTCGACGCATAATTTAAAGTTATATTTATAGTTAAAGATAGAATTAGACTATACAGCTCTTTTTGTTCCATATTTTGATCGTCCCTGTTTCCTTCCTTCAACGCCAGCAGTATCAAGAATACCCCTGACAACGTGATATCTTACTCCCGGCAAATCCTTTACTCTTCCTCCCCGAATCATAACAACTGAGTGTTCCTGTAAACTATGCCCCTCGCCTGGGATATAGGCCGTTACTTCCATGCCGTTAGTTAATCTTACCCTAGCGACTTTTCTCAAGGCGGAATTTGGTTTCTTGGGTGTAACAGTAAAAACTTTTAAGCAGACTCCTCTTTTAAAAGGTGAAGAATAATCTTTCGGTCGATTTTTTAAAACATTAAAGCCGAAAGTCAAAGCCAGCGTTTTATGACGCTTACTGGTTTTTCTTCTTCTTTTTTTAATCAGTTGATGAATGGTAGGCATTTTTTTCTAAAATAATTAAGCGTTTAGCGCTTACGGTAAAAATTAGCAAAAAAATTATAAAATGTCAACCTGGTTCAAGGTAACGGGCTACCTACAATTAATTTAAAAAGCCAAGCTATAATCAATCCTATCCATTGAAAGAAAAAGAAGATAACGAGAAGCACTAGAAGAAAACCAGATTGGTTTAAGGATGATTTAATATTTTCTAAAGATGGTGGCAAAATACTAAAAAGAATATGAGAACCGTCTAAGGGAGGAATGGGTAGCAGATTAAAAACAGCTAAAAGTAAATTAATAAGGACAATGTAACTAAACATCAGGTAAAGTCCTGGGATGCTAACTATTGCTGGAAAAAATCTAAGGGTTAATCCAAAAACTAAGGCCAGTGATAAATTAGCAACAGGACCCGCTAATGCTACCTTGGCCGCCCCATATTTTTGATCCCTGAAATTATATGGATTAATCGGAACTGGTTTTGCCCAGCCAAAAATAATCCCTTGGCCAGAGAGAGCAAGATTCATCAAAAGTAAAATACCAGGCAGAATAACTGAGCCGATTGGATCTATATGAGAAATTGGATTTAAAGTAAGCCGCCCGGCATTCTTTGCTGTCGGATCTCCTAAATAATTCGCTACCACTCCATGAGACACTTCATGAAAAACAACTGAAAATATTAGGACAATTAAAAGAAAAACATATTCCATGATTTAATATTATATCAAAATTTATTGATTTTGCCAATAAGAATGATTTGCAAATTCCTAAAATATGAGTAAAATATAATTATTATGCCCGGTAGTGAAAATTCGACTGCTACTGGGTAGCAATATAAAATTAATTTTAGTCTAATTTCTACTACCGGGTATGACAAAGAAATGTGCAATTTGCGGAAAAGGATCAATGCTAGTGTGGCGGCGAGTTAAATTAAGAGGAAAATATAATCCGACCATCAAAAGAAAGCAAAAACCAAATTTGCAATGGTTAAAGCTGCCATCAGGTAAGCGAATCTTGGCTTGCGCAAAATGCATTAAAGCCAGGAGCAAAAGATCCTAACCACCTCGGGGTGTCCCTCACTAAATTACGGAGTGTAGTACAATGGTTAGTATTTGCCCTTGGGGTGGGTAAGACCCGGGTTCGACTCCCGGCACTCCGAATATAATATAAAAACATGGACGTAGAAAAAATCCGAGAGGATTTTCCTATATTTAAAGAAACAATAAACGGCAAACCAATTGTCTATTTTGATAATGCCTGCCAAAGTTTAAGGCCGATATCAGTAATCCAGGCTTTGAATGAATATTACCAGAAATATCCAGCTTGTGCCGGCCGCAGTATGCATAAATTAGGGGAATTGGTCACAAAAAAGGTTGATGGGGCACGAAGACAAATTGCTAATTTTATAAAAGCAAAGAGGAAAGAAGAAATAATTTTTACTCGCAATACTACCGAGGGCATAAATTTAATAGCTCACTCACTAAATTTAAAACAGGGGGATATTGTTTTAACCACTGATAAAGAACATAATTCTAATTTAATCCCTTGGCAGATATTATCTAAGAAAGTCGGCATCATTCATAAAATAGTTCCCTCAAAAGAGGACAACACTTTTAATTTAGAAACTTTTGAGAAAATGATGGATAATCAGGTAAAACTGGTCTCAATGGTTTTTACTTCAAATTTAGACGGCGTAACTATTCCCGCTAAAGAGGTTATAGAAATTGCCCATCGAAAAGGAGCAAAGGTTCTCTTAGATGCCGCCCAAACTGTACCGCACCAAGAAATTGATGTTTCTAAGCTGGACGTGGACTTTCTAGCTTTTTCTGGCCATAAAATACTTGGCCCATCAGGCACGGGAGTACTATATGGGAAATATAATCTTCTGGAGGAATTGGAACCATTCTTGGTTGGCGGCGATACCGTTGAATACACAACTTATACCAGCCATAAATTTTTGCCGCCTCCAGAAAAATTCGAAGCTGGCCTTCAAGATTATGCCGGAATAATCGGACTTGGGGAAGCAGTTAAATATTTAAGTCAAATCGGATTTCAAAATATAGCTGAACACGAATATAAATTAAATAAATTCATCTCAACAGAGGTTGTTAAAATCCCTAAACTAAAAATTATTGGTCCTACTGATTCATCTTTGCGTTCTGGAATAATTTCTTTTTACATAGAAGGGATTGATTCACATCAAATAGCTCTAACCCTGGACGAAATGGCAAACATTATGATTCGTTCGGGCCAGCACTGCGTTCATTCCTGGTTTACTTCGCACCAAATTCGGAGTTCAGCACGGGTGTCTCTATATTTTTACAATATACTCAGAGAAGCAGAAATCTTTGTTGAAAACTTAAACAAATTCATCAAATTATATCATTAGTATAAAATTATGTTTTGTTTGATTGCTTTAATTGTTTTTTCAATTTTAGGAATTTTCAGCGCCACGCATCGTGCTTTAGCTCGCCAGGCTTTTGATTGTGTCTTCAGAAGAATCACT
>Ga0315294_10005512_pt1 | contig 13897 bp, 9 predicted proteins | sample YL17G13_40_MG_FD_203626 | JGI IMG/M metagenome (GOLD analysis project Ga0315294, IMG submission 203626) | Sediment microbial communities from Yellowstone Lake, YNP, Wyoming, USA - YL17G13_40 | ecosystem: Environmental > Aquatic > Freshwater > Lake > Sediment | place: USA: Wyoming | collected... | reverse complement strand
GATAAGGATACTGAACCAGCAAGCAAGCATCTTTACACTGGCTGATATGGGACTTGTAGAAAAGCAATATTCAATGATTCAAAGTGCCATAAAAAAACCATCCGGCATGATTTTATTGTGCGGTCCTACCGGCAGCGGTAAAACCACTACTATGTATGCAATGCTCAACGAGATTGACAGGTTTACACGAAATGTCATCACAGTGGAAGATCCGATTGAGTCGATGCTGCCGGAAACCAGTCAGATTGAAATCAATCCCAAAGCCGATATTACATTCGCAAAAGCTCTTCGCAGCATCCTCAGGCAGGACCCGGATGTTATATGTATAGGAGAAATACGCGATGAGGAAACCGCAGAGATTGCCCTTCGAGCATCGCAGACCGGCCATCTTGTGCTGGCAACAGTGCACTGTCAAAGCAACGCAGCGGCCCTAATCAGGCTGCTGGATTTGGGTGTATCATCCCTTTTGCTGTCTTCGGGACTAAGTCTCCTGGTCTCACAAAGACTGGTTCGCCAGCTTTGCGAACACTGTAAAAGACCGGCAGAATTAACCGAGGGCCTAATCCGGGAATTCCAAAGTAAAGATGTTGACTATGCAAATATGTTCGATGCCAAAGGTTGCCGGCGATGTGACGGAACTGGCTATTTTGGAAGGATGGCGGTTTTGGATATTCTGCCGGTAACCGACGAATTGAAGGCCGATATTGCCGATAACAAAGCACTGATTGATGAATTGAAAAACAAAGGCAAAAGAAAGAGCAGGACCAACCTGAGGAAAGAAGGCTTAAAAAAGGTATCATCGGGGATCACAAGCCTCGAAGAACTCAAAAGGGTAATAGGATAGAATTTATGGTATTGTTGGCTGGCATATTGGTAGGTGGACTTTGCATTTGGTTTGCAGTCAAAATTGGCTTCTATGAAACGTGGGCTATGCTGTTCAATATCGTAATTTCTATCTATGTAGCCCTTTTCCTGGCGCAGCCGATTGTGAAAATTTTACCAGAAGAAGCAAGCAGTATCCGATGCTGTGAAGCACTGACTCTGATAGTTCTTGCGACAGGGACTTTTTTAATCCTGCACGGAATTACATACATACTATTTACAAGCCAGTTTAAGGTAACATTCCCAAAAATATTCGATATTCTCTTCGCAGGCTTTCTGGGCTTCTTCGGCGGTTACCTTGTCTTGAGTTTCGCAGCAATTATAATCGCACTTACACCTTTTGGAGTACACGTAGGTATCACTAAAGAGATAGTAAAGAATAACATGTCGTATAGCTGCTCATACCACTTATTCGATGGAATCAACTGGTTTGTATCCCCACCAGAAAAAAATATAAATAGCCAGGATTTTATCGAGCAATTCATAGACAAACCACAACCAGATACTCAGGATGAAAATCCTCAACAAGCAGAACCGGACAAGGCGATTCAGCCCAATGATGCTTAAACAAATATTTGTTAAAAACTCAGTCCCCCCCCGCCGCGTGAATATAATCCTTAAGATATTTCAGCACGGCAACTTTTTCAGCATGTTCATTTCCCCACACAGCCTTAATACCAGCAGCTTAGCTTAATTTAGAACAAGTCCTGTCCAGCACAATTGTACATTTTTCCGGCATTAAAAAGTGAAATATGAAAAAAATAATTTGTCTATACCGAAAAATTGTATTACTTTATTACTGTTATGTTGAGATCGAATGATCTCGCCATATCCGTCAGCAATGTTACAGGCATTGAGCGGCGGGTATCGACATGGAAGGAGTTGTCTTTTTTGAATGGAGTGTTGCGATGAAACTCAAGTCTATGCAAATCAAAAATTTCAAGTGTGTCGAAGATTCTACATGGTTCGATATTTGTCCAGTAACATGTCTTGTTGGGAAAAACGAGGCAGGTAAAACATCGCTGCTCGAGGCCCTGCACAAGTTGAATTCGGATGTGGCCGAACTGGGTGAATTCGATGTGCTGCTGGAGTACCCGAGGCGTCGCCGTAAGGAATACCAACGCCGCGCGAGCACAAAGCCTGACGATGTGCTAATCACCAGATGGGAGCTCGAAGATAAGGACGTAAAAACGCTCGTTGATCAACTCGACGCCGGTGCCGTAAAATCCAGAATTGTGGAAATCCTCAAAGGTTACTATCCGGGACAGCGATGGGTATTTGTAAACGACAAGACTTCGCAAAAAGACTCGATGCCGGCATCGGTCCAGGCAAAAATGGAGAAGCTTTTACCTAAGTTCCTGTATTTCTCCAAGTGCAACATCATGGACGGACGCATCGCTATCGACTACATTATCAAAAAACAGGAACGCGGCAATCTCTCTGGCCCGGAACGCGTATTCCTGGCGCTGCTCGACCTGGTGGGAACAAAGCCCGAACACTTAACGAGCATCGAAAATTCCGAGGAATTGATTGCGGACTTAGAGGCGGCCTCGGCGCCGATTACCGAGCAGATTTCCAGATACTGGAGCCAGAACACGACTCTGCGAGTGTCCTTCCTGCTCCACCCCGGAAAACCACAGGACCCACCTCCATTCGACCAGGGGCAGATTTTAGAGACGCGTATCCTCAATACCAGACATAATCTGACGCTGAATTTCGACGAGCGGAGCACCGGCTTTGCATGGTTCTTTTCGTTTCTGGTGTGGTTCTCTCAGGTCAAACGGACCTTCGGGGAGAATCTGTTTATACTGCTGGACGATCCCGGTATCGGGCTGCATGCAAAAGCGCAGGAAGACCTTCTCCGGTACATTTCGCAGGAGCTAGAGCCCCACTATCAGGTGATTTATACAACTCATTCACCATTCATGGTCGATCCCTATAGCATAGAACGGACAAGAACGGTCGAAGATATTACCTCAACAGGAGATGACGGCAGTGAGAAATACCTCGGCTCTAAAGTTGGCGAAAAGGTCTTAAGCACGGACACCGATACCCTTATCCCGTTGCGGGCGGCGATGGGCTATGAGATGATGCGCTCAATGGTCGCAGGACATAAGACGCTGCTTGTCGATAGCCTGACCGATGCGCTTTATTTAAACTGGTTTTCAACACGACTGAACGAAAAAGGCCGGGCTGGACTGGATTCGTCCTGGAAGATCGTGCCGTGCGGGGGCGGCGAGAAAATCGGCGCCTTCCTGGGCTTGTTCGGAGCCAACCATGGCGAGGTTGTAACACTTTTGGATGTGGCCGGGGGACAAAAGAGACTCGAACAACTGCGGGAATCCGAACTGATACAGGGTTGTGGCATCCTTACAATGGATAAATATATTAATAACCAGGAAGGGAGCATTGAGGATTTAATCGGCTGGCCGACTTATTTCGGGCTCGTCAATCTATGCTATAAACTGCCGCGAAAAAAACGTCTTTCGCTGACGGCGCCGGTCGAGCCCGTAAGTATCGACGGTCAGTCGAAACGTCTTGTCCGACGGGTCGAGGAGTACTTCACAGCCACAGGGTTCGATTTGGGCTCATTCGACCGCTACAAACCGGCAGAATTCCTTGTAGAGAACACCGGCAAATGCCTCAAAAAACTGCCCGATTTGTCCAGGGCACTCGACCGGTTCGAAAGGCTTTTCGCAGACATAAATACCTGTCAGAAAAGCCCACAAGCACTCAAGGCACCGGGCTACACGCAGACCCGCCCGATTGTCGATCTTGAGCCGAGTAAAAAAGCCGGCCAATTAGCGGAAGCTGAAAAAGTGTAATGCCCGGACAAACCGCTCAATAAATTGCCAGCCTTCAGATTCCCATACCGGCAGGACAGGAACCGCCCTGACAGAAATCAGTCGGACATGGACCGCTCGGACACGTCTCGCAGGCATGGGCCGTTGATTTGCTGCGCCCGACGGCAAAGCCCGAAAGCAGTTTTTGCATATCAGAGCTGTTGCACTTATCGCAGGTATGTTTTTGAGGAGTCCGCGTCTTTTCGAGAAACTCCATCGTATACCCACATTTATTGCACTTGTATTCGAATATCGGCATGTTTTAACCTCACGCGAAAGAACGCCGGCCGTCACTCCCGGAACAGTAGCTTTAATAATTTACCCTGCTGCGAGAAATCGGGGACGATGATATGAGCGCCGGCTTTAACGAGTCGAGTTCGCTTTTCGGGATTCAGGCCGTGGCGGCGGATCTCATCGGTTGCGATACCGACGGCGATGCCATCACGCTTCCGGCATTCCCGTATCTCGACGGGGCCGTCGCCGAAGACGGCTAATTCCGGCCCCTGCAAATTGTTTTCGGTCATGATTTTTTCTATAACCATTTTCTTGGAATATTTGGCAATATCGCCTACGCTCCCATAAATCCCGCCGTCAAAAAGCTCCGCGTAGCCAAGCGATTTGGACTCGGCGACAACATCGTCGCAATCGGTCCCGCTGGCAAGGTAAAGTTCTATGCCCTTATTTCGCAGGGCTTCCAGGAATTGCAAAGAGCCTTTTATGGTATAGTCATTAATATCAAGCTCGCCGCGTTTGAATTTTTCGATACGCTTGTTGACGAGTTCCATCAAAGCTTCATTGTAGATTTCCTTGTAGCCGAACTTGTCGCGGATTTCGTCGCCGGGAACAAGTCCGAACTCTTTGACCATCTCAACCAGCGCTTCCATCTGCACTATTGTCTGGATGCCGGTTGACTTATCGATGTAGTCGAGGACGTGGTTTCGCACTTGGTGATAGAGAGTCTCATCAGCGGTTTTGTATTTGTCACCGAGAATCGCCCTGATCATCACCGGGGCCATAACCTGCTCCCAGCCCTGCCTCAGCGTGCTCACCGTACCATCATGATCGAAGACGGCGTGCTTTATCCGAGCCTGCGGCATTGATTCCCAGCAAAGTTCTATTTCCGTATCATCGAGATAACGGGCGCCGCGCCTATCGGTCGCCAGCTCAGGCTGATAGATATAATCAGCGTCTTTGCCGATTTCGAGGATCTCCGGACCCGAGGCGGTGCCTGTCTGGAACAATTTCTGGACGGTGACAGCGGCGGCAAAATTGGCGAACTCGGCGGCCTCCGCCGGCCGCAGACCCGCTCCCAGGCACAACGCCAGCGCGCTTGTCACCGTATCGCCTGCGCCGACGATATCGAGCTTTTTCAATAATTGAATACCAAGGACCTCGTGGTAACCGTCGGCATCAATCGTGATGATTCCCCGTGAGCCGCGGGTCAGAAATACCGGCTTACTGAATTGCCGATAAAGGTTCGTGGCGTATTTTTTAACATCCGCCAATGTCAGGACATCATCCAGTTTCACTTCGATGTTGTTCAGTTGGGCCGCTTCCAGATCATTTGTCTTACGATGGATGTCCCTGAATTTGCGGCCGTAGTGCCGGGAATCGAGCAGGACGATTTTGTCTCTGAACTTTCCAAAAAGCTCATTCGCAGAGTCTATGAAAGATTCGTTTGTGATACTGCCTGGAACCTGCTGGTTGAATATTAAGGCATCAGCCGTCTGCAGGGCATTTTTTATGCCGTTAAGGAGTGCCTGGTCGGTCGCCTCGGTTCGTTTATTGAAAAAGCCGAAGTCCATCCGCGGCAACTCCTTGCCCTCAAGATACGGCTTGCCGAATGTGACCGTGTCGAAATTATCCTTTTGAACAACCAAATAGGTCGTATCAACGCCCAGCTCTTTGAGCTGACGAGCCAATTCTCTTGCGAAGATGTCATCACCGACGACACCTATAACCTGAATCGACGCCGGCTCGAGAGCGGCAAGATTGGCAACAACGTTCGATGCGCCACCGAGCGAATAGTAATGCCTGGCGACCGCCTGGGCCTGTAGGCCGGTTTCGAGCGAGACTTCCGATCCGCAGGGATCGAGCAGCCAGTAAGCATCAAGACAGAAATCGCCGTAAACCGCGACTTTGACATTCTTAATGCGAGCCAGGATTTCACTGATGCGTTCTTCTTTCATTGTTCAACACCTTTTTGCTGCAACAGTTGTATCGTCTTCTTATAAAGCAACGGAAATGTCTGTTTCTCGTTGCCCTGTATGTAAAAGCCTTTTCCGGCAAAGGAATGTGGGATTCTGGTAACAACGCTTTTCTGGTCGCGGAAATAATAGCCCTGCGAAGATTCGTCGCTCATCGCGCCGGGGTCCCGGTCACGCAGATCGAAGTCGGCGGTGAGAATACCGTTCGGAACGCTGCCCGTATTGGCGGCGATTGAGACGGCTTTCAGCAGAACCTCAGGCCCGGTTACGGCACTTGCAATGTTGAGCACCACGCCTCCGTTGGTAAGTCCGGCAATTTCATTCGTGTAAATAAGGAAATCTCTGCCGGAACAGCCGCCCTTGGCCTGGCCGTCAAAGGATGGATGCTGATCGACCACATCCGTGCCTATCCCGACGTGAATGGTGAAAGGAACGTTGTTCTCGTAGCAGGCGACAAGGAGACTGACCCCGGGATGAGCGAAAGTATCCGGCAAATCGCCTTCCGCAGCCAAGGCAAGAACCTCACGGCGGAAATCCTCGTCACATATCGTTCTGCCAAGCGATTCACCGAGCCCGAGTTTATATTTGTTGCCGAGGGACATAGCGTAATTGAAATAAGCAAATTCGCGGGCCATCCCGAACCGGCCTTTGCTCAGGGCATCCGGGACATTTTCGCTGGTCTGACCGATCAGGGCCAGCTCGAAATCGTGAATGGCCGTCGCACAGTTACCGGCGACAAGACTGACAAGATCGCGCTTTACCATCTCGGCAAGCAAAGGGCCAAGGCCGTTCTTAATCAAATGGGCGCCGGTAAAAATGACAACGGGCCTGCCGGCCTGCCGGCTCGAAACAATCGCCCGGGCAATATCCTCTATCTCATCGCAAGTCTTGCCGGGCAGTTCGAGAGCAATATCGTCAACGTCTTCAGGCCGGACAAGGTCGTCGAGCGTAACCTTATTCAAACGCGTATTCAGCGGATACGTATTGACTCGACCGAGGTCAAAGGCGTTGTACCTGCCGCTGTAATCCATAGAAGTTCCCGCTACTAAAGCTTTTCGATGAGTTTTTCGAGCCGCTTGATGGATTCCACCATACACCGGATGGTATGGTAGTTGACTTTCCAGGAATGGCTCATGTGCGTCCAGATGGGCTGGCCTTCTCTGGTCAGCAGCGGCCACCATTCGCCGACGGGATGATTTATCATCTTGTCGAAAACGAAACGGTGCACGTTTTCGTAGGCGGGCCAGTATTCCTCCGGCCCGAAACGCAGGCACGCCTCCAACATTCCTATCATGACTTCCGCCTGCTGCCAGAACTCCTTTTCCATATCGTAAACGCCGCCAGCGTGCGGGCCCTCGACATAAACGCCGCCGTATTCCCAATCGACGCCGTTATCACGCCCATGATCCGTCGCCTTCTTGATAATGTCCCGGTACTGGTCAAAGCCTGTTCCCATGATGTCCGTCGCGTGGGCGAGCAGCCAGGCAAACTCGACATTGTGTCCCGCGGAGGTATTATCCCCGGCGTTGTTTTTTTGCCCGCCTTCGGCAAAGCGGTCCCAGCCCCAGACGATATCGAACTTTATCTGCGGAGCGATTTTCCAATCGACGGTGAATTGCGGGATGCCGGTGGCGTATTTTGGGTGAAGGATCCGTTCGTTGAGCAGGTCGATGTCCTCGACAAGCGTTCGCCGGTGGATGGATTGGCCGGTGCATTCATAGAGCGTAGTGAAGGCCTCCATAAGGTGCATGTGTACGTCGAGGGTTTTTCTGTCGCCGCCCTGCGGGCCTGGACCGCAGAGGTCCCAGTTCCTCTCGAACATCTCGAAATAGCCGCCATACATAGTGTCAGCGGCGTATTTCTTGAGCAGGTCGAACGTTTTTCCGGCGTATTCTTCGCCGCGCTGGTCCCCGGTAGCCATTGTATATTCGCTGAGGGCATACATTATGAAAGAAAGGCCGTAGAGGATTTTTTTGTCGCAGGTCACATTACCGGCACGGTCGGTAATCCAGAAAAAGCCGCCGTATTCGTTGTCCCACATCTTGTCGATGAGAAAATCTACACCATGGCTGGCGTATTCGGCGCATTGACCGTCACCGTAGCCCGCCCGGTGAGCGGATGCCATGGAATAAACGGTGCGGGCCTGCGCGAGCATGGATTTCTCGTCTTCGCCGCTGTCGTTGCCGTCTTTATCGAAATGCGTGATAAAGCCACCGTTTTTATCATCTTTGCACCGGTCCAGCCAAAATGGAAGCAGCTCGGTAGTAAGGTGCTGCCTGCACTCTTCGAGGCACGCGGATACTTTTTTAGCATCGATAGCCATTTTGCAATCCTTTCAATTGGTCGATCAGATATCTATCGTCATCAGGTCCGCTCGGCCATGGAAAATAAATCCACCCAGCCACGGAATTGGGCTATACTAACAAAAAAGCCGGTGATGAGCAATGGGCATTGAGGGTAAAATAAGTCTTACAATCTCCAACCGGCGCAAATAAACTCCATCAGCTTGTACCAGGAAGTGATTTCACAATTTAGAAATCCTAATCCGATATATCCAACTCTTTTCTGACTTGCTGCCAGTTTTGTTTTGTTTGTTCAATAACCGGATGAATGACACCAAGAATTTCGTCCTTTATTCCCGGTCTTCCAACGACTAAAGGTATGCTGCTGTCATGTGTATAATTGTCCAGAAATCTACCTTCAATATCTGAAATTTCCAGACCCGCTCCCAGGGCAACCGGCACAACCGCCACGACATCGAACGCCTGTAACATAGCTCCACTATCTTCCCACAAAGCCCTCAGGTCAATATAAGCATCATATTGATTGAGCACAATATCAATTATGTCCATACTGCTCGATCTGCACCCACCATAGACTCTTGCGAATTTCTTACTTTTAACTAAAGCCTGCCTTATCATCCCTATGCCGATTTGGTTCTTATTTGAATAATCGGCCACAATTATTCTGTACCTATCGTCCCCTAAGGGCTTGGAGAATTTGTGTCGGCACAGATACACATCGTCCATGTATGCCGTAAAGGTCTCTTCGGTCTTAATTCCGCTGAATGTGGCATCATAGCTGAAAGAATAGAAAGCGCTGGCCAGTATCGAACCGAGGTTACGAGATTCCAGCAACGCTATACACACCCCAGCTTTGGGGGCATAATTTATGTGCGGAGCTAAAATTCTTGCAGCAATGGCTCGTTTTGTATTAGTTGTTCCGTCTATTTCGTCCATATCCAGGACGAGAGGCTGCTCTCCCAACGGTCCCGTGCTTTTCGGAACTGTCCGTAAAGAACCTAACTCAAAGTCATAAAGTCCCTCAAATTTCAATCCCATTTTTCTGAAATTACTCTCTAACCGATCGAGAGTTGTTATCCTGGCATATTCGTCAATCGTAGAAGTTTCATGGCCCAATTCATAGCCCGTATCTACGATCGGACCTTTGTAATTGAGAATTGCTCCGCCCGCTTCTCTGACTGTTGTCTGCAGAGCCCTGAGGTATAATTCCTTCTGTTTATAATCCATATTTAATTATCCAATTAAATTGTTCGCTTTCTGCAAATAAGATGAAAACTTCACAAATTCACAAAGCTTAGAATAACTAAAACAAGGTAGATCGCAACTCTGAAATTCCATATTCCCGCGTCACAAAGCTCATAGCCAAAGAAGTCTAATGTACAACTATAGCTATATTCTATCCGGAGGCAATCATTTCTTCCGGCAAACCGAGCCTGGTTTCCCGTAGGCCGGATGGTTATACTTGATATGGATAATTAAATACGGGAAAAATCCGGCTATCAGACACAGCCGGAGATTTTTCGGATACCGTCCTAAAAAGACGTGACAATCTCAGCTTTTCGCCTGGTCGAGGATCAGGTCTTTTACCTTCCGGCTGGGCAGATTCAATGCGCCGTACGCGGCGGCGGCCGTGCTGCGAAGCTCGGTGTCGGTTGCGTCCGAGCTGATAAGCGCGTATATTTGATCAATCGTCTCATCAGGCAGCATATTGGCGTTCAGCTTGGCTGAGTTTGCAAGAGAATTAAACGCCGATATTCGTACATTAGGCTCGTTATTAGTTTCAAGAGCCATTGCGGCGATTGCCCGCTGGGCGCCGGGACTGCCGAGATAGGCCAATATCTGACCTGCCAAAACCTGGATTCTCTTGTCATTTACAGCACTTTCAAGAGCAAGTTGAGCGGCAGATAAATCAAGGACGGAATTCCTGGCCTGGGCCAATGAGAGCATGGCTTCGGCTGCACGGACGGCATAGTTTTCGGCTATCTCCTCGCTCCAACCGTTCGCACCTCCCGCAGAAGTCTGCGAGCTATGCCCCAACGCTTCGGCGAGATTCGCAACGACCAGCTTGCTCTCGGCAAATCCTTCTTTGGGACCGGCCGCTCCTATGGCTATCGCCGCACTGTATCTGACCATCCGATCATTAAATGACAGGGCCTGAAGCAGTGGCTGACTCGGGCCGATTTGATAAAGTAATGACTTCTCACCGGCTGTCGTTGCCAGCGCTTCGATTACACCAAGCGCAACATGAGCATTATTGTCTTTGACGGCACGTGCAAGCGCCTGATGGAGATATTCAACGCCCGCGGTCGTGGCGTAAACGAGTGCATCGGCGTGACGATCACCGAAATAGGCGGGCATCTTTTCAATACCGGCGGACTCAGCCTTGAAAAAGGCAGCCAGCCAGAGCCCTATGGCCGTACCGAATCCGGCATCGGCCTTGAGAGACCATTCGCAAGCACGCATTGCCATAAGCTCGTTGAAGTAACTTTTATTAACTTCTTCCCGAACCAGCTTACCGGCATCGGAATCCCAGAACCAGACATTGGCAAAATTAGCATCCTGAGCCGGGGCCAATGATTGGGCATGGTAATAATATTTTTCGGAAAGCTCGTAGAACAACTGGGCGGCCGGAACTTGCAGCATGTCAGGATTGATTTGCCTGATGCTTTCCTGTGCCATTGCACGAAGTTCGGTTGAATCTTCATTCTCGATAATGTATTTTAGATAGGCCTGCGATTGCGGATAGCCGATCTTGCCAAGAGCCGTTATTATCTGGGCTTTGAGCGGCACATTGTCCGTCTGCAAGGCGGCAGTAAGTGGCCTTATCGCATCTCTGCCAATCTGCGGAAGCGCCCGAACGATATACGGCAGCTCATTTTCGCGGGAACGATCGGCCATTGCATCGAGCATAAACGGAATTGCGTATTCGCCGGCGTCGCGCAGCCGCCTGACCGCCGTAATCCAGCCACGGTCGGTGGTGCTCAGCCTCCTTACCTCCTCAGCGATAATCCGCGGCTCGGTCCGCTCGATGAATCTGCCCTGCTCGATAAGGGCAAGAACTTTTCCGCTCAAATCAGCCAATTCGGCATCGGGCGCCACTTCGTTGACTCTGACCAATATCTGATAACCCTGTTGATTCTCCCTGCTTAGTTCAAGCAGCTTCACTGGGTCGGGATTGCTCGACAGAACCGCCTGGGCATGCCCCTTGGCCATATCGAATCGGCCTATTTTCGTGTAATGCAGAAAGTCGTTCCAGTTCTCCTCCAGAGTTTGGGCAGAACAGATACTAACTCCAAGAAATGCTATTGCCAAGATTGCTGTGGCTGTTTTTCCTTTTAACATCAAAATATCTCCAAAAACTGCATTTTTTTTACCACAAAATTTTCTTCGACTGCCATATAGATAAGGTTTATCGCAGGCGGCCCTTACCTCCAAATCACCCATATTGGGGCGTTTTCTGCCCGCTAAATGCGGACAAAAACTATAATTCACTATTATTATTCGTCCGTAGAACTATATAATATAATTAAATACCCGTTCTGTCAACAAAAATCCACTTCAGATAACCATTATCGGGAACGTGAAGTGGTTTTTGATATTGCATTCAGGGCCGCTTTGTAATACAATATCGGACATATAGTCGACTTTGAGCAAAGCAACACAGCGGCAAAGAGGAAAAAAGCGTTCATGAGGGAGAAAAAATATGAGAAATGCAGTTCTGGCCTCGATTTTGTCCGGACGCTAAAATGGCATAGAACCTTCGATAAGACAGGCCCATGGACAAAAGCCGGTGGCGCGTTCCCGAATGACTGGCCTCAATGGATGAGGAATTTAAAGGATTACCGGGACAACTTGGCACAGAAAAGACACAGTACCATGCATACACAAAAATCATCTACCTCACCGGAATTAACCACTCCTGATCTCGCAAAAGACAAATTTCTATCGGGATTTACGTTGATAGAGCTACTGGTGGTCATTGCTATTATCGCCCTGCTGATGTCGATATTGATGCCAGCCCTGCAACGTGTAAAGAAACAGGCAAGGTCCGTCGCCTGCCAGGCAAACCTGCGACAATGGGGCACAATTTTTTCGATTTACATGCAGGATAACGACGGCTATTTCGCTTACGGCGACAGCAGCGGCAGATGGAGGTGGATATTGCAGGAACAGCACAGAGACCGCAAGCTGAGCCCCTGCTGCCCGGAGGCGGCGAATCCCAAAAGAAACGGTGGCACGTATGGCACATGGGGAGGTGAGTCTCTCGATGAAGATTATGTAATGCAAATCGACTACGGCAGCTATGGCATCAATCGCTGGGTTTACAACAGAAAAGAAGACCAGCCGAGCGAAAATTACTTCAGGGGCTACAATGTCAGGGGCACAAATCAGATTCCGCTGTTTCTCGACTGCTCCTGGTACGGTGCCGGGCCGCTTGAAATCGATTACCCCCCGGAGTACGAAGGTCACACTGACAGCGGCACCGGCGACTGGAGAGACAATAACATGAGGCGTTTCTGTCTCAACCGGCACGCAGCGGCGATGAACGGTGTCTTTCTGGATTTTTCCGTCAGAAGATTAGGGCTCAAAGAACTGTGGACTTTGAAGTGGCATCGCAACTACAATACGACTGGCATTTGGACGAAAGCCGGCGGTGTTCGTACAAGCGATTGGCCGCAATGGATGAGAAGTTTTAAGGAATATTGAGACAAAGGGCAAACGGATATGAACAAACAAACCAGAAGGGATTTCCTAAAAGTGCTGGGCCTTACCGCCGGCTCGCTGATGATGCCAAAAGCGGTGTTCGGCAGACAAAAGGCCGCTCGCAAACCCAACGTCGTGCTGATCTTCACTGACGACCAGGGCTCGATAGACGTTAACTGCTACGGCTCCAAAGACCTGTACACGGAGAATCTTGACCGCCTGGCCGCCGAAGGAACGCGATTCACTCAATTTTACGTCGGCGCGCCGGTCTGCTCACCCTCTCGCGCTGCGCTTATGACCGGCCGGTATCCCCGCTGCGCCGGACTTTTGAGCAACGCCCCATCGGATAAAGGCCGACCCGGCATGCCCACCGAACAGGTCACCATCGCCGAGATGATGAAATCGGCAGGCTACGCTACAGGCCACGTCGGCAAATGGCACTTGGGCTATACGCCTGAGACCATGCCGAACGGTCAGGGCTACGATTATTCATTCGGGCACATGGGCGGGTGCATCGATAACTACTCGCACTTTTTCTACTGGCAGGGTCCCAACCGGCACGACCTCTGGCGTAACGGCACAGAAGTCTGGCACGAAGGCAAATTCTTCGGCGATCTCATGGTCGACGAATGTAAGAAGTTTATCGACGGGCACAGGGACGAACCGTTCTTTCTATACTGGGCGATCAACATGCCGCACTACCCGCTGCAGGGGATAGAAAAATGGCAAAAAAAATACGAGCATCTCGAAGACCCCCGGCGAATATATGCGGCGTTCGTCTCCACGATGGACGAGCTGATCGGCAAAGTCGTCCGGCACCTCGACGAATCAGGCCTGCGTGAAAATACCCTGATTATCTGGCTCAGCGACCACGGCCATTCCATCGAGTCGCGAACTTTCAGCGGGGGAGGAAGCTCCGGCGACTACCGCGGCCATAAGTTCACACTCTGGGAAGGCG
>Ga0315294_10005508_pt1 | contig 13904 bp, 11 predicted proteins | sample YL17G13_40_MG_FD_203626 | JGI IMG/M metagenome (GOLD analysis project Ga0315294, IMG submission 203626) | Sediment microbial communities from Yellowstone Lake, YNP, Wyoming, USA - YL17G13_40 | ecosystem: Environmental > Aquatic > Freshwater > Lake > Sediment | place: USA: Wyoming | collected... | reverse complement strand
CATAGAACCGCTTTTGGTCTGCACCTTTCCAATTCGGATATAAGCTATCAATTATATGAAGCTTCAGTATTTTTTCTTTCTCATCGATGTCATAAGTTCCCCAATAACACAAGGAACCCTCAAACGCAGCTTTGATCTCTTCTGGTGTACCCTTGGCCATTTGACCTGAAGTAAATGCAGGTCGATTTTTTCCCATTATGTGGCAGGACCAATACCCCTTCGTATCATACATGATTAGACCTTGTAGATCTTTTCCAAAGGGATACATCACTGCCCCATCCGAGCGGCGAGTCTCAAAAGAGATAAGTTTCCAGGTGCCCACGAATGGGTTCTCCTTCTCGGCGCCGATGCTGGACGTGCTTGTAAGAATGCTGCAAAGAAAAATGACCGTCACTCCTAACAAATTGCGTTTTAGTTCCTTCATTTCAGTCCTCCTTATTGTTGGGATTTAAGGATCATAAAATGATAGAGATCGTGCCAATCTCCGCACTTCGGCAAAATTTCTGAAATGAAAAGTATATCCAAACCTCCATTACCGATAGAAATCTTCACCCTCTGTCAAAATCTATCCCCCGACGATTACAGGAAGGAAGCATTGACTTGATTTGACACGGCCTGTATTGTCAATGCTGATATTCACAAGTTTATCCTCATCCTCAAGACTACGCTCTTTTTTGCAAGCGCTTGCAAAATGCTAACCCCAGACCGCAGTTATTAGGGGATTTAGGGAGTTATCTTCGCCTCTTCTTCTTGATTGAAGTCGTTTGGGATCTTTCTTATGCTACCTCCAGAATTGGTCTCTTTTTTCTGACTTTTACTAGAATTGTTGTCTTCCTTAAATCAAACGCTTCGCAATGGCAATAATCGCCCGCTCCGCTCCTTTCCACTGCTTCAGCCGGTCATATTTTCTCCGCATCCCAATATCCTTCTGGATTAAAATCCAACTGGACTCCACACGATGGATAATCACAACTGGGTCCGAGCTACGCGGCGACTCACCGCCTCTCAAAATTCGTAAAGCCGCGCCGGATTGTCCACCAGGATTTTTTTGCGGACCCCCGCATCGGGCGCCCACACCGGCAGCAGGTTCAACACGAGGCCGTCGTCGACCTGGAACAATGGGTTCAAGTCAGTCGGTTTGCGCCCGGGCGGCGTGACCGAGTTTGGATGTGGCCAGTTCGTCCCCCACAGGATGCGCTCGGGGTTCGCGCCAATCAGCGCCTTGGCGAGCGGCACGAAGCCGGTATAGTCCTTTCGCGGACCGGCCGTGACCGAGATCTTGACGTAGGCCTTGCCCGACCGCACCAGCTCCACCAGCTCCGCAAAGCCGGGCTGCTCCACGCCGAGCTCCGGCTGGGCGCCGCCGAAGTGATCGAACACGACCGGCACGGGCGAAGCGGCGACCAGGTCCCTGATCGCAGAGATCATCGCCAGGCTTGTGTTCATCTGCACGTGCCAGTTGCGCGCCTTCATGCGCTCGGCCGCGGCCTGGAACTGCTGGCGGCCGACGGCCGGGTCGTTCGTGCCGCCAGTCGCGAGATTGAGCCGGATGCCCCGCACGCCGGCCCGGCCCATGGCGTCGAGCTCGCTTTCCGAAGTCTTGTCATCGATCACGGCGACACCGCGCGCGTCTGCACCACGCGCCTTCATGCCGTAGAGCGTGGCCGAGTTATCGGTGCCGTACACGCTCGGCGTGACGATCACCACGCGCTGGATGTGAAGCGCCTTATGGAGCCTCGCCATCTCTTCCGGCAGCGCCATCTCCGGCGTATATACCCGTCCCGAGAAGAACGGAAATTTTTCGGGATCGCCATGGATATGCGTATGGCAATCGCAGGCGCCGACCGGCACGCCGAAGTTCACCGGCGTGGAGGGCTGGGACGCTTTGGCAAAGCCTGTTTTGGTGCGCAGGATCGCTCCAGCGGCAATCGCTGCGACCAAAAAGTCACGTCTTGTCAACATGGGTTTCCTCCTTTCGATGAGATCTGCATTCGTCTCCGTACCTGGCTGTTCGCTGAACGCTCACAACATCTTGGCGGTACTTTCGGATTCTTTAATGTGCAGACATCGTGCGTACTTTGGCCAAAGTTCCGAAATGAATAGTAATCCGAATCGCTATTATCGATAGAAATCTACACCATCTGTCAAAATTTGTCACCCGATTATTTCAGGAAGGACTTATTCCCTGAGCGAACGGGGACTGGAGGATCAGACCCTGGCTTTCAGATCTAAGACTGCGAACGTGGGGCGTTGTGGGATGTCGATACAAAAAAACATGTTAGGGATTTTTCTTGATAATCTAATAAGAGATGTGTAAAAATCTCGGGGAATTTGAATAAATACCGATAAAATTACACATATGCCTAAATCTTTACCCGCAGGTGTGATTCTCCCAATTGCTAAAAGAACCGGAGTCCTGCGGGTCTGCGATCTCTGCGGTGAAATTGCAAAAGGAGGAATTCATGGATCAAGGGAGATTACAAAATAGGGTGGCCCTGATTACTGGAGGGGCCAGGGGAATCGGGAAAGCAACGGCCTTCAAGATGGTTCGGGAAGGCGCGTCCGTTGCCCTGCTGGATATTTTCTCGGATGAAGCGGCCCGGGTTGCGCAGGACCTGGAGGCCCTTGGCGGGAAAGCCCTGGGGCTGAAAGCGGATGTCAGCCGGAAGGATGAAGTAGACCGGGCGGTCGAGCGGGCGTTGCAGCATTTTGGGAGGGTGGATATTCTGGTCAACAATGCTGGGATTGTCAGACCCGCACCCCTGGAGAAAGTGCGGGAAGAGGATTGGGACGCGGCGGTGAGTGTGAATCTCAAGGGGACTTTTTTTGTACCCAGGCAGTTGTCCCGGCGATGAAGAAGAATCGATACGGAAAGATCATCAACATGGGCTCCCGTGCCAGCCTGGGCAAGGAAGAACGGACAGTTTATGGGGCCACCAAGGCGGGGTTGATCGGAGTGACCCGGACTTGGGCGTTGGAACTTGCCCAGTACAATATCAACGTAAATTACATCGGGCCAGGGCCGATCGCCACGGAATTATTCATGGCCGCTAACCCTGAGAACAGCCCGAAAACCAAGGCGATTATGGACGGTGTCCCGTTAAGAAGGATGGGCCAACCTGAAGACGTGGCCAACCTGGCCGCCTTCCTGGCATCGGACGAAGCTTCCTTTATTACGGGCCAAACGATCTTTATATGCGGGGGAATTACCGTCGGGCTCGTACATTATTGATGGTTTCGTAAAAAGTCCATCAGTCCCGCTCTGAGCGGGATTGCGCTTCAACTTCGTCGTTGTCCCGCGAAACGCGGGATAGGGGCGAGCTGCGCTCGCCCGGACATGGGCGTCCGCAGGACGCCCCTACATCAAAACCATGGTTCTGCTGACTTTTTACGACTTCATCATTATTGAATCGCCATTTACTGATCCTTCTGGGCCGTAACCAATAGCCATCGGTGCTTAAAGAGAACCGCCTTCCCGTCGAACCGCAGGTCGATTCCGGCGTGGAGTCCCGCCCTGGCCAGCGTGAGCATGACTGTATAAAGAGGCTTTGCCCGTTCCGGGGCGTTGGTGATGCGAATCCACTCTTCGAAATCCCGCTGCATTTCCCAAGTTGATGTCGCGGTGACCCGCAACCCGGCCGCGGCGATCAGCTCCAGGAGCCCGCTGGGGGAAAGCATCTGCAAGTGGGAGGGATCTCTCAGGATTTCGAGCGCGTTGTGCAGCGCGGCTTCTTCGGCATTTTCAGAAGACACGACATCCGCCACAATGACCTTACCACCAGACCGCGTAACCCGCACCATTTCCCCCATAACCAGTCGGGGGTCTGGGAAATGATGAAAGGTCAGGCGGGTAACGACCGCATCAAAACTTCGGTCGGCAAAGGGGAGTTGTTCGGCCCCGCCGAGCTCGAAGCGGACATTGGGCAGGTCCGCTTCCTTGCACCGCTGCTGGGCTTTCTCCAGCATCTCCGGGGTCAAGTCGAAGCCCACCACTTCTTTGGCATGGGGAGCCAGGGCTGCGGAGACGATCCCGGGACCGCAGCCCAGGTCCAAAATCCGCATCGTCTTTGTCGGACCCGTGGCGGCCCGAATTTTTTCGAGAACTTCGGCGTCCGTGAACGCCGGGGAGACGGAAAGCGACTCGGCCTGCCTGGCAAACTCCTCCCTGATCCGCGATTGAGAATCCATACTTTTCCTCCTGATTCCTTGGCGGGTGCTTGGAGACCCGGACAAGCTTCGGTCGGAGAGAAACCTGCAGAGATTGGATCCGCCTCTCTCGCCTTCGCAATAGCCCAGCCAACATCTCCTCTTTGCCGTTGTGCTTTAAAGAATTAGGATTTTTCCTGGATCAACCCCAAGCGGGAAGCGCAAAACAGGTAAAAGACCATCCACCTTTTGTAATTCCCCCAGGGTTTCAAGATTTTCTGGCAATCCTCAGCCGTGACCCGCCGGCCCGGCCCCAAATATTTCCCTACGAGGGTCTGGATGCCCAGGTCGTCGGCGGCGAAGACCTCGGACCTGCCCAAGCCGCGTGACAGAAAATACTCCGCACTCCATCGCCCCAATCCCCTGAGAGAGGTGAGGGCAGCAATGACCTCTTCATTGGGCCGGTCTCGCAGGCCTTCCAAATCGAAGCTTTTGGAGGCCACCTTCTCGGAGAGGGCGATGAGGTATTCGGCTTTGCGCGTGGAAAAGGACAGGGCGCGCAAATCGCTGACCTTGCATTTGGCCACTGCCTCCGCTGTGGGAAAAGCCCTGTAGTTTTTCCCTTCGAAAGTCATCTTCCTTCCCAAAGCTTCGACCAGCCGGGAACGCATTTTTACCGCTACCGGCAAGGCCAATTGTTGCTCGGTGATCGCGATGACGGCCATCTCATAAAGGCTGGAAGGGCGGAGGGGTTTGACGCCATAAAGATTCTTGATGATCGAGCGGAAGAAAGGGTGCTTCTCCGCCCGGCGGTAGAACTCCCCCAGGGGGGCGTCGAGGTGGAACTGCCAGCTCACCCGGGCTTGCAGTGTGGAAAGGTACTTGGGGCGCGGGGGATGGGTGCGCACCGTCAGCCGGGAATTCTCATTCTGTTCGGTGATCGCCAGGACGGCTTCACCTTCCACCACGTGAAGCCGGTGATGCTGGGCTGGCAGTATCTCTCTGGGCGGAACCCAGACATCGGTCCCGTCGGATGGGAACTGGCCGAAAACCAGAGTGCAGCGGGCCAAATTATAGGGCGATTCCAGCAGGAGTTCGAACTTCATTGTTCTTTCTAATGGGGACGCAGATTTTCGCGGATATTCGAAGATAAACCCTACCGTTGCAAAAAAACCGTTCGCAAACTCGTTTGAGAGCTTCGAAGCGTCAGGGAATAATTTTTCATTCAAATATAGGGCACTTTAATGGTCCGTTCAAGAAATTTCCCCCCATCATTCCTGCGCGTTTCGTTTATCGTTTGCGGCGGTGAGCAGAATATAATAAAATGGCAACGGAAAGGGTTTCAGAATTCCGCAATCCGTGGTCCGAACTTAAATTTACGCCCGGCATCATCCGGGCGCAAGCCCAAATTTTTGGAGTAGGAGGGTTGGACAATGGGAAAAATTTTAACGACGACAGGAGTTATTCTTTGCCTTTTGTTCTTGGCCACTTTTTCCATGGCGGCCGAGACGATTAAGATTGGAGCTTACCTGCCCATGACCGGCGCTGTGGCGGCCTATGGCCAGGATGCCTGGAACGGCATCCAGATCGCCAAGCAAATGAAGCCCACAGTGCTTGGCAAGAATGTGGAATTGGTTCTCGCAGATACAAAGAGCGATAAGATCGAGTCCGCCAATGCGGTCAGTCGGTTGATTGAAAAAGATAAGGTGATCGCCATCATCGGGGAGATGATCAGCGGAGATACGATGGCCGGGGGGCCCATTGCCGAGAAAGCGAAGATCCCGATGGTTTCCCCAACCGCTACCAATCCCCTGGTTACCCAGGGGAAAAAATATGTATTCCGGGTCTGCTTCATCGACCCCGTTCAGGGGGAGATTGCGGCTAAATATGCTTTCAACACGCTAAAGGCCAGAAGAGCAGCGGTGATCATCGACAAATCCCAGGATTATTGTGTGGGCCTGGGGAAATTTTTCAAAGATTCCTTCACCAAGCTGGGCGGGCAGATCGTGGCCGAAACATTCTGCGTCACCGAAGATAAGGATTTTTCGGCCCAGCTTTCGACCATCAAGCCTAAGAACCCGGACTTGATCTATGCGCCTAACTATTATTCTCCAGTCGCCCTTTTCACCAAGCAGGCCCGGGAACTGGGGGTGAAGGCTCCTGTCCTTGCCGGGGATGGAGCCCAGGCGGATGAATTGATCCAGATCGGAGGGAAAGAGATTGAGGGCGTAGCCTTCACCGGCCATTTTCATCCCCAGGCAGCCAGCACAAAGCTGGCCAAGGATTTCATGGCCCGCTATGAAAAGAAGTATAAAGCCGAACCCAACGCTTTTCATGCCCTGGGCGCCGACGCCTATTTCGTCCTCTTGGATGCCCTATCCCGGGCGAAATCGACCCAGGGAGAAGCCATCCGGGCGGCTCTGGCCGGGACGAAAGATTTTGCGGCCGTCTCCGGGAAGCTTTCCATCGGGGAAGATGGCAATGCGGTAAAACCCATGGTGATCAATGCAGTGAAGGGGGGGAAGTTCGTTTACCTGACGACGGTGAACCCATAACAACGGTAGTCTCTTAGAGGTTAGACCGTTGCCAGATTGGCGACGAAAATCTTAGTGTGTCAGGAGAAGCACCAAATAACAAATATGGTAATTGTTTACCCGTCTAAAATCCCTCCCACCCTCCCTTTAATAAAGGGAGGAGATTAAAATTTCCCCCTTTGAAAAAGGGGGACAAAGGGGGATTTCTGGGGGTTCTTTGTAATTTTTGAACTTTATTTTTGATATGCCTAAACAGTTACCAAATATGCTTCAATGACCAAATCCAAATTTACAGGCGAAAATTAGTTTGGTCATTGAGCATTGGGATTTATTTGGGGTTTGGGATTTGTTATTTGGAACTTATGGACCCAAGCCCTGTTCGGTTTCGACGATGAAGGGTTGGATCTTCGGCACAAGGCGTAAGGGTCGGGGCAAAGGGTGGGAGCAATATGAGTTTGTCCAATTTACTCCAGCAGCTCATCAATGGCGTATCCCTGGGGAGCCTTTACGGATTGGTGGCTATCGGGTACACCATGGTCTACGGAATCCTCCGGTTGATCAATTTCGCCCATGGCGACGTCCTGATGATGGGCTGCTATTTTGCTTTCTATGCGATTCTTATTTTTTCGCTGCCCTGGTGGGCCTCTTTCCCCATCGCTATTTTATTGACGGCCCTGCTGGGAATTGCGATCGACCGCGGAGCCTACCTTCCCGTACGCCGGGCTCCCCGGATCTCCGCTTTGATCACGGCCATCGGTTTATCTTTTTTATTGGAGAATCTGGCGCTGGTGATCTTCGGAGGAAGGCCCAAAGCCTTTCAACGGCCGGCCCTGTTCGCAGAGGTGCTGGCCTGGGGCGATGTTCGCTTCCTCACGCTCTCCCTGTGGATTCCCGCCATTACTTTTTTCCTCATCGTCTTCCTTCTTTTTGTGGTCTACCGGACCCGCACCGGAATGGCCATGAGGGCCATCTCCCAGGATATGGAGACCGTCCGTTTGATGGGAGTGGACGTCAACCGCATTACTTCGATCACCTTCGCCCTCGGGTCGGCACTGGCGGCTGCGGGTGGAATCTTGTGGGCCTTGAAATATCCGCAGATTGATCCCTACATGGGGATTATCCCCGGGCTAAAAGCCTTCGTGGCTGCGGTCCTGGGAGGAATCGGCAATGTCGTAGGTGCAGCCCTCGGAGGACTTCTTTTGGGAGTCCTGGAAATCGTGCTCGTGGCCATGATGCCCAGTCTGGCGGGCTACAAGGATGCTTTTGCTTTCCTCATTCTGATCGGGATCCTCCTCTTTCGGCCCACAGGGATTATGGGAGAGAAACTGCCGGAGTAAATCTTTCATTCACCGCAGAGAACGCCGAGAGCGCTGAGATGAAACAAAGTTTAAACCATATAACCGAAGCCATTCGCGGTGCGGCCATTCGGCCCATTCACGGCGAATCCATTTCAGGAATGAGCAGAAATCATTCCTGAGCTTTTTTCGGAGATTCAGTTTCCATCCGAAAACTCCCTCTCCCCTTGCGGGAGAGGGGCGGGGTGAGGGGGAACTAAAAGGAAAATCTGAGATTCGAAATCGTTGTCACCCCCACCCTTCCCTCCCCCCTCGAAGGGGGAGGGAAAAGGTTGAGTTTCCGGATGGACACTAATTAATCATTCTCTGCGTTCTCCGCGCGCTCTGCGGTGAATATTTAATCTTTTGAATGACTAAGACTCGCGATGGCATACTCACCGGAATCAGCCTCCTCGGCCTTTTGGCCTTTCTCTATTGGGCCGAGACGAACGCCAGCGAATATCAAGTACGCCTCTTGATTAATTGTGCCATTTTCATCACATTGGCTGTGAGCTATAACCTGGTCAACGGGATCTGCGGACAATTCTCCCTGGCCCCCAACGCTTTCCTGGCCATCGGTGCGTATACCTCGGCGCTGCTGACGATGACGCCGGCGGAAAAGCAGCTTTCTTTCATCATCGAGCCTCTAATCTGGCCGCTCTCGGTCATCTCCTTTCCCTACTGGCTGTCGCTCATCGCCGCGGGATCTTTAACCGCTTTCCTGGCGTTCCTGATGGGTTTCCCCGTGTTCCGCGTGCGCGGAGATTATCTGGCCATTGTTACCCTGGGATTTGGAGAAACGGTTCGCGTGGTGGCCAATAACCTGCAGAGCGTGACCAATGGCCCCCTGGGTTTGAAGGGGCTGGTCCCCTACACCAACCTCTGGTGGAGCTTTGGGATAATGGTTCTCTCCGTGTCCTTCATCTGGCGACTGTCCAAGAGCTCCTTTGGCCGGGCCATGAAATCCATCCGAGAGGACGAGGTGGGAGCGGAGGCCATGGGGGTGCGCGCCTTCCGGTATAAAATGATGGCCTTCACCATAAGCGGCTTTTTCGGGGGTGTAGCCGGAGGGCTGCTGGCACACTTGATTACCACCATTTCACCGGGGCTTTTCACCTTTTTTTTAACCTTCAATTTGCTGATCATCATCGTGGTCGGAGGATTGGGGTCGATCACGGGTTCGGCAATCTCCGCGGTCTTATTTATCCAGGGTGGTGAAGCCCTGCGGATTGTCGAGGAGCCCTTCTCCCTCGGCCCGCTCGAAGTCCCCGGAATTCCGGGCATGCGCATGGTCATTTTTTCATTGCTCCTGGTTACCGTGATGGTCTTTGCCCGGAAAGGAATCATGGGCCGTGAAGAATTCTCCTGGGAATGGCTGATCGGTTTGATGCAAAAAATTTTTTCACCGCCGAGACCGCCGAGACCGCTCAGCTGAAACCAATGCCCATGGCGGATTGGCTACCCGCGAACGATTAAAATCCCCCCTCGCCCCCCTTTAATAAAGGGGGGTTGGGGGGATTTGAAAGTTATTATCTCGGTAATCTCCTCTGCGTTCTCTGCGTGCTCTGCGGTGAATGCTTTATTTTTTGAGGATTTCAAAAATGGCTTTGTTTTCCGCTGAACATCTGACCCGGCGCTTCGGGGGTCTCACGGCCGTGGATGATTTTTCCTTAAGGCTGGAGTCGGGGGATCTGGTCGGGCTGATCGGTCCCAATGGGGCCGGAAAGACTACCGTCTTCAACTTGATCTCGGGAATGCTCCACCCGACGCAGGGAAGGGTTTTTTTCCAGGGCGAGGAGATAACCGGGCTGAGGCCAAATGCCGTCACCCGCAGGGGAGTTGCGCGCACCTTCCAGAACATCCGCCTATTCCAGGACCTGAAGGTCATGGAAAATGTGATGATTTCCTACCACGGACGCCTGCGTTCTTCCTTTTTGGGGGCAGTCCTGGGGACTTCCCTTTACCGCCGGGAAGAGAGCGAGATGAGGGAAGGGGCCATGGCGCTCCTTCGCCAGGTATACCTGGAGGAGATGGCGGAGGCCAAGGCCGGGGCGCTTTCTTACGGGCAACAGAGAAGACTGGAGATTGCCCGGGCCCTGGCCACGAGGCCCAGCCTCATTTTGCTGGATGAGCCGGCTGCCGGGATGAACCCCCACGAGACGGAAGAGCTTATGGACTTCATCCTGAGGGTGAAAAAAGATTTCGGCCTCACAGTTCTCCTGATCGAGCATGATATGCGTGTCGTAATGGGCATCTGCCAAAGGGTTAAAGTCTTGGACCAGGGGGGGACGATTGCCGAGGGAACGCCCCGTGAGATTCAGCAGAACCCCCGGGTCATTTCCGCCTATCTGGGGGACGAGGATACGGGAGAAGGTCTTGCTTGAGGTTTTGGGCCTTTCCGTTTTTTACGGAGGAATCCACGCCCTGAAAGAGGTTGTTCTCGCCGTCTCCCGCGGGCAGATCGTCACCCTGATTGGGGCCAACGGGGCCGGCAAAAGTACAACCCTTCGAGCCATCGGCGGGCTGGTGGAAAAGAGTCAGGGGAAAATTCTCTTCCAGGGCCGGGAGATTCAAAATAGGCCCGCTCATCTCATCGTCCGGGAAGGGATCTCTCTGGTCCCGGAGGGAAGGCGCATATTCGTGAACCTCTCGGTGGAAGAAAACCTGCTCATGGGAGCTTACACGCGGAGGGCCAGGGAAGAAGAACGCCGGAACCTGGAGGCGGTTTATCAACTATTCCCCAGGCTGAAAGAACGAAAAGACCAGAAAGGGGGCACGCTCTCGGGCGGGGAACAGCAGATGTTAGCTCTGGGAAGGGGACTGATGGCGTGCCCGGACCTATTGATGCTGGATGAGCCATCTCTGGGGTTAGCCCCCAAGTTGGTGCGGGAAGTATTTGGGATCATCCGCAGCATCCCCAAAAAGGGAGTGACGATCCTGCTCGTCGAACAGAACGCCCAAGCCGCCTTGCAGGTGGCCGATTATGGCTATGTCTTGCAGAGCGGGCGCATCTCCCTGGAAGGCGGGGGAAAGGATCTATTGGGAAACCCCTTGGTCCAGGAAGCCTACCTGGGGGCAGCCGAACCATAATCTAGACCCGGAGGATCGAAAACTATACATGAGGCGTAATTCTTATCCGTTTTGTCATTCGGGGCTTGACCAAGCGTGCCCCCTACTCGACACGGGGGAATCCAGTAAGGGCGGTTCGCCAACCGCCCCTACACCCCGTTTTGGCGGGATTAACACGGTCTGTTGTGATTAATGACGCTGCGTATAAAAAGGGTGGATGGCGGAATTCATGCGGTTGAAGTAGAATAAGAGAAATTCAGGAGCACAATAGGGGGGTCTGGGGAGATTTCGATGAGTATCTATGCTCTGCCGGCAGCGCTAGCCTTAGCCATAAACCTGACCCTCTGCCTGATCGTCTTCTTGGATAACCCCAAGGGCGTCGCCAATCGGGTTTTTACCCTGTTGATTCTTTCCTTCGTGGGTTGGAACGCCGGGGAGCTGATCATGATCAGCAGCAACGACCCCGACATAGCCCTGTTGGGGGTACGGGCCATCTTCGCCGGGGTCTTTCTTTTTCCCGTCTTTTTCCTCCATTTTTCCTTCCTCTTTCCCCAGAAGCTGACCCGTTTCCTGGAGGGATGGCACAGCGCCATCCTGTACGTCGGGCCCGTTGCCCTTCTCGCTCCTTTCATCGTTCTTCTTCGGGTGGACATTGCGCGGGTATTGCAGATCGGGTCCATCTTCTATTACCTCTTCAGTTCTAAAGGGCCCTTGGAGTCGAGCCTTCTGGCCCTGGTCCTGGCTTTGATCGGCCTGGGCTGTTTCTCATGGGGGATTGTCAATTTCATTATCTCTTACCGGCAGACCAAGATCACCCACCAGCGGCTGCAAATCCTCTACCTGCTGGTGGGTATCATTGCGATGTTCGTGATCGGCCTGGTCCTGCACGTGGCCAACTCTTTTTTCCAATTTGGTTACTCCTTCTTCTTCGTGGCCAGCCTCTATTCCCTGCTGATCAGCTTCTTCTTTGCCCTGGCCATCGTCAAATATCGTTTGCTGGACATTCACTTTATCATTCGTGGGTCGATCCTTTACTCGATCCTTTCCGGGCTGGTCCTGGTGATCTACGTGCTGTTCATCAAGAATGTCTGTGATATTCTGGCGAAAAAATTCGAGACGACCTCCCTGCTGGTAGAGAGCGCTTTCGTCCTAGTCTTGGTCTTCCTCCTGCGGCCGCTGGAAAGAAGGGTGGAAGAACTGATCGACCGCTTCTTCTACCGGGACCGCTATCTTTTCCGCCTCAAGTTTTTCGAGTTTACCCGAACTCTGCTGGCGATCATGGACCTCCAAACCCTTCTCCGGGCCACGGTGGATTTCATCTCCCAGGCCCTGGTTGTAGAAAAGCTGGGAATATGGATCTTGGACGGAGAAGCGGATACCTACCGGATGCTCAGCCAGAAGGGCCTGCCGGGGGAGAGGTCGTTTTTCAAGGAGAGCCCTTTTGTCGCCTACCTGAATAATTCCCGGAGGGCTGTGGAGCTGGAATATATCAAGGATATTCGCCCGCTGCAGTCAGAGATTCAGGAGATGATGGCCGCCCGTTCCTCGGTGGTCGTTCCCCTCCAGTGGGGGGACTGGATGCTGGGATTTCTGCTGGTGGGGGGGAAAGAAAACGGGAAAAACTTCACGGTTATGGAAATCGAGGCCCTGGAAGCGCTGGCCCCGGCTATGGCTATGGCCATTTCCCGCGCGCTTCTTTACCAGGACCTGAAGAAGAAAGACCACCAGATGATGCAGTCCGAAAAGCTGGCGGCCCTGGGAGAAATGGCTGCCTCCTTTGTCCACGGAATCCGCAACCCCCTCAATATCATCCTGGCCTCTGCGGAAACGCTCAAGAAGAAGGTTCCCGGACCGGTACAGTCGGAGTTGCTCCAGTTCGTCCGGGAAGAGTCCGAGCGCATCAATAAGATGCTCACCAGCTTCCTGGACTTTGCCAAACCCAGGCCGCCCGCCTTCCGGGAAGTCGACCTGAAGGAGATTGTGGGGAGGACCGCCGGGTCCCTCTCCATCCCCGCCCGGGAGAGGCAAGTCCAGATCATCCAAGAATACCCGGAGGGAAATGTCCCCATGTACTTAGACCCGGAGCAGATTCGGGAAGCCCTGGTGAATCTGGAGCTGAATGCCCTGGAGGCCATGCCCCGGGGAGGAACGTTACGGCTCTCTTTGACCCAAAAGGAAAACCATGATGTAATCATTCGGGTCAGCGATACGGGCGTGGGCATTCCCGAGGGAGCGGAATCGAAGATCTTCGACCCCTTTTTCACCACGAAAGACCAAGGCACGGGTCTGGGCTTGTCGATTGTGCACGCGATCGTTAAAAACCACGGGGGCACCATCTCGGTGCTGACCCATGACGGCGGGGGAACCACTTTCCTCCTGACGCTTCCCATGCCCAGAGGGACCTTGGGGTGTTTCGGGGCGGTGGGCCCGGCTCCCGCGGGGGAGAAATAAAAACGAATTCTTTGCCACAGAGAACACAGCGCGGCAGAGCCGCAACCAAAAGAAATCACCCCCTCCCTACCCTCCCCCCTCGAGGGGGAGGGAGAGGGTGGGGGGGATTCTTCATAAAACTTAAAGAATTTGAACGTTAGTAGTACAGAGAGTTTTCATCTTCAAGGCGCGAGAGTCAAAATCGCATTATGAAGTTTATTTGTGTTTATCATTGGTTATCCGTGTCCCGCATTGTCTTCTGCGAATATCTCTGTGAACTCTGTTCGCAGCCCATAATGCTGCGTGTCTTGCCGGTGAAAGTCCGGCTCCGGCAATTGACTGTATGGCCGGATAGTTATATTCGACGCCCTCCGAAGGTGACTCCAGGGGG
>Ga0315294_10005507_pt1 | contig 13905 bp, 16 predicted proteins | sample YL17G13_40_MG_FD_203626 | JGI IMG/M metagenome (GOLD analysis project Ga0315294, IMG submission 203626) | Sediment microbial communities from Yellowstone Lake, YNP, Wyoming, USA - YL17G13_40 | ecosystem: Environmental > Aquatic > Freshwater > Lake > Sediment | place: USA: Wyoming | collected... | reverse complement strand
GACTGTGGTGGCGCCGCCGTCGCAGAGCACCTCCGCCACAACGCCGCGGCCCGCGACGACAACGACCCGGACTCCCACCACGACGCGTGCGCCGCTGCCACTGCCGCTGCCCACCGCGACTCCGGAGCCGACCATCCCCGGGGAACCGCCGGTCGAGACCACCTCGCCGACCGGGACCGAGACCGTGGTCTACACCGTCAACGGCGAGGGCCGGGCGATCAACATCACCTACGTCGACACCGGCGGGATCATGCAGACCGAGTTCAACGTGGCGTTGCCGTGGAGCAAAGAGGTCAGCCTCGCTGCTCCGGCCAAGACCTCGGCCAGCGTGGCGGTCGTCAACGTCGGACGTGACGTGACGTGCACCGTCTCGGTCAACGGCACCCAGGTCCGTCAGCGCAGCGGGCGCGGATTGACCATCTGCACCGGCGCGGCGTGACTGCGCCCGGCCCGATCATTCAGCTCGGGGCCCGTCGACACGCACCAACAGCATCCCGACCAGACCGGCCGCCAGCACCACACAGATTCCGCCCAGGCCGGCCCGGTCCGAGTTGAACAGGTCGACGAAAACGAAGAACAGCCACGGCGCCAGGAAGGCCGCCGCCCGCCCGGTCATGGTGTAGAGGCCGAAGGCCACGCCCTCCTTACCCTCTCCGGTCATCCGCAACAGCAGTGTGCGCGCCGCCGACTGGGTGGGCCCGGCGAACAGACCCAACAGCAGGCCGCACACCCAGAACGCGAGCGGGCCGGACAGCGCCAGCAGGAACAACGCCACCACGATCAACGCGCTCAGCGAGGTCACGATGACCGGTTTGGCGCCGAACCGGTCATCGAGTCGCCCGCCAATCACCGCACCCAGCGCCGCCACCGTCGAGGCGACCACCCCGAATATCAGAACGTTCGCCGGAGAGATTCCGTAGACGCTCACACCCAGAACCGCGCCGAACGCGAAGACCCCCGCCAGTCCGTCCCGGAACACCGCACTGACCACGAGATAGAAAGCGAAGTTTCGGTCCCGCTGCCACTCGCCCCGCAGATCGGCCCACAGCCGCCGGTATGCGCCGAGCACGCCGCCGGTGACCCGGGCCCCGTCCTCGGCGACGCCGGCCAGGGAACGCGCCGTCACCAGCAGTGGCAGGCTGAGTACCGCGAGCCACGCGGCGGCCAGGAGCATCGCGGCGCGGACGTTCCAGCCGTCCTCCACCGGCAGGTTCAGCAGTCCTCGGGTGGGGCCGTCGCCCATGATGAAGCCGACATAGATCAGCAGGAGCAACAGCACGCTGCCGGTGTAGCCGGCGGCCCAGCCCAGCCCGGAGATCCGCCCAGCGGTCTGGCGTGTGGACAGCTGACGCAGCATCGCGTTGTAGGGGACGCTGGCCAGGTCGCCGCACGCCGCAGTGAGGGCCAGCAACGCCAATCCCGGCAAGAGGTAACGAGGGTCGGCGCGGATCAGAACCATCGACGCGGTGAACGCGACCGCCAGTGCGGTCAACACCGTCAGTGCGGCCCGCCTGCGCTGGGGCACCTGGACCACCACGCCGGTCAGCGGCGCAAGCACAGCCACCGCCAGCCCGGCGACGGTCAGCGCCCGGCCCAGCCAACTGGCCGGTGAGGTATCGCCGCCCAGTCCGATGCCGACGGTCCCGGTGAGGTAGACCGAGAAGACGAAGGTGGACACGATGGCGTTCATCCCGGTGGACCCGCAGTCCCACAGTGCCCAAGCGGCGACCTTCGACCTCGGCACCCCGGCCGCAACCGGCGACCCGGGACCACTCATGCCGGAAACCCTATATTCATGCGCGATCCGCGTCCGCTACTCGCTATCCACCCGCCCTACGATTGGCTGCATGCCACTTCCACTCCCCTCCCCGGACAGTCGAGCCGTCGTCACCGGCGCCTCCCAGGGCATCGGCGAGGCACTGGCCACCGAACTCGCCGCCCGGGGCCACAACCTGATCGTCACCGCGCGCCGCCGGGATGTGCTCGAGAGCCTCGCGGCGCGGCTGAACGAGCGCTACCGGGTGGCCGTGGAGGTGCGGCCGGTGGACCTGGCCGACCCGGCGCAGCGCGCAGAACTGGCCGACGAGTTGGCCGCGCGGGACATCTCGATCCTCTGCGCCAATGCGGGGACGGCCACCTTCGGCGCGGTGGCCGAACTCGACCCCGCGGCGGAGAAGGCGCAGGTGCAGCTCAACGTGCTCGGGGTGCACGATCTGGCGCTGGCGGTGCTGCCCGGAATGCTGGCGCGGCGGGCCGGCGGCATCCTCATCTCGGGGTCGGCGGCGGGCAACTCGCCGATTCCCAACAACGCCACCTACGCGGCGAGCAAGGCGTTCGCCAACACCTTCAGCGAGTCTCTACGCGGCGAACTGCGCAACACCGGGGTGCACGTCACACTGCTGGCACCCGGTCCGGTGCGCACCGAGGTTCCCGACCCGGACGAGGCGTCCCTGGTGGACAGGCTCATCCCGGACTTCCTGTGGATCTCCGTCGAGCACACCGCGCAGCTGTCGCTGGATGGCCTGGAGCGCAACAAGATGCGGGTGGTTCCCGGCCTGACGTCCAAGGCGATGTCGGTGGCCAGCGGGTATGCTCCGCGGGCGATCGTGACCCCGATCGTCGGCGCGGTCTACAAGAAGCTAGGCGGCGGCTAACCTGCTTCGCGCGCAGCGGTTTTCGCGGCGACCAGATCCCCGTACAGGTTCCTGGCAGTCGCGGAGGTCGGCACGGTCTGCGGATCCGGGTAGGTGCCCAACACCCGGTCGGCGATACCCGGGCTGGTCACGGCGAACCAGTAGTGCTCGTTCTTGAAATGGTGCAGCCGATGGTTGCGGTAGATCATCCGGTAGAGAGCGCGCCTGGCCTTGTAGTCGGTGTGGACCAGATAGTGCGTCCACTCGTAGACCAGACCAATCGTGAACAGCACCACCAGAAACGTCAGCCCCAGTCCTGTGCGCGGGATGAGCACGAAGGCGACGACCAGTGCCGAGACGAACGCGCCGGCCAGCGACTGCAGTGGAATGAAGATGAGCTTGACGATCTTCGGATCGACGTGGTGCTCACGGTGTTTGCGCGCAAGCACCGAGTCGAGCACGACGCCGCCGACGCGACGCGGGCGCCAGTGCAGGACGAAAACGTGAATCATCCACTCGAAGAAGGGAAATACGGCAAGAACGACGAACGGCAGGACGGCGTCGCTCCACTGCCAGTCGCCGACCGCGACACGCGCGACGACGGCGGCGAGCAGGGCGCCGGCGATCAGCCACGGTGTGGGGTGGCGCAGGAACTCGCGCGCGGCGGCGACGAGGGTGAGGCCGCGGCGGCCGGTTTTCGTTGCATTCACTGTGATCCCTCCATTGCGTTCAGCGCCGCCATCAGCGCGTAGGTGGCAGGTTCGAGTAGGTGACGCGCCGCCGCCTCGGCCGCCACCGGATCGGCGGCCTCGATGGTGCGGGCCAGGCTTCTATAGGACTCGCTCTGTCCCACCTCGGCGGCCATCATGGTGGCCAGTGCCGGTAGTGCCGGCTCGTAGGCGGCCCGTAATGTGTTGAACATCAGACGGAAGACGATCGAGTCGGCGCCGTCGACGACGTGGTCCCAGAACGCGAGCGCGTGGCGCTGCTGGCCGACCGGATCCTCGTCGGTCTCCAGGTCGCGGATGGACTCGTCGAGGCGTTCGATCACCTGCGGCGCCCGGCGCCGGGCCGCCAACTCGGCCACCTTGGGTCCGTTGTGCAGTCGGGCTTCCAGGATGCTGCGGACCACCGAGGGGTCGAGTTCGCTGCCGCGCAGCAGCAGTCGGGGCAGCAGATCCAGGCCGGCGTGCCGGCGGAAATCGCGAACAGTCGTGGCGTCACCCTGACGCACCTCGACCAGACCGGCCGCCGCGACCCGCTTCATCGCCTCGCGGACCGCCGGCCGCGAAACGCCCAGGACCTCGGCCAGCCGGCGTTCGCTGGGCAGCGACTCCCCCGGGGCCATCTCGCCGCTGAGTACCTCGGCGAGGATCTGTTCGAAGACGTCCTCGGGTACGGAACGACGGTTGACCGGCTGCAGTGCCACCCAGACAGCATGACCGCTGCCCGGCCATAGGTCAAGTGGTAAGACCAGTGACCGTTCTCCTAGCGCCTAGCGCCTCCGGAGCCCGATGTCGGCGGCCTAGCGCCTCCGGAGCCCGATGTCGGCGGCCTAGCGCCTCCGGAGCCCGATGTCGGCGGCCTAGCGCCTCCGGCGGCCCGTGCCGAAGATGCTGCGAGTGATCTCGCGGCCGATCACGGTGCCCGCCGATCGCATCGCGCTGTTGAATGCCGGGTTATCCATCATCTGCTCCAGCACGCCCGGCTCGGCCTTCTCCACCGGAGCGGGCATCGGGGGCAGATCGATGCCGGTCGGCAGGATCGGCGGCAGGTCCATCGGTTCGCCAACCGAATCGGGCGGCGCGGCCATCTTGGCGGCGAGCATCTCGTAGGCCGACTCGCGATCGACCGTCGGCCCGTACCTGAGGAATAGCGGGCCGGCCTGCGCGGCGGCCTTGATGTAGTCCGGTCCGATGGTGTCCATCAGCGATCGCGGGGGGCGCAACTTGGTCCACGCGACGGGGGTCGGCGCACCCCGTTCGGACAGCACCGTGACGATGGCCTCCCCGATTCCCAGCGCGGTCAGGTCCGAGGCCAGGTCGTAGAACTCGGTCTTGGGGTAGGTTCGCACGGTCTTGGACAGGGCCTGCTGATCATCCGGGGTGAATGCGCGCAGTGCGTGCTGAATGCGCGCACCGAGTTGGGACAGAACGGCATTGGGCACATCGGTCGGCAACTGGGTGCAGAAGAACACCCCGACGCCCTTGGAGCGGATGAGCTTGACCGTCTGCTCGACCTGATCCAGAAACGCCTTGGAGGCGCCCTTGAACAGCAGATGCGCCTCGTCGAAGAAGAACACGAGCTTGGGCTTGTCGACGTCGCCGACTTCCGGCAGGAAGTTGAACAGGTCCGCGAGCACCCACATCAGGAAGGTGGAGAACATCACCGGCCGGGCAGCCTGCTCGCCGACTTCGAAGAGGCTGATGATGCCGCGGCCCTGGGCGTCCAGCCGGATCAGGTCGGCGGGTTCCAGTTCGGGCTCACCGAAGAAGGTGTCGCCGCCCTCGGCCTCGAGGTTGACCAACGCCCGCAGGATCACCCCGGCGGTCTGGGGCGAGACCGCGCCGAGCGTCTTCAACTGCGCCTTTCCCTCATCGGTGGTGGCTAGGAAGGTGATCACCTGCCGCAAGTCCTTCAGATCCAACAGGGGCAGGCCCTGCTGGTCGGCGTAATGGAAGATCAGGCCGAGGGTGGATTCCTGATTCTGGTTGAGCCCCAACACCTTTGACAGCAGAATCGGCCCGAATGCGGAGATCGTCGCACGCACCGGCACCCCGAGGCCGCCGGTTCCCAGAGACAGGAACTCAACGGGGAACGGCGTTGCAACCCACTGGTCGCCGGTGTCGGTGGCTCGCTGGGTGATCTTGTCGCCGGCTTCCCCCGGCCGGGTCAATCCGGACAGGTCGCCTTTGAAGTCCGCCATCACCACCGGCACGCCGGCGGCGGATAGCTGTTCGGCGATCAACTGCAACGACTTCGTCTTACCGGTGCCGGTGGCTCCGGCGACCAGGCCGTGGCGGTTCATCATCGCCAGTGGGATGCGGATCTGGGCCGACGGATCGACCTGTCCCCCGACCATCACCGTGCCCAGGTCGAGGGCCTGCCCCGTGGTGGCATAGCCGGCGGCGATCTGCTGGGCAGGAGTCGCTGTCGCTTCCGTCATGGCAAGGCCTTTCGTGGGTGCATGATCGCGCTGTGAAGCCGCTAAGACACTACTGGGTCGGCTGGGCTTAGGGTTGAGCGCTGTGCGGGATGAATTGGTGTGGATCGACTGCGAGATGACGGGGCTTGACCTGCAATCGGACCGGCTCATCGAAATCGCGGCGTTGGTGACCGACGCCGACTTGAACGTCCTGGGTGAGGGTGTGGACGTGGTGATCCATACCGACGGCGCGGCCCTGGACAACATGGTCGAAGTCGTCGCCCGGATGCATCGCAGCTCCGGCCTCACTGACGAGGTCAGGGCGTCGACGATCGACCTGGCCGCCGCCGAGCAACTGGTGATGGATTACATCCGCGGTCACGTCAAGGCCGCGAGAACCGCCCCGCTGTGCGGGAATTCGATTGCGACCGATCGCGGTTTCATCGCCCGGGACATGCCGGCCCTCGACGACTATCTGCACTACCGGATGATCGACGTCAGCTCGATCAAGGAACTGTGCCGGCGCTGGTATCCCCGGATCTACTACGGGCAGCCGGAGAAGGGCCTGGCCCACCGCGCTCTGGCCGACATCCAGGAGTCCATCAAGGAGTTGCGGTACTACCGCCGCACGGCGTTCGTCCCGCCGTCCGGGCCGTCTACCAGCGAGATCGCCGAGGCGGTGGCGGAGCTGGACGGAACCGGGACGGCCGGGGCGGAATCTGATTCGGCCGACGACGCCGAAAGCGGCTAGTATCGATCGCGCCGCTTCACGCGGCAATGGTGGCTGTAGTTCAGTTGGTAGAGCACCAGGTTGTGATCCTGGCTGTCGCGGGTTCGAGTCCCGTCAGCCACCCCGAAAGCGAGAATCGCTCCTGTCCGAGGACAGGAGCGGTTCTTCGCGTCAGGGGGTTCTGCCCCGCACGCTTCTACCCCCGGCCGGCAGCCGCACCCGCACGGGACTCAGCCGCCTTCGGTGCCGACGCGTGGGCGCGCGGGCCCGGCTTGGACAACCGGGTGACGACGGCGCGACCGACGTCCGCCGAATCGGCGGCCTCAGGAGCGGCCGCGGGCGAACTCGCAGCGGGCGCTACGGCTTCAGTCGGGACTGACGGCGCCGCAACCTCCGCGGCGAGCGTGGCATCAACGACCTCCGCGGCCGGAGCGGCAACCGGCGCGGCTTCGGCGGGGGCAGCGTCAGGAGCGGCCTCAGCGGCCGGAGCGGCCTCAGTCGCGGCCTCAACGGCCGGAGCCTTGGCGGGTGAATCCCCGGGCGCCGCGGCCGGTGCGGCGCCGCCGTCGGGGGCCACCGAGGCCGCCGGGACATCAGCGGCGGGCGCCGGACCGATCGCGGTCAGGTTGTCGACGACCGTCGCGGACTCGGCAGCGGCCGACAGGGCACGCGAGGCGGTCAACGTGGTCGCGGCGGGAAGAATCCCGAAAAGCAGGCCCGAGAGCTCATCGATCAACGGCTTGATGTCGATGCCGACCACCTTCTGTACGGCCGACCGAAGAATTTCGGGCAGGGCACCGAGCACGCTGCCGATCTTGCCCGTCACGAACGCCTGGAATTCCGGAGTGAACAGCACCTCGCCGATCTGAGTCAGTGGTGCGGACAGTCCCGAGGTCAGGGCCTTCACCGCGGCCGGGACGTCACCGGCATTGATCGCCGCGGTGGCGGTCGCCAGAATCGCGGCGAAGTCGATCTGGGGCGCGCCGGGGCCGCTCAACAAGTCGGCCAGTGCAGTGCCGACATACTTCACCAGATCGCCCGCCAGGGCAGTGACCAAGGGCAGTGCCTCCTTGACGAATTCGGTGCCCACAGAGCTGAGCAACGAGCCGACGGCGCTGGACAGCGAGCCCCCGCTGGACAGCGCCTGCACCACGGCGGCGATCGTTTCCCACGGAATGCTGGTGCCGGTCAGCGCAATCTCCGCGACCGCCGGGGCTGCCAGTGCCACCGCCTGCGGTGCGGGAGCAGGCTGTACGGGCGCAAGGCTGATGGCGGTCGCCCCGACGACCGCGGCCATCCCAGCTGTCAGGTACGAGCGGACTGAAATCTGCATGGGCCGGTTCCCCTTCAATCGGATGCCGCGGTGGCGTTCGCGCCTGAGGCTATCCCGAGCGACTCGGAATTGCGCATTCGGCGGAGGAGCGCCGAAAGGCCTCAGGCGTTGGCGTTGCCGGCCTTCCACTGCTCCCATGGGATGTTCCAGTCACCGAGCCCCTCGACGCCCGATAGCACCGAACCCGCCGTGCCCCTCACCTCGACGACGTCGCCGCGCTTGGTGTTGTTGTAGAACCACTGCGCGTTCTCCGGGCTGACGTTCAGGCAGCCATGGCTGGTGTTCTCACTGCCCTGCGCGCCTACCGACCACGGTGCCGAATGCACGTAGATGCCGCTGTAGGACATCTGGGTGGCCCAGTCGACTTCGAGACGATATCCGTTGGGCGAGTTGGACGGAACGCCGTAGGTCGAGGAGTCCATGATCAGATGCTGATACCGGTCTCCGATGGTGAAGATGCCGTTGTTGGTGGGCGTGCTGTCCTTGCCCATTGATGTCGGCATGGTCTTGACGATTTCGCCGTTGCGCCGGATTGTCAGCATCTTCGTGCCATCGTCGGCGGTCGCGATGAGCCGGTCACCGATGGTGAAGCTGCTGCTGAGATTCTCCTGGCCGTAGAGCCCTTCGCCGAGGTCGACGCCGAAGGTGTCGACCTTGACCGTCACCGTTGTGCCGGGCTCCCAGAACTCCTGCGGGCGCCATCGGACTTCACGGTTGCTCAGCCAGTAGAACGCGCCCTGAACCGGCGGGTCGGTCGTGACCGTGATCGCCTTCTGGGCGGCGGCCCGGTCTGGGATGTTCTCATCGAAACGCACCGCGATCGGCTGGCCGACGCCGACAACCTGGCCGTCGCTGGGCGACAGGTAGGGCATGGTGAGGTTGGCCGGCGAGTGCGACTTGAAACTGATCGACTCGGTGGCGATGCCGCCGAGGCCGAATGATCGCGCGGTGATGGTGTAACGCTTGTTGTAGTTCAGCGGCTCGGTCGCCGACCAACTGAGCCCGTCCGGGCTCAGTTCGCCCGGCACCGCCTCACCTTCGTCGTCGATCATCGAGACCTGCCCAAGCACACCGCCCTGCGCGGTCAGCGTGATGGGCTGATCGACCGGGATCCCCACCGCGCCGTCCGTGACGGTGGCGGTCAACTTGGGCACCAGAAGGTCGCCGTAGGGCGTGCCCTTGCCGGCAAGGACCTTGGGCCCGGCGTCCTGTTGTCCGCAGGCGCTCAGCCCCATCATCGCGGCCGTAACCAACAGCAGCGCAGCCAACAAGGAGCCGAAGCGCGACCGGCGAGCCGGTCCGATGTTGCGCATCCGGGCTCCAACCTCGCATCCTGGGTGCGGGATCTTCCCGCGTGAATGTAGATATTCTAAGGGGAGCCACAGACACCGCGCGACTTCGCAGGTCAGACCATGTAGCGGCCGGATTTCACCCCACCCGCGCGCGCCTGTTATTGTCGCTCACACGCGCCGTTAGCTCAGTTGGTAGAGCAGCTGACTCTTAATCAGCGGGTCCGGGGTTCGAAACCCTGACGGCGCACCACCGGACAGATGGCCCTCCTCGGCCGCCGCTTCGTGGTCGTCTCCGAAACCGACGAAGGCAAGCGCCTCGCCGAAGCCACCATGAAACGCCTCATCGGCGGCGACCCGATCACCGCCCGCTGGATGCACCAGAACTTCGTGACATTCACCCCGTCGCACCTGCCGATCCTCGTCACGAACCACCTGCCCAAGGTGTCCGGCGACGACCCCGCCATCTGGCGCCGGCTGCGCGTCGTTCCCTGGGCAGTGGTCATCGCCGACGACGACCAGGAGAAGACCCTCGACGGGAAACTCCAACTCGAGGCCGACGGCATCCTGTCCTGGTCAGTGAAAGGGTTGCGCGACTACCTCGCCGGTGGTCTCGCTGAACCCGACAGCGTCATCAGTTCATCACCGAGGAATGCCACCCCGCCGGGAAAGTCTCAGCCCCGGAACTGTTCGACGCCTGGGACCGCTGGCGCAAGATCGACGGCGCCGACGAGATCAGCAGGACGGCGTTTGGGAAGGCCCTCGGCCGGCTCGGTTACACCTCCAGCGACTCCAACGGCAAACGCTGGTGGCACGGCCAGTGCATCCCCACCCTCACCGGCGTAGCCTCACAGCCCACCTCGAATTCGTCATGCCCAGGCCCACCTCAACCCCGAAAACAACCCCGCCGGCCGCTACCGCTGCACCACCACCCCAAGGAAGGACCTTCGTCCTCAAGTCTCAACCTTCAGTCACATCCTCGAAGCCGGCACCGACGAAGAACGAATTGACCGTTCCCCTCGAGTCGGGCTCGGGTGTTCCTAACCAGACGCAGCGGTCAACAGCCTCCACCGCCGCAGCCGCCTCCGCCACCGCATCCACCGCCTCCGCCGCACCCGCAGTGCCCGCCGTGACTGTCATGCCCGGAGTGACTGTCATGCCCGGAGTGACCGTTGTATCCGCCGCCCGCTACATAGCCGCCAATCGGGAATCCGGCACCGGCCGACCAAGCGCTGCGGCGAAGCCTCGCCTGCTCGGAAAGCCTGTTCCGAGGGCTGTGGAGAGCTGACCGCTCCCGGATGTATCGGTCCGGCGGGGCTTCCCCGCGGCGGGGACCCGACCTGGTGGAGAGCAGACCCCACATGACTACGACCGCAATGATCGCCGCCGTCGCGCCGAATGCGGTCCACACGATCGCTGTGCCACTCATCGCCTAATTCCCCCCACCACCGCCGCAGCCACCACCGCCGCAGCCAGCACCTCCGCCGCAGCCAGCACCTCCGCCGCAGCTACCACCGTGCCCGTGGCCGGTGCCACCAAAAACGACTTCACCGTCTCCGGCAAAAGGCGCGTACGTGCCGGAACCGGCTGTCCATAGCCCCGACCGCCTCGGAGTGATCGGACGGCGCTTATTGAAGGCAACCATGAAGATAAGCAGGGCGAGCGCCGCGACGACGACCAAAATCGTGATACCCATAATGACCCCTCAGCGTGTATGGACTCTACGCCTGTTTTCGGGGGGAGGGCCAGCATAAAGTAGTCGATATGCGCCGCAATCGCGGTAATCAGTTCGACCGGGTCAACGCGGTCGTGGCTGGTCTTGAATTGCCGCCCGCCGTGTTCAAGACCTGCCCGTGGCAACCACGCGAGCTTGTGGACGCCGGTCTACGGCAGTGGCTGCGATGCTGCGCGGCCGCCCTCCACGACAGGCAGATCATCGGGATGCCCTCGCACGCCGTGGATGAGGCGTGGCATGGCTTCATACTGTGCACCGCGCGGTACGCAGCGTTTTGCGGTCAGGCATACGGCGAGTTCCTGCACCACCACCCGGAGGACGCTGCGCCTGAGGGCCTGGTCTCCCGCAGCGGCTCATCGGCCGACCAACTTCGCAAAACCGTCATCGCGTGGACGCTGGCGGCGATGCCGGGCGAACAGTGCGTGCTGTGGGACCTCGACGAACGCGTCGGAGTTGATCACCCCTGGGGCTTGGACCCCGCACACGCCGCGGCTATTGAAGCCGACGTGCAACGACTGACTGCGGGCGTCGGCCCCTAGGGCAATACTCGACCGACCACTTCGCCAGTGCTGGACTCTTAATCAGCGGGTCCGGGGTTCGAAACCCTGACGGCGCACAATCAAAGCCCCGTCTCGCAGGGGTTTTTCACTTCTCGGCACTGACACCCCAGGCTCCGGTACTGACACAGGTACTGACATCCGACCTCGGGATTCCGGCACTGGACTCAGCAGCAACCGGGCGCGGCCAGGTGCAACGTACCCACCGCACCTCCAGTCGTGTCCCCCACAAGCCGACCGGACCTGCACCGCCGCGCCCTAGCCCATGACCTCGACCAAGAGTGTGGATTTTGACGTCAGCGCCCGGAGGACAGGTACTGCAAGGTATATAGCTTGGCTATGGGATAGTGAAACGCAAGTACACGAAATCCAGCTAAGAATTTATGGCGCAGGTCCTCGGCGGCGTGGTGACGTCGACAGACTCCACTGGACTATCGACCCCGAGCCGCCCACAGCAGAGCAGCCGCCGCGACAACCTCGACCAGGAAATAGAACCAGTTCGGGTAGAGGGCCTTCGGCCTGTCGACCAGACCGGAGACCAACCGCCCGAACGCCATTCCACCGAGCGCGGCGGCCACCGTGATGAGGATCCCCTCACGGGCAGGGTGACCTGTGGCAGCCAGCGCCAGCATGCCGGCGATCGCCAGACCGAATCCGCCGTAGACGGCGCGCACCTCGGCGCGCGACTCGGGGATGGGCAGCGTGATGCCGAACGGGCGGATCAGCACGTTAGGCCGGGCCAGCCCGAAGATGCCCATACCCAGAAAGAACACGGCTGCAAGAACGGTCACGAGGGTCATGGCTTCTCTCCTGCGAATTCGCTTCGGTGGTGCACGACGATCCGCCCGCCCCCTTTCGGGGTGTACGCCACGCCGCGGTTGTGGGATTTCTCGTCGAGTTTGTGTGTTGTCTGAATAGTCTTGTTGCGCAGTGGTGTTCGCAGCGCAGCACGTCGGGACCGGTGGTGAAGGCTGACGCAGCTGCCGTTGTTCTTGACCTGGCGGTCGATGGTGCGACCGCGGCCGGCAACAAAACCCTTTGCGGTGAGCTTCCGCAGAGTCTTCGACGAGGGCGGAAGGCGAACAGGTAGCGCTTCAGCCCACGCCGTTGCGGAAACGTCAGTCGCGAGATCTCCTCGATGTGTTGCGGCGATATCACAGCCAGCCCCTCAGGAAGCCGGACAGCAGGACGGCGAAGCCGCCGATCTCACCGACGATCAGAGCCGTCATCGCCAGATGGACGCTGCGACCCGGTTGGCTGAGCTGGTTGGTGGTGTCACGCTTGGCGCCGTGGACGATGTAGCTCCCGATCGCGCCGACGAAGAAGACGATGATCGTGGCGGCGGCCGCCGAGTTCACCCATGCCGGCCACCCGCTGAGTTGGACGAACACAGCCAGCAGCAAGGTCGCGAAGGAGTAAAGCAGCGCTGAGCGATGGGCGATGTCGACGTAGGGATGCGCGAGGTGGTCAGGGCTGGTGGCCATCTGCCGGTACTTCCAGACACCGAGGACCAGCGCCAGCAGAAAGATCAGGCCAGCGGCGAACAGGGTGGCCATGGTCGGGTCGTCCAGGGGTTGCGTCATCGTCACTCCGGAAAAGGCGAACGTTTTATGCGCCAGGTTAGTTGGCCCCAGCGGCACAGCGCCGCGGTGGCCACAGCGGAGTCCGGGAATGTGATCGATCTGAGCGCCAGGGCATCCGGGCGATCCCATCCGATCCGTCGCGCGGCACCGCGCACGGTCTGCCCGAACTGCGCGCGGCCCAGACGGCCGACGGCGGCGAGTGTCGACTCGCCCCCGTTCATCGGGCCAATTCCAGTGTCAGCTCGATCTCCAGAGCGAGGTTCGCCGGCAGGGACGATACGCCGACCGCAAGCCGGGCATGACGACCGGCGTCGCCGAACACGTCGACGAAAACTTCCGAGGCGCCGTCGATCACCTGGGTGTGACCCACAAAATCGGGTGCCGCGTTGACGACCCCGCGCAGTGAAACAACCTGCTTCACCGCGTCGAGGGTCCCGAGCACGGACCGGATGGTGGCCAGTGCGCTGACGGCGGCGAAGCGGGCCGCCTTCCGTCCGGCCGCCACGTCGAGGTCGGCTCCAAGTTTGCCGAGCACGAGGGTCTCGGGCGGGCTGAACGGGATGTGCCCGCCGAGAATCAATAGGTCACCGGTTCGCACAGCGTTCACATACTCCCCGGCCGGCGGGAACGGTGCCGGCAGTTCGATTCCCAGTTCCAGCAGCCGCGCCTCAGGCGAGGCTTGTTGTAATGGTTCCAACATGTAGCCGATGCTAAAGCGACGGTCCGTCTATTGCAACCATTTCAAGAGAGTGGTTTTCCACAGTACGATCGCCCCGTGGAGACCACAGCGCGACGCCGCCTGGATCCGCGTAAGCGACGCACCATGGACGCCCTGCTTGCCGCGGCGCAGGCGATGTTCTCCCAGCGGCCGGTCGACGAGGTCACCGTCGAGGAGATCGG
>Ga0315294_10005504_pt1 | contig 13909 bp, 6 predicted proteins | sample YL17G13_40_MG_FD_203626 | JGI IMG/M metagenome (GOLD analysis project Ga0315294, IMG submission 203626) | Sediment microbial communities from Yellowstone Lake, YNP, Wyoming, USA - YL17G13_40 | ecosystem: Environmental > Aquatic > Freshwater > Lake > Sediment | place: USA: Wyoming | collected... | reverse complement strand
CCGGCCCCCAGCGACCCGCGCTCACCTTCACCCCGCCAGGCATCTTGGGCCACGTCGAGGACGTGGGCCTTCCCTATGATCCGGCCCAGGCCAGGCAGTGGCTGGCGGACGCCGGATACCCCGGCGGCCAGGGGTTGCCGCCCGTTACGCTGTGGTTCCCCGTGGGCGACGAACCGCTGGCCGGCTACGTCCAACAGCAGTGGGCCACGGTGCTGGGCGTGACCGTCACCCTGCAGAGCCTGCCCTGGCAGGCCTACCGCGCTCAGGTGCTCACCGGCCAGTGCCAGGTCTGGCGCGGGGGCTGGGGGGCCGACTATGGCGAGGCGTACAACTGGCTCCACGACGCGGTGGCTTTCGATCGGAGTGCTTTCGGTGGTTGGACCCACGCCGCCTACGAGGACCTGTTGGGCCAGGCGGCGGCCGAGCAGGACCCACAGGCCCGCCAAGGACTGTACGAGCAGGCCGAGCAGATCCTGGTGGAGACGGAGGCCATGGTGGTCCCGCTGTACGCCGATGCGTTGCTGGTGGCGGCTCAGCCCCACCTGTGGCGCACCTTTCCGGGCTTCGGCGCGCCGGACATTGCCACCTGGCGCTTCTATCCCCAGCGGGTCGTGCTTCCTCTCATCGCCAGGGGCTTTTCCGCGACTCCTGCCCCGCCCGCCGACGTGATCTTTTTCCACGGTACGCTCCTGACCATGGAGGCCGGCCGCCCGCAAGCGCAGGCGATTGCCATCCGTGGCGAGCACATCCTGGCCGTGGGCAACGACGCGGAAATCCTGGCGCTCCGGGGGCCTGCCACGCAGGTGGTTGACCTGGCCGGCCGCACGCTCCTACCGGGCTTTGTGGATGGCCACACGCACGTCCTGCACCACGCCGATGATGCCGGGTGGACTATGGACGAGGCAATGCAGCTCCTCCTGGGTTACGGCCTGACCGGCGTGACGGAAATGTCGGCCAGTTGGGACTTTCTCGACCGGCTGATGGCCGCGGAACAGGCCGGGCGACTGCGGCTGCGGGTCAACGTCTTCCCCCGCTACAACTATCCCTGGCTGGACGAGAACGGCCACTCGATCTACGAGGGAGTCTGGTTTCCCGACCACGGTCCCATCCTCGATAGTGACCGGCGGCTGCGCATCCCTGGCATCAAGGTCTTTGCCGACGGCGCGTTCACGCCAGGCCGGGGCTGTCCGGCCCTGACCGATCCGTACCCCGCACAGGTGCAGGCTCAACCGTACTTCTGGGACATTTGTTTCACCGAGCGGGGAGACCTGTATCTGGACCAGGCGGCCATGAACCAGGTCGTCGCCCAGGCCCAGGCGGCCGGCTTCCGGGTGGCCTTCCATAGTATGGGCGACCGGGGTATCGAGACGGCGCTCAACGCCATCGAGAACGCCCTGGGTGGCGCATCCGACGAGGTGTACCGCCACCAGATCCAGCACAACAGTTGGTTGCGGCCCGACCTGATAGAGCGCTATGCCGACCTGCATATCCTGGCCTCGGTGCGGGGGGGCCTGAACACCTGTGAGCAGGCGGACTATATCTGGTGGTGCGGGCCAGACCGCTATACGTGGACAGTCAATCGCTTCGCCCTGCCGGGGAGAGGCATCCACGCCTACGTCGAAGGGGATTTTGGCTGGGGCAGTGACCCCTACGATCCGACCTCCCTCTTTCCCCTGAATCCGATGAAGATGCTATGGGGCCTGGTCACCCTGCAACAGTTGCGCTCCGACGGTACGGCCTGCCAGCCGGACCCCTGGTTCGCCGAGCACACGATTACCGTCGAACAGGCGATACGCATGGCGACGGTTGAGCCGGCGTTTGCGGTCTCCCAGGAAAACGTGCTCGGCAGCCTGCAACCCGGCAAGTTTGCGGACCTGGTCATCCTGTCCGGCAATCCGCTCACCGTCGCGCCGGACACCCTCAAGGACCTGCAGGTGTGGATGACCATGGTCGGCGGGCGGGTGGAATATTGCGCGCCGGGATACGCAGCGTTGTGCCCTGGCGATAGGTGAGCATCTGGTTAGAGAAGGGCCTCTCAGTCGTTTCACCCGGTGCCAGAGCGATTCAAGTCGTTACTACGAATGCCATACCCGGCGGAGGTGCACGGTGAAAATGAAAAGGATGGTGGTTCTCCTGTTGGTCGTCTCAATCCTTGCTAGTGGTACGGCAGCCTGCCGTGCCCGGCCCTCGGCTTCACCCCCCATGCCCACGCCGAGCCCTGCCGCTACGCCGTCCACTGTGCCACCCGGCTCCGAGGTGGTCTTTGAGTTCAGCGCTGTGGATGCCCGAGGGCGCGCTGTGGCCTTTCACTCGATTGATCTCATAGACGCCGAAGCCAACACCTTGGGCACCCTGGAATTGGGCACCCCCGAAACAGATGCGCGCCAGGGGGAAGGCTGGTTGGAGACCGACACCAGCCCGCAAGTAGGTGCTTTCCAGTGGGCGGGAGGGCCGGACGGGCGAGCGACGCTGAGGCTCGACCTTCCTGACGGCACCGAGGGGCTGCTGCTCCACGTGAATTCTGTGCAGAACGGGCTATGGATGACGGTGACGGTGGGCAGCGAGCCTGCAGCGATGCTCCGCACCGACGACTACTGGCACTTGGGCTACGTCCCCCTCGGCGAGGCTACGCCCGCACTGACCCCGGACGCAGAGCCGGAATGGCTTGAGGGGCACTACTTCCCAGCCTTCCCCCCGCCGCCAGGTCGCATCTACGCCATCCGCGTAAGAACCGCCCTGGAGGACTGGCTGGGTGCTCCGTCCAGCCAGGACTGGCGCGTCAACCAGTCGTTCGACACGATGATGGCGCTGACGCTGGTCGGCATGCAGGGGGTGATCAACCGCAGCGGCCCGGCGGTGTACCTGGACTGGGTGGACGGTGGGCCGCGCCGGGACGTGCTTCACGCCTGGATCCCGCGGCTGCAAGCCCACGCGGATGTGGTGGAACTGGACCTGGATGGCCTGAGCGCGTTCCGCTTCCTCTGGCGGCGGTTCGCCCCGCGCTTTCAGGGGGCGGTCGTCTATGTCCCCGACGTTCCTGACACGATCAACCTGGCGACGATGGTCGCCGGATTGGAGGACCGCGTGATCCTGGCGCCCGAGCAGTTGGATTTGCTCGCATCGCCGATGCCGGGGATGCCGCCCTTCGATTCGCTGTACGACCTGCGGCCCCTGGCCCGGGAGCAGGGATGGGACACCAGCCGCGAAGGCCGGTACCGGCTCTACGGGTGGGTTTACGACAACCTGTGGCCGCGACTGGAGAAGCGCGGCATCGGCGTGATCAGCCCCGGCCCGCCGACCACGGCGATGGACGGCGGGCGCTATGACCCGCTCGGCCTGGCGCCCCGCGATTACCTGGTGGCCTTGCGCCTGCCGGCCCTGTGGTTCTCGCCGGCTGAGGAACCCGAGGCGGGGCTATTCTCACGCTTCCTGGAGGAGGCCCCCTCGCCCATCCCCGTCTTTTCTTTCTACGACAGCGACGAGGTGGGAACAGTGGCGCTGGCCTCGCGTTACGGCGATTGGGTGCCGGTGATCCCCAACACCAATACCCCGCTCGCCGCCGGGAACCTGACTGCCTTTGCAGGGCTGCGTCCTCCTCTGATGCGCTACGAGTCTCCGCTTGACCCGCAGCGCATCCTGGCCTCGCTGGGAGATCGCCCCGTCGTCACGCTGTGGAACTCGGACGGGGATGCGCTGCACATCCAGATGGATCGCGGGATTCACGGCGGGCCTGACTTTACCTGGGACGGGGTGAGAGGCTCCCATTTCGGCTGGTCTATCAACCCCACGTTGGCTGAACTGGCCCCGCTCGCCTGGAACGATTACGTCGGATCCGCGAACGGCACCAGTTTCGTGAGTGCCCTCTCCGGCGCGGGGTACGCCTATCCCCAGTTGATGGACGACGCCCAACTGGACGCCTACCTGGCTCATACCGCCCGCTACCTGGAACTGACCGGCCTGCGCACGGTTATGGTGGACGAGCGCTCGGGCGAGTTCGACGAGCGCCTGGCAGGAAAGTATTACCAGCACCTGAAGCCCGCGGGCTTGCTTGGTATCCTGGCGGGATTCTCGGGACCAGGCGACCTCCTGCCGGTTTCCTATCCGGGGGTTCCGCTACCGGTCGTGCGCAACACATACTTCTTGCGGCCGGGCAACGGCGAGCAGATCCTCCAGGCGCTGCTCGCCGCCAGGCCGGGGGAGATTCGCCTTGACCTGATGAGTGACGACGGCAGCCACCAGGGGCAGGTCGTCCTCGATGAGTCAGCGTCTGGAGGCCAGGCCGTGCGCTTCGCCCGCCCGCTCCTGCCGCCGTGCTGCATGGTGATCGCCAGCGCCCGGACGACGCTGGCCCCCGGCCAATACACGGTGACCTATCGCCTGAAGGTGCCCGACAACCGCTCCCACGACCCGTTTGCCCAACTGCTCGTCCTGCGGCAGGTGGCAGGAGGCGAAAGGCTCACCAGCCGCTACCTCACCCCGACGGATTTCCAGCAAGCGGGGCAATACCAGGACTTGAGCCTGTCCTTCACGCTGGACCGTTTCACCACCGACATCCAGTTCTGGATGGATTATTACGGCGGCACGTCCGGTTATGCAGATACCGAGCTGTTTGCGGATACGGTGCTCGTGAGCCGCGCGGGCGGCGGGGCTTTTCCACCATTTGCGCCCATCTTCATCGGCCTGGTTGGGCCGACTGAGCCGATGAACGAGGACCTGCGAGTGGTCACGGAAGAGTTCGAGCGCGCCGGGGGCGTGGTGTTGCACCCCGACGAGTTCGTGGCTGCCCTCAACCCCGAGTTCATGATCGAATGGGCCGCGCCCATCCTGGGCGCAGAGCACCCTGCCTTGGCCCTGGCCCAGGCTCAACTGCAAGATGGAGCATTCTTCGACAGCCTGTTGACCGTGCGCGCAGCGCTGAGGAATCTGCCCACCCGCTGAGTGTCCCGACTTGCAGCAACCTGGCGTCGTCCACCCGCCAGGCAAGGGAGAATCGTAACCGGCCTGCGTCAATAGTTGCAGCCCCTTGCCAATAGAGTATACTAGAGGAAAGGAGCCTATGGCATCGTCTTTGAACGCCCACGCCCTCGTCATCGGCATCGCCAACTATCGGCACGTCAACCGGCTCCCGCCAACCGTGCTCAAGGACGCACAGGACGTCCGCGACCTGCTGGCCGACCCGCAGCACTGTGCGTACCCGCCGGAGCACGTGCGGCTCCTGCTGGACAAAGGGGCTACCCAGGCCGGGTTGCGCCAGGCGCTAGGCGACCTGGCCCAGTGCAGCGACCCCGACTCGACCGTCTTCTTCTACATCTCCAGCCACGGCGGGCGCATCGAATCCGGCCCCCACGCCGGCGAATACCTGCTGCCGGTGGACACCGACTACACCTCGGCCGCGTCGGTCGCCCACACCGCCATCTCCGGGCCAGAATTCACCGAGGCGCTGCGCGCCATCCCGGCCCGCAAGATGGTGGTCGCCTTCGACTGCTGCCACGCCGGCGGCATCGGCCAGCCCAAGGACGCCGCCGCGCCTGCGTTGAAGGCCCTGCCCGAGAGTTACTATGACGCGCTCAAGGGGGGGCGCGGGCGCGTCATCCTGGCCTCCTCGCGCAGCGACGAGTCTTCCTACGTGCTGCCCGGCGCCCAGAACAGCCTGTTCACCCAGCATCTGCTGGCCGGGCTGCGCGGTGGCGCACCTGGCCCCGGCGGCGTGGTCCGCATCTTCGACCTGTTCCACTACCTGCAAACGAGGGTCACCGCCAACCAGCCGGGCCAGCACCCGCTCTTCAAGGCCGAGATTGAGGAGAACTTTCCGGTCGCGCTCTACCTGGGGGGCAAAGCGTCCGCACCTGCGCCGCCCGCGCTCCCCGTGGGCGATTTCGCCTACGACGTGTTCATCAGTTACCGCCAGCAGGAGCCGGACAAGGCCTGGGTGCGCAGGGTGCTCCTGCCCCGCCTGGAGGCCGAGGGGCTGCGCGCCTGCATAGACTACCGCGACTTCCGGCTGGGCGCGCCGCTGGTGCTGGAGATGGCGCGCGCCGTGGAACACAGCCGCTACACGCTGGCCGTCCTCTCGCCGGCCTACCTGGACAGCAACTTTACCGAACTGGAGAACGTTCTGGCCGAGCACCTGGGGCTGGAGCAGGGGCAGCGCCGCCTGCTGGCCGTGATGCGCCAGGCTTGCACGCCACGCCTGGGGATGCGCGCCCGCCTGTGGCTCGACGTGGCCGACGACGCGGAGTTCGAGATGAACGTCGCACGGCTGGTGTATGAATTGAGGCAACCACCCGCTGCGTAGTATCAAGAGAGGCTTCCAGCATGACCCGCAATCGCGTCTTAATCCTAGTCCTGGTGATGATTGGGCTGATCTCTGGCTTAGGGGGTATCCTGGGCAACATCGCGGCTAGCGTGCTACCGGATACCTGGCAACCTTATCTGTGGCTGGCCTGGCCACTTTTTGTCGTATCCGTGCTGGCCCTGATCGGGCTCACTGTCTGGCAATTCCGCCTCCAACAGCAAACCCCACCACCAGCCCAGGACGATGAGCCGCCGGAGTGGGTGCCGCACCTGGCTGAGGCAATCCGGCAGGCAGCTCACGAGACATCTGCGCCACGGCCCCTGCCGCCTGCTCCGCAACCCGCTCTGTCCCTCCCTGCCGCCGACGGTTTTGCCCACGACGTTCTTATCTCCCGCGCTAGCGCGGAAAGGAAAAGCTGTGTGATGAACGATCGGTCCAAGTACGAATATGATGTATTTGTCAGTTACAGTGAGGAAGATGAGGACTGGGTTCAACAGGAACTTATCTCGCGGTTACGGGCGGCAGGTGTTACGTACTTGGAACCAGACAAGTTTCCGCCGGGGCGTCCCAGAATGGACCTGTTAGAGACAGCTATCAAAAGAAGTCGGAAGACTCTTTTGGTCATTACGGGTTCCTACTTAAAGAACCATTGGGCCAAGTTTAGTCACATACTATCGATCACCTATGGCCTAGACCGTGGAGAGTGGCGGACCGTTCCAGTTATTGTTGAACCATGTGAACTACCTGGTGAGATCGGTATTCTGTCTTGCCTGGAGTTATATCGAGGCGATCCAGTGAAGCAATGGGAACGTTTGGTCAGAGGCTTAAGACCGGAGCCAGTATCATTGCTTGATGAGGATGGAACATTGCTTTTATCAGAAGGCGAACTCGCTCGGCCCAGAGATGCTTTTGACTCCAGTTGGTTGGTTAGTCTTGATCCGCCTGAAGGGGCGGTCAGACTTCGGTCTCGACTATATGTACAACGGGAAAACGAGCCCCTGTGGTTAGATACAGTTATTGGCTCGGGAGAGACCATCCGTGTCAAAGGTGCTCATCAGATGGGTAAGAGTTCCTTGCTGGCTCGTATGCATGGGCGGTCGGTAGAGCACGGCCAATTTGCATTCTACCTGGATTTTCAGCGCCTTGATGAAAGGGCATTTTTGAGCCTTGACTCACTTCTGTACTCTGTGGCTGTATTGATGGCTAGACGTTTACGGACTTTGAATCTTCCTGATCTCTGTTGGTCGAGTCCATTAGGCTCAAAAGACAAGCTATCTGATTTTGTGCTCGCAGAACTTCTTGAGAAGGTCCAGCCTCCCATAGTCCTGCTGCTTGATGACGTCGATCGGGTCTTTAACTATGATTATAGAGATGACTTCTTCAGTTTGATTCGAGCCTGGCATAATGAACGCGCTCTAGAAGGTCCCTGGCAAAAACTGAATGTCGTCCTGGCATATTCGACCGAAGCGTATCTCTTCATTAGGAACCTTAATCAGTCGCCCTTCAATGTAGGTGTTTCTATCGAGCTTAAAGACTTTAGCCGTTCTGAGGTCGAAGATCTGAACAGGAGGCATGGTATGTTAGTCCAGACCTCCGGCGAGATCGAATCTCTCATGATATTATTGGGGGGACATCCATATTTGTGGCGCATGGCTTTATACGTGATGGCAACAAGAGGAATAAGAGCGCCTCAATTGATCAATACTGCTCATAACGATGACGGCCCGTTCGCAGAACATCTGCATAGGTATCTTCGGCAACTAGAGAGTTGGCCAGATTTACGCAATGCAATGCGAAACGTTCTTGTCAATGGCACGTGCGCAGATAACGACAGTTTTTACCGACTACGTGCATCAGGACTTGTGTTGGGCCATGGTCCTAATTCAGTGCAACCGCGATGTGACCTCTACACGCGCTATTTGGGGAAGAGGCTATGAGGGCTAAGCTCGAATCGCGGCCGAACCCGAAATACTATGTTGTGGGTGGCACGCTGAGTGTTTCAGCCCCTAGTTACGTGCAGCGTGCAGCTGATCAAGAACTTCCTGAAAACCTGAGAGATAGGGAGTACTGCTATATACTAACGACACGCCAAATGGGCAAGTCCAGTTTGATGGTGCGGACCGCAGCAAAGCTGCAGGAATCTGGCATATGTACCGCTGTTATTGATCTGACCGCTCTTTTCGAGAAGGGGATTAAACCAGAGTCTTGGTATATGGGTCAGATCAGGGAGATTGTTGGGCAACTGTGCCCTGGCTTTGACTACATCAACTGGTGGAAAGGACATGCCCACCTCAGTGAAATCCATCGGTATGTGATGTTTCTGTCCGAAGTTCTGCTAGAAACAGTCTCTGCCCCGGTCGTATTATTCATCGACGAAATAGACTTAACACTTCAGCTACCATTTGGCGATGACTTCTTCGCCGCTATTCGCTCTCTCTATAATAGGCGTGCAAGTCAACAGGACTTGCATAGACTGACTTTCACCTTGTTGGGTGTAGCTTCTCCGTCCGATCTGATAAGGGATGTGAAGCGAACCCCTTTTAACATAGGCAAACGTGTCGAGTTAAGCGATTTCACTTTCGAGGAAGCTCAGCGCCTCGCTGTTGGACTAGCGCCCAACATTGAGCTTGGGGTTGAGATGCTGCGACAGATTATTTTCTGGACAGGCGGTCACCCCTACCTCACTCAGAAGACTTGTTCAGCCGTAGCTGAATGGGCTAAGAAAAGTTGGGATAGTTCTCGAGCAGAGAACATAGTGGAAGAACTAGTACGAGAGACTTTTCTTACACAGCGTGGGCAGAATACTGATGTTAATCTCCAGTTTGTGCGGGATCGCCTTCTAAGAGCGCCGCGATCGTTGCAATTGCTTGACCTCTATAGGCGTGTAAGTCAAGGGGATGCTCCTGTGTATGATAATGAGCGTAACCCTGATTATACTGCTCTCAAATTGAGTGGAATAGTCAAGGCCGACGCTGCTCGCGTCCTTCAAGTGCGCAACAGGATCTATTACGAGGTCTTTCTATCTGGGACACGAACATTCTCGACCTCAGACTCGACAAGCCCAGCCATTGACTTGACTTACGATGTCTTCATCTCACATAGTGGTGCTGACAGAGCCTGGGTACGAGACGAACTTCTGCCGCGCCTGAAGGAGGCCGGGCTGCGGGTCTGCCTGGACTGGCGCGATTTCCGGCCCGGTGTGCCCCGTGCCGCCGAGGTGGAGCGGGCGGTCACGCGCAGCCGCCACACGCTGCTCGTCCTGACGCCGGCCTACCTGGAGGAAGAATGGGCCGGGTTCGGTGACCTGATAGTGCAGGCGCTCGACCCGGCCGCCCGCGAGCGGCGGCTGCTCCCGCTGCTCAAGGCGCGCTGCGATCTGCCCCTGCGCATCCGCCACCTGACGTACGTGAATTTCGCCGATCCCGAGGAGCCCGAGTGGGCCTGGGCGCAACTCCTCACCGCGCTGGGCGCGCCACCGGAGCAGGTCGCGCCGGCCGAGCCAACGCCTGCGGGCTGGTGCCTGGCCCATCCCTACGGCATGCCGCCCAACTTTACCGGCCGCGCCGCCGAGCGGGGGCTGCTGAGCGCATGGCTGGAAACTGATCCCCACCATCCGTTGCTGGTGCTGCGTGCGCTGGGCGGCTTTGGCAAGAGCGCGTTGGCCTGGCACTGGCTGCTGCACGATGTGGACGCCGCCCGCTGGCCGCGCGTCGTGTGGTGGTGTTTCTACGACGAGCGGGACTTTGAGGAGTTCCTGTGCCAAACGCTCAAATACCTTGGCGTCCCCCTCCCCGCCGGCCCCCGCCAGCAGGCCGACGCGCTGCTGCGCCTGCTGCACCAGCCCGGCACCCTCCTCATCCTGGACGGCTTCGAGCGCGCCCTGCGCGCCTACGGCACCCTCGACGCCCCCTACCTCGGCGACGAACCCCCTGCCTCACGCAACACGGAACACGGAACACGGACTACGGAACACGAAACACGCACCACGCAACAGGACTGCCTCAGCCCCACCGCTGACCACTTCCTGCGCGCCGTCTCCGCCCTGCCAGGGTTGCGCAGCAAGGTGCTGTTGACTACCCGCCTTCGCCCCCGCGTCCTGGAAGGTCCCGGCGGTGACCTGCTGGCCGGTTGCCGCGAGGAGGAGCTGGCCCACATGCAGCCGCCCGACGCGGTGGCCTTTTTCCACGCCCAGGGCGTGCGCGGCAGCCGGGCCGAGATTGAGGCCGCCTGCGCCCCCTACGGCTACCACCCGCTGAGCCTGCGCCTGCTGGCCGGCCTGGTCGTGCGCGACCCGCAGCAGCCCGGCGACGTCGCGGCGGCGGGGCACCTGGACGTGAGCGGGGAGCAGGTAGCGCGGCAGCACCACGTGCTGGAGCGGGCCTACGAGAGCCTGGCGTCACCTGGACAGCAGTTGCTGAGCCGTATGGCGTGCTTCCGCGGGCCGGTGGGCTACGAGGCCATCGCGGCCATTGGTGCGGGCGACCGCCAGGGTCACCTCTACGATGTGGACGCCGGCCTGCGCGACCTGGTGGCCCGCGGCCTGGTGCACCACGACCGGCGGGCCAACCGCTATGACCTGCATCCCATCGTGCGCCGCTATGCCTACGACCGCCTGGCCGGCGGCGAGCAGGAGGAGGCCCACCGCGCCCTGCGCGACTATTTCGCGGCCGTGCCGCCGCTGGAACGGGTGCGCACGCTCGACGACCTGGCACCGGTGATCGAACTGTACCACCACACCGTGCGGGCCAGGCAGCACGACGATGCGCTCACGCTCTTTCGTGACCGACTTGCAGGGCCTCTCTACTACCAGTTCGGGGCCTACCAGTTGTGCCTCGAACTGCTGCGTGCCCTCTTTCCCGACGGTGAGGACAGGCTACCACGTCTGAAGGACGAGAGCGCCCAGGCTTGGACGCTGAACGCCCTGGCCAATTCTTACAGCCTCAGCGGCCAGCCCCGCCGGGCGGTGTCGCTATTTGAAGCGTCAAACGCCGTTGATGAGAAGGGGGGCAACAAGCAGGGCATTGCCATTGGCCTGGGGAATCTGGCTGACGACGGATTGAAGATTGGGGCGTTGCGGGTGGCCGAGGTCAACCTGCGCCGCCTGATTGCCCTGGGCCGGGAGGTCGAGGACGAGTTCACTGAGGCGGTGGGGCACCGGGAATTGGGGCGGCTGCTGGCCTATCGGGGTGCCTGGGCCGAGGCAGAGGAGGAACTGGCGGCCTCTTCGCGCTATTCGGAGCGGACAAACGGCGTGCAGGGCCTTTGCTCGGATGAAGCCTACCGCGCCTTGCGCACCCTGCTGCTGGCGCGGGCCGTCGCGGCGCAGGACCGCGCACCCCTGCACGCCGCCGCGCTCGCTGCCGCCCGCCGGGCGCTGGACCTGGCGGATGAATGGCAGAAACAGGTGGGACGTCCAAACGCACGGGACTACGTGCGCGCCCACTGGCTGCTGGGCGCGGCGCACCGCGCCAACGGCGATTGGGATGAGGCCGACCGCCACCTGGCCGAGGCGCTGGCCCGCTGCCGGGGCATGAACCTTGTGGAAATGGAGGTGGACATCCTGCTCGACCTGGCCCGGCTGCGGGCGGACACTGCCCTCACCCCCGGCCCCTCTCCCAAGGCTGGGAGAGGGGAGAGTCTGGACGAGGCGCTGCGCCTGGCGGAAGAAGCGCTCCTCATTGCCGACCGCTGCGGCTACGTGCTGCAAGGGGCGGACGTGCACCTCTTCCTGGCCCACCTGGCACTGGAAAGGGGAGATCGAGAGCAGGCGCGGGAGCACGCCCGCCAGGCCCGTGAACTGGCGACCTGCGACGGCCCGCCGGACTACACCTACAAAGTGGCCTACGACGAAGCCGGGGCGCTCCTGGCGCAGTTGTGATAGAAGGGCAGCACCAACCCCCTCTCCCTCCCAGGGAGAGGGCTGGGGTGAGGGTGAGTCTCTCTATGGCGGAAGGGCAGATTGTCCAGCGTCTGCGCCCCAGGTGAGTCACCCCAGTCACAATAGCAACCTCACGCACTTACGATCTTGATGATTTTCGCTACTACCTCTTGTACCTTCCTCGAGGTCAGTACGCCAGCACGATACAAGATAATGTTTCCATCGGCTGTGAAAAGGCGGTTCGGGCGAATGTTACTGGGCTGGTGCAATCCTCCGCTTGTGAAATCAGTATCCGCGATAGGAATAGCATAGTTGTCGGTTATGGTCTTGCTGGTAATCTGGCACAAGAGTACGTCATCGCCAGTGAGCGCAGCTACTACCAGCGCAGGTCGTTTCTTGGCATCACTCAAATCTGAAAAAGGAAACGGGGCAACGACAACGTCGCCTTTCACAAACTTGCCCATGCTGTATCCTCTTCGGGCCGGTCCCAGTCACGGCGGAGAACTGCCTCAGATGCTAACATAGTTTGGAAGGCCTCTGACAACCGGTTCTGTGGTTGTCTCGTTTCACGTTCGAGCAGGTAAGAAACAAAGTCATATACGACTACAAGTTTATCGGCTGACAACTCTTGTAGACGTTCGGTTATTTGAGAAATCGCAACTGCTTGCATAGGCTTTACTCCTTTGCGTGCCCACACCCACCTGCCAAGATTGAGCATCCCTGACCTTATGGGTATAGTATACAGTACAGTACCTACAAGTCAAGCATTTGTGACCCAAATCTGGCCCTAAATGATCTGGACGCAGCCAGAGCCGGCCGGACGCCCTGCTTCAGCGGGGCCGTCAATAGGACACGGATTTCACGGATTCAACGGATTTTCACGGCTTTTCTCGGCCAGATAGTCTCCCCGTTGAGCGTTGCTGGAAGTTTTTCACCGCAAAGACGCGCAGGGCGCCAAGCTTCTGCTTATCTTCTTCGCGTTCTTGGCGTCTTGGCGGTTCAATCTGGGCGATGTCTTCCTCAACACTCAAGAGGGGGGCCACCCTCGGCCAGGAGAAGACGTTTACCCCTCTGATCCGTGTCCATCCGTCAAATCCGTGTTCGTCCGTGTCCCATTTCCGGCCACCTGCACGCCTACCCAACTATCTTCGGCGCTGCCCCCCCCTCACGCGCCTTGAAAATCACGTCGGCCTCCGGCTGGCCCTTGAGCCATTCGTCGAACGGCCGGAACGCCGGCGGCGCGACCTCGATCGACTTGAGATCCCCGGCGATGGGGTAGCGCCCCAGCGTGTGCACGGCGTGCACGGCCGTGTGGATGTGCACCGGCGGCGCGTCGGCCGGCACATTGGCGATAAAGAACAGCAGCCGCCCGTCGCGCCCCATAATGTCAATCCACTGGCGGATCTTGTTCACGATCTGGCCGGGCGTGCTATCGCGCATAAAGCGCCCGTTGAGCGAGGCATAGACGGGCAATTTGCGCCGCCCCTTGCCGTTGGCCACGGCGAACTCTTGCAGCCACTCCATCGGCCAGTCCTGCGTGCGCCCCATGGCGGAGAGGGCTACGTCCATGATGAACAACTTGCGGGCGGTCGCCCAGCACTTGAACATGATCTCCTTGTCGAACTTGGCCGGGTCCTCTTCGCAATAGTCGGCCGCTGCCAACCCGGCCATCACCGTCATGCCCAACTCTTTCTTGCCGCGCTCCTTCAGCCGCATGGCGGAAGGGACGACCCACT
>Ga0315294_10005503_pt1 | contig 13910 bp, 14 predicted proteins | sample YL17G13_40_MG_FD_203626 | JGI IMG/M metagenome (GOLD analysis project Ga0315294, IMG submission 203626) | Sediment microbial communities from Yellowstone Lake, YNP, Wyoming, USA - YL17G13_40 | ecosystem: Environmental > Aquatic > Freshwater > Lake > Sediment | place: USA: Wyoming | collected... | reverse complement strand
ATAATGTATTGAAACGCCCATTGTCGAGAAACACCTCAGCCTTCATCCCGGCTTTCTCCATCATTAAGATAAGCGTCTATGTTCACCGCCCAATCGGGCGGGCCTTCCAAGTTGAGCGAGCGAGCAATATCCTAGAAGGATGTCCCTTTCTTTTGTACTCGACTCCATAGTCTCGACGGTAATCCGGACGCGTGTATTAGGCTCAAGGGCAAGTGGGTCTTCCGGCCGGAGCACTTTGCCGTCAAAGACCGCTTCGATCGTCTTAACCATCTCGTTCTCCAGCATTCATAGGTATTTTGTTCATTCTGATCCACATTCTACAGCATCCGACCTGCCCGAGCAAGCAGCAAACCGCGTGACTGCCGGACTGTGGTGTCTGTGAAGATAAACTGGCAGTCGTGTGGCAGCCTCAAGCGAAGCTTGGGGATGGCAGCATCGGCGATGTCATTGGGCCGCAACAGGCTCCCAACGCCCACAGCCATCCCCAAGTCCTGCGGACTTGAGGATGCCACCCAAGCCTATCTACAGGCCGGAATCCTTGATGCCAGAAAATCTGCACAGACACCGGACACTCGACATTCTGATTGCTTCTTGCATGTCTTGTCCAAGTCCGGTACACTAACAGGATGAACCTTACGCGAATTACATTTGATCCGAATATCATGGGAGGCAAACCCTGCATTCGAGGGATGCGAGTTACGGTAGGCATGATCCTGGGGATGCTCGCTTCGGGCTATTCCAAAGAACACATTCTCAAGCGATACCCCTACCTGGAACCGCAGGACGTTGATGAAGCCTTGGCTTATGCCGCCTGGCGCGTCGAAGAGGTTGAGGTTCCTCTGAAGTCGTTGTCCGCATGAAGATTCTGATCGACATGAATCTCTCACCCGCATGGGTTCGCACGCAGAACGCAGATCCCCAGTACCTGTGCAAGGTGGTAGTTGGTATTCTGCATCGGTGTCAAGAATACCTTGATAGAGGGGCCTTGATCAGTCTTGACGAGTCGACTCAGAGAATCCGGATTCTGCCAATCGGTGTGTCGTGACCGAGAAGTGAGATTTGAGGCTTCTCCAGCAAGGAGCGATGGACTATGGTAAATGGAGCTTCCTCCCGTCGGGAGTTTTTGCGAGATATGGCTGTGACGGCCGGTTTGGCGGCTGCAGGGCCCGCCTTGGGTGCGGCGGCACGGGCCGCGTCGGGCAGGCTGCACGTGGCGTGCAATCAGTATCCCTGGGGCACCTTCTACTCGCGCCAGAAGAAGGACTTCAATGCGTTGCTCGATTCCGGGTTGGCGGAGGTGAAGGCCAGCGGCAATGACGGTTTCGAGCCTGGGGTGGGGGGCTTGCAACAGATCGAGCAGATGACGCCGCTGCTGAAGAAGCATGGGCTGGAAATGCGGTCGTTGTACGTCAACAGCACGCTCCATGAGGCTGGGCAGGCGGATAAGAGCATCGAAGAGGTCCTTGCTGCCGCCGCGAAGGCCAAGGCCTTCGGCACGCGAATCATCGTGACCAATCCCAGCCCGATCCGCTGGGGTGGACCCGAGAATAAGACAGATGAGCAACTCAAGGTTCAGGCAGCCGCCTTGGATAAGCTCGGCGCCAGGCTCAAGCAGATGGGCCTGACCCTGGCCTATCACAATCACGATCTCGAGTTGCGAAACGCCGCCCGCGAGTTTCACCATATGCTGGTCGGCACCGATCCGGCCAACGTCACTCTATGTCTCGACGCCCACTGGATCTATCGCGGGGCGGGCAACTCGCAGGTGGCCCTTTTCGATGTGCTGAAGTTGTATGGTCCCCGAATTACCGAGCTGCACCTTCGCCAGTCCCAGAACAACATCTGGACCGAGGCCTTCGGGCCGGGCGACATCGACTACCCTCGTCTCGCCGAGGATTTGCTCAAGATGGGCGTCAAACCGCTGCTGGTCCTCGAACAGGCGGTCGAAGCGGGTTCGCCCAACACCATGAACGCGGTGGATGCCTTCAAGAAGAGCACCCAATACACACGACAGTTCTTCGCCGGTTTCGCCGGCTGATCGATCGGCAGGGGGTGCCACCGACAAACTTGTTTGACCGTGCTCGCCTCGATACGTTCCTGTGCGTAGGAAGACGCGCTCAAAGCAAGTTTGAGCGTGCCACCCGACATCGAATCTTTCAAGCTGAACACATGCCGCGCTTGCCAATGCCATCCATCACTGGCTCTCACGCCAAGACGCCAATTCATCCTCTGTCATCCGTCTTCTGTCCTTGGTTTGGCGAGCGGGGACGATTTGCTCGATCAGCCTGCGCAGTTCGGGGATGTCCCACTGGCATGGCCCAGCTTGTAGATCCGCACGCCGACGAAGGCCACCGTCGGCTCACTCGGCAGGTTGGCGAACAGCCCACGGACGAAGGTAAAAGAGTCGGAAAGGAGTCCGTTATGCTCTCTCTTCCATCGGCCGCGTCTTCTCGTGGGCCTCGTGGTCGGTCCCAGAGGACTTGCTGGAGAATTTCTCCGATGAGCAGGTCATCGACACGCTGCGGCGGCTGCCGCGTACGCATCTTGACCAGAGATTTTGGGCATGGTGCGGCTGCGCTGGAGGTTGATGGAGGCGGCGGGGAAATGGTGTATAATACTCGGCGTGTCGAGTCGTTCCCGACGCGCAGCGGCGCTGCGGGGCGGTTTGTGGGAGAAAAGCTATGAGGACACGTTGGGTTGCCGTTGTTCCCGTTCTCCTTCTGTGCGGCTGCGCGAGCGAGCCTACACCCTACCAGCGAGCCGGGGCCAAGTCGGGCGGCGGGTATTCCGAGAAGCGGGTCTCGGAAGACACGTTCTATGTCACCTATACGGCCAACAGCCGGACGCCGGGACGTGTGGTGTGTGCCTATCTCTACCGGTGTGCCGCCGAGGTGACGCTGCGGTACGGCTTCCGGTACTTCGCCGTCATCCGAGGCCCCCGGCAGCCGACGCACTTGGAGACTCGTTACCCCGGTGCGCTGGGCACAAAAGAGAGGCGGGACCCCATCGACATAGAGGTGCCGGTTTCTGGGACGTTGTTCATAACGATTCAGTGCTTCAAGGAGGTGCGGGAGGTGCCCGGAGCGCGTCTTGTCGATGCCAAAGCCTATCTTGAGAAGAACCTGACTCCGTGGAAGTGATGTGGGCAAGGACGATTGAGGTTGGCAATGGCGGCGATTGAGATTGAGTCTTTGACGAAGTGGTACAGCCGGGTCCGCGGGGTCGAGGATGTGACCTTCTCGATCGAGCGGGGCGAGGTTTTTGGATATCTCGGGCCGAACGGGTCCGGCAAGACCACGACCATTCGCTGCCTTATGGGGCTGCTGCGGCCGAGCCGTGGTGAGGTTCGCGTCCTGGGGGAGCGGGTGGCGCCGGGGCGAGGGACGCAGCACGCGCGGATCGGCTATCTGCCGGGTGACTTCCGTATCTGGGGACGTGCGAAAGCGAGGCGTGCGCTGGGCATTCTCGCGGCCTTGGGCGGCGATGGGGGCTCGGCGGCTCGACGCAAGGAGTTGGCGGAACGGCTCGAGTTGAACCTGGACCGGGCGGTGGGGGACCTTTCCAAGGGCAATCGCCAGAAAGTGGCCCTGATCTCTGCCTTTCAGCATCGGCCGGATGTGCTGGTGCTCGATGAGCCCACGGCCGGGCTGGACCCGCTCATGCGCCAGACCGCTTTGGACTTGATTCGCGAGGCGGCCGGTGGCGGGGCCGCCGTCCTGCTGTCCTCGCACGATTTGAGCGAGGTGGCGGCGGTGTGCAGCCGGGCCGCGATCCTGCGCGAGGGCCGCTTGGTGGAGATGGCGCCGATCTCCCAGATCATCCAGCAGGGCGAGCACCGCCTGAAGATCTGGTTTGCGGACGGCGCTGGGGTTGGCGACGTGCCCACCGCCCAACTGCCGGGCGTCCGGATCGTCGAGCGACAGGCGGGGATGCTCCATCTCGCCTACCAAGGGACGGCGGACGCTATTCTGAAGTGGGTCGCCCAATTCCCCGTGGACCGAATCGCCACGCCGCAGACCTCACTGGAGGAAGCTTTCATGCAATATTATCGGTCGTCACCAAGCGCCGTCGTTGGAGCCGGCGTTCATAAGGCCGCGAGAGGAGTCCGTGCATGAGCCGCACATCCCGCCCGCCGTTTCCCTTCGTGCTCCTGCGATTCTGGCTGGTGCGAATTCTGCCCGCGTGGTGCGGGATCGCCCTGTTGATCTTCCTGATGCAGATCGCCGTCAGCGCCATCGTGCACGACAACGAGAAGGTCAAGACCCTCCTGGGGTTTATCGACATGCTTCCGTCGATCGTGAAGGCTGCTCTCGGGGGCGAGATGCTGCGGGTCGGCAACACGTCGGCATTGATCGCCATCGGTTACAACCACCCGTTTGTCCTATTTCTTTTCATGCTCTTTGCCGTGGGGACGCCCACGGGTCTGCTCGCCGGCGAGGTGCAGCGGGGGACAATGGAGCTGATCCTCAGCCACCCGGCCACGAAAACCCAGGTCTACGTGTGCGCCGGCATCCTGACGCTGGCCGGCATGTTTGCTCTCGACATTGTGATGTTTCTGGGGACGGTCGCGGGCGTGAACATTTTCACGTTCAAGGACCGGGTCCCGCTCGACGTGTTCTTTCGCATAGCGGTCAACGGCGGGCTGCTGGCCAGCACGTTCGGCGCCTTCGCTCTCCTTTGTGCCGGCACATTCGGGAAGTTGTACACCGCCATCAGCGTCTCCGTCGCCTTCCTCGTGGCCAACTACTTCGTGGCGATCCTCTCCAACTGGTGGCCCCGCATGGCGTTCCTTAGACCCGCGACGCTTTTCTACCTGGTCGACAGCTCGGATCTCTGGCAGGGCTGGCCCCTTCGCAACATGGGCATCCTGGCGGTGATCCTCCTCGTGACGGCCGGCCTCGGTGCCGTCATCTGGCACCGTCGCGACCTGCCTCTGTGACCTCGCCCGGCGACCCCCGGATCGCGAGGCGGACACCTTTCGTATTTCTTGTCCGAAATTCTCTTGCGTCCGTTCCGTTTTGCCACGACAATAGGGCGATGGGCTCGGAGCCTATGTGGATTGTCTGCGGGCGGCAACGCCCGTCCTGACCAACAAAACCAACACCCTCCGGGGAGAAATGTCCGGAGAATGGAGTAACGGATTAGAGGGTGACCACATGAAGCTGCAAGAAAGAAAACCATCAGGTCGCGAGAAGGACGAAGCCGCCGTTGTGACATTGGCTCAGTTGCGGGAGAAGCTGCACTCGGGAGAGATCTCGCTGGCCAGGAAAGCCGCCTTCAACCTGTCCTGGATGCAGGAGGACGGCTTGGACATCCTCGTGGAGGCGCTGTTCGGCAGCTTTCCGAGGGACACGAAGAAGGCGGCTGCCTACGGTCTGAGGAGCATGAATGGCCGGATGCGAAAGCTGGCGGAGGAGGTCCTCACCAAGGGCTTGGCACACCCCAACCGCATTACGAAAGATGCCTGCGCCAAGTCGCTGCAACTGATGAAAGAGGGACCGGCCTCCAAGAAGGCGGGCTTTCAGGGAAGGCCGCAGCGACCGCGCAAGCCCGGCATCCGGGAATTCCGCGGCCGCGGCCCGGCGAGAAATCAGTTTTCACCCAGAAACACGCGCTCCGACCGGTAGTGATCGCTCCCTTTGGTGCCAGTGATTGTTCAGGACACGGACGTTCTGGGACCCCCCGTTTACACCCCCACTTTTGTGGCTGGTGTGGTGGCTGTGGCAGCCATTGACCGTCACCTCCTGGGATCGCTTCTCACGGACCAGGCGGCCGGCTCAACTCCTTGATGAAGATGCGGCGGAACTGGAGGAAGGATGCTCCCCACTCTCCGTCCTTGCGATCGCCGTGGTGCTGCAGCGCGATCGGCCCCTGGGCCGGGGCACCGGGTAACTGAGCTTTGTCGAGGACCCGTTGCCCGTTGAGCGTGACCGTCAGGCGGTCTCCCTTTATGATGACGTGGAAGGTGTTCCACTGGCCAAGCGGCTTGTCCGCCTTGACCTTTGGCGTCACCCCGGCGTGGATTTCGAGGGAGAAGGCCGGATCGGTACGATAGCCCCACACCTCGCCGGAACCGACCGGCCAGCACCAGATGTTCACTTGCGATTTGTGCTGGCCACGGAGAAAGATCCCGGAATCCGTGTTCGGAACTTCGATCAGCACCTCTTGGCCGGAATCGTCTTTCTTATGCGTCCCATCCGGGAGAATGACCTTGGCGGCCCGGTTGACATAAGGGCTCTCCTTAATCCGCCAGTCCACCAGCAGTTCGAAGTCGCCATAACTCCCGGTGGTCCACAAGTTCCTGTCGCCCGGTCCCTCGTGGGGGTCACAGTCGATGACTCCGTCGATAACTCGCCAATCCTGGTTCTCGGTTTTCTGCACCGTCCAGCCGTCCAAGTCCACTTCATTGAACAGCGGCACGAAACCCTCCGGCACGGCCTCATCTGCTCCCGCCGCAACTCCCGGCCCGGAGACGGGCGTCTGGACGGTCCGGCACGACAGACCAATCGCCAGAAGGAAACCGACAAACAGCAGCAAACAGGACATGGAGCGCATAGCGGTGTCCTTTCCGTGCCAGTCTATTTGAGCGGGGGCCGCGTGCTGATGGAAGCCGCTTTCACTCCCTGCCGGTCAGTCAATTCGAGAGTCTCCCCCTGGGCCGAAAGCCGGCCAGTGTAGTTGCCCACGACAAACAGGGCTTGCCCGCCCGTGGGAGAGAGCCGGCGGGCGCGGAAGGCCGACCGGTTGGCTGCCACGTAGAGGGTGCCGCCGGTGGGGATGACCGTGCCGCCTCGGAACGTGAAGATACGGGCCTGGACATCGACGCCGGCAGTCAAAGTCCAGCCGGAGATGTCCACGGCAAAAGAGTTGGGGTTCAGCAACTGGACATACTGCTCCTCTTGATTACCGCTGGCGGGGTTGGCCTCAATGGCGCCGAACAAGAGGATCGTACCGGCGGGTTGGGGACCAGGGATTTCACTTGCCCCGGACGCCAGGCCGTTGAACAACTGCCTTCTGCGCTCGGGCAGGTAGGAATTCCTGAGTTCCGCGACGGCGTCCGGGAATGGTTGCGGATAATTCGGGGCTGTCGAGCCGTTGCCCCAGGCGTGCGAATTCCATTTCGCGTTGTCCAAAGCCGCATCCGGGGCAAGCTGGGCCACCAGCTCGTCGATTCGCGGCTCGTAGTGGAGAGCATCCTGGGGTACGGCAGGCCCCGCTGGCGGGGCGGGCGCCCCGGCTTGACCGGGGGGTTGATCTGCAGGGGCGCCTGGCCGGCGGCTCGGCCCCGGACTTGGGCTTGGACTTGGTTGCACCGTGATGGGGCCGGGCTTGAGCAATTCATCCATGAGCGTGCGTATCCGGCGCAGATACATCTGCCGCATTTCGGGAGTGTTGAAGACCGTCTGCGGCAGAAGGTTGTTGTTGCCGATGAAGAGCGAGGTGTTGGTGATCAGGACCTGGTTCCAGTAGGTCTGCGAGCTGTTCCACACGCGCCCGAAGCTCAGGTCGACGTCCCAGGGCCACATCTGCCATTCGTTGCTCCGGCCGGTGTCGCGGTAAAAATAGTAGTTCTTGTGGCAACAATCCACGTCCCCCGTGAGGAGGCGGGCGGCCAGGAAGTTGACGACTTGGACGATGTCCATGTTGTCGTAGACGTATTGACGCCGGGCTTCGCCCGTGAGGCTGATGCCCTTGAAGAGCGCCACCAGGTCCGCATTGTCCTCGTTCTTGCGGGTCTTCTTTTCTGCGCCGCTGGTGGCATGGCTCTCACTCGTAAAGGTGTTATACATTTTGTAGAGAGCCCCTTCGGCGTTCAAGCCCCTCCGGACCAGCCAGTCCTTGTCGCCGTTCTCCATCGCGTGGGCCGTCCCCCAGAAGGCCCCGTTCTGCTGTACCCGCACGGCGAACACCCAATGGTAGGCGCAGCCCGCATCCCGGTAGGTCTCGTAAGCCAGGATATTGCGCATCTGGGCCTTGTCCGGATAGGTCGTCATGAGGTTGATGTCGTCAGCGCGCGGCTGGCCCGAGGCCCACTTGAAGTTGTGGCCCGGATGGAAGTCGATATCATAGCTCTTCTTCGGAAATCCCCGGCTGGACTGGCCGTGCAGGTTCATCCAGACGTTGTCGTAGAACTCTCCGTCATAGAAGATTGCGCAACGAGTGCCCGTGTCGCTGTCCGCCGCTCCCGGTGTCTGGAGGAACCAGTGCAGCACCGGCAACGGGTTTCGCAGGTTCGGATCCACGACCACCGTGCCGTCATATTGTGGGGAACTCAGCGGGTCGAGAAAGGACGGGAACCGCGACGCACGTCCGGCGGTGTCCGTGGCCGTGATCGTCCATCGCACCATCTGCCCCGCACGGAACGCGCGGGCCGGAATTCTCGCCCCATAGACCCCATCGCTGGCGGCCCCATCACCGCTGCCGCCGTCATCGAGGAGGGGGACCGCCACCTCCGCATCGAACATCACCCGATAGTGCAACTGGACCGAAGCCAAAGGGCCGAAGCTGGGCGAGATTCGGGCGGTGATCTGCAGGTCGTCGCGCTCCGTCGGCAGGGACGGGGAATGATTGGCATCCGCGATGATCGGCCCCAGAACCTCGACCCCGGTATTGTTCGGCTGGCCGGGCGTCGGCGCCGGAAAGTAGCGCAGCGTCGGCACTTTGTCCACCACGGTAGCCCGCAGCTCCGGAGTGACCATCAGGTCCGGACTGGTCACGCCGTTGTTCAATCCCTGCACCGCCAGGACGTTCGTCCCCACATGGAGAAAGTCGAACCGGCGGATGCTGAAATCCTTCGGAGGCACCACCCGGTTGTTGGGCCAGTTCTCGGGGGCGCCGGAGTTCCATGTCTCGGTATCCAGGGGCGGGGCGTTGTCTCGGGCCACCTCGTGCCCGTTGATGTAGGCGATCATCCCGTCGTCGAACCGTATGCGCAAGGTCAAGGTCCGGATCACCGAGGGGTCCTCCACGACAAAGGGGACCCGAACGTAGACCGTCTCATTGACGTTGCGCATGGCGGAGACATCCAGCCCGATCTGTCCCGTGTAGCCGAAACCAACCCCTGTCGTGCCGGACTGCCAGAGGAAGTCGTCGAAGTCTTCCCGGGTCCAGAAACGCAGGGCATTCGGCAGTGATTCCAGCTCCAGGACACCGTTCAACGGCACCAGGGCCTTGGCCGGCGCCCCCGGCGCCAGCAGCACCTTCTCGGTCGTGGCCCCGTTCAGGCCGTAGGAAACATCGGGCGCCTGGATCGGATAAGCCGGGGAGAACTCCGAAACCACCGTGACGCCGTCCGGGCGAACCAGCCCGAGATACTCGCCGGCCCCACTCAATTTGAAGTCCGTGTGCAGCTTGCCGGCCGGGTCCCTCCGGTCTTTTCCGGAAGCGAATACGATCAGATAAGCATCGGGCTCCAGTGTCACAGCCGGGAATTTCCACTTGGCCAGCTTCTTCGGCGTGTCCGTCAGATACCAGCCCTCCAGGCTCGCCGTGCTCATCCCGGCATTGTGAATCTCGATCCAGTCCTCTTCGTCCCGGTCCTCATCATCCAGGCCGTTCTCGTTCACCGCCATGAACTCGCTGATTTGGAGTCGATCCTGCGAATGGAGCAGAGCCGCAGGGCCGAGGGCAAGAAGAACAACAACGAGAATGTCTCGAATCTGCAAATGTCTCATAGGAAAGGCGATCCTATGCAGCCGTTTGTAGGGTGTGCACCGCACACCATCTTCACCGACGGGGTGAGGTCAAGGTGCGCGGTGCACACCCTACGAACTGGGTTCAATTTCCGGCATTAGAAAGGATTGTAGCATATGGGGCGACATCAGTCAATGCCTGTCAGAGCTCGCGCGGCTCTCTTTTCCCATGTGTAGTTCGCCAGGAACTCCTCATAAGCGGCGGCGGCCAGGCGGTCTCGGTACTCCCGATTCTCACATCTCTGTAGGGCCGATACCCAGCCGTCCGGATCATCGGGTGGGACAAGAACTGAATTGCCTTCGTTCAAGACTTCCCTCAGGACCGGCAGGTCGGAGGCGATGATGGCCCGGCGGGACGCCATGTACTCGAAGAGTTTCATCGGCGACATCCAGCCACTGATGTCGATGTTCCTGCCGACCACGCGAAGGCCCCTCTGGGCGGGCATCAGCAGAACATCGCATTTGCGCAGGACTACGGGCACCAGAGATGGCTGGATGAATCCATGGAAGTGCACATTTGCACCTCCCAGCCGTCTCCAATGTTGGATGTCCCGCTCCCGCCCGCCTGCGATGTGAAAATCGTACTGCGGCAGTTGCCCGGCGCATTGAAGGATGATCTCGATGCCTCTGCCTCGGAACAGGTGGCCCGTGTATCCGATCTGCAGCCTGTTTGCCCTGCCCGGCCAGGGATAGTCCACACCACCGTGGGCCGGTGGGATGTCGGCCGCATCGTGACAGACTTCGATACGCCGAATCTGACCGAACAGGGACAAATAGATGCGTTTGAGGCTCTCGGAGATGACGATCAGCTTCTGGAGGCTTTCTCCTCCCAACAGTCTCTTCTCCAGCCAGTGGATCAGGGCGTGGGGAGGCGGGCAGTGGGCTTCGTAGACGATCCTGAACCCCATTTGTGCCGCGAGGGAGGCACCGTAGATGCTCCGCGCGTACACGAGCACATCGCGGGGGTCGTATGTTCTCAGCTCCTTGTACAGTCGCGGCAGCGAAAACAGAGTCCCGCCCCGCACTCCGGCTACGGGCAGCAGCTTCACGGAAAAGGTACTATTCACCCCGTAATACCCGTACATGTCCTGCGTCCGATCCTGCTGGCGCCCCCAGGCGAAGAGGGTGACCTGATGACCATTCTTCGCGAGCGCCTGGCACATTCTCATGACGTGCACGCCATGTGCCGCTCGCGAGGGAAGAATGAAGCCGGATAGATACAGGATCTTCACGTGGCAGCCTCTTCTTGAGCTTTCAAGTGAATCTCCAGCGACGCCAATAACATCAATGCATCGGCGTGATTCCCATGCCCGTGCCGGTGCCGCCCCAAGATGTCCTCCACATCGATCCAATCGATGATGCCCCGTTTCTTGAGGTCCTGGACGTTCTCGCAGACCACCGCTCGCAGGTCCTTCCGCCGACGGATCGCACGGTCGAAGTCGATATAATTGAGGCCGGGAGAGACGGAGTAGCAGAGGCTCGGAGCGATTCGCCGGGCTAGCCCCCGGACAGCCAGGTTCAGGATTCGGGCCTGTTTCTTCCACCGCGGCGCTTTCAGCGGCAGACCGAGATTGTTCTTTGCAGGCAGTGAGAACAACCGGGCATACGCCGCCTTCAATATCTCTTTGTACAGGTATTGCCCTTGGCGATAGCGGCGGGGAACGCTCAGGATGAAGCTCACCCACTCCGGATGCAGGAAAGGCGTTCGGTATTCGTATCCTTTGGGCAAGACGATGGGCCGGATCAGGCATGGCTGGCGCACCGCAAAGTCAAGCTGCTCGTCATAGCACAAACCTTCGCCATATGTAGGGTGGGGCTTGCCCCACCGATTTTTCTCGCCAGATGGGTCGTGGTGGGGCAAGCCCCACCCTACCAGCGGTGATTGCGGGAGGATGTGCTCCGGCACGAAGCCCGGAGGGGCCAGATTCACAGAAAGAGAGAGGCGATTGCGCTCGGCAAAACGCTGCTGCGCCTGGTCCCAGGTGGTGCTGTCCCGGCGCAATAGATGCGAGCCGCTGAGCGGGTCGCCCATGAAGCCGCTCCAGTACACGTTCTCGACCCCGAAACGCTCAGGTACCTGACGATTCACATGGGCATCAAACATCTTCGTCGGCCGTTCGGTCTGCCTGGCTGTCTTCACGAGCTGGGAGGTATCCCATGCCCATTCCTCGGACGAAAGATCGATCCCCTCCCATCGCACCCCGGCCGCACGGGCAATCTGCCGGCCGATCTCGAAGTCCCAGGTTCCCGGAGTGCCAAAGGTCGCGGCTTGGATCTGATGGCTCTCAAGGTTCTCCAGCAGGCCGCCCAAAATGGCGCGCGAATCAAGACCGCCGCTGAGCGGCAATACGTGCATCGTGTTTGGATTGGTCTGCCCGATGGTCTCTCGGAATGCGCTGCGCAAGATGTCCGTTCCCTCGCCAACGAGTCTCTCTTCGAACGGCACACCCGAGAGGTCCTGCTGCTGGCAACTCGTAGGGTGGGGCTTGCCCCACCGATTTTCCCCGGCGCACGGGTCGTGGTGGGGCAAGCCCCACCCTACGATCGGCAGATACCCGAAATACAGATAGATGGGTATGGAGTCTGAGTCGAGCATCATGTCTGACCTGATTGCCTGCCAAAGAAATCCGCAGATTGGCGCGTTCCCCACGTTTCTCTATCTTTCATACTCTATATGCTCCACCCAGCCCGGCGGTGCCCTGAAGTGAAAGGACGTGCTCAAGTCTGCATCCTGCCTGGCGACCACCTTGATCTTGTGCAAATCCGATGTCCCGAGCTCGAACTTCCCCGGCTTTCCCGTATTATGAATCGTTCGTATCTTGGCGGGATCAAATCCCATGATTTGGGCGGCGACCGCATCGACCGCCACCGGATCCGCCCCGGCAAGCACGACGCCCGCACGAACGGGATCGCCTCCCATGGGGCCGTCTCCCTCCATTCCTACGATCCCGTCAACAAAGCAGAAGTACCGTCGTTGCTTCGCTTCCCGCATGGCGCCGAGTCTATCTGCATAGAAGAGGATTCGGTTGGCGTCCAAGATCGTTCTCCAGATCGTGTCATTGCCGTGCCACTCGCCCCATTCGGTATAGTCCTTGGACCCGATGGGAGACAGCTTGCCCGCACTCTTGAAAACCCGCCGAGCCCATGAGTACAGCCATTCGCTCCTTCCCAGGAGTTGTGCGACCCTCTGCCTCGCGTATCTCTTCGCCACGAACGTCTTGGACGGATGGACCGGGAACGAATCTCCCTGAGGGGGTGGGCCGGGCCTGTGGTGCGGGATGAAGGCCTTCCCATTGATGATGCCGATCATGTTCTTGAGGTTGAGCGTTACCCCTGCTTTCTTATGGGTCTTCAATTTTGCCACGGAAATGACCGCGTCGGCATTCAGGACGGTCCTTCCTATGCTGTATCTGTGTCCGCACTCGTTGTGGTACTTGTTCGGCAGCCCTTTCTCCGTGGTACAGGGATCGTAGTGGTCCACGGAATGGTCGCCCAGGGTATGGTAGTTGGTCTGGGGGGCATCCAGCTCGGCCAGTTGACTGTCCCGCCCCAGGTCTACGGACACATAGCCGAGCGGGTCTCCAGGGAGGGATTCCTCAGATACCTCCCCGATCCTGCTGCGATAGGTTCTGGAGGATCTCAAGTCAATCAGCTCTATCGGAATGGCACAGACACCCTTGAGGAAGTCTACCGTCTCGGAAAGCCCGTTCCGTTGGCACATCTGAGCAAAGTCTGTCTTTTCCAGGGGCGTATCCGCAATGACGATTCTTCCGTGCCCCTCCAGCGCCAGCCAGACATAATCAAGTACGGCCCGGACCACGGAGCCGTGGACAATCACGCTATGGATGCTCTTGCCTGTGTTGTGAAAGTGCTTGACCAGGTTGGGCTTGACCAGGACCGTATCCCCTGGAATGACGATCCCCCGCAAAGGATTCCATGTCTTCGTCCCGATGTTCTTCTCATCGAGCCGCAAGGCCACGAGGGTGTCCCTCACCAGTCGGTATGCACCGTTCGTACGGTCGAGCTCGGTCTGGAAAGGGTACTCCGGATAGAGCTCGGGAGGATGGAAGGGGGGGCGGCCCGGATAGACGGCCTTCCCTTCCTCTACACTGATCGAGACAACCGTATCGTGCATCATCGCGAGAGGTCCTCGGCCAACGTTTTTGCCTCGACGATGTTATCCTCGATAGAGCAATACTTCCACCCGCCGTACCGTCC
>Ga0315294_10005502_pt1 | contig 13911 bp, 11 predicted proteins | sample YL17G13_40_MG_FD_203626 | JGI IMG/M metagenome (GOLD analysis project Ga0315294, IMG submission 203626) | Sediment microbial communities from Yellowstone Lake, YNP, Wyoming, USA - YL17G13_40 | ecosystem: Environmental > Aquatic > Freshwater > Lake > Sediment | place: USA: Wyoming | collected... | reverse complement strand
GCACAATCCGATCGAGCGGCTGGAACCGCTGGCCAAGGCGAAGATCCCGATCCTCCATCTTCACGGAAATGCAGACACGCTGGTCCCGCTGGAACGGAACAGCGCCGAACTGGCCCGGCGCTATCGCAGGCTGGGCGGCAACATGGAACTCATCGTGGCCGACGGCAAGGGCCACCAGGTATGCCCCGAGTTCTTCCAGTCCCAACGCCTGCTGGAGTTCTTCCTGACGCAGGGTGTGCTCGCGACTCGACCGGGCGCCGACGTGAGCAGGTGAACCCTGAACCAACGCCAAACAGAGGAGCCGTCATGAAAAAGCAGAGGGTCGGCGCCGTCCTTTTCGCCGCCGCCGCACTGGCCGTGCTGTCACAGCCGGTCCTGGCCCGGCAGGCGGGTCCGGCGAAGCCTGCGAAGCGGGCCGGCAAGAGTCCGGTCAAGGTCTTCATCCTTGCCGGCCAGTCGAACATGGAGGGCCAGGGCGTAGCCGACCTTGAGGGCAAGGACTACAACGGAGGGCGCGGCACGCTCAACTACGTCATGAAGGACCCGGCCAAGGCGCCCCTCTACAAACACCTCAAGGACGACAAGGGCCAGTGGGTGGTCCGTGAGGACGTTTGGGTTTGGTACAGGCCCGAGAACAGCCCCGTGAAGTGCGGCCCGCTCGGCCTTGGATTCACCGTCTATGGGGGGAAGCACCATTTCGGTCCCGAACTCCAGTTCGGCCACGTCGTCGGGGACAGCCTCGCCAACCAGGTCCTGCTCATCAAGACCGCCTGGGGCGGCAAGAGCCTCTACAAGGACTTCCGGCCGCCGAGTTCCGGCGGGGAGGTGGGGCCTTACTACACGAAGATGCTGGCCGACATTCGCGAGGCCCTTTCGGACCTCAAGAAGTCCTTCCCCGGCTACGACGGCGGTGGATACGAACTGGCGGGCTTTGTCTGGTACCACGGTTGGAACGACGGGTGCGACCCCGGGAATGCCGTCCCGGAGTATGAGAAGAACCTGGTGAACCTGATCAAGGACGTGCGCAAGGATCTTAACGCGCCGAATCTGCCGGTGGTGATCGGCGAGTTGACCGGCCCTTGGGTGAAGGCGGAAGGCCAGTGGGCGGCCCTCAGGAAAGCGCAGGCCGACGCGGCGGCGCACCCGGAGTTCAAAGGCACGGTGAGGTTTGTCGAAACCCATGATTTCGTCCGCAAGCCCGAGGACTCTCCCTGTCCGGGCCACGGGCACCACGAGTTCGCCAACGCCGAGACCTACTTCCTGGTGGGCAACGCCCTGGGCGAAGCGATGAAGAACCTGTGCACCGCGCCGGCGGCGAGGTGAATGGCGAAATGGGCAACCACGCGTTTTCATACGAATCAGGATATCGACAATGAAATCCGGAACATCCACCCTGCTCGCCCTTGCCGTCCTGCTGCTGGTGCAACTGGCGCCGCTCCATGCCGGCGCTGCGCCGAAGCCGCTCAAAGTCTTCATCCTCGCCGGGCAGTCGAACATGGACGGCCAGGCCCATGTCTCGACGATCGACTTTCTCGGCGAGGACCCGGACAAGGAGAGGGCCGCCTTGCTGAAGAAGTTCAAGCCCGACGGCAAGACGCTGGTCAAGCGCGCCACCTCGAACCTCGGCTATCACTATTTCGGCGAAGGCCGCTTCTTCATCCTGCTCGGCAAGGCGATGGCCGAGGCGATGCAGGAGTTGATGGGGACGGGAGATAAACGATGACACAAACCGTTTGGGAACGTTGGGCGACGCGGTGGGGCTCGCTGCTTATCGCATGGCTGATGATAGCCATGCCGGCCTGGGGGCTGGACAGGCCGCCCTGGGACAAACTGACCACCAAGGTCGGCCCCGACGCCGAGGTTCCCGGCTGGTACATCAACATCGGCATCACCGGCATCAGGGCCATGATCACGAAGGAGGAGCCGACGACCCTCCTCGTCATGTTCGTGTTCAAGGACGCGCCGGCCTTCGGAAAGGTGGAGAAGGGCGACAAGATCGTCGGCGCGGGCGGCCGCGCGTTCGTCACGCCGCACAAGTTCGGTTACGGCATGGGCAAGTTCGGTTACGAAGGGCCGATGATGGACTTCGGCAACGCCCTGGAGGAGAGCCAGGGCAAGCGGGGCGGCAAACTGGCGCTGGACCTCCTTCGGGGCGACCGGAGGCTGAAGGCAGAAGTGCAACTGACCACCAAGTACGGCAGTTTCTCCGAAACCTACCCGTTCACCTGCAAGAAGACCGACGTGATCCTCAAGGAGACCCTCGCCTACCTGATCAAGGCGCAGAAGCCCGACGGAACCTGGAGCGGGCGGCCGCACATCAACGCGTTTGCCGCCCTGGCGCTCCTGGGCAGCGGGGACAAGACGTACTTGCCCGCCGTCAAGAAGGCCATGGAGGCCATGGCCCGGTCCACCACGGGTACGATCCGGTATGGCGGCCTGCCCTGCTGGCAGTACGGCCTGTATGGAATCGCCCTGGGCGAGTACTACCTCGTCACCCGCGAGCCCTGGGTGCTGCCGGAGTTGGAGGAGATCAACCAGTGGCTGGCCCTGGCCCAGCATCCCCAGACGGCGGCGCCGGAACGCAAGCACATCGCGGGAGGGTTTGGCCACGGCCCCTACAACCGCGAGGGTGGCAACGGGTACGGCGCATTCAACGTGGTCACGGCGCAGGCCATGATGGCCTGGGCGTTGATGCAGCGCTGCGGCCTCCCAATTGACGCCCGGCGATTCCAGGCCGCGCATGAATTCATCGCCAAGGGCACCAACAAGATCGGCTACGTCTGGTACGCGGATGGGGTGGGCGGCGCGGGCTACGCCGACATGGGGCGAACCGGCTCATCGGCCCTGGCGCACTACTTGTATCCGGCGGCCCCCGAGGCCTTCAGGGCCTTCAGCCGCCTGAATGCCGAGTGCATTGGGAACCATCCCGACACGTTCATCGATACCCACGGTTGCCCGCTTCTGGGAATGGTGTGGACGGCTCTCGGAGCGGCGACCGATCCACCCAGTTTCCGCAGGCTGATGGATCATAACCGCTGGGCGTTCAGCCTGAGCCACTGCCCCGACGGCACCTTCTATTACCAGCCGAACCGGGATAACAACCCGCAGGACTACACGGCCGCCCCGCGTCTATCGGCGACGGCGGCCACCGCGCTGATTCTGGCCATCAAGCAGAAGCAGTTGCAGATGACCGGCGCGAAGCCGGTCGTGTGCCAAGCCACCGGCAAGACTCCGTGAATCGGCTCAACGAATCATTTGGGAAGCGTGAAGCGCGCGGGGCATTCCGGCTCGTCGTTGGCCCTAGCAAGGGAAGGGAGATTTCTATGAATCGCCGTGAGTTTCTCAAGAGCAGCGCCGCCGCCCTGGCCTTCGGATTGAGCGGCTGCGCCGGGATAGCGCTCCGATCTGAAGAGAGCGCCAGGCGCCCGAACATCATCCTGTGCATGACGGATGACCAGGGCTGGGGGGACGTAAGTTACAACGGCTTGAAGCAGATCCAGACTCCCGCTCTGGACGCCATGGCCGCCGCGGGCATGCGGCTGAACCGGTTCTACGCCGCGCACCCGAGTTGCTCGCCCACGCGGGCCAGCGTGATGACCGGCCGCCATCCGAACCGCATGGGATGCTTCTGGCCGGGCATGCCCCTGAAGAAGGAGGAAATGACCCTTGCGCAGGTCCTGAAGAGGGCCGGCTATAGCACCGGGCATTTCGGGAAGTGGCATCTGAACGGGGTGGCGGGACCCGGCAAGGTGATGCCGGATTCAGATCCTCTATCGCCGCGCCATTTCGGCTTCGACGAGTCCTTTTCGGTCTCCAACTATTTTGAAACGGACTGGACCTTCGGCCGCAACGGGGTCCCGGAAAAAGCGACCGGCGACGGCTCGGACGTCATTGTGGGCGAGGCGCTCCAATTCATCGGCGCAGCCGCCCAGCAGAAGAAGCCGTTCCTCGCCGTGATCTGGTTCGGCAGTCCGCACGTTCCGCACAAGCCCCTGCCCGAGGACCTCAAGAAGGCCGGCGGCTCGGCGTACTATGGTGAGATGGTAGGGGTTGACCGCAGCATGGGAACCCTGCGCAGCGGATTACGCAGGCTCGGCATCGCCGATAACACGATGGTCTGGTTTTGCAGCGACAACGGCGGGTGGTTGGACCCCGCCGCCCCGTCCGCTCATGGCTCGAACGGCCCGTTCCGCGGCCGTAAGGGCGAGGTGTGGGAGGGCGGCATCCGCGTGCCCGGACTGATCGAGTGGCCCGGGCGCATCAATCGGCCCGTCGTAACCGACGTGCCTGCCTGCACGAGCGACATCTATCCGACCCTCGTGGACATCCTGAAGATGACAGTGCCCGATCAGGTGCAGCCGCTCGACGGGATCAGCCTGGTGCCGCTCCTGGACGGGCGGATGAAGGAGAGGCCCAGCCCGATCGGGTTCTGGGCGCGCGGTGGCGGCCTGGCCTGGAGCGACAACCGTTATAAGCTCATCCAGAGTAATTCCAAAAAGTGGGAACTTTACGACATAACCGTTGATCCATCGGAAAAAACCGACCTGGCCGCCAAGCACCCGGAGATCGTCAACCGGATGAAGGCCGAGTTGGAGAACTGGCAGCGGTCGGTGCAGCGGAGTTGCCGCGGCGAGGACTACAAGGGAAAGTCGTCCTTGCAATCGTGACGGGGTGGCTCGATAATAACAGCGGCGGAGTCATGAGATCGGAAAGAATCGGTCCGTACGCGGCGGTCAGCGGGGTGGTGGGTTGGTCGGCGCTGGGCCAGGCGTGGGGAGGGCGGGCCGGGTTCCACGGCTAAAACACGAAAGCGAATGCAGAAGAATGAAGGCGGCAGAAGGCATGGGAAAGTTTTCCGTCATTGCCGCGGTGGCTGCGGCTGTCCTCGCGCTCGGCGCGATGTCGGCGCAGGCAACGACCTATTACGTGAGTCAATCCTCGGGGAACGACAGTTGGACCGGCCAGGCCGCCGCTCCGGAGGGCGCCAAAGGGCCGTGGAAGACGCTGGCGAAGGCTTCGACGGTGGATTATGTCGCCGGCGACCGCATCCTGCTGAAATGCGGGGATACCTGGAACGAGGAGTTGCACCCGAAGGGCAACGGGACGCCCGACAAGCCCATTTTCATCGGCTCGTATGGCGAGGGCAAGAAGCCCGTGATTGACAGGGAAGATTACAACAGGGACCTTTTGGGCATTCATCTGGTCGATCAGGAAGGTTTCAAAATAGTCGGGATCGAATTCAATCGATGCATGACGGGCATCTACGGGGAATACTCCGACGGTTGTCCGACCAAGAAATTCATCTGGGTCGAGGACTGCCTTTTCCGCGACTCCCTGCTCTACGGGCATTACGAGGATTATCCCAAGCGCAAGATCGGCCTTGGCATCTGCTTTTTCTCGTATGAGTGCGATAACAAGATCGTGCTGGCCGATATCACGATCAAGAATTGCGTGTTCCGAAGACTGGCCTCCGCCGTTTGGACCAACAGTCCGGACAACTTCAACAAGAACGCGTCCTTTATCTATAATTTCGGAAACATGACCTTCGAAGGCTGCCTGTTTGAAGAAGGCTATCAATGGCAACAAGGGATACGCGGAGTGGCCGGCGGCGCCATGCGGAACTGCGTCACGCACGATGTCGGACGCGGGTTCCGGGCCTGGAACGGCGTGGCCGGGGCCATGTTCTTCCGCTGCAAGGACTGGGTCTTTGAAGACAGCGAGTGGGGTTTTATTGACATAGGACTGGGCAGCGGGGATGGCGAGGCGTTCGACTTCGAGGGCAACTGCGACAACATGACCATGCGGAACGGTCTTTTCCACGACACCGACGGCCCCGGTTTTCTGCTTTGCTGTTATGCCTCCGACGGGAACCCTAACAGGGGCATCCGCATGGAGAATTGCGTCCTGAACGGGAAGGCCAAGCGTCCGATCCGATTGCCCCGGTGCGAAATCGTCAACACGACGGATTGGAATGAAGTGGCGTGGAAGAACTGCCGTTTCTATCTCTCGCCGGGAGAAGCCCTCATGAGGGTGATGGACGGCGAGAAGGAGAAGAGATCCTCCTTCGTCAATTGCGGGGTCAAGAACCTGGGCGATGCCTGCAAAACCCCGGATCTGGCGGCGAGGGCAACCGCTTCGGCCTCATCGCAGGAGCCCGGGTCCGAGGCGGCCAAGGCCATCGATGGGAATGCGGCCACCGCTTGGAAGGCCGCGTCGGCCAATGACCAATGGCTCGAACTCGCTTTCGCCGCCCCACAGCCGGTCAACTCATTCAGGATCAAGGAAGATCCGTCCTCGTCGGTCATCCGCTACGCGATCGAGTGCTGGGACGCCAAGGCCTCCCGGTGGGTGGGTTGCTTCAACGGGCGGGCCATCGGCCCCGAGTTCATGGCGCCGATCGTCAGCCGGACGGCAAAGAAGGTGCGGCTGCTGATCCTGAGGACCAACAGCGGCAATCCCGCCATAAGTGCATTCGAGGTCTACAACGACACGGCCGGTTGGCTCCCCGTAAAGGCCAACGGCGAGCCGGGGAGATGAGACTTGACCCGCACCGGTCAGCGAAATCGAAGACTTCAGCGTGACGGTTGGGAGGATGCGAAAGGGAATGTCATGAGGAGACTTCCGATGGCCAGAAGCCTGTGGGCTCTAGGGGCTGTGGTGGGGCTGCTGGGTCTCGTGATCTTCGCCCTGGCGGAGGCGCCTCCCGCTTCGGCGGACAAGGGCAAGCCCGTCGATCTCGACACGGACCCTCACCTGGCGGGCTGGTGGAAGTTTGACGATGCGTCCGGCGCCACGGCGGCGGACTCTTCCAAAAACGGCCGCAACGGCGCCCTCCAGGGCGGCCTGTCGTTCGACAAGCATTCGGCCCCGGGCCGGATCGGCAAGGCGCTGAGCCTCGACGGCAAGGGGTCCGTGGAGGTCGCCGGCTACAAAGGGGTCACCGGCACGGCGCCCCGAACCGTGGCCGCCTGGGTGAAGACGAAGGCCGCCAAGGGCGATATCGTGGCCTGGGGGCGCGCGGAGTTCGGCAAGATGTGGGCCTTCGGCTTCGTCCGCGGGCGTATAGGCGTGACGCCCAAGGGCGGGTATTTCTATATGAACCCATCGACCAGCGACGACGCGTGGCACCACGTGGTTGCGGTGATGGTGGAGGCCAAGGTGCCGAATCTCCACGACCACGTCAGGCTCTACCTGGACGGTGAGCCGGCTCCTATCCACGACATCGGCCTGCTGGACCTCTGGCCGATCGAAACGGGCAGCGATCTGGACGTCCGGATAGGCGGTGGTTTCGTCGGTCTCATCGACGACGTGCGCATTTACGACCGTGCCCTGTCGGGCGAGGAGGTCAAGGCCCTGTTTGCCCCGAGCAAGTCCAAGTGACGGGAACGGACAGGCGTTTTGGGAACGAAGGCGGTCGGGACCAGTCCGGAGGCTCCAGAGGGGCCGGACGATTACGAAAGGGCGTGAGCGATGGATAAGAAACGAGTGACGCGGCGGGATTTTATGGGCGACAGTGTGAAAATGGCCGTGGGCGTGGCGGCGTGTCTGGGCGCCGCGGGCGGGCGAAGCGTCCAGGCGGCCGGCGCCGCGGCGGTCGATACGTCCAAGATCCTCAACTACAACCCGAACATGGAGTACCGCCGGCAGGGCAAGACCAACCTGATGGTCTCGGCCGTCTGCCTCGGCGGGCACTCGGGCAGCAACGAGCAGCAGCGCCAGGAAATCGTCAGCCGCTGCATCGACGCCGGGATCAATTATATTGATGCATGCACAAGCGGGGAAGTGATGCGGGATTCCAAGGCGCTCAAGGGGCGACGCGACAAGATGTACCTGGCCCTGTCGCATTGCGGCAACGAGATGCGCAACCCGAACTTCCGCACCGCCGAGAAACTGCTGGGAGTGCTCGACGGGCTGTTGAAGGATTCGAATCAGGAATACACCGACCTGTGGCGCATCACCTGCTACGAACCGGGCGGCCGGCATACCGAGGCCGAGGGCGAGCAGATGGTCAAGGCCCTGGAGACGGCCAAGAAGCAGGGCAAGGCCCGCTTCATCGGATTCTCCACCCACGACCGCCGATGGATCCAGTTCATGATCGAGAAGTACCCGCAGATCGACGTCGTGTGTTTCCCCTTCACCACCCTGTCCAAGGCCGCCCAGACGGACAGCCTCTTCGAGGCGCTCAAGAAGTGCGACGTGGGCGCCTTCGGCATCAAACCGTTCGGGGCCGGCTCGCTGTTCGGGAGCGACGCCGAAGAACGCGACCGCCTCGCGCGCCTGGCCATCCGCTACATCCTTCAGACCAACACGGTCATACCGATCCCCGGCATGAACAACGTCACTCATGTCGATAACGTGGTCAAGGCCGTCAAGGAACGCCGCGAACTCGACCTCAAGGAACAGGCCGAACTGAACCGCGCCAGCCGCCGGATGTGGGCCAACCTGCCGCCGAAGTACCAGTGGCTGAGAGACTGGGAGTACGTGTAGGGTTCCCGAGAGACCTTCGACAACGTGCGCGGAGCGCGGCGCGGGACTCCGCTGCCCGTCGCACGGTTCCAACGGAGGCACGTTTGCATGCGATACGCCGTCTGGGTGCTGGTGGCGGTCCTGATGGCGGTCCTGATGGTGGCCTGTCAGCCACAGGGGGCCAGGCCGGGTTCCTGGGAGCGCGGGGCCGGCGGCGCGGGCAAGGGCGATCAGGAACCTCTGCTCCTGCTGGACGGCGGCGGGAAGCAATCGCCCGGCCCGGCCGGCCCGGGGGCCGACAACAACCGCTGCTTCGTCTGCCACCTGAACTACGTGCAGGAACCCATCGCCGTCGTCCACGCGAAGGCGAACATCGGCTGCGCAAACTGCCACGGCAACTGCGACGCCCACATCGCCGACGAATCCTGGGCCTCCGGCGGAAACGGAACGCCGCCCGGCATCTTGTACACGCGCGACAAGGTCAACCCCTTCTGTTTCGGCTGCCATTCGAGAGACAATCTCCCCGCCTTGCACCACGCCGCCTTTCTCGCCGGCACAGCCCAGGAGAAGTATTGCACGGACTGCCACGGGCAACACCGGTTGGCCCAGCGAAAGTGCAAATGGAAGTAGGCGGGATCGCCTCCGCCGAGGCCCCATGGGAGACACCGGCCGAAGTCCGGGAACCGCGCGTTGGTCACAACGTCAGGCAGATCAGGAGACGCCCCTGTAGCGTCGCACGGCGAGGAAGTGGCGCACCGCGATTGCAGCCGTTGGTGCTCTTGCGGCCAGGCCTTCGGCGGCGTCCATTCGTTGTCATCGCGCCGGCCGAATGGCTCAGCCGGAGGCAACAGGGCATCAGTGGGGCCTGCCGGGCTCGCTCATCCCACGATGAGCAGGAGGATTTCCGATGCGCACCTTTCATCCAGCCGGGTTCGTCCCCTGGCGTGTCGCGAGGCTCGCCCTCTGCCTCCGTCCCATGAGCCGGCGACATGGCTTTAGAGGGCCGCGCGGGGGCCTCATGCCCGCGCCCTCCCGGCGGCTTCGGGTTTTGGGCTGGCCGCTGACGGTGTTCCTTCTTGCCCTCGGCTTCGGAAGCGCCGCCGCATGGGCCGACCCACCGCCGCTGCGCGGGCTGGACGAGGTGAATCACAAGGGGGTGGAACTGCGCGGCGGGTTCTGGGGCCCGCGCCTCAAGACCCAACACGAGGTGACCATCCCACACGCGCTCGACTGCCTGGAGAAGGACGGGCACGTCACCAACTTCGACAAGGCGGCGGGCGTGATCAAGGGCCCGCCCAGCGGACACGGCGCCTTCGACTCGGACCTCCACAAGGCCCTCGAAGGCGCGATGTATTCGCTGCAGCACTTCGACGACAGCCCGTTGCGCCGGCGCGTGGAGGGCATTCTCGACCACATCCTGGCCGCTCAACAGAAGGATGGGTTCCTGATCTCGTACTTCATCATCCGGGACTCCGACAAGCGGTGGGAAGACCTGCGGTTGATGCATCAGATGTACAACGCGGGACACTTCTTCGAGATGGCGGTCGAGCATCATCGGCTGACCGGACAGCCCCGGGTGCTGGACGCCGCGAAGCGGTTTGCCGACCACATCGACGGCATCTTCGGCCCCGGCAAACGCTATGACGTGGACGGGCACCAGGAAGTCGAACTGGCCCTGGTCAAACTGTATCGCGCCACCGGCGAGCGGCGCTACCTGGAATTGGCGCGGTTCTTCCTCGACGAGCGCGGCTACGCCCATGGCGCTGAACACAAACCTTTCGATCCCAAGACTGTCATTGCCCCGGTGAAGCCCGAGGGAAAGTTGACGCCGGAGCAACAACGTGAGTTCTGGCATGCCCAATTGAGACTGCGCAACGGCCGGATGCAGGATCACAAGCCGGTCGTGGATCAGCATGAGGCGATCGGCCATGCCGTGCGGGCCGGATACATGTATGCGGCGATGGCCGATATTGTCCGTTTCATGGACGCCCCCGGCTACGAGGGGGCCCTCGACGACATCTGGAATGACGTCGTGAGCCGCAAGATGTACGTCACCGGCGGCATCGGCACGGCCCAGTACGGCGATGAGGGCTTCGGCGATCCGTACCTGTTGCCCAACAACTCGGCTTATTGTGAATCCTGCGCCGCCATCGCCCACGTCCTCTGGCAGCACCGGATGAACCTCCTCAAAGGGCAAGCCAAGTACGCCGACGTGATGGAACTGGCGCTGTACAACGGGGCGCTCTCGGGGATCTCGATCTCCGGCGACCGGTTCTTCTACCAGAACCCGCTGGCCAGCAAGGCCGGCGGCCGCCGGAGTTCGTGGATCGGACTCTCCTGCTGCCCGACGAACCTCGCGCGCATCATCCCGCAGGTTGGCGGGTTGGCCTATGCCCGCGGCAAAGGGCGGGTGTATGTCAACCTCTACCTCGCCGGGGAAGCCTCGCTGGAGATGGACGACGGCGTGACGGTCAAGTTGGCCCAGCAGACCGACTACCCGTGGGATGGCCGCGTGCGGCTGACGGTCACCCCGGCTCAGGCGTCCGAATTCGCCCTCTGCCTGCGGATGCCGCGCTGGGCGCGGGGCTGGCCCGTTCCCAGCGACCTGTACCGCTTCGGCGACCCCAAGGTCCCGCCCGTCGGGCTGAAGGTCAACGGCAAGATAGCCGATCCCTCGCCGCAGGATGACGGTTACGTGCACCTGCAACGCCGTTGGCGGGCCGGGGACGTGGTGGAATTGGACCTGCCGATGCCGGTCCAGCGGGTCTACGCGCATGAAAAAGTCCAGGACGACCAGGGCAAGGTGGCGCTCGTGCGCGGCCCGATCGTGTATTGCCTGGAGGCGGTGGATCAGCCGGGCGTGGATCTCTTCCGCCTGGTCCTGCCGCGGGAGGCGGCCTTGCGCGCGGAGCATCGCGCGGGACTGCTGGGCGGCGTGACCGTCCTCCAGGGCAACGCCCTTGCCGACGGCCAGCGCCCGGTCACGCTGACCGCCGTGCCGTACTACGCCTGGGCAAACAGGGAAAAGGGCGCGATGACGGTGTGGATCGATGAGGCCCCCCTGAAGGCGCCGCCGTCCACCAAGTGACGGTGTTGTCCCGACCGCGAGGAGTTTGGCGTGTCGCGAGAGAGCGGCTTCACCCGAAGGGACTTTCTGAAGACGGCGGCCGTTGCGGCGGGATTGACCTGCGGGCTGTCTCGGGCTGCGGGGGACGGCTCGGAGTCCGGCCGGCCCGGGTGGCCGGGCGCCCGCTTGAAGACACGCCGCAGCCCGTACTCTTCCACGCGGAAGCCGAGTCGCTTTTCCAGGACATCCGCCGCCTGTTCGAACACGAGGACCTTCAGGCCAACGCGCGCCACTCCCGAAACACCTTGCCGCCGAACTCGCCAGACGCGCCTCAAATCAAGGCCAGTTCAGGTTCGCAACAGCCCGGCTACTGGACACCCAGCATATAGGGTGTGACTGCGGCAAGCAACAATCCACGGTATGCCTTGTCATCAGGTGCGCCGAAACCCAACGGCTGTGCAAGATGACCGCCTACCCGCTGCCCCAAAAAATTCCTCGCCGTACGGGGTTTTTGTTTGACTTTGCCCTCGGGATCGCCAATAGTATGAGTGGAGGCTTTGGTCGGTCGCTGTGACTGGCCATTGCCTTTCTTTTTTTACGTGCTCGCCTCATCCTCCTCGCGGTCGAACCTCCCTCGGAGATCGTCTATCGAAACGATGCCATGAAGGTTCCACACGCCTTGGCCGTCTTCGCGCGGCTTCTCACCGTGGAACTGCATGGTGAGGATCTTTCTCACATAGGGTTGAAGGTCACTGCGGCAGGGCTCGCACCGTCCCCGAAGGCACCACGCCCATCCCAGGATGTAGGCAACCAGATCCGCCAGGAAGATGCCGGTTGTCAGTTGTCAGTAAGGTAGACATAGTCTTTTCGCAGGAGTCCCGGTGCGGGTCTTGGGGCGTTTCGGTCAACCACTGCGGCAAACACCGTTGCTCCATGCTGTGCAGCGATGTTCAGCACCTCGTGGACGAAATCCAGAACAGCGCGGCTGTACGCAACGAGTTCCAGTTCCGTGGCATCGCTCGACGTTTGCCCCGCGTTGCGCGCGGCCTTGCCCTTCACGAGGGCTGAGTGTGCAAGCGCGGGCACTCGGTCAGCCGGGATGTCAACGGGGCGGAGAGCCGTCCGAAAGCGTTTTCTCTTGAGCAGTTTCTTCGCCTTCGGCTCCTCATCTCGCAGGTTACGGAAGTAGTCGCCGAAATGGTCCTTCTCCGCGGCGCGGACGGCCCTCACCAAGTTTCACAAGTTCTGCTCCGAGATCGCCACCCCCGCCAGCGCCTCGCAAGGCATATCCTTGTGGTCGTGCCCACTTTCGTCAACAAAGATAAGCATCCGCGCACTCCGTTAGTGACCCAACGGGTCGTCCCATTGTCCGGCATCGATGCCGCGCTCGCGCAGAAGTTCGCGCAACCGCTCTATCTCGGTCCGCTGCGCGTGGACCACGTGGGCCGTGAACACGCCCCAGTCATTGAAACCGTCCGACGTATGCTCCTGCGCCTTGTAGGCCGCGATCATCTCGTGCTTCGTTGCGTCCTGTTCAGGCGTGTTACTCCGGGCCATGATGCTACTCCCAAGTCCCCTCAAGTGCAAGGTCACAACCCAGATGGCCCTACCGCCATGCCTGGGATTGTTGGAGGTGGGTGGGTGGCGCGAGTTTTGCCCTGGCGGGGTCCAGAGTCCGATGGGAAGAGGACCGTGACGATGGCGCTCAGACTCCCGCTATTGGTGCCGGGCCGCGCAAGGGTCTAAACTACTTTCGGCCGCACCCCTTGCCCCCTTGCCCGGTTCAGGTTCGTGACAAACGAGTGCCGCAGGGGGGTGGAGGTTCAAAGCGGCTGGAGGTGTGCAGCGGGTGCAACGGAATAGGGTCCCGTCGGCTCCCAGGCCCACACCGAGTTTTTTCCGGAAAGTTTGGCTGCGTAAAGCGCCTTGTCGGCACTCTGAAGGAGGTCGTCCGGGCCCGCCATGTCCGGTTCCTTCTGGGCGACCCCGATGCTGATGGTGATCGGCGATCGGAGGAGCTTCGGGGCGGCGGCCTGCTGCTGGACCGCCCGGCGGCAACGCTCGGCGCCGACCCCTGCCCCATGGACGTCCTGGTTGCGGAAAATGATGAGGAACTCATCGCCGCCGAAGCGGCAGATGACGTCTCCGCCGCGCACGCAGCGCCGCAGGACGGCGCCGATCTGCCGGAGCACGGCATCGCCGAACGGGTGGCCGTGGGTGTCGTTGGCGTTCTTGAAGGCATCCACGTCAACCAGCGCGCAGGCAAAGGGCTGGCCCGACCGTTCGGCCAGGGCCCATTCCTCCTGAAGTCTCAGCATGGCGTAGCGGCGGTTCGGCAGGCCGGTCAGGTCGTCGGTGGCGCTCAGGCGCTGAAGCCG
>Ga0315294_10005501_pt1 | contig 13912 bp, 12 predicted proteins | sample YL17G13_40_MG_FD_203626 | JGI IMG/M metagenome (GOLD analysis project Ga0315294, IMG submission 203626) | Sediment microbial communities from Yellowstone Lake, YNP, Wyoming, USA - YL17G13_40 | ecosystem: Environmental > Aquatic > Freshwater > Lake > Sediment | place: USA: Wyoming | collected... | reverse complement strand
CGGAAACTCCCCCGTCAGTATCCCGACGGCCTCGACGAGGAGGCTGATGTTCTTCTGATGCGCGAACCTCCCCACAAACAGGATGTCGTAGGTCTCCCTGCCAGCCGGGAGGGAGGAAATCCTGCCAAGGTCGACGCCATCGTAGTTCACGAAAACGCCGCTTTCCCCGGCGGAAGCCGCTACAAGCTCGTTTTTTACGATGTTGGATATGGACACGTGATTTTTGGTCAGGTGCACGGTCAACCTCTCGATTGCTTCGCCGAAGAACCCTTTGATTCCCCCGACATACGTCCTCCAGTAGGTGCCCCACCACTGATGCCAGGTTATGACGAGGGGTGTGCCCTTAAGACGGGACACAATCCAGCATGTGAAGCAGTGGAGGTATGGGAATGCGGACGAGTCTATGACATCAAACCTCTCTGACAGGATGGGCCTAAAGAGCGTAAAAGCGAACTTGAGCGGCTCCAGCACGCTTCTTTTGCCGCTGAACCTGTTGCCGTCACCGTATCTGCAGACGCCGTGCAACACCAGGCCGTCCTTTCTGACGACGTCGGGGCCGTCCCAGAGCTTGACGCCGAACAGGTGGACTTCATGCTTTCTCCCCAGTCTCCTCGCCAGTTCGTAATTTCTTATCTCAGCGCCACCGATATTGTGGGGATATATCATGTCGTATACTAGGGCGATTTTCATGGGTTCCTCTCCCGATGTCCAGTGCGTCTTGCGCGCCTGAGTCGGGGGATAATGTAATGAACAGAGAGGATAAAAAATAAGGCCCATAATGCGGCCTGGAGTAGGATGCTCTGGGGCATGACTCTCGAATAAATCCTTGATGCGTTGAGTGCGAGGAACATCAGTATGCTGTGGGGGTAGTTGTTTTTGGAGCTCTCCGCCGGCGGCTCAACCCAACCCCTTGTTTTAGCACCCGGAACACACCTTGAACCCCAGTCTGTTCCGGCCTTGGAGGCGTTGGTGTACCGGTATCCGCCGCTTGAGAAGCAGTCGACAATCAGCGTCCTCTCGTTTATCCGTCTGAGATATCCTCCGATATCCCCCTCGACGACGCCTACTCCATCGTCCACGAAGCTCTCCCAAAAGGAATTAGGCAAGGCCGTGCGGTATCTCATGTTGAAGTAGACGCCGTAGAACCCCAACGCATTCATGTGGTAGAACAGGAACGTGTTGGTGACGTACCTGGCGTTCACCGACTCGTAACTGCCCAGGTTCATCCTGGCCGCAAGCCCGGGGGGGATTCCATCCGTTGTCGACAGGAAGTCGTTCAAGATGTCGGGGTCCTCCCTCAGCGCCCATCTGTCGACTGATGCGCCAAGCACTTCCTTGTAGACCAGCGCAGGTTCGAGGCCGCTCTTGGAAAGGGCTGAGGAATACTGGGGATGCTTTTGCATGAATTCCTGCGCCTTCGCCCGGGTGTATTCGTTCTCGGCGTAGTCCACGTACACATGGTGGAAGTATCCCTCGAACACGTACACGTCCCCCGTGCCGTTGAGGTTCCGGTAGAGGTAGTCGACCGTCTCCCTGCTGTGCATTTCATTATGGTATCCCCAACCCAGGTTCTGGACTACCATGTCAGAGTCCGGGAGCTGGGTGCCCCGGAAGAAATTCCCATTCGCCACTCCCATCCTCTTAGCCATGAGGATGTGGGTGAGGGGATACCACGCGGCCGAATCGGACGCGACAAGGGATAACGTCAGAAGCCCCAGGAGAAGCCGTAGACTTAAGCCCCTCATCCCAAAGCCTCCGGCCCATTGGACGACAACATTTTAGGGATGAGTGATTCTAGGCGTAAAAAGCTCATCTTCATGTCGGCCCAGTCATAGGTTGAACATGGCATAATCTGCGATTTTCCGGAACGTTTTGGATTCGGCCCCTATTGATGCTCTCCTGCCCATCTCACTCATCGAGGCGTTGACGAGCGTCAGGACGCCGAGCGAGGGGCTGTCTATCATCCGCAGGCTTCCGAAGTCGAAGACCACGTCCGCCTTTTTCCCGAGAACTTCGCCCAGGATGGAACGCGTCTTGTCGAGGTTGCGTTCGGTCATGAAGCCGGCCGCAACGACCGTTATTTTGCCGCCATCCTCGACAGTCCTTATGTCAAGGCCGCCCAGTTCGTCCGGGCCATGTCTGTGGGACATGAGGAACAGCTTGTAGGGCAGTATCCGCCTGACGAATAGATACGCCAAGACGGCGCCGTCTGCCGCGTACCTCCCGGCAAGCGACGGGTCGTGGATGAGCCTCCACAGCCATTCCAGGCACATATCCTGCATCCACTTCGGCGCCCTCCTGGGTTTGCCTGCGAGGAAATCCACTGCCGCCCCGACCGGACATATCAGTTTCACGTCCAGTTTTTTGCGGTTTAGGGCTATCCACTTCATGGCTTTGGCCGAGTTCAGGCTGATGAGGAGGATATCCGCCTTCGAATCGTTTATCCTTCGGATGTACTTTTCATCGCTCAGGTCTTCCGCCGGCAAGAACGGAGGGCACACGTATCCGACGGCACGGAGGCTGCCGCCTCCCCGGTTGATGCGTTCCACGGCCGCTTTGGCCGTTTCCTCCGTGGATCCGAAGATGAATGAGGTGTATTCCCTGGAAAGCTTCCGCCTCATGAGGTCGGGCAGTATGTCCGAGCCGGACACCCTCCCCTTGTGCGGGAGCCCAAGGAAGCTCATGAGCCATATGATGGACATCCCGTCAGGACAAGACATGTTCGCGCCCAGGACCGCTTCCCTGAAGGCGCAGTCGGAGAGGGATTTGACGACGTAGTCGAAGTTTACGGTGACCATGTACTCCGGAATTCCCGGCCCTCTGTTGCATGCCTCCTCCACGAAGCCGACGACCTCGCCCATGCCTGCGACGTCGAACACAAGACCCAGCAGATAGTCGACCCTCCTTGCCAGCATTTCCTTATCACATGGAATGACAGCCCATAAATAGGCCCCGTATCAGACCGGGTAGTTCATGTCCTCCTGCTTCGGCGAAAGCAGGTTCGCATATGCGCCCCCCGTCCAGGTGAGAAGGAGGGAGGCCAAGAGGGGCGACAGGAGCACGTACCAGAGCTTGTCGCCTGGTCGGTTGTATCTGAGGTTTCTTGAGGTCATCTTCCAAAACTTCACAAATGCGAACGCAGGTATCGCAAGGAAGAACAGGGCTGGCCTTCTCACGAAGTACGAGCCGGAGACGTCGTGGATTTTCCGCAGTTGCATCTGCGCCCTGCCGAAGATGAACGCCTTATAGAACATCTTGCGGGGCGTAGTCCTGAACTTGTGGCTGACGCTGAGCGCAGGGTTGAAGAACAGCCTGTACCCCCGCAGGTTCAGCCGCACAGTCAGCTCCGTGTCCTGTGCGGTATGCCAGTCCAGGAACTTGTCCCTCTCGAACGCTTCTCTTTTTACCATCAGGGCGTAGCTTGGCAGGCACCATCTTGCGCCCTCTTCCATGTCCGGTTTGAACTCGCTGAACTGGAAGAACCACTCGACCCTGTCGAAAAGGCCTGCATCGGCCTCGTCGCATATTTTCAGGCCGACGCTGAAGACGTCGTGGCCGCTTCCGTAATATTCGAAGACGCCGTCGAGCCAGCCGTCTGGGACTGTGACGTCTGAGTCGAGGAACACCGAAAGCTCCCCCTTTGACTTCTCCCATCCGATGTTGCGGGCCACACCGCTTGCGACCCTGGAATGCAGCTTAATGAGCTTTGTTCCGGGGTGGTTCGACACTATCCTGTCCACGAGGTCGTCCGGGGAGCTGTCGACGACAATGACCTCTAAGCTGGCTTTCGGTTTCTGCGATAGGATGCTACTTAAGCAGGACCCAATCGTTCCCTCGGACTTGTAGGAGGGTATGATGACGGACAAATCCATTATCCCCGCACCCCATGAGAGAGGGGGTGATTTTCCCCGGTTTTCATCTCATCGACAGACCAACGAACGCATATCCTAATGGAATATAGTGTCTTATTATAATAGGGCAGTTAAGTATATTCCGCGCAAAAACACGGATGTTGGAGACCGGTCAGCCAAGATGATGAGAGTTGCCTTGATTACCGAGAGCGCAAGAAGCGGCGGCGTGACAAACGTGGTGTTTGACCTGGCCGTAGGTTTGAGGGAGGGGGGGCATGAGGTCATGGTGGCGTCAAGCGGCGGTCCCGAATTGCATAAGCTTTCGGCGGCCGGGGCGCGGCATTTTTTGGCGCCTTTGGAGGACAGGGGGATACGGGGGATTATCCGGTCAAGACGTAAGCTGGCTGGGGCGTTCAAGGAGTTCAAGCCGGACATCGTCCATACGCAGAACAGGTACCTGTCCCTCCTCTCAACGTCCACGGGCAGAATACCTGACGTCACCACACATCATCTCGACCGGTTCATGACGCCATACTGGTTCGACCACGGCCTGTTGCGGCGGTTGATTAGCGTGTGGGGGAGGAGGGTGATTACCCTGGACGAAACCGCAAGGCAGATGGTCGTAAAAGAGTTCAACCTGCCTCCCGAACGCGTCATCGTAGTGCCTAACGGGGTCGATGCGAAAAAGTATCAACTGCCGACCAGGGAAGAGCGGGATGGGGCGAGGAGGAGATTCGGACTCTCGGATGCCGACCGGGTTGCCGTGTATGTCGGCCAATTCGAGAGCTGGAAAAGGCCGGACCTTTGCGTGAAAAGTCTGGCCTATGCCGTCGAACACGGCGCGGATTCCGCAAGGTTGCTGATGGTGGGGGACGGAAAGCTCCTGCCGCCGGTCAAGGCCCTGTCCAGACAACTTTCCGTGGAAGACCGGTGCGTTTTCACCGGGTGGAGCGACCCGCTTGCCGCATATCATGCCGGCGACTTTCTGGTTTTGCCAAGCGAGGCGGAAGGTTGGTCCTTGGCATGCGTAGAAGCCATGCTCTGCGGGTTGCCTGTCCTCAGGACACGCCGCGGCGGATGGCGGGAGCAGATAATCGAGGGCAAAACCGGATGGAGCGTGGAGGTCGGACAGGATGAGGAGCTGTTCAAGAAATTCACAAGAGCCCTTGCAAGCCGGGACATCATGAGGGAATGCGGATTATCCGCCCGCGAGCATGCGCTGAAAAATTTCACTTTAGACGTATTCGTAGGGAATATGCTTGCCGTCTACGAAAAAATCCTGGGCGAAAAGAGGGGTAAGACCGGAAAAAGCCCTGCTTAGGCGTAGCCGACATTTTGGGCGCCTGCCGGAGGGTAGCGGGAAGCCGTATTCGGGCCCCCGACTATTTAACGGACAAGCGTGATAATTTCAATCCATGGCCAGGATAGCGTATGTCACGACAAGCTTCGGCTCGCTATCTCACACGTTCATACGCAGGGAGGTCCGCGAGCTGAGGAGGCTTGGCATGGACATAGTCCTCTACGGAGTCCGCCCCCAGACGTCGCCTTACCTCTCCCCTGGCGACTTGAGCCTCTGCGACGAGACAAGATACGTCTACCCGCTCAGGCTCTCGGAGACGATTTCAGCCAACCTCTGGTTTGCAGCCAACAGGCCAAGAGACTATTTCAGGACATTCGCTAGCGCCCTCCTGAACGAGGAACTGGACCCGGCAGCCCATCTGAAACTAATCTACCATTTCTTCGTCTCTGCCAGCTTGGCTGAAGGGATGAGGAAGAAGGGGGTGAGACACGTACATGCCCACTTCATCAACGTGGCCTCGACGCTGGCCATGTATTCCGCAAGGATGCTGGGGATATCGTACAGCATCACGATCCATACCGGGGGGACATTGAATTTGGCGCCATACATCGGGTTGAGGGAGAAAATCGGGGGTGCCAGGTTCATCTGCTCGGTCTCTGAGCACAACATAGGCTATAATGACCGGATTACACCGTGCAGAGATAAGGCATACGTCGTCCGTTGCGGGTTGGACCCTGAAGAATACGCCTTCAGAGGCGATGCTCGCCTCCCACTGGATGGTGAGATGATTATGCTGATTTCCATCGGCAGGCTCACGGAGGTTAAAGGGTTCAGGTACCTTATAGAAGCCTTCGGTTCCCTCTCGAAAGACAGGCCCAGGTTCCACCTGTCCATTATCGGCGAAGGCCCGCTCAAGGACGCTATCCAGCGCCAGATAGCGGAGGCGGGCTTGGATTGGAGGGTGGAGCTAACCGGTGCCTGCTCCGAGGAAGAGGTGAAACGCCGGCTTGCGGCAAGCGACGTATGCGTTGTCCCGTCAGCGGAGACGCCGAAAGGAGAGAAGGAGGGCATACCGGTTGTCATCATGGAGGCCATGGCCTGCGGTGTGCCAATCGTTGCCACCAGGCATTCCGGGATACCTGAAATCGTAAGGGACGGCGTCACCGGCATCCTGGTTCCTGAGAAGGAGCCGCAGGCCATAGTTTCCGCGGTGAGGAAGCTGGCTTCGGATGAGGGCTTACGGAAGAGATGCGTCCGCAACGCAAGGGAGCTTGTGGAGAGGGAATTCAACATCCACGAGACAGCAAGAAAGAAGAAGAGGATATTCGAGGAGAATGTTTAAGATGGCAGACCGCAAGCTTAAGGTGCTGTTGGTGGCGCACGAATGCAATCCGGAGTCTGAAACCGTCCCGCTTTTGGCGTACAACCTCTACAAGAGTCTCAGCCGCCTCGCAGACGTGACCCTCGTGACCCATGAGAGGAACAGGGCGGCGCTTGAAAAGTCCCGTAAGGGGGAGGAGATAGGATACATGCGCGAGAGCCCTCTCCTTTCCAGATACTACGTCCTCATGTCCCGGTTTTTCAAGGCGGACGGATACATAAACAACTGGTTTGTGTTCCACGCCGCCTATCAGGCAATACACAGAGGATTCGACAAGGAAGTCGAAAGGCATTTCGCAGGAAGGGTCAGGTCAGGGGAGTACGACGTCGTCCACGCAATAACCCCCATGATTCCCAGGTACCCTTATAGGATATCAAAAGCATGCCAGAAGACGCCTTTCATCCTAGGCCCAGTCAACGGCGGCCTCCCCTACCCAAAAGGCTTCCGGGAGATAGGAAAGAGGGAGTTCTCAGAACTTGGTTTCCTGAGGGAGCTGACGAGATTCATCCCAGGATACATGGACACGTACAGGCGTGCCGACAAGGTACTCGCAGGCTCAACCCACACGCTCAACTTCCTCAAGGAAACCCACCATCTATCCGGCGGCAGAATCGAGCTCTTCTTCGAAAACGGCGTAGAGAAAGACTTTTTCCACACCCGTGAGGACAATAAAGGCGGCGCAGGCGGGGTGAATATCCTCTTCGTCGGCAGGCTCGTCCCCTATAAATGCGCAGACATGGTGGTAGAGGCGTTCTCAAGGCTTGAGCCTGACGTATTATCCAAGTCCAGTCTGACCATAGTCGGCGACGGCCCTGAGAGACACAGTCTTGAGGCCCAAGCTTCCAGGCAGGGAATCGCAGGGAAGGTCCGTTTCACAGGCTGGGTCGAACATGGGAAGATAACCGCCCACTACCGCAAGGCCGACATATTCTGTTTCCCATCGGTGCGGGAATTCGGCGGCGCGGTAGTGCTGGAAGCGATGGCGAACGGCCTCCCATGCATCGTGGTAAGACATGGAGGCATAGGCGACTACGTCACTCCCGGCGCGGGGTACTCGATTGAGCCCATCTCAAGAGAGCAGGTGATTGAAGAGCTGAGGGAAAAAATATCCATGTTGGCTGAAGACGGAGGCCTGAGGAAGAGGATTTCCGAAAACGCGTATGAGGAGGCGAAAAAGCACGAATGGGGGAAAAAAGCCGAAAACCTTATAAGGATATACGAGGAGGCGATAAAGAATAAAGATGAGAATCGGTTACATGGTGTCTGAGTTCCCGAGGGACGTGCACATAGTCTTCTGGCGGGACATCCATGCATTGCGGGAAAAGGGTGTTGAGGTCTCCTTGATTTCGACCAGGAGGCCTGACCAAAGGTTATGCAGGCATAGTTTCGCTAAAGAAGCGTCGGAGAACACGCATTATGTGTACCCGCCGCAATGGATTCCGGCAATGTCGGTGCTGGCTTCCAATCCCTTGGGGACCTTAAAGGCGCTCGCCTACATAGCCGGGCTGAAGGAAACGCATCCCATGAAGAGGCTCATCTGCCTCGGCCATCTTGTCTGCGCAGCCGACCTCCTCGCCTATTGCAGGAAGACGAGGATAGATTATATCTACATGCAGAACCCGAACAAGTCAGGCCATATACCAGCTTTATGCCGTATCCTGGGGGGGCCGCGCTATTGCGTAAGGTACGGCGGCCACATAGACGTGTACGGATGCGACCATGCTTCAAGGCTTCGGTACGCCTCTTTTGCCGTTGTGGCTGTCCGCGCTCACGTGGATGGGGTTCTGGAAAAAGCCGGTTTTTTAAATGGCCGTGTGGTTCAGATATGGATGGGGGTTGACACCGCCAAATTCGTGGATGCCGGAAGGAGAAGCTATGCGAAATGCCGTTTGCATGCGGTGACGGTGGCGCGTCTGATTCATGGAAAAGGCCACGTCTACGTGCTGCAGGCAATCCGCAGGGCGTTGGATTCGGGAGTTGACATAGAGTACACGATAGTAGGATGCGGCCCGGACCGGAAGCTCATAGAAGACGAGATTTCCAGGCTCGACCTAGGCGGGAACGTCCATCTCACCGGCACCCTTTCAGAAGACGAGGTCCTGGATTTGTTGCAAATGGCTGATGTGTTCATATTGGCGAGCGTGGGAGAGTTTGAGGGCGCTCCTAATGCGGTGAAGGAGGCCATGTCATGCGCGATGCCGGTCATCTGCTCTATCGTCGGCGGCACGGGAGAGATGATCGGCCATGGCGTGGATGGCCTCCTGGTCGGACAGAAGGACTACGCCGCGATTTCCGACGCCTTAATCGATTTGGCATGGAATCCCGGGAAGCGGCGCCTGCTTGGGGAAGCGGCGCGCAGGAAAGCGGTAGCGCTTTTTGACTACCGCGAAAGCGCTTCGAAGCTGATTGCCGCGATGGAAAAGTACCGGTAGCCTACCGCCATATCATCTGCGTATGGGCCGTCTAGCTAGTATGTTTCTTGCAGCCAGAATCAACCCCACCAGTATGGCTGACACTGCCCCTGTGTTGGTAAGATACGGTGTCTTCTGGCTTTCCAGCGCCTTCTCCAGCGGGGAGACGGAGGCGACCACGTCCTGTGTGAAGCTGAAGGTCCGTGGGTCTGTGTAGAACTTCAGCTGTATGCTGTACAGGCTGTTTGAGAGCGGCCATAGGACGGGTATGCCAGGCGACCCCACGTCAAGTAGGAGGTGGGATGTTACGAAGAACAGCACTATCAAGGCGGGGGCCGTCCCCGCGTCCTTTTTACCGGCCTTCACCCCAAGGGCATTAGCCACTGCATAGGCTGCGACGGATGCGAAAACTGCCGTTGCCATGCTGTGGAGAACCCACCTGTGGAGCCGCAACAGGAAGTCTACGTCCATGATGACTGACAGGGGTGAAAGGAGGAGTATCAGCTTTTTCTTCCGGGGGAAGAACGCTAGAAGCATCAGCGTCGGAATGAGGTAGTGTAGGATAGGCTCGACCATTCAAATCACTGACAGATATATTCGATATTCTAGTATATCAACCCGCTTGCATCAACGTTTTAACCGAGACTACCATTGATTCATCTGAGAATGTTCGACTATACCGGGGAAGGCCGGGGGGATGGCGGTCGCCTATCGTGCGTTGTCATAGGCCTCAACTGCGCTCGGACGATAGTCCCATGCCTCGAGTCGATAAAGGGCTCCGACTATGACGGCCCCATTGAGGTAATTTACGTGGACGGAGGCTCCGCAGACGGAAGCCCTGATTTGGCGAAGGCCGTAGGGGGTGTGGATGTCATAGAGTTGAGGCATGTGAACCCCACGCCCGGCCGCGGGAGGAATGCTGGATGGAAGGCGTCGAAGGGTGAGGTGGTCCATTTCTTCGATGCCGACGTGAAGGCCGACAGGCTGTGGCTGCGGAATGCTTTAGGGGCTTTTGGCGGGAAGACGGCCGCCGTCTGCGGCAACTCTATGGAGTCCCATCCGGATAGGAACTGGTATCATATGGTCGCAGACATTGAGTGGAAAACCGCAGGGGGGGATGCCAGGTATTTCGGCGGTGTCGTCGCCATAAAACGGAAAGTGCTCGAGGAGACGGGGGGATACGATGAGGGTCTGATTGCCGGAGAGGACCCGGAACTGTCCTCGCGTATCACGATGCTGGGCTATGGCATCAGGAGATTGGATGAGACCATGTGTTACCACGACATTGACATGACCGGGCTCATGCAGTACTTCCGCCGTTGCTTCCGCACCGGATACGGGTACGCTGAAGCCGGGTTGATGCTCGCTGCCAGAGGCGACACGGAATGGTCCGTAAGAACTGCGAAGGTCGTGGCAAAGACGGCCGCTACAGCAACCCTTCTGGCTGCCGGATACATGTTAGAGAGCCCGGCCCTTCTCTTTTTAGCCCTCCTATGCAACGCAGCTCCGATAGCGAAGATACCCTACTTCAGGAGGCGTCACAGCCTGACCTGGAGAAAGAGCGTCGTTTATGCGCTTCACCTCTCAGTCTGCGCCTACCCCATGGCATTGGGATGCCTCAGATACTTCGGAGGCAAACTCACAGGAAGACCGTACACCAACAGAGGGCTGGTCTTCAGACGTAATATCTGATTTATATTCGTGATGCCAAATGTCATATATAGGGAGGTTCATTGTCATGGCTTGCGTTTTTCGTACGAGGTTGTTGTTCCTCTCCCCGGTCATTCTTTGTCTTTTTTCAACGGGTGTGTCGGCTTTGAACAGTTGCTCCGACTCGGATGGCGGCAAGATTTTCGACGTCAAGGGTACCGTTTCCGGGATGTATAAGGGAGGCCAGTTCAGCTTTACCGATTCATGCCTCCAGGTCGGGAAGAAAACGTACGTTAAGGAATACTACTGCAAGAAGAACGTTTACAAGTCAGTCAAGAAAAAGTGCGTCTGCGTCGACGGCGCGTGCACAGTTTCGACGACCACCACGACTTCCTCGACATCGACCACTCAGACGACACTCGCCACCCCCGAATTGTGCCGTGAGGGCGGGGGTACGTGGAGCCAGTTCCCATACGAGGGGGCGTTCTGCCATGACGAATGTGACAAGCCGCCGCACCTGATATGCAAGACCATGTTCTCGATGGGGTGCGACTGCGGCGTCGGCAGGTGCTGGTCAGGGTCAAGGTGCGTGCCGGACCCCACTACCACAACCATGAGCACGACCACGTCGACGACGCTTCCTGTCGTTGACTGCGGGAACGTTCTTGCGGGTTCTTTCTGCGCTAACAGGGAATTCGACTGCAACATTAGGTGCGTGATAGCGGAGAAGACTATCGTTGCGGGGATGGTTAGCGCGAACTGTAACCCAAGCGGAGCCGGCAACGAAGTGTGCTGTCTTTGCGACCAGTCGACGAAGAGATGCAATGAAATGGAGCCGCAGGCCCTTTACGTCTGCAGACCCGACGACGGGTCCGGCAATCCCAGGCAGAACTGCGAGAACTACTGCGCCTCGGCTGGGCCGTCCTATTACCTAGAGCGTTATAAGGAGATGGACTGTGTCGAGGGAAGAAGCCCATTGGACGCCTGCTGCAGGTGCGTGCAAAGCCCCCCGGACTTCTGCAAGCAGTACGGAACCGGATACGTCTGCGTCCCAGGCGACGGCGGAGGCACGCCTCCCTCCGAGCTTTGCGCAATGTACTGCAGAGGCTCGTCCGTCTATGGGGCCAGGCTTAACGACTGCAACATGACAACCCAGACACAGACGGACGCATGCTGCAGATGCAGTACCTAGTGGGGGGCATCGGGAGTCGAATCGCGTATGGGGTGGCTTTCAACTGTGTGTAGGGCAGCGGGGGAAGGTTATCCTTTAAGGTACTTGTGAAAGGCCGAGGAAAACGCCCTGCTGATTTTTCCGGGCCGGTACATTTTGCCCGGGTCTTTTTCCGCGAGGATGTCCCTGGTCCTGCGGTACGGCTTAAGAAGCAATGCCCCGAAGCCGAGGGGCGTTATCGCTTTCGCAGGACATCCGTAGATGCAGCGCAGGCACATGATGCAGTTGAAGCCAAACGACACCTTGCCGCCTTTCACCCGGATGTTACCCAGGGGGCATTCCCTTGCGCACTTTCCGCACAGGGTGCATGCGCTTCCAGCCCTGAGGTGAAATCTCCCGAAGAACCTCGCACCCAACGTCTCCCCACCGCTGAAGAGAATGGAGACGGCAGTCAGCCAAAACTGGTTCTCTTGAAGCCTCTTTTCGCCGGAGAGTATCTCCGACACAGCCTCCCTGACCTTTCGTTCGGTGACCTGATACAGCCGCACAACAATGTCGTCGCCTACGCGAACCGCAACATTCGAGGGGGTCGCAAACAACGACTCGTGAGATACCACGTAGCCGCGGCCTCTGAGGCGGCCCACGAGCATCGATGTCGAACCAGCTTTCATGACCGGGTCCCCAGGGCATTTGAATAGGAAGGTCTTTTTCCCGTCTGCCTTCGGCAGTTTATCCACGAAGTCGTACACAATCCTGGGCGCATTAAAGGCGTGGATTGGATAGCCTAATCCGACGATGGAGTATCGGCTGGTGTCCGGGGCGGCCCCACTAAGGAGGACGTCATCGATGCGTACCAGACCAACGGAAGCCCCCGCGGCCTCGAACTCCTTCCGTACTAATTCTGCCACCAGCTCCGTGTTCCCAGTCCCGGAGAAATAATAAAGACCCACAGACTCTGCCATAATGTATGAATGGCTTGCGGGGTTAAATGCAGAATTCAATCCGTTGGTAGATTAGCCGTCTAGTCTAGAGCCTCATCTTCCTGAACGCGTAGGTCCCGACGACGACCGCCACCGCCGCGAAGACGGTGATTACTGCGAAGTCGAACGCGGGGCTGAACCTTGAGGCCCCGATCAGCACCGCTCGTAGGCCGTCTACGGAGTAGGTTACCGGGTCTATGAGGACGAACGGGGAAAGCCATGGTGGGAGGTTGTCTATCGGGAAGAGCGCCCCGGAAAGGAAGAACATCGGGAACACGACGAAGCTTGAGACCAGCTGGAAGCCTTCCGGGCTTCCCATCTGGCTTCCGAGTATGAGGCCGATGCTCACGAGGCCGACCGTGGTCACAAGGAGGAACGCCATCGAGACCGCGACCGAGACGGCGTTCAAGCGTATGCCTGGCATGAGGCCTGCGCTAGAGAAGAGGAAGCCGACCGCGAACAGTATGAGGATTTGCAGTAACGTGTCCGTTGACCCGCCGACGACCTTTCCGATGAAGATGCTGCGCCGGGACATCGGGGACACGAGGACTTCCTTCAGGAAGTCTATCTTCTTGTCCCATACGATGTAGACCCCGAAGAAGATTGAGGAGAATAGGACCGACTGTATGAGGACGCCGGGGAATATGAACGTCTGGTAGTTGACCCCGCTTATGGCGACCGACGAGCCGAGGCCGCCGCCGATTATGACGAACCATAGTATGGGGTTGACTATGGAGGCGATGACCCTGGAATGTTCCCTCACGAACACCTTCATCTCCCTGTACCACAGCGCGTATATGCCGTTTAATGCGCTCATTTCTCCTCACTCAGGTTCATGGCCTTCTCCGCCCAGCTGCCTTCCGGCGAGCCTTCCCTTATCGCCCTGCCGGTGTAGTGGACGAAGACGTCGTCCAACGTCGGGTGCCGGACTTCGACAGACTCCACCTTGCCGACCGTGTCTAGGACCTCCTGCAGGTGTTTGTTCGCGTCTTTGACCGTCAGGCAGACTTCGCCTTCGCATTTTGAGACTTTCATCACGTAATCCAGTTTCTCCAATGCTTTTGTGTTCAGCCTCTTCGCCTTCAGCCGGATTATGTCCCCGCCCAGGCCCCCCTTCAGCCTCTTCGGGGAGTCCAATACGACTATCTTCCCCAGGTCGATTATCGCG
>Ga0315294_10005500_pt1 | contig 13912 bp, 11 predicted proteins | sample YL17G13_40_MG_FD_203626 | JGI IMG/M metagenome (GOLD analysis project Ga0315294, IMG submission 203626) | Sediment microbial communities from Yellowstone Lake, YNP, Wyoming, USA - YL17G13_40 | ecosystem: Environmental > Aquatic > Freshwater > Lake > Sediment | place: USA: Wyoming | collected... | reverse complement strand
CCCTTGAGGTAATGCGTTAAACGCGCAAACGCGATAACGCAATACGCAATACGCGATACTAAACTATGAAAACTCTAATATTAGCAGCAGGTTATGCTACACGATTATATCCTTTAACATTACATACCACTAAACCATTACTCAAACTAAAGAATAGGCCAATTCTTGACTACATTATAGATAGATTAGAGGCTGTAGAAGATAATGACCGGATTTATATTGTTTCCAATAATAAATTTTACAATCAATTTGCAGAATGGTTATCATTTAAGCCTGAAATATATCAAAATAAGATTAAACTGATTAGTGATGGGAGCATTTCTGTGGAAGGTAGGCTAGGAGCAATCGGAGATATAAATTTGGTTATTGCTCAAGAAGTTATTAATGATGATTTATTGGTTGTGGCTGGAGATAACCTGTTCGACTTTGATTTAAAACAATTCATTGAATTTGGTATTACAAAACTGCCTTATCACTCAATTTGTTTATATCAGGCTAATAATGGCATAGACTTAACCAGATTTGGCATTGCGCAATTAAACGGAGATTCGCAAATTTTGAATTTTGAGGAAAAGCCAACTTTTCCTCAATCCAATCTCATCGCAACCTGCATTTATTTTTTCCCTAAAAATAAACTGCATTTGATGCCTGAATACCTTAACCTAGGCAACCATAACGATACACCCGGTTCCTATATAAGATGGTTGACCCAGCATGATAAAGTTTACGGTAATATTTTTGCAGGAGTATGGTATGACTTGGGTGATTTTGATAGCTTAAGCCAGGCAATGATTCATTTGAACGGCAACAAATTGACAAGCAGAAGAATGGAGGAGCTTACGAGCTCACAAACTGAACATGTTTAAGGAACTTCTCAAATACCGCGACCTTTTAATGATGCTTACCTTTCGCGACATCAAGGTAAGATACAAACAGGCAGTAATGGGCTTTGTCTGGGCTATCTTTATGCCTATAGTAGCAGTTATGGCTGGAATTATGGTTAAAGTAGCTATCTCAGTTGTTTCAGGCAAACCATTTGATTTTGCAGGCGTAGCATCAATTTCTGTCAAGATATTGCCTTGGACCTTTTTCATCAGTTCGCTCAGGTTTGCTGTGCAAAGCCTGGTCGGAAATTCGAATCTGGTAACCAAAATCTATTTTCCTAAAGAGGTTCTGCCACTTTCTGCTACCCTTGCCTGTTTATTTGATTTTTTAATTGCTAGTGCCGCCTTAACTTTGCTTTTAATTATTGCTCACATTGGCATAAGTATCTATCTTTTGTGGGTTCCCATCTTATTAATCTTTTTAATCCTTTTTACTTCCGGCCTTGGCCTGATATTATCCAGCGCCAATCTATTTTTCAGGGATATAAAGTATATCGTAGAGATTATCTTAATGTTTGGCATATTTTTTACGCCTGTTTTCTATGAAGCAAGCACTTTCGGTAAATGGAAAGTAATACTGTTGCTTAACCCTATAGGCAGCATCTTAGAGGGGATCAATAGCGTCGTAGTTTTACATAAGATGCCAGAGACTTCTTGGACTTTATATGCTGGTATCGTTTCGATTTTAATCTTTGTTTTTGGAATGATTATCTTTCGTAAAGCCGAACCGCTTTTCGCAGAGAATATATAGGGTCTGTCCCCGATAAATATGAAGGGTCTGTCCCCTCCAAAGCTAAAACAGGGGAATAATAAGGGGACTGACCCTAATAAAGGTAACAAATGAACGTAATCGAATTCAATCATGTCTGGAAGAAATTTAGAAAGGGAGAAAAGTTCAATTCCCTAAGAGACGCAATTCCTAATCTATTCCGTAAAAGGAATAGCTTGGAAAGTGAAGAATTCTGGGCATTACACGATGTTTCGTTTGCCATCAAAAAGAATGAAGTGGTGGGAATCATCGGCCCTAACGGCGCCGGCAAAAGCACCATCTTGAAATTACTCTCAAGAATTATGAAACCAAGTAAGGGTGAAATTAGAATAAACGGAAAGTTGTCGGCATTAATCGAAGTCGGCGCCGGCTTCCATAATGAATTAACCGGCAGAGAAAACATTTATCTTAATGGTACCATTTTAGGGATGACCAAAAAAGAAATAGATAGTAAATTCGACCAGATTGTAGATTTTTCTGGTTTAGCTGAATTTATTGATACTCCGGTAAAAAGGTATTCATCTGGCATGTATGCCCGCCTGGGTTTCTCCGTAGCTGCCCATATGGATCCCGATATCCTATTGGTAGATGAAGTCTTGGCAGTAGGTGATATGGCTTTTCAGACCAAATGTGCAGAGAAGATGCGAGAACTCCTTAACTCTAACACCACCATTGTTTTAATCTCACACAGCCTCTCTTTAATACAGAGCCTCTGCAAAAGGGTGATTTTTCTGGATAAAGGAAAAATCCAAAATGAGGGCGAACCCGAGGAAATAATTCCTTATTACCAAAATACTGTATTAAAACAACAAGAAGAGAATCTAAGGAAGAGGATAGGAAGTGAATATGAAAAAGTAAAAGTAGAAAGAGATACTCCCATTACCATTACTGATGTATCAATGCATAATGACAAAGCTATAAGAAGAAATGAATTTAAAGTAGACGAACCTATATATATTAGCATTGAATACGAGGCAAAAAAAGAAATCGATACGCCTATTTTTCTTCTCGAAATAATACGCTCGGATGGCGTATTATGTTGTTCCTCGAATACTAAAAACAGTTCTGCAATATCACAGATAACGAAGGGAAAGTCCCTCCTAAGGGTGGACTTATCTAGAGTCCATCTTTTCAGCGGAATATATGTAATAAGAATTTCTATATGGGATAAGGAGATGATTCATCCATATACTCCAAGAAAAAAAGAAATATTTATGGTCACCGCCCAACCGACTAGCTCTATTGTAGGTGGGATATTCATTCCAAATATAAACTGGAGTAAAGAAAGTAACGCAGAGATGATAATTGAGAAAATACGAGAAGAGTAGAAATATGTTGAGTGATCTTAAAAAAAGGGTCGTTGGATTAAAAAATAAACTCTTAAATTGCCTCTATATCTTATTTGGCTTTTATAATTATAATAAAAACAATCATAAAAAAAGCCTCAAAAATTTTAATATAGGAGTTGTCGTCGAAGAATTCTTTCACTACGATTTAAGAGGGTTTGGTGGTTTTGGTAAAACGGTAAAAAATTTATCTGAATATTTCAATCCAAATGGTAGATTTTTCAAAATAAAAGTTATAATCCCACAAGGATTACCAGTTGTTGCTACTTCACAGATAAAGATATTTCATAATACAGAAGTATTGCTGCGATCAAAGGTTGATGGTAACTCTTTATTTAATTCACTAAATTACCTAAAATTAATACATCAGTTAAAATTAAGATTATTTATTACGATAGATTACTACAAGACCTATGAGAACGTTTTATTAGCTTCACCGTTTACTCCTATTTTAATATGGATTAGAGATCCTCGTAGTGCTTTTGAATGGTATAAATTAGGTACCGTTAATTTAGAATTGAAACAGAGAAACAAAAAAAACATTGAAGAATTGAAGGATATAGCTTATGAGAGGGCAAATTCACTCAAAAAGATAGTCGGGCATAGTAAAAAAATCAAAAGAAAATTGATTTTTGCAACTAATGGAAATTTTTTAATTGAAAGAGCAAAAAAGGCCTATGAGATTAACGATATCAATCCTTATTATTTACCTAATCCGGTGCCTTTGCCGACTATTAATACTTTCAAGTATAGCCAAAAACCATCCTTGTTGTTTTTGGCTCGCTTAGATGCTCAGAAAAGATATTGGATAGTATTTGAACTTGCGAAGCGTTTTAAAGAAATAGATTTTTATATTTGTGGTGTAGCGAATAATGAAAAGTTGTCGTTACCCATAATTCAGCAATACGCGGGTTTACATAATTTAAAATTCATTGGTCATGTAGATGGTTCTAAAAAAAATGAATACCTATCTTCTAGTTGGGGCCTTATTAATACAAGCGTTCACGAAGGTCTTCCCGTTAGTTTCTTAGAAGCTTTTTCTTTTGGAAAACCGGTAATAAGCTGTCAGAATCCAGATGGTTTAGTAGAAAGATTCGGATTCTATACAGGTGAAGTTTTAGGAGAAGGTTTGGATGAACGCTCATTAGATTTATTTTCCCATAAGATAGAAGAATTCTTAAAAAGAGAAGATGAAAGGAAGGAAAAGGGGGTAAGAGCGAAAAAATACGTTGAAGAAAATCATTGTTTTAGTAATTTTGATAATTCTCTTATGAAAATACTTAGCAAAGAAGGAATTATTTAAATGAAAATTGCTATAATAGCAGATGCTTTTCCTCAAGTTTCCGAAACCTTCATTCTTAATCAAATAACTAGTTTAATCGATTTAGGAAACGAAGTAGATGTTCTTGCTTTTGTTAAAAAAGATGAAAAAAAGGTACATCAAGATGTAATAAAATATGGCCTTCTTAAGAAGGCCATATTTTTTAAACCCCCACCACAAAAAAGATGGCAAAGGATACTGAAGGCATTAAAAATATTCTTACTATATTTTATTTTCTATCCTAGGGAATTGATCAAATGTTTTAACCATAAGAAATACGGTGGCAAATATTATGCATTGAAGATTTTGTTTCTACTCGAGCCATTTTTGAAAAATAAATACGATGTGATTCATTGTCAATTTGGGCCAGTAGGTAATAAACTTATTTTCTTAAAAGACATATTACCACGTATTAAATTTCTAACGACTTTCCATGGTTACGATATAAGACTCGGTTTAGAGAAAGGCAATGGTATTTATAAAGATTTATTCAGAAAAGTAGATTACATTGTTTCTATTTGCAATTATAATACGCATCGGTTGCTCCAGTTAGGGTGTTTATCTAATAAAATTATTTACCATCCCAATGGCATAAATATTAACAGCTTTAGGTCAAGTAAGGGCTTACAAAATAGGGGATATTTTGTTATTACAACGGTTGCGCGTCTTGTAAAGGAGAAAAACATCTTATTTGCCTTAGAAGTAATAAGTTCCCTTAAAAAAGAAAACAGTTATAAATTCAAGTACTATTTAATCGGAAACGGATATCTTAAAGATGAGGTAGAAAGAAGAATTAAAAAATTAAACCTTGAAGAAAGTGTGATATTATTTGGTGCTTTATCTAATGATGAAATAAAAGAAAAGTTAAATGAAACTGATATATTTTTCCTCCCGAGTAAACAGGAAGCTTTTCCGACAGTTTTATTAGAGGCTCAGGCTATGGGAGTGCCAGTGGTAGCAGCTAATATAGGTGGGGTATCAGAGACTTTGCAAGATGGAGTCACTGGATATTTATTATCCAGTTATGCCTTACAGGAAGCAAAGTCTAAAATTGATAATTTGTTGCAAGATGAGGTATTGAAAATTAAAATGGGTAAATCCGGCAGAAGGTTTATTGAAGATAATTTTGATATTAGAAAATTAAGTAAGCGATTAGTAGATATATATAATAGCTAATTTAACCCATCATTAAATTTGATTTTGATAATTTTGTAAGGGGGAAGCGTGAAACATTGCTTATTTTTAAGAATTTTATCACCCTGGGGAGGGTATGGGGGTATCGATAAACATATTCTGGATTGGTTTAAAAGCGTAAATTATGAGAAAAATAAGATTACATTAGTAGCGACAAAAGACGCCTATTCTAAGAGATTAAAGGAATATTGCTTACCTGTAGAAGTAATTGAGCTCCCTCATTTTTCTTCTCACAATAAATTAATTAGATTTTATAATTTTTATGATTTTTTTAAAAAATTCCATCCAGACACAATTGTTTTTATGCGAGGATCGTTTAATAGTTTTAGTCTTTCCGACTTTTTGGCTGGCTTTATAGTAACCAAGGGGAATATATATGCCTACGAAGCTGTAGGTGCTCCCGTTCCTCTTAAAAGCATTAGTAAATTGAAATTATCGATACTCTCTAATACTATTAAAGGATGGCTTTGTAAAAAAGTTCTTACAGCTAGTAATGAAGTAAGGGAGAGGTTAACTAAGTGGTATTATTACCCTGAATATAAAACGGTCCCAGTTTTCCATGGTGTTGATCTTAATATTTTTTCTCCCAATGTTGAAATCAAGCAAAAAATGAGAAAGCATTTCAATATAAGCGAAAACGATATTGTTATTATTAGTACATCTAGATTATGTAAAGAGAAATGTATCGATAGATTAATTATTGCTTTTGATGTTTTATATAAAAGATATGAAAATATTTTCTTATTTTTATTAGGTAAAGGTCCCCTAGAGAAGGAACTTAAAGAATTATCCGTAACTAAACAATCAAGTAATAAAATAAAATTTTTAGGTTATCAAGAAGATGTATCCAATTTTCTTAAAATGAGCGATATATTTGTGCTTCCTTCAGAAATAGAGGGATTATCTATTTCGATGCTAGAAGCAATGGCAACAGGCCTTATTACAGTAGCGACAGAAGTGCCTGGTCCAAAAGAAATTATAAAAGATAGGGTAAATGGATTCCTTGTAGAACGTAGCGATGAGGGTATTTTAAGGGGATTAATAAAAGCGCTGGATCTTAATAAAAAACAAAGAAAAGAGATTTCTTTTGATGCTCGCAGATATGTAAAAGAAAATTTTGAAATAGAAAAAAGAGTCAAACAAACACTAGAAATTTTCGGGTTAGACTAAAGAAGCGTTAAAATTTAAATATAAATAAAACCATGCATTCGAACGAACTATTTTTATATGACATTATAGTAGAAAGCGCTAGGGCGCAATTAGTAGCTCAAAATGATGATGGTAGTATGCCCCCAGGCATTAATGGTCCATGGAGAGATATGGATACCCCTGTAAGAAATACTGCACATTGGGCATTACTTTTGTATAAAGCATACGATATATCAAAAGAGTCCATTTTTTTAAAAGCTGCTTTATCTGCCTGTGATTATCTTAAGTCAGAAAAAACTAGACCATACAAAGCGTCATTTCTATGTCTCCTTACTAAAGATAGGCCACCAGAAAATGGCTTAATAGGACAGGCATGGGCGATAGAACCGTTAATTTTTATTGGTAGAGAGCTAAAACGAAGGGATTATTTAGAGATAGCCGAAGAAGTCTTGTTGAAACACAATTATGAACCAACGTTACATTTATGGTACAACCTTAATATTGATGGCGAGGTTGGGATGATTAATCCAACCTTCAATCAACAACTATGGTTCGCTACTATGAATTTAATACTCGGTAAAGAAATAAATAATAAAATACTTATATTACGTGCGAGAGATTTTTTTAATAACCTTACCAAAAATTTGATATTTTTGGAGCCCGGATTAATCAGGCATTGCTTACCCATCTATGCTATCTATACTAATTCAATATATAAATGGAGAAAATTCATTGAAGTTAAGTTTTTTAATATGCCTGAATATAAAAGCTTTAATTTGGAAGTACTCTATAATCGTTCTATTGGTTATTTGCCATTCAATCTTTATGTGCTTGCTTTGGGCTATAGCAATATTCCAAATGAAAATTGGTGGAAAAATAAGCACCTAATAAATATAATCTCAAGAATATTAGCGTATGTACAGGATGAAAAATTTATTAACAAGTCGTTTATTAATCAATATGCATGGTCGTATAATCCTTTTGGATTTGAAATTGCATATGCTTTATATATTTTTCAAAATCTTACCAATAATATTAGACCTTTAGATGCCTTAAAATCTTGGGTCGAATTACAATTACAGAAACATTGGGATTTATCCTCAAATTTAATGGACCAGAACTCGTTCGATCCAAAAACTTTAGCTGCTCGTTTATACGAAGTTATTAGACTACCGAATTTCAAATTAAGCATAAATAATGAAGAGTTAAAAAATGTGCCAGGGCCAAATTAGCGTGATTATCGCAACTTATAATCGTTGCAATAGCTTAAAAGATACCTTAGATTGCCTGCTAAAGCAAAAACCTAGTCTAGAATGGGATTATGAGGTGATTGTAGCAGATAATAATTCTACTGATGAAACAAGGCGACTCATAGATTCTTATATGTCTAAATTTAATGAAAAACTGATATATTTATTTGAGTCGAGACAGGGTAAATCTTATGCATTAAATACGGCTATAAAAAAAGCTAAGGGGTCGATAATAGCTTTTACTGATGATGATACAATATTGCCTGATAATTGGCTATATAAGATAGCAGGTGCTTTTAAAAAAGATATTGAATTTGCATGCGGAAAAGTTACCCCTTACTTTGGTAATGGATTTAAAATTCCATACTGGTGTCCAGAAAAAATTCTGTATCGAGTATTCGGCTGCGTTACTTATGGACAAATACCGCGTTATTTGACAGATAAAGATCCCGGTTTATCTGGTATGAATATTTTTGTAAGGAAAGAAATATTTAAACGTGTGGGATCATTTGGGCCCACATTTTATAGAGGACAGGATACAGATTTTTATTTTAGGGCGCGCCAACTTGGTATCAAGATTTATTACTTACCCACAATTGTTACATTTCACAAAATTCTACGTGAAAGATTAACTAAAAAACACTTTAGAAACTATCATTACATTTCTGGAGGATTTTTAGGCGGATCCATAAGCGAAATTAAGCAAATTGAAAATAAAATCTACAAAAGGAAAATATTAAATATCCCATATTGGATTATTAAAGATATATTAATTGAATTTATAAAATGTATATTCTTTATTTTATTGATACAGCCAAAAAAGTCTTTTTTGCATGAAATGCAACTTTTTTATCTACTGGGGACTTTAAGAGGAGTAAGGAATTATGCCAAAGGTAAGTGTAATAATCCCGACATATAATCGCGCCCAATATCTCTCAGAAGCACTCGATAGCGTATTTTCTCAAACCTATCAAGATTTTGAAATTATCGTAGTTGATGATGGCTCAATTGATAATACAAATGAAATAATCAAAACTTATGCAGATAAGTATCCCGTAAAAATAAAATATTTTTATCAAAGAAACACAGGGACAGGCGCGGCGAGAAATAGAGGAATAAATGAAGCGGAAGGGGATTATATCGCTTTTTTGGATAGCGACGATCTCTGGTTAAAGGAAAAGTTAAAAATTCAAGTTGATATTCTGGATAATAATCTCGAAGTAGCATTAACATATTGCAGAGCGACGAGAATAAATAATAAGGGGGAAATTTTAGATATAAAACCTGCTAAACCAGCCTTGAAAGCCTCTGATTTTCTATATAACCATAGAATTCCCCCTACAGTAATGATTAGAAAAAGTTGTCTTCAAAAAGTAGGAATTTTTGATGCTGCAATAAGAGTTGGAGAGGATACAGATCTTTGGTTACGAATATCTTTGGAGTACAAAATTATTTTTTTTAACCGATCTTTAACAATTATGCGGGCCCACGATAATAATATTTCTCTAGATACTAAATGGATGTATCTTGGGCATACAAAAATTATAAATAAATTAATCGATAGAAAAATAAAAAATAATTTTTCCAAAAGAACACTTGAGGATTTATTAGCTAATAATTTTTATGGTTTAAGTAGAACTTATTTTCATAACAATAAGAATTTTAAATTAGCTTTAAAATATTCATTAAAAGCTGTCTTAATTAATCCTTTTGTAGGTAAAGATTTTCTAACTGATAACGATTCTTTGTTAAGAAAAATAAGGAAAATATTAAATCCATTCGGGATTCTATTTTTTAGTTTATTCAAATCTGCGACACAAAAACCAAATTCATGCATTCGTATCCTCTTCTACGAATCTTCTTCTGGTTGTGGCGGATCTGCAAGCGCTTTAGCATGCCTGATAAATAACATAAACAGAGAGAGATTTTATCCATTAGCTGCCATAACAAATTATGGGTCAAAAATTAAAAAGATAAATAATGTAGAGATCATTAAACTTAATCACTATAAAGAACCTAAGAAATTATCTAATTTTAGGTTTCTTTTATTTTTTATCCGCTACATGATTCCAAGAAGCATAAAACTATACTGGATAATCAAAAGTAAAAAAATCGCACTCGTTCATATTAATACAAATATTAATTTAGGCATACTAGCAGTTATAGCAGCTAGGCTAGCAAATATTCCTTGCGTTTGCCATATTAGACAAACAAGAGAGCTAATAAAAAGAGAGATTTTTTTTATAAAGTGGGTTGCTAAATTTATTGTTTTAAATAAAAAAGCATTTCAAATGCATAAAGAATTTATCCCTGAAGAGAAATTAAATATTGTTTATGATGGAATTGGTATGAATGAATTTGTTTCGTCAGAAGTTGGGACTTTTAGAAAAGAGTTTAATTTTAATTCTCTTCCGTTAATAGGCGTTATCGGTAGAATTATTGAAGGCAAGGGTCAGAAAGAATTCATTCTAGCAGCAAAAGAGGTTTTGAAAACAAAGCCTGAAGCTAAATTTGTTGTCGTAGGGGACGCCAGGAGAGATAGTAATGAATATTTTAACGAAATTAAAGAATTAGTGAAAAAAGAGAATGTCCATAACAGTATAATTTTTACTGACTGGAGAAATGATATTGATAGAGTAATCGCTGATTTAGATATCTTGGTTCAATCAACAACCACATTCCCCGAAGGATTTGGTTTAACAATACTAGAAGCGATGGCATTAAACAAACCAGTGATTGCTACAGATATTCCCGGTCCTTCTGATATTGTAGTTGATGGGGATACAGGTTTTTTGGTCCCGCCGTCAGATATAAACGCCATGGCGGAAAAGATAATTTATTTAATAAGTAATCCCGCGGTTGCTAAGCAGATGGGTGAAAAAGGGAGAAAAAGGGTAGAAGAGTTGTTCGATATTAAAGAGCGGGTTAAAGATATTGAAAGAATATATGCGGAAACCTTATTTAGTAAACAATAAAAAAATAATCTATATCATTGATAATTTGCTTATTGGCGGTGCCCAGAAACACCTATTAAGTTTAGCGCCTGCAATAAATAATAATGAATTTCCAGTAAAAATAGTTTGTTTAGGCAAAAACAATGGAGATATTACTAAGAACATAAATTTGCCAATTTATTATCTTAACATGGATTGCGTCTGGAAACTATCTTTTTGGCTAAGCTTTATTAGTATAATTAGAATTATTATGAAGGAAAAGCCAGCTATAGTTCATACCTATTTAAATACTTCTAATGTCTTTGGAGTTTTAGCGGCAAAAGTAGCTGGGGTTCCTATAATTATTACTTCAAGGCGTGACGCAGGGCATTTTAGATCAAAGATAATCGGTATTTTAGAAAGAATATCAGCGCAATTATCAGATATTATTGTATGCGTTTCAAAAGCAATAAGAGATAAAGTCATTCAAAAAGAGAAAATATCTATAGATAAGACTATGGTAATTTATAACGGCGTTGATACCAATGTTTTTAAAAAGAAAAATGATGATTCTAACGGCAGCTTTAATATAAGTATGATAGCTACGATGAATAGAAAGATAAAAGGCCATTTTTATTTTATAAAAGCAGCGGAAGAAATTATTCGGAAAAGAAACGATGTAAGGTTTACTTTGGTAGGAGATGGTTATTTAAAGCCAGCTTTAGAAAATTATATTAATTCTAAAAATGTTAACAAGTATTTTAATTTTAGAGGAGATAGGACTAATCTAATCGAGGAATTAAAGAATACCGATATCCTAATAGTCCCTTCGGAAAGCGAAGGTTGCTCTAACGCCCTATTAGAAGCTATGGCAATGGGTATCCCGGCCATAGCAACTGCAGTAGAAGGTAATTTAGAGGTGATTGAAGACGGAATATCTGGCTTTTTGGTAAAACATGGAGACTCATCGTTTATCGCAGAGAAAATATCTAATCTCTTAAGTTTACCCACAAAAATTAAAGAAGCTGGCATTGAAGCAAGAAAAACGATATTAGAAAAATTTACCCTAGATAAAATGGTAAATAATTATATTGCGCTTTATAAAATTTTATCAAAAAGTAAGGCTAACGCCTAAGGATATCCTGTGAAGAAATTTATATTGGCTGCTTTTATTTTGTATCTACCTTTTCAATTAAGATTATCGCAAGTAGTAAGCCTTAATATTGTAAATTTATTTTTAATTTTTTTATTATTGCTTTTTATTTTTAGCAGAAAATCTAATAGCATAAAATCCAAGTTTGAAACTTCATTATTGATATTCTTACTTATCTGGATTTTTTCTTTTTTACATACTTTGTTTTTGGGGATAGAGATCTGGCAGTGGGAAATAACCAAAGAGTTCAAGCGACTTTTTACGCTTGTTTTAGGTTATTTTGTTTTTTCTCGCTGCGTAACCACAAAAAAAGATCTGCATTTTTTATTCTACACCTTTTTAATCAGTATAATTTTAGTAGGATTGCATGTATGGAGAAACGGAATGTTGGCGGGTATGCACTTTGCTGACTTTAAAAGGTCTTCTGGCCCGTTTGGAATAGGTTGGGAAGGTTCGGATATTGCGGGTGGTTTTTTAGCTGTTTTTACTCCGTTTTTATTATCTACAACTCTATTGGCTAGAAAAAAGATCTTAAAATCTTTGGGATCATTTGGGTTAATCATTTGTTTTTTGGGAATTTTTGCTACTTATTCCCGTGGCTCAATGTTAGCTCTCGGGATAGCTTCTATTATAACTATTTTAATAGCAGCAAAATATTTTTTGAAGACCTCGAAATTTACTGCGGTTGTGATTTTATTCATCTTTGTAGTTTTAGCCTTCAATTGGCAACGTTGGGTTCCTCAAAGCATTCTTAACAGAATAGAGGGCACTGTTCAGGAAGAAACCTATGGCGGTGAATCTAAGCTCGATATAAGTTCTCAAAAAAGAATAGGCGCGTGGAGAACCAGCTTGGCAATATTTAAAATGAACCCAATAATTGGCGTTGGATTTAAAGTGCCAGAATATACACTTTCATACGATGCTCATAATACCTTTATTCAAATTTTAGCTGAAATGGGGATTGTCGGATTTTTAGCTTTTTTATGGTTTCTTTGGGGAGTATTTAGGGAGACAGCTTCATTGTTAAATACTGAATTTAATTATTTAAGAATAGGCTTTATTGGATGCATAATAGCCTTTATAATTGTGAATATGTTTTATTCAAACTTCTTCCGAGATACAGTAGTAGGGACTTTCTGGATAGCTTTAGGTATGCTGGCTGCGAGTAAGAAGTTTGCCGTAAAAACTAATCAGTTAAAAAAATGAAAGAATTATCAAACTCAAATATTGTCTATATCCTCTCGCAATTTCCAGAGGTTCACGAAACTTTTATTTTACGCGAGATTATTGCTTTAAGGGAAAAGGGCGTTAAAGTCAAAATCTTCTCACTTAAACCATGCCGGGATAAAATAATTCATCCTGAGGCAAGGGAATTTATTAAAGATACTGTGTATGGGCGCGTAAGCGTACAGCGTATAGCGTACAGCGCACTTCGCTGTCCGATAAGGACAATAAAGGCGCTATTTTATGTTTTTTCTACCTATTGGCATTCTCCGAAAGATTTGATTAAGGCGCTGTATGTTTATTTAGAATCTTTTTATTTTGCGCGGGCTATTGCGAGAGAAAAAATTAGCCATATTCACAGCCACTGGGTGACGATGCCGACTACTGCGGCAATGATTCTCAATAAATTGACCGGTACGCCCTTTAGTTTTACTGCCCATGCCTGGGATATTTTTGTGAACTGTAATGGCTTAGAAGAAAAGGTTAAGCAGGCAAGGTTCGTTATTACCTGTACCGATTATAACCGTAAGTTTTTAAGTCATCTTTGCAGGAATGAAGAGTGTAGAAAGATTTATCTGAATTACCATGGGGTAGATATTCGAACTCAGGGACAGTCCCCTTCGGGGACAGTCCCTTTCGCCAAGTCCCTTAAAATACTTGCTATTGGTCGATTAGTGGAGACAAAGGGA
>Ga0315294_10005499_pt1 | contig 13914 bp, 29 predicted proteins | sample YL17G13_40_MG_FD_203626 | JGI IMG/M metagenome (GOLD analysis project Ga0315294, IMG submission 203626) | Sediment microbial communities from Yellowstone Lake, YNP, Wyoming, USA - YL17G13_40 | ecosystem: Environmental > Aquatic > Freshwater > Lake > Sediment | place: USA: Wyoming | collected... | reverse complement strand
CGAAACGCTTTTTCCTCTTGGATCATGACGGGAAGAATGTCGTCCTGCATAATTTCGACTCGGCAACGCAGATGGACAACTACATGAGCGACCGCAGCGTAGACCTCGGAGAACGCGGGATCATCTGGAAGCCGCTCGGCATGAGTCACACAGACGAGACATTCAATCAGATCGCGGCAGCAGAGCGCGAGGACGATACGTGCGAGCGATGCGGGAAATACATAGGCGAAGGCTGCGGCGGCGAGAACGACGCAGGAATGACCCTCTGCGACGACTGCGCGAATGACCCGGCGATGAAGCAGATTAACAACGCGGCAGCGAATCAAGCCGCCGACCAAGACCTGACAGGACAAAGCGACCCGGAGGAATTCCAATGAACCACGACCGAGAAGCGCACATCCTGCAAACGTGGGCCAACGGCCTGATCTCGCGCAGCGCATGGCATCCCGAATGGGAAGCGGTCGCGCTTGCGCGTTTGATCGCCAAGAGTGCACGCCCGGATCAAGACGTCTTCCTCGAATGGGGCGACGGCGAAACTGAGAGAGTCAAAATAGGGGTGAGAGGATGAAGCACAAACACACATGGCAAAGTGATTTCATAGGCTACGCGGCGAAGAGCGCGATCTGCCACTGTACGAGTGGGTGCGGAGTCAATGCGCTCGTCAAGATCGAGAACCACAAACACGGCGAGATCATCGCCTACGTCAAGTTTCGAAACAAGGGAGGGAGAGCATGAAAATCCATTTTTGGAGTTCGAGGAAAGAGCCGACGGGCGAACTGTATTTCTACAACACGGCCCTATCCTTGTGTATGCCCAACTCGCCGCACGGGAGAACTATCCGCACAAAGGAGCCGAACAAGGTATCTTGTCTCAAATGCCTTGAAATCCTGAAAAAAATGGAGGTTACACCATGAATCGTACTGAGGAGATTATCGAGCAATCGTACAACTTGACGAAAGCAGGGCTTGATTTGCCGCACGTCCGCGAGGTTTTCAAACTTGCGCGGCGGTTGCACAACATCCATGAGCGACAATGCAACGGCTACCCGGATGCGAAGGGTAATTGGGATGAAGCCGCTCAATTGAAGGATGAAGTGCTTGAAGGGAAGATCAAGGCGGCGATTAAAGCCTTCTTGCCCTCGGTCGAGTTTCAAGATGACCCGCGAGGCGCACCGCTCGTCATCCATGAGCGGGTGAGCGATTCGAAAGGAAGAATTGCCGACCGCGAAGTAGGCCGCGTGTGGGGATGAACAACATGAGCCGCACCGATATTCGAGGACTCGGCGAAAGTCCGGCGCAAGCGAAGAAACCACACAGCATTTGGTTTAACGGTCGCAAGCACGGGACGTACCCGAACTATAAGGCCGCGTACTTCGCCGGATGCACGAAATGGGGAAGCGGCTCGCTCTGCACCACCATTTTTGACGCGCCCGACGGATGGCGCATTGTACGCGAAGAACTCAAGGAGGATTGATGCAGCATGAAGGTTGTTATTTTGAGCGGGACACCCGCCGAGATCGAGCAGATCATCAGCAAGTTAGACGCGCCGGACGGCGGTGTGATGATCCCAAAGACGAAACGCCCATACAACCACTCGGGCGTGCGTAGAAAGACCATGAGCGCCGCCGGACGACGACACATCAGCGAAGCGTTAAAACGCAGCTACGCCGCCAAGAAAGGGCTTCCCGTCGCTCCGGTTACGCGGCGCAAGCGCCTGAGCGCAGCGAGTCGCCGCCACATCGCAGAAGGCGTTAAGAAATCATGGAAGCGACGCAAGATCAAACTCGCCGCCGCCGCACTCGAAAAAGTCCGGCAAACAAGAGCGTTCACCGAGGCGCAGGGATGAAACGGTTTTTTTTGAACGTGCAACCACGACTCTCCTTTGCGAAAGCGAACGGCGACTTTGCCATCGATGCTGTCAAGCTGCATACGGCCCTGTACCGGATCGGCAGAAACCTTGACGCGAGCAGTTGTCCCACAATCAAAGTGTTAGGCGTGATTACTTTAAAAAAGAAGAAAGAGATGATCGCATGAATTGTGACAAGATCGCTCCGACAACAGAAGAACTCTTGCGAATGACGGACATCGAACTCGAAGCATGGGACGAAGCCGCGTGGAGAATCACCCGCGCCATCGATACGATTCAGAAAATGAAGAAACTCGTCGAGGAGGCGAAACAATGAACGATGTCGAAGGGACGAACAAGGCTTACGAGGAATGGGTCACGGCGAACAAGACCACGCTGCAAGCCGCCTACGCGGAAACGTACTTCCCCCTGTTTCAAGAGTTCTGCCGCGAAACCTACCTCCACGACACGACACCCGGAAAAATCTTGTGGGACGAATACGACGACTATCAAGAACGAAAAAGGAACGTGAACGAAGACGACCCGAGGAAGGACCGATGAACCGACGCGGCAACGGGTACACGGCCCTCTTGATCTTCCTCGTCGGAGTAATCATCCTCCTGTACGTCCTCTTCCTCCCGCCCGGAACAAGAGAAATACTCCTGAGATGAAAACCGATGACGACGAAGATTGAGAAGACGCAATGGGCGTGCCCTTACTGCCGTCGCCTCTTCGATGACCGCGACGACGCGACAGAATGCGCGAACGACTGCGCCGACATCGAAAGCCCAACCGAGAAGAACGTGACGTTGTATGTATGCCTCGTTTGCCGACAAGAATACGACCGAAAATTTGAAGCGCAACGATGCGAAGACGCGCACGAAACGAAGAACGACAAATCATGGCAGGGATGGCTCGAAGAGCAACAACGAACGAAACTACTGCAAGCCGCCGCTCTGCCCGGACAAAAAACGATCAAGGAGGCCCTACAATGACTCGCAAACAATGGGAAGGATGGACGCGCCCCGGACTCAAAGAAGATGACGAGTTGTTCTATCATCAAGGCCATATGTGGGACATTGACAGCCTGAAAGAAATGATCGACGCGCTCGACCAACTCGAAGAAGGGATCGCGTACTTGCAGCGCATGAACGCGCACAAGAGTCGCTAACTCTTTTTCTTCTCGAAATCCTTATCGACGAAGTACACGCCGCTATTCCGGTCGAACTCGTAACTCACTGCGGTCTGCTGCCACGCCCGCCGCTTCGATTTCACAAACGCCCGGATGTCGGCGCGGCTCGCACGCACTTGAGACGGCTTCGCGTAACTGACGACCTCGGCGGTGGGTTCCTCGATGACCCGGCCATGCTCGACCCACCCCCCCTTCGCGTTAACCTCGGTAAAACCGCCCTGCTTCTCTGCCAAGAACTTTTCCGTCTCCTTAATACGACGCTGAAACTCGGCCTCACTCACCGGGCGATCATGAAGAGTCTTCGGAACAATAATCGCCGTCCGCACCGTCGAATGAGAAACACCACGCTCCCGACCAAACGGGGAAAGAGAACGCTCATGATGCCGCACAGCGACAGCACGACCCCGCACGTTTCGCAAATGACGACGAACAGAAACCCTCACTTTTCCATCTCCCACCGACCATTAACAAGTTTCTCCCGCTCGATCTCTCCCGAAACGCGACTCACCCATTCCCGACGAGTCGGCGTTTCTTCGACCAAATCCGCATCATGTCCTTCATGAAGAACCTTTCGTCCTCGACGGTTTTTCTCATAGCGTTCTTCCCCCGAGTTCCAATATCGTTCTTCTCTCTCGATAGCGGATTGATATGGATAATGAACTACGGTACGAGGATGCGATTTTGCATGGAGAGATCGGTCGTGGTCGGTCACGGATGCGACTTTGCCGGAAGGCGTGCGCCTCATGTGCTGTCGAACGTGAGTCTTCATAGCAATCATCCTCTCTCGATTGTCTCCCTGATTGATTCGGGAATCCTGTACGGATTATCGTAGGCGACTCGCCCATCCGAATATTTTATGGGATAGTCGATGTACCCCGTCTTGTCGTTCATCACGAAGAGTCCTTTGCGCCCCGTGTTCGAATTGTCATACGTTCCGATGACCCAATTGCCACTTTTTTCTACGACGCTTTCGTTTTTTAAAGTGGTGTATTTCGTGTATTGGCGATCCGTGATCGGAGGATTAACCGTCACATTACTTGAAGAACGACCCGAGATAGTTCGTTCATGGCGCGAAACAATCGTATGACCATGCGCGGTTCTGCGACGGTGCGTCTGAACATAGGTTTTCATAGGTGTTTCCTCCTTAGTCCCAAAAGCTGTTAAAGCTGCGGTTGTGAATAGAGATTTCTGCGCCTGTTTTTCCCGCGTAGGCCGGATTGATCTCGAAATAAGTTCCTCGGTACGGTTTGGCGTGGTAGTACATATCCTTGAGGGCCGCGTCTCGTTGTCGCACGTAATAGTCGGCTTCTGCAAGGCTCATTTTCCCTTCGGTCATGAAGTAGCTGCGTAATTCGTCGTCGCTGCTCGTTTCGTCATTGAGAAGAGTGGCATTGATCCAATTCATCTTCCGATTCTCGAAGGGTGCGCGGACGATGGTTCCTTGCGAGGGGGCGTGTTGTGTGTGGCGGTCGTGCTCGCAGACCGGAACCACTTTGCTGTGTATGCGTCGGGTGTGGTGTCGCACATGCGTTTTCATCCGGGCATTGTTGTTCTGCTGCTATAAAAAGTCTGTTGTTGTTTTCGGACAAAGTTTTATAAAAAGCGAGTGTTTATGTCCACGTCGAACATGGCGAGGCCGAGAGGCGCGGACCCGCGCATGACGGCAATACTGTACGATATGGAGTTGCAAGAGTACTACGATTCGTTAAACAGAAACCCGCCTCGGAGTGAATATCATGGAATCCTCGCAAAAGACCGAGAAGCGAGCACGCGGTCGCCCTCTCGGGTGTGCGAAGACGGTGACGGAGTATAAGGATCGTTTCCAAAAGCATTACTACAAGCACCGGGACGAGATTAGCGAACGGCGGCGAAACCTCTACGATGCGCGTAAGAAAGCCGGATTCTGCGTGAATTGTGGTGGACCACGCGCGCGTGGCGATGCATTGTTCTGCAAGCACCACCGGAAATACACGACCGTCTTGCATGAGGTGGTCGGGCGGCTCGCTACTTGAACGTCAAGAACGCGATGTAGACGATAGCGAGTCCGCCGAGAAACAAGTACGCGATGACGAGTTTCTCCGAGACGACGAGCCATTGCGCGTCCGAGAATCGACGACGGTTCCATGCGCACCCGAGAAAGACGACCCACAACAAGGTGAGGACGATGAAGAGTCGCGCGTCGTACTGCGCGCACATCGCCCGGACGAACGCGATCTCACTAATCGCTTTCTGCGCGATCTCGGGGCGCGCGTTCATCGTCCAATTCGACAAGTTCGCGGCGAAAGAAGAAGCTAACGCCGCGCTCGCCATCATCGTCACCATTAAAAAAGACTACCTTGAGTGTTTTCTTCTGACTCTTCGCGTATAGGAAGAGGTAATTCAGGAAGTACAACCGCTCCGGCGTGATCTCCGTTGGCAACCCGTTCACTATCACGTCCACGCCCTGATACCGATGCTGAGTCTTTCGTGACAAATTTAATCACCTGCCTTGTATCGTAAAGATGGTAAAAATCGTTGCCGAGAAAGATTTCGCGCTTACTCGCATTGTCGTTATAAATCTCGTTCTGACACACAAAATACTCTTTGCCACCACGAACGATGGTGACCCCGTCGCATTGCACAAACAAATCCGTTGCACTACGAAGACGCTTATCAATTTGGTGCGCGTACTGCGTCGTATAAAACAGTTTCACACCCATCTTGCGCGTTTGCAGAGTCCAAAAGGACATCGTTTTTGAAACTTTACTCATAGCCGAGCGACTATCAAGCATTATATGAACCTCGTCAAGCAAGATCACAACTTCGTATGGGGGAATCTCTTCTTGAGCCATCGCAAATAACTGCTCGAAATCGATTTCTTGATAGGGAAACTTCAATTTTAAATTTGCCATTATCTTGCTACCACGAAGATGATATTTGTAAGCCTCACGAACCATACTCAAGGTCTTCCCCGACCCAAGAGTACCAATGAAACCAACAATCATCTTACTCCTCCGAGATATGCTTCCACGTCCGATGATTAAGAATATCCCAAATAGTCGCACCACATACACCATAATATTTTGCAATATCTTTATAATTGTCATCGGATTGTAAGATGCTACGGACATCATTTTCTGTTAATTTCGCTTTCAATGAATCTTCTCCTTTTCGACCAATTATATGACGATCTTTTAGACGACAGTCAGAAAGATTTTCCTGTTGTGTTCCGAGTCGTAGATGATCAATATTTATGCATCGCGTATTGTCGCAAATGTGCATAACAACAAGACCTTTCGGAATTGAACCATATTTTTGTTCGTAAACATATCGATTTAATCGATACTTCTTTCCCCCCCGTTGCACATGAGGATAATCTTTCCCCTTCTTCTCCCGAACGTGAGAGGGACTGATATGTGACGTGCAGATGTAGCATCCTTTCTCGTCGATGATGTACGCGATTTCCTTCCGCATATTATCTCCTTTGGGCATCATTTCATCCTCTTGTTCCATCGTTTGATCGCGGTTTCCGGGCTTCCCGCGAGGTCGGTGCAATTCTTGGCACAATCTACCCACCACTCCCCCATCGCGGCGATCAAGTTTGCTTCTCCTCCACAATAAGGACACTTCTTGATCACTATCATGTTCTCCCTTCGTGATCTTGGCAGCGTATGACGGGTCGGGGAACGTATTTTCTGAGGAGTTTATTGAACATGACGCTCGTTTCGACTTCGCACCCGCACTCAGGACATACTATTTGCATATCGATCACTTTTTCCCCTCTTTTGTGATGAAGTAATTGATCGTGTGCCATAGGATATAAAATTCTTTCTGTTCATCTTTGATAATCATGAATTTTTCGTTTGTGCAATCTATCTCGACGTTATCGAGTGTGAATCCATCTATTGTGAGATCATTTGCGACTTTCGGCGTAAAATTTATTGATATGGTGGTTTTCGTCATTTCTTGCTCACCCGTTTGGCAATCATGGTTGCGAGTAGTTCGTAGCGACCTTTATTCAAGTGAGCGTTTTCTACGATGCTCTCGAAACGCTTCAAGTCGTTTTCTTTCTGACGGATCATAAATTCTGCAAATACGAGACCAGCGTACTCTGCGAGTTCGCTGCGTGGCGTCGAATAGAAGCGTAGCAAACGTGTGGCGAGCATCATACGTGCCTCCACTGGTCCGTGATCTTGCGCAGCGTCATGTTTTCACTCCCGAATTTTACTCATTAAGGCTTGGATCGGACTCCAATCTTTGCCCGCTTCTTTCTTTTCTTCCGCGTGCAGTCCTTCGATGTACTCGGTGCGGCCTTTGCGCATATTGCTGACCTTCAAGCGCAGAATGTTCGTGACGAAGTGTTTGAATGCGGGTCGCTCGTACCGCTCACTCATGAAGAGCAATCGGGACGCGGCGACGATCTCCTTCCCATTAAGATCACTTTTAAGATCGATGTTGTCGCCCGTTAAGAGTTCCCGGCTTCCCGTCCGGCCTTGTTCGAACATTTCCTGCTTCATATCCTGTTCATCGACCTTCTTGCTGAGACTGTTTTCGAGTAGCTCGTCGGCCCCCCACTTTTTCAGGATGGCGCGCTGCTGCTCTTGGTAGCTTTCCGTGCCGCCGATCTCGTCCATAGGGTCAGTCATGAGGGTTCACTTCGGTATGAGCGTGGCGACGCCGACTTTAATGACGCCCGCGACGATCAGCAAGGTTATGAGACTCAGGGCCGCCGATGCGACACATATCCAGAAGAGCTTCCCGTCCTCCCCCATCGCAGCGAGGAGCAAATCGCGGACCGCTTTCGTTTCAAGAACGCTGTTAATCTCGGACGCGCTGAGGCTATAATCCCATGAGCCTTCCCGATTGAAACCGATGGGACTGCTTACTTCCGAATAGTAGAACAACGTCGGCTTCCCTTTATAGTAGTAGATCGCTTTCTCGTCGATGGTGTACGTCATCGCTTCTTTCGTGAATTGACGACTCGCAAACTCGACCTCGCTGATACTCACGTCTTTGTTCGGGTACACCATCAAAACGGTGATCTTGCGCTTCTTCTCCCAAAACTTCAAGAACGACAGGAACCCCACACGACTCACGCCCCCGCACCGCATCGATGCTGAGGAGCAAGCGTAGACCATAATTTATAAAGTTTTTTGTCTCACCCTTTCTTTTTTTGCCACCCTTGATAAATGAGGACGGCACTGAAAAGAAGCATCGCCATCCCCACGTAGATGTTCTTGTTGTAAATGAGCGTCCACAAAATGAAGACGAGGCCCGCCCATATCGGTTTCTTGATGAACAAGAACCCGAAGCCGATCAAGAGAAGGAGGATTAGGAAAATCCCATCCATGGTGAAAACCGACGATCCCGCGACGATGCAAACGGAGAGGAGGTTTTCGTTCGCGGGCGTGTTGTACGCGCTTACGTTTCCCGCGAAAGGATTGCCGCAAGTGTTCGCGTCCGTGACGGTCAAGCATTCCAATACGTTGCCCGTATTGCACGTCGCGTATTGACTGCAAGTCCAATTCGGCACGCATGGCACGTACCCGCAGGAAGTGTTGTCATACGTTGACAGCGTGCCATTAAACGGGTCGCCGCAAAGATTCGCATCCGACACATTCAAACACGCGCTCACATTATTCGGCGCGCACGATCCGAACGCGCTGCAAGACCATGAAGGCACGCAGATAAACTCTTCTTGACACGTAGGCGCGATCTCGGTCATGTTTATCCGGTAACCGCTCGTCGCGTTCCAAGTCGTCCCCGTACTTTGCCAATTCGTCGCTACGCACGTCGAGGTCCAATTCCCCGCGTACCCGACATAGTACGTATTAGCGCTCGTCGCGTTTTGGACGCAATCAGCCCACACTGCGCAGTTGACCCCGGCACTCGGCAGCGCGTCCACACCCGCATTACACACGCGCCCCGCAGTCACGTTCGCGTAAACGACCGCGCACGCGCCCGCCCCATCGCACAGGCCGTTCTCAGTTTGCAGCGCGAACGGACTTGCGCATGAAGAGGAGGCGGCGCACTCGTTTTTCAAATCCTCCGACGAGGTTTGCGAGACGCAAGCGCCCGCGCTGCATTTTTGGCACGCGCCACAATCAGCATTCAAGATGCACGCGGACGTTGACGTGCCGACGCTGTAATTGCCCGCGTTGCTGTGACCCTGAAAATACATCCGGAGTAATCCGGCGTCTTGCATGATGTAGCCATTGTACGTCCGGCTCGCCCGCCACGTAATGTTATCCTCGATGCGAAAAACCGGGTTCTGAGCGTCTTTCGTAAAGTGCTGCCCGTCCGTCGAGTAGGCAAGGCCGATAGCTTGATTGTTGTTCGTCAAACCCGCGCTGTAAACCATAACATAAGTGCCATTCGTTTTGTAAACGAACGGACTAATCGCTCCCCATGACACGTTCTCCCATGCTTGCGGATAGCTCCGGTTTAAGATGTCGCTTGCTACGCCCGTCCAATTCACACCGTTCGTCGAGGTAAAGTATTGTATCGTCGGTGATCCGAGATCGGCCCACGCCTTCCATACGCTGCCTCCTTCAAATAATACCGAGAGCAGATAAATCGGACTGAGCGAGGGATAACCGTACACCCCGATGGTTTGTCCGATGTACGTCCACGCGACCCCATCGTCGGAAACGGCGATTTTCGGGTTCGCCGTCCAACTCCCGACGGCATCCGTGTAGTACGCGACGAGTGGTTGCGAATAATAATTCTCGCCGAGCGTCCATCCGGAGGCGTCGTAGTACACCGTGAATTTGTACGGTTGACTCGCATTAAGTCCGGTCAAGACTGTCCCGGGAAACGTCGCCCCCGTGAAATTCGGAAGCGAACTGTTCGTGTAGCGCGCGTTCGCCCCGTCCCCGTACCACATATGATACGTCGAGCCGATCTTGATGACGTAAGGCGAGTACGCCCGGTTCGTGCCGGACGTAGGGCCGCCGTAGATCGGATTACCCGCGTCCTCGACGAAATAAGACGCGCTCACGCTCGTAACAAGCAACAATGACAACAGGACGAGGAGGAAATTTTTCATGCAGTCGCCTTTCGTGCTTTCAAATATTTATAATTGACGATGATAATGCCGAACATACACGACACACTCAGGAGTGGCGGGAGGCCGATCATGAACCCCATGACTATAAGCAACCCGCCCACGCCCAAGTGAACGGCGGCCCTGCTGCGCGCGAGCAGGAAGTACCCCCATAGGAGGGCGTACACGACGTACAGGATCGTTGTTTGAATCGGGAAGGCCACATTACCCACTTCCGCGCACAAGACGTAGCACAATGTAGAATATCCCGGTAGTTAAGGGGATGGTGATAAGAACGGCGTACAAGGCCGGGATGCCGAAAACTGTCAATCCCTGCAATCCGAAGAAGTAACCGAGGAAGCTGAAAACGAAAAGGACGTAATCAAACAATCCGGGACTCCCCGCTATCTGCGGCGGCGCAGTCACGTATCCCATGACGCCGAACTGCGTATAGCCGAGTTGCCCGATGATAAGAATCGTCGTGTAAAAGGCGACATAGAAGATCAAGAATCCGAGATTAAAATTACCCATACCTCACCCCTGCCCCGTCGTCGCCTTCCGAATCGCCATAGCGACGAACGCAGCAGCAAGGATGATAATAATCGCGACGAACCACGCGGGAAGCAAACCGATGTACGCGAGCACCACCAGACCCACCATGTCGAGGAGGATAATGACCTCGCTCGTCAAAGACGAGAGGATGATCGTCAACGCAACGAGGAGGAAAAGAGCTAAGAGGGCCTTGCTTGCCACGCTCTTAAAACCGAGACTCTCCCACAACCGCCGCAGCTTATCCGTCACAATGTCACCCGTTCCCGTCCCGGTCGTGTTAAGATTCCCGTTCGCAGTCGCCATGAGCGTGCGCAACTCTTCCGTCGTCAGCGTCGGCGTGATGGTATTATACGTGAAATTCAGGATGGTCGGCGTCCCGTAGTAGCTCTGTCCGTGCGCGTCGTCCGTCGCCCACAAATATATTTCGTACTGCCCGTAAGGACTGAAAATTTGACTTGCCGGGATGAACGGGGAGATGTAAAGGTATAACGGCGTGTACGGTTGCACTTCATCAAACGCCGCGTATTGCGGATAATTGAAGCTCGCGCTCTGATACGACAAGCTCACGTAGTTCACGTACAACACCTTATCGCCGATACTTGTACTGTCGAGTTCGACACTCTGGACAGTCGTCGCACCTACGGTGTAGAACGGGACTGCGAAACTTGCGAGCGATACTCCGGCCTCGTTTTGCACAAGGACGTTCGACGTTTGCGTGTCGAAATGGATCGTCTCAGTCACGACGAGCCATGACGTATTGGAGAAACTGTGCGATCCACCCGGCACGACGACGGACCCGTTAAAATACCCGACACTCACGTTACTCCGATCATTCGGGATTGTGAACAAGACATAAGACAAAGATCGTCCGTTGTAATCGAGAACGGTAACGCCCGTATTCGCCGCGTCGCCACCACTCGGCACACCCATGAACTCGACCTTCAAAACGGTCGTGTTCGTATCGGCAGCACTCACCGCCGGAGTGAGCGCGGGACTCGGAAACATGACGACCGTGCTATCGCTGCAAGACACTTTACCAACAGCAAGTACGCCGTCAATATTGAAACCGGAGAAAGGGGAAGAGCGCGAGATGTTCGGCACGGCGCAGTTGTAAGGGTACTCGGTGACGAGGCCGAGATCGGATGCGACGCGCTGCCCGTTAATCGTCTTGTTCGCAATCCCATCGAAGTTCACGACGATGTTAAAACTTGATGGTGTGCCGACGGTGATCTCGCCTCTTTTCGCCACCATTTGCGCGTAGTACGTGTTCCCGCCTTCCCAGTCCGTCATGCCGACTTGGAAATGGAAAACTTGTTTCGCCGGGTCCGTCCCGAGGAATGTTATTGTCGTGTTTGGGGGCGCGTTGTAATTCGGATTCGACTGCGTATTCAAACGCACCGGAGCCGTGTCATAATCATTGTTGATTACTTGATATGGCGCGTCGCACACGCTGTCGCTATCCGCATCGATGCAGATATCACTGAATCCGCTTCCCGTCGGGGTCGTCCAAGTGTTTCCCGTCCAGAAGTTTCCGCTAGTGGTGATCGTATTCGTCCCGTTGAAAAGATTGTTGCTGATGGTGTTGTTATAATTCGGATTCGTAACTTCAGCGATATCGTTTGTATTACTCAAGAATTGGTTTTCCGTGATGGTGTAGTATCTCACATTGTTGAAACTCAAGCCTAGAGAGCCATTTCGGAAAGTATTCCCGATGATGCGACCATTATTCGAGGCAGCTAAGACTACTGGGGCTTTATTAAAGATGTTGTTCTCGATGTAGAACGGTTTTCCCCCGCTATTCGTCGTGCTTTCAAAACCAATACTCGCGGTCGCTCCATCGACGATACAATTTTTCATCGTAATATTACCGAGAGCGGAACCACTCGTAAAAACCGCGATTTTTGACGTGCCATTCAAGGTGATCGTTCGCCCATTACAATCAAGAACGAAATTGCCAACAGTATAAGTGAGACAATTTGCACTTATCGGTGGGCCGATGTCGTTTGTGAGGATGTAGTAGCCGCTCGCGCTGATCGTCGTACTGCAATTACTAATCGAGGTCGCGGTGACGAACGGCAACGCGGCGAGAAGCAAGAAGGCGAAGATGATTGCGAGTTTGTTCATCGGAGCACCATGATCTCTTTACATCGTCGTAAGTCCGTTCCCTTGCACGTTCGGAAACAAACCATGTTCCCATCCCGTTCCATGCCCGCATCATACCCGAGGGCCGTACAGCGTTCGGTGCGCGGCGGCGGGCCGTACTGCGCGTACAACCACACCATGCCCCACGCGGTGAGTCCGCAAGTGATGATGATGATGGTGAGGCCGATGACGAGGTTTCGCCATTTCGCATCTTCCTCGGGGGAGCGCAGCAACATCGGATTATTATCGAACGCGGCGGGGTTTAAAAGTTTTTACACGCCAAACGCCATGCCGATGACCGCGATGATACCGATGACGAGAAGGATGACGTAAGCGTAGCGGAAGAGTTCTTTCACTTGCGGACTCTTCGTCGGCAAGAGACTATCAGCCATGTACAGGAAGAAGAGGATGACAAGCAAGAAGATCATCGTACTCATAGTGATGCTCGCCTGCGTCGGCGGTAACGTGCAAGGGGCGCGGGAGAATTCGGTGTAATCACCCGTGTACGTGTATCCACACGTATTCTCGTCCATGACGGCGTTGCACGCGGCAGTCAAGTTCTCAGCGCACGCGCCATAACCCGAGCACGTATAATTCGCCACGCACACCGTCAGAGTGCGCGTCGCGCTCGTCGTCGCATCAGAACAATTCACGTACCAAGAGTGCGCGCCGATGCTGAGATTAAGCAAATGCGCGAACGTAGAGGGACTCGAACTGATAATATTCGTCGCTTCCGTTGCGGCATCGACTTGCAGATCACAATTCAACGGAAGGGATGAATTCGATGTGATCGTCACATTGAAGAGAACTGGGGAAGTGTGCGTCGAGGCGTTCGCGGGCGTGTAGAACGTGTATTGCGTGTCGCTGCAATTTTGCGGGGTAAACTCTGAATAGTTGCCGGCGTAAGAATCGCCGCACACGTTCTCGTCCGTGACGGCGTTGCATTCTTGTTCCCCGTCTTCACACATTGCACTATACCCGGTGCAGGTCCAATTCGTAATGCAAAGAACAAAATCAAACTCTCCCCCACTGTTATTTATATCCAGTATTTCAGAAGCATTAAGTCCACGATCATACACATACACACTATCAAGTTGTCCATCAAAACCGAGTATGGGTGATGGCTGAAGAAAATCATACGCACCAAAGTCAACATAAT
>Ga0315294_10005498_pt1 | contig 13914 bp, 9 predicted proteins | sample YL17G13_40_MG_FD_203626 | JGI IMG/M metagenome (GOLD analysis project Ga0315294, IMG submission 203626) | Sediment microbial communities from Yellowstone Lake, YNP, Wyoming, USA - YL17G13_40 | ecosystem: Environmental > Aquatic > Freshwater > Lake > Sediment | place: USA: Wyoming | collected... | reverse complement strand
CCGATCGGCTGTTGGGGGATCGGCATTAACGGACTGGCCTTGGCCTCGTCGATGATGCTTGGGGGAAATAACACGAAGACATATTTTCCTATCGTTTTCGTCGTCTCGGGAGCAGGCTCTATTATCTGATCAGAAGACCACCAGAATCTGAACGGTGTCGGATGCGACGATACGACCGTGATGGACTGAATGCCGATAGAATGATCGTGGGTAGAAATCCTGTGAATATAGTTGACCGGCACGATCTGAAGGGCAAATCCGTTCTTCGACCTGAGTCTTATCTGGATGGGATAAGAGCCGTCATTCGCAATGACGATACAGAGCGCCGGATTCGGTAAGAAATTAAGAGACTCCGTGGATGTTGATGTACCAGAAGAGAAATGTATCATCTGTGCCCTTTGCAAACTCTCTGATATATTTGAAGCGAGAAGGGAACAAGCCCAGATCAGATCCGTAAGAAAATATATCTTGTTCGGTTTTCTCTTTTCAGGGAGGGAGACATGCGGTACGTGAAGCTGCCGGTGCTGGCTCTGGCTTTCTTGATGGTGTCGGTCGTCGCCTTCGCCGCGGATGCCGTGACCGGGACGCCCGGAGCTGCGGCCACTGCGGTCGTCAGCATCTGGTCCAAGATCGGGATGGGAGCCCTCGGCGGCGCCATCGCGGCGATCGTCGGCTGGCTCAAGAACCGCGACATCGCCACGGACGTCCAGCAGCCGTTCGACGTCAAGTACATGGTCATCACTGCCGCGGTCGGGGCGATCCTCGGCGCGGTGGGTGCCTGGCTCGGCAAGGGCAGCGCACTTGATACGCTGACCTGGCTCGAGGCGTCCACGATGTGGGCGGCTATCGTGGCGTTCGGCGAGATGGTCCTGAAGGCCATCTTCCGGCAGGGTGCGCCTCGGATCAACGACATCATTGCCGTCTTCAAGAAGACCGGCGTAAACCCTACGGTGCCAGTGCAGAAGCCATAGTTGCATTCATCCAAGGCCGCGCGAAGGCCAAGGACGTCACGGCGCTCACGTACCTGTTCAAGGACGTGGTGACAGAGACTTTCGTCGGACCCCTAGCGCCGGGGTCCGACGATCTGTTCTTCCGCGAGCTGCTGGTCAAGACCTGGAACATGCTCCTGCTCCGCATATCGGATGCTCACCTGTCGGAGCAGGAGCTGGAAGAATTAGGCTCAGCCCTCAGAAGAGTATATATCATTTTCCAAAATTACAGGCTCAGAAAGCAGCAATATACAATTACCCAATGGTTGGATAAGCTCGTGGGTGCTGCAAAAGAAGTAGGAGTCTCACTATGAAGAAGCTTTTAGCAGCTTTGCTGGCCGTCTCCTGTTTCGGATGCGCCTGGACTGAGCAGGTGGCGACGGACTACATGGTTTCGGCGGCAGATGAAATCAACAAGACAGCCTTCGAAGGCAAGCTGCAGTATAAGTTGTGTTATTGCGACCGCAACAAGGACGTCAAGTGCTGGAGGCATCATGGCCTTTATTCTCCGGCTTCCAAATTGATTCACATCGCCCCCGAGTGGTACTGGGAGCCGTACTGGTACTTCCAGGGCGTCATCGCGCACGAGCTCATTCATGCCTACCTCGATCAGACGCATCAGGAGGCGAGCGAGTCGCACCCGCATAGCTGGCGGTTCCGACAGGAACGCGAGAGGGTCGCCCAGGCCATCGACATTCCGGAATGGGCCATCCCTGATGGCAAGAAATCCGGCGACAAATTGGACGCAACGCGCATGATGGCTTACCTGGAAAGATGGGAACAGGCAGAGCGGAACAGAGTACACGGCATCATAACAGCGAACGTGACGTCCGGCGGCTGGCCAACTGAGCTTTACGATCCAGAAGATTGGCGAGATGAACCGCCCGTTAAGAAATGAAAATCCTGATCGCCCTTCTTCCACTCCTCTGTGGCTGCCAGGTCCTCCGAGTATTGGACTTCGGCGGGAGCGACGACAAGCCGTTCGAGTTCAGATTCGGATGGGAGAAGGGCGTCGACGTATCGACGGCAAAGCCTGGGCACACCGACGAGTGCGGCGTCTACAAGCCGGAAGTGCCTGAGGTCGAAGCCGCTTTAAGCTTCCCGGACGTTTCAGCTGGCCTGATGATCGAAATGCAGCCCCACGCCCGAATCACGCCCGTCGTCAACGTCGACCTATTCGACGTGAAGGTGCCATACGCGAGATGGTTCAGTGCACAAGCCGGGATGGGTTATCAGCTTAGTGAGCTCTATTTTGGCAAGAGGATCATCAGCATCCTCGAGCTGACCGTCGGCGGCTGGGGCGGTTACGACTTCGAAGAACACAAGTGGGCGTGGGGGTTGGGCGGCACGATTATCAAGTTCTGAGTCGCGTTTCACTTCCACTTTATTCACCGCTTCCTCACTGTCCATGGAGAAAATATATGATGTACCCTAACCACACGTGAGAAGAAAATGGCCCTCGGCTGCGACAAACCTGGACTCACCTGGTCAGAAAAGCAACGTATCAAAAACGGTGGCGGCACTCCAGGCGGCAAGGGCCCGCAGGGACCGCCAGGCGTTCCTGGCCAGCCAGGTCAGCCAGGCCAGCCAGGTCAGCCTGGCCAGCCAGGTCAGCCTGGCCAACCAGGCCAGGATGGACCACAAGGTTTGCAAGGTCTGCAAGGCCTCCAGGGTCTTGATGGCCTACAAGGCGGTCAGGGTTGGCAAGGACCCGGAAGCCCTGGAACTCAAGGCTTCCAAGGCATTGATGGCCTCCAGGGCTGGCAAGGAGATCAAGGCAACCCGGGCAACCCGGGCGCCCCGGGCCAGCAAGGCTGGCAGGGCATAGACGGCCTTCAAGGCTGGCAGGGCTGGCAAGGTCCCATCGCACCAAGCGGCACCCAAGGCTATCAAGGCGTAGACGGTCTGCAGGGCTGGCAGGGCGACCAAGGCTGGCAGGGCTTTGGCCTTCAGGGCGTACAAGGTCAGCAAGGCTGGCAAGGTATAGACGGCCTGCAGGGCTGGCAGGGCTGGCAAGGTCCCATCGCACCAAGCGGCACCCAAGGTCTACAAGGCTGGCAGGGCATAGACGGTCTGCAGGGCCAGCAAGGTCAGCAAGGTCAGCAGGGCTGGCAGGGCCTCCAAGGCGTTCAGGGCCAGCAAGGACTCCAGGGCCTCCAGGGTCAGCAGGGCCAGCAGGGTGGGCAAGGCTGGCAGGGACACCAGGGTATTCAGGGCCTGCAAGGCTGGCAAGGCTGGCAAGGCTGGCAGGGACTTCAGGGACTGCAAGGCGTACAGGGCGTTCAAGGCCAGCAGGGAAGGCAGGGACAGCAAGGCTATCAAGGAGCTCAAGGCCAGCAGGGCCAGCAGGGCCAGCAGGGCTGGCAGGGACTCCAGGGCCAACAGGGCCAACAGGGCCAGCAAGGCGGTCAAGGTTGGCAAGGTTGGCAGGGCCTTCAGGGATTCCAGGGTGGTCAGGGATGGCAAGGCAGCCAAGGTTGGCAAGGGCTTCAAGGCCTTCAGGGCTGGCAAGGAATTCAGGGCCTTCAGGGACTCCAAGGATCTCAGGGCCAGCAGGGTTGGCAAGGTTGGCAAGGACTCCAGGGTCTACAAGGCCAGCAGGGTTGGCAAGGCTGGCAGGGACTCCAAGGTCTGCAAGGCCAGCAGGGCCAGCAAGGCGTCCAAGGTCTGCAAGGCCAGCAGGGCCAACAAGGACTCCAAGGGCTTCAGGGCCAGCAGGGTCAGCAGGGTCAGCAGGGTCAGCAGGGTCAGCAGGGCTGGCAGGGCCTTCAAGGACTTCAGGGCCAGCAGGGTCAGCAGGGTCAGCAGGGTCAGCAGGGCTGGCAAGGACTTCAGGGACTTCAGGGCCAGCAGGGCCAGCAAGGTGGTCAAGGCTGGCAAGGCTGGCAGGGTCAGCAGGGCCTTCAAGGACTTCAGGGCCATCAGGGCCAGCAAGGTGGTCAGGGCTGGCAGGGCTGGCAAGGACTTCAAGGACTCCAAGGGCTTCAGGGCCAGCAGGGTCAACAGGGTGGGCAAGGCTGGCAGGGTCAACAAGGCTGGCAGGGCCAACAAGGCTGGCAGGGCCAACAAGGCTGGCAGGGCCAACAAGGCTGGCAGGGCCAGCAGGGCCAACAAGGCCAGCAGGGTGGACAAGGTCTCCAAGGCCATCAGGGCCAGCAAGGTGGTCAGGGCTGGCAGGGCTGGCAAGGACTTCAAGGACTCCAAGGGCTTCAGGGCCAGCAGGGCCAGCAGGGTTGGCAAGGCTGGCAGGGCTGGCAAGGACTCCAGGGTCTGCAAGGCCAGCAGGGCGGCCAAGGATGGCAAGGTCTCCAAGGACTTCAAGGCCAGCAGGGCCAGCAAGGTCAACAGGGCCAGCAGGGTCAGCAGGGTTGGCAAGGCCTTCAAGGACTCCAGGGCGTCCAAGGCCAGCAGGGTCAGCAGGGTTGGCAAGGCCTTCAAGGACTCCAAGGCGTCCAAGGTCAGCAGGGCCAACAGGGCGTCCAAGGATGGCAAGGCTGGCAGGGGCTCCAGGGCCTTCAGGGTCTGCAGGGTCAGCAGGGTAGGCAGGGCCAGCAGGGAATTCAAGGCTGGCAAGGCGTACAAGGTCAGCAGGGCCAGCAAGGTGGCCAAGGCTGGCAGGGCTGGCAGGGCTATGGCGTCCAGGGCCTTCAGGGTTATCAGGGCCAGCAGGGCCAGCAGGGTGGTCAAGGTTGGCAGGGTTGGCAGGGTTATGGTGTTCAAGGCTTGCAGGGTTATCAAGGACAGCAAGGATCCCAAGGTTGGCAGGGTCCAATAGCACCATCCGGCCTACAAGGTCTGCAAGGACTTCAAGGCTGGCAAGGATCCCAAGGTTGGCAGGGTCCAATAGCACCATCCGGCCTCCAAGGTCTTCAGGGCCTTCAGGGCCTTCAGGGCCAGCAGGGTCAGCAAGGCGGCCAAGGATTCCAAGGCTGGCAAGGCGGCGGCGGTCAGGGTTATCAGGGGCAGCAGGGTGGTCAAGGCTGGCAAGGCTGGCAAGGCTGGCAAGGACTTCAGGGCCTGCAGGGCCAACAGGGCCAACAAGGTCAACAGGGTCAGCAGGGATGGCAAGGCTGGCAGGGCTGGCAAGGACTTCAGGGCCAGCAGGGCGTTCAAGGTGAAGAAGGAGACGAGGGCAATCAAGGTTATCAGGGCCGCCAAGGCCAGCAGGGCCAGCAAGGTGGTCAAGGCTGGCAAGGCTGGCAGGGTCTTCAGGGTCTGCAGGGTGTCCAGGGCCAGCAGGGCCAGCAAGGTTGGCAAGGACTCCAGGGTCTGCAAGGCGTACAAGGTCAGCAGGGTCTGCAAGGCGTCCAAGGCCAGCAGGGCCAGCAGGGCCTCCAAGGCGTTCAGGGTCAACAGGGCCAACAGGGCTGGCAAGGCTGGCAAGGCTGGCAAGGTCTCCAGGGCCTGCAGGGCGTACAAGGCCAGCAGGGTCTGCAAGGCGTCCAAGGCCAGCAGGGCCAACAAGGTTGGCAAGGACTCCAGGGTCTGCAAGGCGTCCAAGGCCAACAAGGCCAACAGGGCGGCCAGGGCTGGCAAGGACTCCAGGGATATCAGGGCGTACAAGGCCAGCAAGGTGGTCAAGGCTGGCAGGGCTGGCAGGGTTATGGCGTTCAGGGCCTGCAGGGCTATCAGGGTCTCCAAGGTCAACAAGGTCAACAAGGCCAGCAAGGTTGGCAAGGACTACAGGGCCTGCAGGGCGTACAAGGCCAGCAAGGGCAGCAAGGTCAGCAAGGCTGGCAGGGTTGGCAAGGATTACAGGGCCTGCAGGGTGTCCAGGGTCAACAAGGCCAGCAAGGCCAGCAGGGAAGACAAGGCCAGCAAGGCGTACAAGGTCAGCAAGGCCAACAGGGCTGGCAGGGTTGGCAGGGCCTGCAAGGTCTGCAGGGTGTCCAGGGTCAACAAGGCCAGCAGGGCCTACAAGGTTGGCAGGGTTGGCAGGGCTACGGCGTTCAGGGATTGCAGGGCTACCAGGGCCAGCAAGGTGGCCAAGGCTGGCAGGGCTGGCAGGGACTTCAGGGTCTGCAGGGCGTCCAAGGCCAGCAGGGACTTCAGGGTCTGCAGGGCTACCAGGGTCTCCAAGGCCAGCAGGGCTGGCAGGGTTGGCAAGGACTTCAGGGCCTCCAAGGCGTTCAGGGTCAGCAGGGCCAGCAAGGTAATCAAGGCTGGCAAGGACTTCAGGGCCTGCAGGGCGTACAGGGACTCCAAGGCCAGCAGGGCCAGCAGGGTAGGCAGGGTCAGCAAGGTGGACAAGGCTACCAGGGCCAGCAGGGCGGACAGGGCTGGCAAGGTTGGCAGGGACTTCAAGGCTACCAGGGCCAGCAAGGTCAACAGGGCGGCCAGGGCCAGCAGGGTTGGCAAGGACTCCAGGGTCTGCAGGGAGTACAAGGCCAACAAGGACTCCAAGGCCAGCAGGGCCAGCAGGGCTGGCAGGGCTGGCAGGGCTATGGCGTTCAGGGACTTCAGGGCTATCAGGGTCAACAAGGCCAACAAGGACAGCAGGGCCAGCAGGGGCTTCAAGGTGTTCAGGGTCAACAAGGCTGGCAGGGCTGGCAAGGACTTCAGGGACTCCAAGGCGTACAAGGTCAGCAGGGTCAGCAAGGCCAGCAAGGCCAACAGGGCCAACAGGGCCAGCAAGGCCAACAGGGCCAACAAGGTCAACAGGGTCAGCAGGGATGGCAAGGCTGGCAGGGACTTCAGGGACTGCAGGGCGTTCAAGGCCAGCAAGGACTCCAGGGACTTCAAGGCGTACAAGGTCAGCAGGGTCAGCAAGGCTGGCAAGGCTGGCAGGGTTATGGCGTCCAGGGCCTGCAGGGCTACCAGGGTCAGCAGGGCCAGCAAGGCGGCCAAGGCTGGCAAGGTTGGCAAGGACTTCAGGGCCTACAGGGCCAGCAGGGACTCCAAGGCCAGCAGGGCCAGCAGGGTTGGCAAGGACTCCAGGGTCTGCAGGGAGTACAAGGCCAACAAGGCCAACAGGGTAGACAGGGCCAACAAGGCTATCAGGGCGGCCAAGGTCAGCAGGGCCAGCAAGGCTGGCAAGGTTGGCAGGGCCTGCAAGGGCTTCAGGGCGTACAAGGACTTCAAGGTCAGCAGGGCCAGCAAGGCTGGCAAGGCTGGCAGGGCCTGCAAGGACTCCAAGGCGTACAAGGACTCCAAGGCGTACAAGGACTTCAAGGTCAGCAGGGCCAGCAAGGTGGCCAAGGCTGGCAGGGCTGGCAGGGTTATGGCGTTCAGGGACTTCAGGGCTATCAGGGTCAACAAGGCCAGCAGGGTGGTCAAGGCTGGCAAGGCTGGCAAGGACTTCAGGGACTTCAGGGCCAGCAGGGTCAACAAGGCTGGCAGGGCTGGCAGGGCCTCCAGGGACTCCAAGGCGTACAAGGCCAGCAAGGCCAGCAAGGAAGACAGGGTCAGCAGGGCCAGCAAGGTCAGCAGGGAGTCCAAGGTTGGCAGGGCTGGCAAGGACTGCAGGGACTTCAAGGCTCGCAGGGTGGTCAGGGTTATCAAGGAGCTCAAGGCTATCAAGGGAATCAGGGCTGGCAGGGACTTCAAGGCCAGCAGGGCCAGCAGGGTAATCAAGGCTGGCAAGGTGGCGGCGGACAAGGTTATCAGGGTCAGCAGGGCCAGCAAGGTGGTCAAGGTTGGCAGGGCTGGCAAGGCCTGCAGGGACTGCAAGGCGTACAAGGCCAGCAGGGCCAGCAAGGTGGCCAAGGCTGGCAAGGTTGGCAGGGACTTCAGGGTCTGCAAGGCGTTCAAGGCCTGCAGGGCCAGCAGGGAAGACAAGGTCAGCAGGGCTACCAAGGAGCTCAAGGCTATCAAGGGAATCAGGGCTGGCAAGGACTTCAGGGCCAGCAAGGCAATCAAGGCTGGCAGGGCGGCGGCGGACAAGGTTATCAGGGCCAGCAGGGTCAGCAGGGTGGTCAAGGCTGGCAAGGCTGGCAAGGACTGCAGGGACTCCAGGGCGTCCAAGGCCAGCAGGGCCAGCAAGGTAGTCAAGGCTGGCAGGGCTGGCAAGGACTTCAGGGACTTCAGGGCGTTCAAGGCCAGCAGGGCCAGCAGGGCCAGCAGGGAAGACAAGGTCAGCAGGGCCAGCAGGGAGTCCAAGGTTGGCAGGGGAATCAGGGCTGGCAAGGACTTCAGGGCCAGCAAGGCAATCAAGGCTGGCAGGGTGGCGGCGGACAAGGTTATCAGGGCCAGCAGGGCCAGCAGGGCCAGCAGGGCCAGCAAGGACTCCAGGGCCTGCAGGGCGTACAAGGCCAGCAGGGCCAGCAGGGTCAGCAGGGCTGGCAGGGCTGGCAGGGACTCCAAGGTCTCCAGGGTGTGCAAGGCCAGCAAGGCCAGCAGGGCCAGCAGGGAAGACAAGGCCAGCAAGGCTATCAGGGAGCCCAAGGCTATCAAGGGAATCAAGGCTGGCAGGGCGGACAGGGTTATCAGGGCTGGCAGGGATTCCAGGGTCTACAAGGCCTCCAGGGCTTGCAGGGCTGGCAGGGCCCTGGAAGCGCAGCAGTTACGTTCCCCACCGCCGAGCTTATCTCAGGCGTGAAGGTTGTCGCTTTCAACACGAGCGGCGCCCTGCAGATTGCGATGTGCGCACCTGCGACGTCTGGTAGGATGCCTGCGGTCGGCATCGTAACTGACAACATAGCGTCAGGTCAACTGGCGACTCTTATCTCGCAAGATTATCTGAGCAATACGGCTTTCAATTTCTCCGGATATATTACCAGTTCGATTTATGTCGGTGCGTCTGGCGACCTCGTCAATGACTCGCCCAATGTTATCTATAGTGGAAGTGCAATCGTGTCGGGAGGTTGTACTGTCCAGAAGATCGGCGAGGCGGTGACGAGTTCTGGGCTCATCTTGTTTGAGCAGCCACAAGCGAGCCCTATCACACTAGTCGTAGACCCAACAGGGAACGGTGATTATAGAGACATTCAATCTGCACTCAATGCACTTCCGAAGCGCGGGGGTACGGTTCAGCTCCGTGAAGGTTTGTATGCATTACACTCAGGATTGACGCTGCAAGGATCTGGTCAGTGGGTAAGATCCATTACGATACGGGGAGCTAACCCAGCGAATTCCGCCAATTACGCAACGGCTATTTATAGCATGTCAGGCGCTTGGCCTGTCCTTAGTGGTGCAGCTTCTTCTATCAAATTAGAAAACCTTTATATCCGCGCAAGAGATTTGTCTGGCACCTCTGTGTTATCTGTTATTGGCAGCCCAACCATTGAAATAGAAAACTGCGCCATCGGGGGGAGCACTCTCATACCGTCCGTATCAACCGCGTTTACTAGTTTTCTCATTGTTGGCGATAATTTTGGCGGAACAGTCAAGATAAGAAATTCGACAATAGTATACAGGCCAGATCAAGGTGGAATGATTCTTGCTTCAGGGAATGGGCCAGCACGCATATACTTAGACAGGTCAATCCTACTGGCGGCTGGAAGTGTCACATCGTCTGGGATGCGGGGTCCGATAGGTCCAGATACCTGCCTTTACGCAACTGATTCCACCATATACGGCGGAATCATGGAGTCTCTGCATGAAACCGTATGCAATAACACTCTCTTCTATTGCGTATCCGACAGTCAAGATAGAATTCGTTCTGTTGATAAGATGCATTTTAATGGCTGTAAATTCTATGGTTACGGAGTTGAGAGAGTTCCATATAGCCCAGAAGACGAACTTCCAGCTTCCACAGTCATATCAGATTGTTCGTTCGACGGCACCAACCAGTATAGTATGGGAGTCTCAGGCACTACCGCAATCACAGTACTGAGTGGGGCGAGCGTTCACGTCTCGAACTGCTATTTTTCAAATTATCTATCCGGAGATATTGTTATTTGTGGTGGGCCGTCGGTAATCGACGCTGGAAGTACCGTTACTGGGTGCAGCACTATTGACCAGCAACTTATAGTAGAATGTTCCGGCGCATGGGGTAACGTCTACACAGGGAACTCAATCTATGAGGGAGTTAATCGGACACGCCCGCCTATTGACACGACGACGGGCGCTGGTATTTCCCGGATCGTAGACGAGCAGCAGATCGATACCCGGTTTAAGACCGGCGAGGGGATCTCTCCAGGCACTCTTGGATCCCTGGCCGTCGCCCTGAACTCGAGCGGTGAGCTCGTCACGGCTATGGCTGGTCAGTCCGGCAGGATGCCCGCCATCGGCATCATCAACAGCGGAGCACCCCAGGGTTATGTCATCCCGATCTGGCATAAGGGGCGCGTCCAGGGCAACTTCAACTTCTCCGGCTACCGGGCCGGGAACGTTATCTATACCGGCTACTCTGGTGAGATAACTGGGACAGCTCCTGTCGGTGCTGGGGTCCTACAGCAAGAGCTTGGTGTCATCACCAACGGCTCCGGGGTCTTCCTGCACGGCATATCTCCGACGGCCGTCTCCGGGGCCATCATCGACAACGCAAGGAACCTCGCCGATTACTTCATCGCTGAGGAGACGATCTCTGGCGGGAGGGCGGTAGCGCTCGGTCGTAGTGGACAAGTCATCATCGCGATGTCCATGCTGGGCGGCTCCGGCCTTACGCCCCAGACGTCGCCAAGAATGCCGGCCATTGGTATCACGACGGATAACGTCCTTTCCGGCGGCCTCATCAGGGTCCATAGAAAGGGATATGTCCTCGCCTCTGGCTGGTTATCTACTGGTATGTCAGGGGCGATTTCGTCAGGCACAATATGGGTTGGTGCGTCTGGTACGCTCACTACTGCCAGGCCGGCGGCCATCTCCGGGATCATGAACCCGATCTTACAGACCGTCGGCACGTTCGGTCCCGGTTCCGGTATGGTCGACGTCAACATTGTTCCAGTCGGCCCCGCCAATCCCAGGCCCGTCGCGCTCGTGGTCGACCCATATGGCAATGGCGACTTTGCCGAAATCCGCACCGCCGTAGCAGCCCTGCCACCCCAGGGTGGCATGATCATGCTGCGCGAAGGCAGGCATAGGGTCACGTCCGGGATCATGATAGCGTCCGGAGGGGGACCCATTACGTTCGTCGGCGTCGGAAGCTGGGCTGCGAACCGGTCTGGCGCCTATACGTCTGACCGCGGTAGAGGCTTTGGTACTATCGTCGACTTTACGAATGCGTCTTTGTCAGGTGTGTTCGTGATGGGTCAGTCGGCACAAAACGTCCATAGAACCTTTACATTTGAGAACATTACTTTCACACAGCAATATGCTTCTGGTGGGCCGCTATTCAATGTCAACGGGTACCATTACGATTATCTCGTTTTTAAGAATTGCAGAATAGAGAATGCAGACACCGTATTCAAAGGCGCTCTGCTTAGGATGCCTCCCGGGAATGGAGTCTTGGGGGCAGGAATTCGGCTATACGATACCGACATTGCAGTGCCGTGGGTAGTAAATTCTGGTGCGTGCGTTACAAACGGACAACTAGGCATTGAGATGTATAATTCGGTCATATCACAAACCGCATCTGGCTATCTGGTATCCGGAGGAGCCGATGGGTATTATGGTAATGGAATAGCGAGATCGGGAAGCAACGCTATAGAGCTTTATCTACACGAATCCACTGTCAGTATCGGCGACAATTCTTTCGCAGGCATGGCGGGTGGCACGCATGCTCTTTATTTATGGAATTCTACGCTATACCCACTTAACTCATATCACTTAAGTGGAGGAGCGCTTTCTGGTGTAGTATATCAAACTGATACCGTCTACATATTTAAAGCGTACGGTAGCGATATTTATGCGTGTGTCGAGACGGGCGCCGAAGGCGATTTCGACAATTGTAATTTTAACGGCGTACCGTTTGGTATCTCTACTGTAAGTGGCCAGACGACGTTTGGAATCGTAAGGAACTGTAGAATAGGCGCTAATGCTTGTATATCTGGCGCATTCATCATTGAACCTGGACCTAGTGGTGATGGTGGCCTTGGCATCATTTCTGATGTTAACGCATATCTTGCCGCATCTGGTCTTGGCGGACCTCTCATTGTAGACAAGTCCTTTTCCGGTTCAACACCACGCATAGCCATATCCAACGTACGCTCTGACTACTGTAGTGGATATTATGGGTCCGGGCTTGGCGTCACGGGCGAGAGGATGACAGTGGAGGGTAGGCAGCTCTACGATTCACTACTCTCCGTAGAGATGATGTCCGGACCCTGCGCGGTCACGTTCGCAGGATCTGGCTACGTCCGAATGGCGATGGCGGGCATCTCGGGACGCTGGCCCGCCGTCGGCATAACTGCAGGCACGGCAACGTCTGGTGACACCGACAACTCGATGGGCGTGCTCGTCAGGTATTGGGGCGTCGTCCACGCGGACAATTTCGACTTTGCGAGCTACGCTCGTGGCCAGGCCATCTGGCTCGGACAGTCTGGCGGCTTCGCTAATAGTCCGCCCGGCTCCGGGATGCCTCAGCAGATCCTGGGCATGGTGGTCGACGGCTCCGGGATGTTTGTCGGCAATCTCTGCCCGGGATGGGTCGGTTCTGGACAGATCACGCAGACGATGCTCGCCTCCGGCGTGGGCGGTACGTCGGTGTCCCTCACCACCAGCTTCACGGCTGGCGAGGCCCTCAGCGGAGGCGAGTTCCTGGTCTTCTCCGGGGCCAAGATCGTCACCCTGGCCTACGCCTCCGGCACCTGGGATCATGCGAGCGTCGTGGCCGTCGCGGCTGCCGCAGCGATCTCCGGCGCCTCGATCGCCTGTGAGACGCTCTGCGGCCGGGACGTCCGGGTCCAGATGGAGGCCAGCCTCTCCGGGCTCGCGGCCGGTAAGCCAGTCTACCTGTCCGCCCTCGACCGCGGGGCCTGCACGACCATCGCCCCGACCACGTCCGGCAACACCTCCAAGCTCCTGGGCTGGATTTCCAGCACCTCTGGATATCTATCAGGCTCGGTTGCCAGCTCCCTGCTTTCTATTGTCTTCCAGCCTGGTCAGCAGATCCTGCTGGGCTAAAGATAACATATGTCTACCTGGGTGAACAACCAAAGCGGCCAGATGTGGCAGACTGCCCAGATAATCTCTGGGAGCATCTCCTCTGGCGGGATCACCTATGGGACGATCGCATCGGGGGCGGTCGTCAGCGGCTCAATGCCCATGTCAGGGTTCATATTCGAGAGGCACATCGATCCCGCGATCCTGGGGACCAAGGGGAACGAATACTGGAAGCAGATCGGAGTCAATACGCATCTGCGGGACAGCGCGGGCTATTCGTCAGGGGTCGGCCATCGGTGGTATCTCGGCGGCATGCTGAACCGGCACGGAGGAACCAACGAGGCCGGAATCAGCTCCGACTTTGAGGTCCAGTTCTACCAATATGCCGTACCGTTCCTGGCAGCAAGGGGCGGCGCGATTGCCAGCGGCGGCATGGGAATCTACATCACGCGACTGTCGACAAGCTCCGGAGGAAAGTTCCAGCTCGGGATCTATGACTCCGCGAGCAGCGGCAATACCATCTATCCCAACACGCTGCTTGAAGTCAATAACGGCAGCGGGGTATTCTGCGCCGTCTTCGATGGCACCCTTTCGAGTGGCTCATTATACATATGGTCTCCCACGACAGTCTTGTCTCCAGGTAGCCTTTACTGGCTTTCCATTGCAGGACACCCGCTCGCAAGAGGTCCGTGGATCAAGCAAGTCGGACAAGCTACATATAGTCCGTGGGGCATCAATGACTGCTTCAACGTTGACAACACCGTGGCCATAAAAGGCATCTACGTGAATGACAATAGCTATTGGAGCGGCAATTGGCCCATGAAGACTACCTTCCCGACTGTCTCTGGACTCGTACAATTTTCTAACGTGACTATTCCGGGAATCGGAATCAGATACTGATGCCCCTCTTCCTGAACAGCGGCGCGTTGCAGTCCAGAGCCGTCTCCTCGGGAGACCTCATCTCTGGTGAGATATATGTTGGACATGTGGGATCTGGGGCCAT
>Ga0315294_10005495_pt1 | contig 13915 bp, 16 predicted proteins | sample YL17G13_40_MG_FD_203626 | JGI IMG/M metagenome (GOLD analysis project Ga0315294, IMG submission 203626) | Sediment microbial communities from Yellowstone Lake, YNP, Wyoming, USA - YL17G13_40 | ecosystem: Environmental > Aquatic > Freshwater > Lake > Sediment | place: USA: Wyoming | collected... | reverse complement strand
TGATTCTCTCTAGAACCTCGTCTCGAAGTTTTTTTTGACTTATCTCCAAGCTTTTGTTCTCCTTGTAGCAAGCGGTGTGGTGCCTAGGCACTGATTAGTAGACGATCTTTTAAGATTTGTTATTGTTCCAAAATAGCTACCAGAATCTCTTACTGATGGCTTTCCGTTCAGCCTCGAGGACAAGCTCATAGAAACTATCGTTAAGTTTGTGCTCCTTTTCCAAAACGTCAACGATGTCGGATGGCTGAATTTTTCTGGCACACAAAGCTACTGCCGCGGCTTTTCCATGTTTTGCTATTAACTGTGCCGTCTGCGATGCCTGTTTCTGCAGTTTCTCTTCAGTCTGAGTCAGTCTCTCATTCTTCTTTTCAATGAGTGGAAACACTTTCTCTTCTTCAGCCTTGAGCAAACCAATAGTGTTAGAGCCACATCTGGGGCATTTGGGTTTGTCCGGCAAATCTTTGATTCTGATCATTTCAGTGTAATTCCAGCAGTTTGTGCAAACAAAGCTGCATGTCTCATTGAGCAATCTTGCTTTTGCTGATTGAATGAGCACAGCTCGCATGCGCTCAGGCGGGATCAAGTCGGTCTTCATGCTGATTCGCTCAATTCCAACCCGAGCGATAGGTGTCGCATTTCCTCCAGTGGAGACTCTCTCGATGGTGATTTCGCCCTCGCGCATCTTTCTCAGCACATAGACCAGTCTTTCTGAATCCAAGTCTTTCGCGAACACTTCTTTCAAGGCTTCTTCATAAATCGGCGTGCCTTCAAAGCTTGTTATAAGCTTCTGGAGACTGACGCTGCTAAAGTCGGCCCACTTCTTCAAAGCTCCGAAGCGATGCGCAACATGAATCATGCGTCTCTTGAAAATACCTGTCTTTACCGCGGTTCTGGCCAGAGTATCCTTGATCGTTTGCTCAGGCATGGCTTTCATTTCATCAAACAACGCAACAACTCTTTCAGAGTTCGCGGCACCTATCGTCTGAACGAAAATGCGATAAGCGTCATGTTGAACTACTATGGCAAAACCTAGTTTTTCAGACAGCAATTGCCCGAGGAGCTGAGCCAACGCTCTGTTCGTAAGCAAACCGAAGTTTGCGTGAATCAAAACAAATTCCTCCCAATCTTCAACGATTACTCGAGTCTCAGTGGGAACAGGAAAACCTGTCATCACATGCTCAACTGTCTCAGCCAGAGCACTCGAGATCGCATCTGCATCAGAAGGATACTTCTTGCTTAAGCTTGTGGCGATATCATCCAGTGTAGCTCCTTTCTTTATCTGTTCTTCCACATAGCGTCTGATCGAGCCCACTTCTTGAGCCACTTCGAAGGGCACAGGAATTTCTTCGCCGATCCAGCTAGGTATGGCTCCTGAAGGGTCGTCAACGGGTTTCACGTGAACCTTGTCTTCGGAGACGTGCATGATCAGCCACGGGCTTCCTCTTATGATGAATTTTGTCCCAGGTTTCCCATATTCTGCCATGAAGGCTTCGTCCAAAACCCCAACCGCAGAGTCACTTGAATCGTCAACTACAAGAAACTGTTTCTCTTCTGGAATCATGGACAGGTTTTCAAAGTAGTACTCGAACAGCGCCTTTGTCTGACGCGGCTTCAGAACCACCTTGTCCTCAAAAGAAACCCAAGCTAACCGCGGAAAACGCTGGTGCATGTACTTCAGGACTTTTTCGATGTCTTCAATTGTCAGGTCTCTGTAAGGGTAGGCGTTCTTGAACAGGTCCAATATCTCCTCGAACAAGAGCTTTCTTTGTTTGAGCAAAAGGCCAGCTATCTGATGAGATAGGACATCGTAAGGCTTGGGCGGAATCTGCACAGGCTCAAGATCTTCAGTTAACGCTTTTTTCGCGACTGCCATAGCTTCTAGAGCGTCGTCTGAGTCTAATGCAAAGATTATGCCCTCAGCTGTTTTTCCTATGCTGTGGCCGCTTCTGCCAACTCGTTGAATAAGCCTCGTGGCCTGTCGCGGGCTCATATACTGGATGACAAGGTCTATTCTTCCGACGTCTATGCCGAGTTCCAGCGAACTTGTGCACACGAGGCCCTTCAACGCACCACTTTTTAACCCCTTTTCTGCGGCTATTCTAGAGGGCTTAGCAAGTGAACCATGATGAATGGAGACAGGATAGTCCAAATCCCAGACCTTGAGTCTGCTTGCTAAAACCTCGGATTCAGCTCGCGTGTTTGTGAACAAGAGCACAGATTTGTGTCTGTTGATGTAGTCTTTGATGATTCTGAGCCGTGCAGCCACTTCGGGATGCGTGTACAGCTGTGCAGCAAGCTGAACATCTGCATCGTCAGGCTTCGGATACACTATCTTCAGATGCATCATTCTGCCAACTGGAACCCGAACGATTTCGACGTCTCTGTTATTTCCAACAAGGAACTGTGCTACTCTTTCAGGGCTACCTATAGTGGCGGACAATCCGATCATCTGAAAGTCTCGGTCCATCATCGCCCTCAGTCTTTCAAGAGCCAAACTTAGTTGAGCTCCGCGCTTGCTGTCGGCCATTTCGTGTACTTCGTCAATGATTACCCAGCGCACTTGCTGCAGATGCTGACGCATGATCCAGCCCGGCAATATTGCTTGAAGCGTCTCTGGAGTGGTTATCAATATGGAAGGAGGGCTTTTTGACTGTCTCATTCTCTCTTTTGTTTCAGTGTCGCCGTGCCTCACTGCCAGTTTGATGTCGAGATTGTTGCACCACCATTCAAGCCTTTCAAGTATGTCACGGTTCAGAGCCCGCAAAGGCGTAATATACAATACTTTGATGCCCGGAGTGCCTTGCTCTCCTTGCAACAGCATACTAAGAACCGGCAAAAAAGCAGCCTCAGTCTTACCTGTGGCAGTAGGCGAAATGAGGAGAACATTCTTTCCCTGAAGAATCAAAGGAATCGTTCTTTCCTGAGGCTCAGTAGGCTTTGGGAACCCTCTCTGCTCTACAAGCCTTCGAACCGGCTTAACTAGAAGATCAAAGACTGTATTCGCGGGTTCTTTCAATTCTATTCAAACCTCAACGTTTTGACAGAGAGTAAGCGCGAAACCAGATGTAAAAGGATTATGGAAACATAACAAACGAAAAAACTTCTGCGTTTAATTGGCCAGAGTGACGTGACGCTATGTGTAGATTGACTTGGCAATGACTGTTGCATGTTTTGATTCTTTAGGTTCAATTTGCATTCCTCATTTTACGATGTTTTGACTGATTCTGTTCATGGATCTAATGGAACTGCCTCATTGATGTATCTTGAAGCAGTCGCTGGTGTGCATATTGGGACTTTTTATGCTTGGATGGACAGCGTACCGTCAAATCTGACGCTCCATGAACACAAAAACTGGCGAAATGTCTGCCATGATCGCTGTTTAGCGGGTTATGGAAGGCTTTTTAGGTGTTTGACATAAAAATCTCGTTTCTACCCTCATGATTCTTTGACACAAATATGTCTAAACCCAATGTTTGGAAAATGAATTTCTATTCGAAAACAATGGAAAGTTTTTTATTTAGAACCATGAGAAACCTTGGATATTGAGGTACATGGAGGAAGAATAATGGCTAAATGTCCAAAATGCGGAACAATGGTTTCATCGCCAAAGAAGAAATGGACCATGGCCGGACGCCCTGACAAGGCTGGAAAGAGAACCCAACTGGAAATCGGACTGTTCGACTGTCCAAAGTGCAAGAAACCATTCCGAGAAGTGCTCAGCAAGAAGAAAATTTAGACATTCAAAACGCCACTTCAAGCTTACACTCCCTCCTTCCCCCCCTATTTTTGAGTTTTCTGTAAAGCGTTAAGTATTGCGATGAAGAAGCATTCCCCACAGACAATGATATAGCTGGTTGAAGGCGAAACAATGTCTTACAACAAGATCAAACAAGCAATGAAACGAGACTCTGTGCAGACAGCGTTGATGATAGGCATAATTGTGCTAGTCGTTTTTGCGTTATGGTTTGGTTCACAGGCAGTCTTGGGGACCGATTATCCTGCACTGGCAGTGGCTTCAGGCAGCATGTGCCAGGTGCAGCACATGAACTGCGACGGCTACTCGCATCCTTTTGATCCCACGTTGCACATAGGGGATTTGATAATAATCAAAGGCATAAATCCTTCAGACATCAACGCAAGTCAGTACCCAAACGGAGACATAATAATATTTCACAGACCAAAGGGTTCTTCAAGTGTCGCAGACGACTTGATAGTCCATAGAGCAATAGAAAAAGTCGTTCACAACGGACTAGTTTACTTCAAGACAAAAGGCGACGGCAATTACGGTGCAGACAACTGGGGCAATGATTACAGAGGAGAAAACTACACCCTGAATGGTATGATTTCTGAAAAAATGGTCGTGGGAAAAGTCATTATGCGAATCCCGTGGCTAGGACACTTGGCCCTATTCATGCGCAACTCCATAGGAGTCTACGTCATAATTGTTGTTGTAATTATCCTCATCATCGTGGAGTTTGCTGTACCTGCTTTTAAAAAGAAGCCAATAAACACAGAAGCGCCATCGGAAAGCTCTAACTGAGGTTCAGCGACCTAAGGTTTTATAAAGGGTATTTAAGCATTCACCGCACTATAAGAGTGGTGTCCTGATGCCCAAGAGCAAAGCTATCATAAAAATTGAGAATGTTGTTGCCTCAGCTACGTTGAACCAAAAAGTTGATTTAAACGCGGTCGTGAAGGGTTATCCAGGCGTGGAATATCGACCTAAACAGTTTCCGGGGCTTGTGTTTAGGCTTAAGAGACCAAAGACAGCTACGTTGATTTTTAACTCAGGCAAAATGGTCTGCACAGGAGCCAAATCGGAAAAGGAATCCCGCAGAGCTGTTATGACAGTTGTTAAAGAACTGAAAAAGAGCGGAATAGTCATAATCAGGAAGCCGGACTTGAAGGTTGTGAACATCGTTGCTTCTGTAAGCCTAGGCGGAATGATAGATCTGGAGAAGGCCGCATACAGTCTAGGAAAGACAATGTACGAGCCGGAACAGTTTCCAGGCCTCATCTACAGAATGGATGAACCGAAAGTCGTAATCCTCGTGTTCGCAAGCGGCAAACTTGTCTGCACAGGAGCCAAGAGAGAACAAGACGTCTACGAAGCCGTCTACAAGCTGCACGGAATACTTGAAGAGCAGAGCCTCATCTTCTACGACTAAACGCTCTACTTCTGTTTCTTTTTGATTTGCTTCAAAATCGTTTTCATCTGTTCTTCATCTACGCTTCCAAGTTCGCAAAGCGTATTCGCTATCTCACTTATGCTAAGCAGTGAGTGAAGCTTTATTCCGTCTCTTTCAAGTTTCTCTTTTCCGCCTTCCTGTCGATCAATTAACACCGCTGCTTCACACACAACGCCGCCTTCAGCCGTTATAGCCTTCGCCGCTTTCCTCAAAGACAAGCCCGTAGTCACAAGATCATCCACAAGCAGAACACGATCGCCAGGCGCCAAAACACCTTCAATCCTCTTCTGTCGTCCATGAAGCTTGACACCTCGGCGTATGTACAGAAACGGCTTCTTGAAGCAGTAAGCAATCAACGCAGCAAAGGGGATGCCTGCCACCGGTATTCCAACCACTCTCTCAAAATTAGCTGTTCCTACTTCTTCCTTGATGAAGTTCATGTAGAAACCACATATTTTTTGGAAAGCGTCAGGAAAGCTGGGAACCACGCGCAGGTCAATGTAGTAGGGACTCATCTTTCCGCTAGTGAGTTTGAAAGTCCCGAACTGTAGTGCACCTATTTTGTTCAAGATTTTGCAGAGTTCGATTCTAGTTTCTTCAGTTGCCAAATCTTTCACGCTCGTTTAGAGATCTGGTAGATTTTTCCGACTTCTGGGATTAGACAGGTGATTCTTGGCAGTTCCTTCTTCAACAGCTCAGCGAATCTTTTCTGATCCGCCGCTGAACCAGTATGATAGGGTACAACTACTTTGGTCTTCGTCAATCTGGCGATGTCAATGCCTGTCTCCGGCGAAGTGCCCGGTGCTATCCCGACTGTGCAGAAGACAACATCAGGTTTTTCTCTTTCGCCTATGGTCGCCATTTCTGGGAAAGGCAGACTGTCCGCAGTGTGGAAAACTTTGACGCCGTCTTCGCTTGTAATCATGAAAGTGACTGGAGTGCTTGCTGGAGGATGATTGCACTTCTCAACTCTCACTGTAACATTGTCCAGTTTAACTTCTGATCCGGGATGAACTTCCTGGAGCTTATCGGATGGAATACTGTTTCTTAGTCTTCTGGCTGATGTGGGATCTGCAATTACCTTGCACTTTGTCAGCTTATGCATGTCTGAAATCAAGGCTTGATCCAAATGGTCATAATGCTCATGGGTGATCAAGATGGCATCAACTTGCTGGAAATTCTTAGGTTTCACATCCACTGGATCTATGACCAATGTCTTGGATGGTGTTTTCACGGTTATTCCAGCGTAACGGTTGAACCAGACAAAGAAAACTTCATTTTTTGAAGGACTCTTCTCAATTGACATAACCTGATTCCTCACAACTGAATAGTATTGCAACAAGCTTTTAAAGAACTTATGCTGACGCTGAGAGTTGCTGACTTACCGCAACGCGAGAACTATCTTGCTCTTCTCTCTCACTCGATAAGGCTTAATAGGTTCTGCCCTCGTTCTCAATATTCAAGTGACGACACATGGTTGACGTTTGGCTTCCCTATGGAAAAACAGAGATATGCGCAAGAGTTCCAACACGCAACTTTCTAGGTTCAATTGAACCGAAGGAAAAGCCAGGCGTACCCGACGCCAATACAGAAGTGGAACGCGCCCTCAATGGACCCCTCGGCTCGAAGAAGCTGAGCGAAATCGCCAAACCTGAACACAAGGTTGCGATAGTTGTTGACGACGCCACTAGACCAGTGCCAAGCGACACCCTAGTCCTTCAATTACTCAAAGAACTGAATACGGCAGGAGTGAAAGACGAGAACATCACCGTTATCTTCGCTTGCGGAACACACAGAGCTGTGAAACAAGAGGAAGCCGTTAACCTTCTCGGTCAAGAAGTACTCAGCCGAGTAAAAACGGTGAGCCACGATTGCAAGGCTCAAGACTTGGTGCATGTAGGTACGACACAGAAGCACGGCACCAAAGTCTACTTGAACCGCATCTTCGCCGAAGCAGATGTAAGGATTTTGACTGGTGATGTTTGCTTGCATTATTATGCTGGTTACAGTGGAGGAAGAAAAAGTGTCTTGCCAGGAGTCTCTGGTGAAGAGACAATCAAGCACAATCATGCAATGCTCTTGGATGCAAATGCCAGAACTGGCCTGTTAGATGGAAATCCTGTTCATGAGGATATGGTTGAAGCAGCGAATTTAGCTAAAGTAGACTTCGTTCTGAATGTTGTGACCAATAGCAAGGGTGAAGTCGTCAAAGCCTTTGCAGGCGACTTGGAACAAGCCTTCAACGAAGGAGTCAAACTCGTGGATGAAATGTACCGAGTCACGGTGGATCGCAGAGCAGACATAGTAATTGTGAGTTCCGGCGGCAACCCGGCGGATCTGAATCTTTTTCAAGCTTACAAAGGCGTTGACAACGCGCTTGAAGTGGTTAAACGTGGCGGCGTGATAGTTCTGGTAGCTGAGTGTCCTGAGGGGCATGGAAACCAAGTATTCTACGACTGGATGATTAAATTTGGAGAATTGAAAGCTGTTGAGCGAGAGATCAAGAAGAACTTCGTCTTAGGCGGGCACAAGGCTTACTATCTTCTGGAAGTCCTGCAGAATCATAGAATTATCTTGATTTCTTCTATGCCTGATTATTATGCTTCGAACATTTTCAAGCTGAAAACCGCCCGGGCCGTGAACGACGCGTTGAACGAAGCCTTCGAAATCGCTGGAAAGAATGCCCGAGTGTGGGTTATGCCCTACGGCAACTTCACCTTGCCAGAAGTGAAGGCCTTAGAAGAACAAAATGCACCGATCGCAATTCAAGGATAGAAAAGCCCTTAAACAGCCTTGAAACTTATGCGTTGACACAAACGGAGCCAAACAAGCTTGCAGGAAACCTGCCGACTGCGCAAATTTGCCTTGAGTGACCTACAGCGCGTCATGGAAATCAACGGACTATGCTTGCCAGAGAACTACTCTGACTTCTTCTTCGTAGACCTGTACAGGAGATTCCCAGAAACCTTCATAATCGCTGAAGAAGAAGGAACGGTAATCGGTTACATAATGTGCCGAATCGAAGTCGGTCTGTCCAGCTTGGGGTTCGGCGGCTTGGTCAAAAAGGGCCATGTAGTCTCAGTGGCAGTTATGCCCGAACACCGCAGAAAAGGCTGCGGAGAAGCACTCGTCTGCAACGCGATGGAAGCCATGAAACTATACGGCTCAAAACAGTGCTACCTTGAAGTAAGAGTAACCAACGAACAAGCGATCAAGCTGTACAAAAAACTCTGGTTTGAAGTCGCACGCACAATACACGGATACTACGCAGACGGCGAAGACGCATTTGTGATGACAAAGAAACTGTAGGCGTCGCATTTCTTTCTGTCTTGGAGCTTATGGGCGTTAAAGTAGTTTTGGTTCTGCTTTTTCGCTGACAAAGTTGACTGCTTGAAGCACCGACTTGGCGAGTCCTAGAAGGCTCAGGATCATTGCGATCACAAGCAACAAGCGTAAGTCGATGAGCAAGGCGAGGTTCTGGAAGCTCAGGTTTATTATTCCACCGTTGAGCGTCAATAGTAGGTAGAACATGGCAAATAGGGCTTTGGCCGCATTGAAGAAGTGTTGATAAATGGTTCCTCCTGTTAGTTCTCCTATGATCATTAACACTATGTACACAGCTACAAAAGTCTCAACCATACTTTGAAGGCGTGGGACTATCTCTGCAAAGGAGCCAATGAATGTCCACAAGATGAAATAGACTGCATAGAAGAGGAGACCTTTCACAGTTGCCTTTAAAGCCTTGAAAACTATGCTCCGAATACCTGTCTTGGTTCCTTCCTTCTCGCTAGCCATACTGGATGTCCTCCATTTGGTAGCTGAAATATGGTGTCTGAAAATCAACTTCAAGATGCCCGCTCGGGGTCAAAGACAGCACATTGACAACAAGCTGGACAGCTCCATCATAAGACGAATGTTGTAGCGCCTCAACTGTAGCTTCGCCTGAACCGACAAGAAGGTCGCTGCTGCTGAACATGCGGATCTGAAGCTGGCCAGCAACGTCAAAGAAGGCGTGGTTCTCGAAGCTGATCGGAATCGTAACCGTGACGTGAGTCAGGTTGAGCGGTATGTATTCGGGCATGTCTACTCTGAAGTTGTAGAGTGGAGCACCCCAAGGCATTGAGAAGTTGCCTGATCCCTGAACGGGAATCAGTTCTGCCAGTCGCATTCCGATTGATTCCATTATCGTTAGCTGAGTGTCATTAAGAAGAAAGCTCTTAATACGTTGCATGAGATCAGTGACGTTTAGTGTTACGTTATGAAATATTGTCACTCTCTCATTCTTTCTGATTGCCGGCGTAAAGGTTGACGCATGTGCAATAGTTGTTCCACTTTCATCGGAAATTCTTGTTGTGACATTGAACCAGTCGATGTTGTAGTAGCCTCTGTTGTGGATGTTTATAGGCAGAGAGAAAAGCAACAGTCTGTCAGAAGTCATGCTGGTCTGTGGTTCGCCGAAATCAAACTGCAGATCCTTGACTGAATATGCCGCGGAGACAGAGAAGAGAATAAGAAAGATCCAGAAAACTGTCGTAGCTATCCCTATTATCTTGATTGGAATATTCATCTCAGTCCCTTTTGGCGCGGTTTAAGAAACGTTCTAGGAGGCCGGTGGCTTGCTCTCGCCATTGTTATTCTGCGGTTGTTGAGTCTGCTGTTGTGGTTGAACTATTTCTTCTGGAGGTATGACAACGAACTCCGGTTCAGCTGATTTGGCTTCTTGCGGCTTCACTTCTTTCTGCGGTTCAGCCTTGGCTTTCTGTGGAACAGGCTTTGGCTGAGCAACCACTGGCTTCTGAGGAACGACAACTTCGAGCTTTGGCGCGTTAGCTATCAACGTTACTCCTCTGATGGTGATGAGTGAGCCTATCCAACCCATTATTCCTAGATACATTATTCGAATGCACGTGGCGATCAATGGTCCTAGTGTTCCGCCGAATATTGCTTCGATTCCTGCAAACTGTGCGGGGTCTATGGGGTTCTGGGTTAGGAAGCCATATGCGCTCATGAACGTGAAGATCAGCAGGGCTACGCCTATGATGAGTACGGTGACTCCTGATAGTGCTATTTTGTCTCTGAAATTCTTGAACATGTTCTCTCACGTGTTCAATGTATTGCGCCGGATATTATATTAAATCTTCCTATACACTAAACAGAATCTAAATTACCTACCAAAAATCAGACACAAAAATAAGGGTTGAAACTATGGCGTAATGCCAAGTTTCTCATATATTTTCTGCTTGTTTGCTTCAACAATCTTTTGAACGTCAGTGAAAAGGTTGTTTCCATGCGAATCGATAGCTACAGCCAGCGGACCGAACTCTTCAGCCTCGAAAACCCACATGGCTTCAGGCATGCCTAAGTCAAGCCATTCCACGGTTCTGACGTTCTTTATGGCCTTTGCAGCGAGTATTGCAGCGCCGCCGGTGAACGCGCCGTAGACAGCTCCGTATTTGGCCATTGCATCAGTTGTCTTTTTTCCCATGCCGCCCTTGCCGATAACGACTCGGACCTTGAAGTTCTTTATGAACTCGTCCTCAAAGATGTCCATTCTTGTGCTTGTCGTCGGACCTGCAGCAATTGCAATCCATTTGTTTCCCTGCTTGCTCATAACTGGTCCGCAGTGGAACACGGCTAAGCCTTCAAGGTTCAGAGGCAATGTTTTGCCTTCTTTGAAGTATTCCAGCGCTCTTCTGTGGGCCTGATCTCTCGCCGTCACTATTGTTCCTGTAACGTAGAGAACATCGTTGACTTTGAGTTTGCGAATGTCTTGCTCTGATATGGGTGTTTTTAATTTGAAAACTGCCATTCTTCTTCACCTCACCAATTCAGCTTATGAGTCAAATACTCAACGGTTCCATCAGCGTTGATTCTCGCCGAAGCTTTTCTCGCAGCCCAACAGTTGAAAGCCACAGCCGCAGGGAAAGATGCAGGATGCCTGAACGCATAGTCAATGTGAACGCCCAGCACAGTTGTCTTGCCGCCCAACCCCATTGGGCCGATTCCAGTCATGTTCACAGCTTCAAGTATCTCGTTCTCAAGCTTCGCAATCTCGGGATCAGGATTGTGTTCTGTCAGAGGCTTCAGCAGAGTCTTTTTGGCAAGCTTCATGGAGATGTCTGCGCCGCCACCCATGGCGATGCCCAGAATGTTTGGAGGGCACGGCTGAGCTCCAGCTTTTACCACTGCGTCAACAACGAATTTCTTTAATCCTTTGATTCCCTCGCCTGGCACTATCATTCCGCCGATACAGACGTTTTCAGAGCCTCCGCCTTTTGTCATCACGGTCAGCTCAATGCTGTCTCCTGAGGTGATTTCCCAGTTCAAGAATGGCAAGTATCGCCCAGTGTTGTCTCCGCTGTTCTTTCCTGTGAACGGGTTCACTGCGTTTGGCCGTAGTGGAACTTCGTTTGTGGCTCTTTTCGTCGCGTTTGTAACTGCTTCTTCGATTTTGTCAAGGTTTTTTGCTTTGGCTCCCGCTTTGATGTAGTAGATTATTGTGCCTGTGTCTTGGCATACCGGTGCTTGGTATTTCTCGGCTAGTTCGATGTTGTCCAATATCGCTTTGAGTTGTGTTTTTCCTGTCTCTGTCTCCTCGGCGTACGCTTTCTTCAAGGCTTGTTTAACATCCTCTGGCAGATAGATCACGGCTTGCTTCAGAATGTTGAAGGCGACGGTTTCAACAAGTTTTGATGTTTCCAGTTGTTATTCCCCTCTTTTGTCAGCTTTTAGAAAGATTCGTGTACTTATATCTTGTCTTAAAGCACATGCGAAAATCAAGAAGACATTTGAAAGGGCAAGAAGATTCTCACTTTAACTCATCTCTCTCCATGGTTTAAGCGTCATGTTGCTTCGAGTGTTTTAAATACGGCTTGTCTCAACTGTTTGAAACATAACTTGAAGGAGGAACAATTCAGTGGCTGAAGAGGAACAGGCAGAAGAAAGCCCTGTGCAGAAGAAATACGAGTTTCTAGAGGATCTGCCAGGAGTAGGCCCAGCAACAGCTCAAAAACTGAAGGAAATGGGCTATCACACCGTTGAGTCTCTGGCCATGGCAACCGCAAGAGAGCTTGAGCCAGCAGGCATAAGTGACAAGAAAGCCTTTGCCATAATAGAAACTGCACGTCAATCCATCGGAGTTTCCTTCATCCGAGCAGATGAGCTACTCAAGATGCGCAAGGATGTCTTGCGTTTGACAAGCGGAAGTGAGGTTGTGGATCGGCTTCTTGACGGCGGATTAGAGACGCAGACTATAACAGAGTTTTACGGCGAGTATGGCACCGGCAAGAGCCAGATCTGCCATCAGTTGTGCGTCAACGTTCAGCTTCCCCCTGAACGCGGCGGCTTAAACGGTGCCGTGCTTTATGTTGACACAGAAAATACTTTCAGAACCGAAAGGATAGTTTCAATGTCTAAACACTTAGGATTAGATCCTGAACAGGTTGCTAAAAACATCATCTACGCTGAGGCTTACACGTCAGACCATCAGATGTTTTTGCTTGACAAAGCTGATGAAGTGATCAAGCAGAATAACGTGAAGCTCATTATCGTTGACTCGTTGACTGCACATTTCAGAAGCGAATACATTGGACGAGAAATGCTTGCCCCAAGACAGCAGAGACTCAACAAGCATATGCACAAGCTCATTCGCTTGGCCAGAGCCTTCAACGCCGTAGCAGTTGTAACCAACCAGGTTATGGCTAAGCCTGACGTGTTCTTCGGAGACGCTGTTCAACCTATCGGCGGTCACATTGTGGGACACACGAGCCACACGCGCGTTTATCTGAGGAGAGCGGCACACGGACCCATACGCATAGCTCGCTTGGTTTCAAGTCCATATCTTCCGGAAGGAGAAGAAATCTTTAAAATAACAGAGAACGGAATAGAGGATGCTTCCGAAGAGGAAAAGAAGCCTCGTGGTCGTTAAGGATGCCTATTCCTTCAGCGCTAGTTACAAGGTATTTTCAGCTTTTAGCTAGTAGACAGTTTACTGAAGCGGAGCGCGAGCTGGATAGAATAAAAGGGAAGATGCAGAAGACAGAGTGGAACAGAGGCTACTTCAGAGCCCTGTACGGCATGTTCCTCTCACGAAGAGCAAACGGCGACTCATACGCTTTTTTCCCAAAACTAGACCTAGGCGACAAGCCGACATTGCACACGTATAGGCGCGAGTTTCTGGAGCATGTGGGCAACAAGCTTCACGGAGACTTTGACCGCGGCTATTTCTCAGCTTGGGCTGACTGTATGCGAGTGTTCAGCAGACTAAACGTAGCAGACATTCCCACTGCAAACGGAAACTCCGCGTCAAAAGAAGGCATTCAAACAGTCAAAGCAGACAAGAGTCAAGCAACGATGGAGAACTATTTCCAAGAAGAGGAAGACTAGGGCGGAGAACCAGCCAAAACTGTATAAAACAACACCCAGAAGACTATCCAAGAAAGCAGATAAACACCTATTCCTGTGGTCACAAGTTTCTGTGGCTTTTGAACTTGAGTCACGAATTTGGCTTTGATGATGTAGTAGGAGATCATGTACGTGATTAACGCAACAGAAGTGCTGTTGAAGAGCGTGGTTATCCTGAAATCAGAGACAATGTTGGTTATTGATCCTGTCGCCACACCATAAGTCGTGCACAACACAGCAGCGAAGATGCCAAGTGCAAGTCTAAGCCAGTAAACCTTCTCTAAAGGTTTCAGCGGTTTCATGATTCTTCAGCCTTTGCAATT
>Ga0315294_10005493_pt1 | contig 13920 bp, 11 predicted proteins | sample YL17G13_40_MG_FD_203626 | JGI IMG/M metagenome (GOLD analysis project Ga0315294, IMG submission 203626) | Sediment microbial communities from Yellowstone Lake, YNP, Wyoming, USA - YL17G13_40 | ecosystem: Environmental > Aquatic > Freshwater > Lake > Sediment | place: USA: Wyoming | collected... | reverse complement strand
GGGGCGGCCGCGGGCGCCGCCGCCCGCCTGTGCCAGCGTTGCTGGATGGTTGGATCGATCACGCCCGCCTGCTGACGCCGCCCTCTCTCTCCGCAGCCCCTGCGCCTCCCAGCGCCGCCCGCCGCCGCCGGCGACCTCGCCGCCCCACCCCCCCGCCCCTCGCCCCCCCCCGGCGGCGGCGGCGGCGACTTCAGGCCGCCCCCCCGGCCCGCCGGCGACGGCGGCCGCGGCCGCGGCGACTACCAAGGGCGCGGGAGGGGCGACGGCGCCGGCCGCGGCCCCTACACCCCCGGCGCCGGCCGCGGCCCCTACGTGCCCGGCGCCGGCCGCGGCGGCGGCCCCGGCGGCCGGTCTGATTTCGGCGGGCGCGGCCGGGGCGGCCCCGGGCGCGGGCCCTACGTGCCCGGCGGCGGCCGCGGCGACGGCGCGGGCCGCGGCTCGTTCACGCCCGGCGGCGGCCGGGGCCCCTACGTCCCCGGCGGCGGCCGCGGCTCCTTTGGCGACCGCCCCTACACGCCCCGCCCCGGCGGCTACGCGCCGGGCGGCGGCTCGTTCGCGCCCGGCGGCGGCCGCGGCTCCTACGGCCCGCCCCAGGGCGGCTACGCGTCCCCGGGCGCCCCGACCGCCTCGGCCGACGGCGAATCGGCTGCCGACGCCGACCGCCGGTACGGCGGCGGCCGCGGCGGCCGCTACGGCCGCAACCGCGACGACCGGGGCCCGCCAAACGGCGGCCTCGTCATCAACAACGACATCCCCGCGGACGAAGTGCGCCTCCTCGGCGAGGACAAGGCGATGCTGGGCGTCATGCGGCTCGACGCCGCGCTCGCGCTCGCGGCCGAGGCGGGCGTGGACGTCGTCCTCGTCTCGCCCGACGCCTCCCCCCCCGTCGCCCGCCTCGTTTCGGCGTCCAAGCACCGGTTTGAGCTGGGGCGCGCGGCCAAGGACGCGTCCAAGAAGCAGCGCGAGGCGCGGCAGGGCATGAAAGAGCTCAAGATGCGGCTCAACACGGACGTGCACGACTATCAAGTCAGGCTGCGGGCTGCCACCAAATTCATTGCCAAAGGCGACAAGGTCAAAGTGTCTGTCGCCTTTCGGGGCAGGGAGATGGAGCACAAGGCCGACTGCGTCGACCTCTTCAACAAGTTTGTGTCTGAAGTCGAAGCCGCCGGCGTGGACGTGGCCGTCCAATCCCCTCCGGCGATGATGGGGCGCAGCATGAGCATGATCCTGGGGCCGGTCAAGGTGGTGGCGGTCGGTGGGGGCGTGGGCGGGGGCAAGGCCGAGTGAGAGAGAGAGAGGGTGAGGGCGCGGCCGTTCCGCGCGTGGAAGCACTGTGCCGGTCGTTGCGGTGTGTGGTGGGGCGGGCGGTAGGGCAGAGGGCGTCTCTCCATCTCACACTCTCCCGACGGGGTCGCCCCGCTCCGGCATGGGCGGCTCCGGCTCCAAGCCCGCGCGCTTCGACGCGCCCGCCCTGGGCGTCGCCCCCTTTGACCCGCCGCTCCCGCCCGTGCGCACGCGCGGGGGGGACGGCGACCTGGTGCGGCGAGGATCGGGGCGCGACGGCGGCGGCGCTGCGGGCCGCACCCGCGTTGGGGAGACGCACTCGGTTCCGAGATGCCAGACGGGAGCTGGTTGTCGAGCTCGTTGTGGGGGTCGACGACCACCCTCCTTTCCAGGCTTTCGCCACCCTTGCCGACCGCGACGCCGCCCTGGCCAAGTGCACGGCAGCGGTCGACGACCGGTGCGTGCGCGGCGCGCGCTACGGGTGCGCGCTCGCCGCCGCGCGAAAGTGCGCGCTGCCGGTGTGGCAGCGCCTCCTCGGCCGGCGCGGCAACCCGTCCCAGCGGGCCATGTGCGAGGCCGCGCACCGGGCGGCATGCGGGCAGGGCGCGGCCAAGGCGTGCGCGGGGCACGCGGCCGGGTTTTGCAGGCGTGCGGTTGGGGTGGGCGACGGAGAGACGGCGGCCTCTCTCGCCCCGGCCTGACCCGCCCGCCGTCGTTTCTGAGCTCTGCCTGGCCTCGGGTTGCAGTGCGCGGCCCCAGGGCGCACGCCGCGCCTCCGCGCGCTCGCGCGGCTCTCAACCCTTCCTCTCTAACTCACGCGGCCTTGGCGGCCGACCCACCGACGATGATCTGGTTGATCGGCTGTGGAGTTGGAGGGGGACAGAGTGAGCGGGGTGTGAGGGGAACATGAAGACGCCACCTTCCCTCCCTCCCTGTGTCTCCTCTTTCTCTCGCACGATGAAGATCAGCTTGACGAAGAACCCGATGAACCCCATGACGACGAAGCCGAGCGCTGTCTTGGTCACGATCTTGTTGAACTCTGGGAGAGAAGAGGAGGGAGGAGGCGCGAATCGGCGGGCCGCGCGCGATGCGCGCCTGAGAGCGCGCGGGCGGCGCCACGCCCCGGCGCCGTCCCCAACGCTTCACCCTATCGGGCCCACATCCACGGCGCCGCGAGCCGGGCGCCCCGCCGCCGCGCAACCCCCGCCCCCCCCCCCCCCCTTTCACCTTTCGCGTCGGGCTTGGTGCACCGTTTGACCAGGCGCACCGAGTCTTTGGCAAACGCCTTGATCTCGCCGAGAACGTCCATGGCGGCAGGGGTGGGGAGGGAGGACGAGGGCTGGGGGTGACGATGGGGGGAGGGGTGAGCGGGGGTGGCGGCGCGCGCATGCGAGGGCTCGCGGCGGTTCGCGGTCGACGCGGGGCGATGCAAGGCCCCCGCCGCGGGCGCGGGCGGTCACCTCGGGGGGCGGGAGAGTGCAAAGCGTGCGGCGCGCGCCGCGCTCCACACCCGCCCGGCGCCCGCGCGCCCGCCGGCGGCTGCGGTCGAAAGGCCAAGCGTGTTTGGCGACCGCCCGCAGCCGGAGTTGGCTCCCGCGCCGCGCGGCCCCTCCCCCCGGCTCACAAGATGGCCGACGCCCCCCCGCCCTCCGACGACGACACCTGCGCCGTCTGCCTCGAACCGTGGACGTCGGCCGGCGAGCACCGGGTGGCCGCCCTGCGCTGCGGGCACCTGTTTGGCGCGGCGTGCGCGCGCGGCGCGGTCGCAGCGACGGGGCGCTGCCCCCTGTGCTGCGCGCCGGCGGCCGAGGCCGACGTGTTGCCGCTGTTTGTGTCTCGTTTGACCGCGGCCGACGGGTCGGCCGCGGCCGAGGGCGAGCGCGTGGCGGCCGCAGAGGGCGCGGCGCGCGCGCGAGCCGAGGCGGCGCTGGCGAAGGCGCGGACCGACGCTTCCCGCGCCAAAGCTGAAGTCGGCCGGCTCAAGGCCCAGGTGCGGCGCCTGGTGGCCGTGCTCCAGCAGAGCGGGGCGGCTGTCGCGGCGGCCGCGGCCGCGGGCGAGCCGACGGCGCCGGTCGATAGCCGCGGGCGCCCGCTGGGGCCGTCGGCCGCAGTGAGGACTCGGATCGACGCCGACGATGGCGACCGCCCGGCGAGCCGGCCCAGGGTCGAGGCCAGCGCCTCGCCCGGCTCGCGCCCCCCCCCGCGCTTTGCCCGCGGCGCCACAACCCCCACCCCCGGCACAACCGCCATCGCGGCCGACGCGCGCGCCGGCTACGCCGCCCTGGGCTCCACCGCGGCCGGGCGCGGAGCGCTGCGCCGCGCGTCGCTGCTCGCGCCGTGCGTCGGGGGGGCGGTGTGCCTTCCGGCGCTGGCCACCGTGCGCGACGTGTGCCTGGCGCCATGTAGCGACCTGGCTTTGGCCGTCGGCCGCGCCTCGCGCTCCGGCGGCGCGGGCGCCGTGGTCGACGCACGCGCGGGCTGCGTCGCGGCGGCCCTCGCCACCCCGTTCCCCGCGCTCTGCGGCGCCTGGGTGGACGGCATGACACTAGCGCTGGGCATGTCCAGCGGGGGGGTGGCTCTGCACGACACGCGGAAGCCGGGCGAGGCTCTCGCTACGCTGGCCCCGGCACCGGGCTCCGTGCCGCGCCCCGTGCACTCGCTGGCCATCCTGGAGGCTGGTGGGCTGCTGGCCGCGACCGCGGCTGGCGCGACGCTATGGTTTCCGAGCGGCGAGAGCGGCTGGTCGCCTGCCGGTCCCTCTCTCGCCACGGCCGGCTCCTGCGTCGCCGCCGCGTCCTCCGGCCCCCTGATCGCGCTCGCGTGCGTGGCCGGCCCGCTGGAGTCGGCGGCGTGCCTGGTGTGGGGGCGAAGGGGCGCAGGGGATTTGGCAGGGCCGACCGCGGCGGGCGCCGCGCCGGCGGGCGCAGGCCGCGCGCCGCGCGCGCTCGCGTTCCTGCCCGACGCCGACATCCCCGCCCCGCCCTGGCTCGCGTCGCACGCGGGCGACTGCGTGCTGCTGTGGGACGCGGGCGGCGCGCCCGGCGCCCTCCCCGCCGCGGTCACTGCGCCGCGCGCGCCGACCGCGCTCGCGGCCGCCGGCCCCGGCGCGCTCGCGGTCGCGACCGACGCCGGGGTGTCGCTGTGGACCCAGGAGAGAGAGCGAGATTGAGTGACGGGAGGGAGAGACTGCAAGCACCGAGCACACCCTGTTTCTCTTTTTTTGGGGGGGCGCCAACGCGCGGAGACTACACCCCGCAGCCGAGCCCCCTCGCCGCCGCGCCCCGGGGCCGGGCGTGGCTGTGGCGCCTCTCGGCCCGGCCCCGGGGGCGCGGCCGACCGCGCGCCGCGCGCGCGCGCGCGCGCCGTCCTCCCTCCCCCCTCGCCTCACTGCTGCAGCTGGCCGTACCAGAGCCCCGTGATCTTGACGTCCTTGGGCGCCTTGGACCCAAGGTCGGTGTCGGACGGTTGCACCGACTCGAAGACGCCCGCGATCTCGCCCGTCGCGGGGTCGACCTTGGCGACCGAGAAGACGGCCTGCCCGCGCAGCGCGACGACCGACTTGTTGTTCTCCTTCTGCAGCTCCTCCGAGTCGGACCGCGCGGGCAGCGCGACCGCGTTGTCGTACCCGGTCGACCCGCCGCGGCCCTTGGGGTCGAGGAACGACGACCCGCGGTACGACGGGACGGTGAAGTCGCCGCCAAACGCGTTGAGCGTGCCCTTGGCCACGAGCTCCTTGATCGTGAACAGGAAGGGCACGCGCTCGCCGCCGGGCAGCTGCACGGTGACCGGGGCGTAGTCGATGCCGTCCTCCTCCTTGAACTCGACGTTGCCCGACCCGTCGACCTTGAACGCGCCCGAGATCTCGTCCAGCGTGTACGTGAGCCGCGTCATGAGCTTGGTCGGCACGAACTCGGCCTCGCCCCCCTTGAACGACGACTCCTCCTTGACCGTGAACGACGTGGGTTCCAGGCAAAATTTCTCGAGCTTGTACGCGCCCGCCTTGAGCGCCTTCAAGTCGGACGTCCCCTCCTCGATGACGGGGCACGTGTTGGCGATGCCGGAGCCCTTGACCTGGAGGTAGGTGAGGCCCTGGAGCTGGTCAAAGGTGACGGCGGTGGCGGGGGCCTGGGGGGGGAGAGGGTGGGGGGCGGTGGGCGACGGCGCGCGGCGTGTGCCCCGGATCCGGCGGCAATGACCCCACGGCCGGCGCGCGACGAACGCGACGCCGCGCCCGGGCCGCGGCGCCGGGGCCCAGCGCGGTTGCCGGCTCCGCGCGCCGCGAATCGGCGCGCGCCGCCGCGCGCGCGCTGTCAACCGCCCCGCCGCCCGCCCGGCCGCGCGCGCCCGCCAGAGGGCGGTCGCCATGCGCACGCATGCTCCAGGTGGTGCGCCGCCGGGCGGCTCGCCCGATCCCGGCCCACGGCGGACGGGCAAGGCGGGTGGAGATAAAACCGGGCCGCCGGCGGCCGCTCCGGCCTCGGGGGGAAGCGCCCGCCGGCAGACGGCCGGTATGGCAATCGCGCGCCGCTCAGGGGCGGCAACAAGGCCGCGCACGCCCAAACCGCCGCGCAATGCGCCCCCAACCCCCTGTCTCACCGCAACAAGGCCGACCGCGGCCAGGACGGCGGCGGCGGCCTTGCCGGCCTCCTGCACCGGCTTCGGCAGGGCGGCCGCGGCGACGGCGCTGGTTGGAAGAGAGGGAGGAGGGCGGTGAGGGGGGGAACGAGGGGGGCGACCACCTCACCCCCATTGCCGCCACCCGCTTACCGCACGGGGCGCGCGGCCGCGGCGGGGCGCGTCGCGACGGCGGACTTCAGGGAGAAGGCCATGGTGGGGGACGACGGCGGGGGGGGGTGTGGTGGGGCGGCGGCGCGCGCTCGCGCTCGCCGCGTGGCCCACCACCCGCACATCCGCTCGCGCTCCGCTCCAATGCTGCGCGCCCGCCCCCGGCCTGCGAGGGCGGGCCCCGACCCCACCCCGGGCCCCCCACCTACGCCGCGCCCTTCCCGCAGCGCTCGGTCCGCCGACTCTTCCGACCCGGTGGCCACCGCGCTCACGCGCCGCTTTGGCCTCGGCGGCGGCCTCGCCTGGGCCGCCGTGCTGACCGCGGGCGTGGTCGGGGAGCAAGTGAAGACGCGGCTCGAGGAGGCGGCGGCGGTGGCCAATACAAAGGCGGGCGTGACGGGGGTCTCTATCCCGCTCGTCGGAGGCACGACCGCGGTCGACCTCGTTTCCGGCGGCGGCCCCAAGGTCGAGAAAGGGCTGCTCGTCATCATGCATGCCACCATCACAACGGCGGACGGGGCGTTGGTCGACGACACGCGGTCGCGCGGCCAACCCGCCGTCCTCTTATTCGGCACCCGCCCCGCCCCTGCCCTGCTCTGCCCCGGCGCGGAAGCCGCGCTCGCCGGCATGCGCGCGGGCGGCGTGCGCGTGGTGACCGTGCCGCCGGGGGCGGGGTTTGGGGACGGCGGCGCGACGCTGCGCCCGACAGAGCACGCGCCGGACAAGCGGGGCGAGGTGCCGCCCGGCGCGACGCTCGAGTACCGGCTCGAAGTGTTGCGCGTGAGCGTGCCCCCGAGTTGAATAGAGGGGTGGTGTTGCAACGTACGGCATGCCCCTTCTCTCGCGCGCGCTCACGCCTCGTCTCTCGGCCCCGCCCGCCTGTGCACCCACACCGCCGGCGCCGACCTGAACCCCACCAGCCGCCACACTCCGCGTTTCCGCAGGCGCGCCAGGGCGGCGCCGGGCGACCGGGGCGCGTCGAGGCCGGCAAAGGCGTGCACCGCCTCGACGGCGTCGAAGCCCGGCACGGTCGCCGCGCCGGAGAGCAGGTGCGTGAAGCCGCGCCCCGCCAACGCGTCATCGCGCAACCCTTCCTCTTTGGAATAGCGCCAGGGAGGGCCGGCCTCGCCGAAGCGGGTGACGCCGGTCATGGCGGCGAAGGCGCCGACGTGCGCACGCGGCGGCCACGCGTGCGGGTGCGCGGACGCGTCGCCCGCGGCCAGCGCGTGCAGGCGCATCAACGCCACGCCCCCTGGATAGTTGCGCGCCGCGGCGGCGGCAAAGCCGGCGGCGGCGGTCGCGGTCGCGGCGAGCGCGAACGCGGCGAGGCCTTTGCCGGCGACGCCGCGGCGCCGCCAGGCGGCCGCCAGCGCCATAGCGGCAGCCACGTTGAACAGGGGCAGGACGGGTAGGAGAAACCGCAACTCTTTGTGGGGCAGGGCCGAATAGAGCGCGGCGAAGCCGGCCGCTGCGGCGAGCGGCGGCCGTGCGGGCGGCAGCGCCGCTCCCGCGAGCGCGGCCGGCAACCCGCCCAGCAGCGCGCGCGGCAGCGCCGAGCTCGCGTACCAGTGCCACGGGCTCGTGCCCCAAGCGGAGGATTTGTTCTCGGCGGTGTTGAACCAAAAGACGGCGCCCTCGGGCCACACAGCGCGGCGCCAGAGGAGCGAGTCGACCGCGACGCTCGCGGCCGCGGCGCCGAGGCCGGCGGCCAGGGAGACGGCAATTGCCCGCTTCAGGGGCACCGCCCGCGTTATGAGCACGTGCAGACCGACGCACCCGGCCAGCAGGAGCACGTCGCAGCGCACCGCGGCGGTCGTCGCGGCGAGCAGCGCGAGCGCGCGCGCCGGGGCGCTCCCATCGAGCCAGTCCGCCGCTGCGAGGCTCGTCAGCACCATGGCAAACGTGTTTGGTAAAGGGCGGGACAAGTAAAAGGGGAGGTGGAATTGGAGGGCGGAGAGGAGCATGAAAAACGCGCCGGCGCGCGCGCCGGCCGTTCGCGCGACGGCGCCGCGCAGGCGCGACAGGGCCGCGATGCCCATGCAAGCCAGAGCGACGCGCACCGCGACGCCAGCAGCCAACTTGGAGACTGAGAACGCGCGCAGCAGGGCGACGGCGGGGGCTGCGAGGGCGGCCGCCGCAGCCGGCGCGAGAAACGTGCGCGGCACGACGCCCGGAAAATCGACGTGGTCCCACGACGCGACGTCCGCCCCGACAAACAGCATGTCGTGCGCGGCCTGCATGGCGAAGGATTCCTCAACCTTGGTGAAGGGGGCGAGGGCGACGTGCGCAAACGCGGCGAGCGCGAGGAGCGCGGTCCAGCCTGATGAAGGAAAAGGAGGAGGGGGGGAGTCGGCGCCCTATTCCGCGCTCCCGTGCATCATCCTCGCCCTCCACTCGATTGCCCACCATCGACGATCACCGCGGGCGACGCGCCGGCGGCCGCGCGGCCGCGGCGCGGCGCCAATGCCTGCGGCACGGGCTCGGCCGGCTCGCCGGCCGGGCCGCCGGCCGCGGCGCGGCGCCGGGTGATCGCCATGAGGAGAAGGAAGGGCAGGCAGGGAGTGTGCGCGCCACAGAGAGAACAAGAGAGAGCCCGCCCGACCCCCCTCAGTCGTCGTCCTCCTCCTCCCCGCCCCCGTCGCGGAGCAGCTCGCCCAGCGCCTGTGCGCGCTCCGTGAGCGCGTCCACCGCGGCATCGCCCCCGTCCCGGCGGCCGTTGTCGGCCAGGGCGTCGCGCAGGGGCGACGGTAGGTCGGCGCCGCGCGCGAGCGCGGCAGCGAGCCCGCCCCGGAAGGATGCCACTTCGCCGGCCAGCCAGTCGGCGCGAGCGCGGGCGGCGGCCTCAGCGGAGCGCGCGGACGCGAGGGCGTGGCGCAGCTCGGCCACGGTCTCTGAGTCTGTCTCGGCGGGACTCTGCTTGCCCGCGCGCGCGGCAGCCAGCGCAGCGCGCAGTGCGTCCACTTCCACGAACGCCGCCTCGCGCGCCGCGGCTTCCGCGGCGGCGCGCGCGGCGAGCGCGTCGGAGGCGCGCTCGCGAGCCGGCGCGTCCACGTCGCCGGCGCCCCACTCGCCGCCCGCTGCTGCCCAGGCGCGCGCCGCGTCGGCGTCCGCCCGCGCAGCCGCGGCCTCGCCCTGCAGCGCCACGTGGCGCGCCCCCAGCTCGACCAGGGTCGCGTGCAGCCGCTCCAGCACCGCCTCGCGCCGCGCCAGCTTGGCCTCGAGCAGGCGAGCCGTTTCACGAGCCGTGTGCTCGCGCGCTGCCGCAAACCGGGCGCGGTCGGCCGCCTGTTCGGCGTCGGCGCGCGCGTCGGCCGCGGCCCCCCGCCGTGTCTCGGCCGCCGCGCGCAGGCCGCGCGCGCCGGCGACGAGGGCGGTGCGCTGCTCGCGCAAGCGGCCCGAGGTAGCGGCGGCGGCCTGCAGCCGGTCGCGGTCTGCGGCGAGAGCTGCGGCCGACGCTTCGGCCGCCGCAAGCCGCCCCTTGAGCGTGGCAATCAGGGCGTCGCGGCGCCTCAACCTTGCCGCCATCGCCGCCGGCACCGGCCCCCGGCACGCGCGCGCGGCCGCGTCGGCGGCCGCGACCGCGGCCGACAGCCGTGCCGCGACCGCCGACGGCGGCGGCGGCGGAGGCGCGGGCGAGTCTGCGTCCGTTTCAGCTCCTCCGGGCCCATACCCGGCACTCGGCGGCGGCGCCAGCTCGAGCAGGGCGGCCGCGGGCAGCGCCGCGAGCGGCGGCGCGCGCGCACGCGCCGGCGTGGCGGGCAGGCCGCGCCCTTTGGCGGCCGACAGCAGGCCCAGGATGGCTTCTTTGGAGACGCGGAGTTCGGTCTCCAGGTGGGCGTACTTCTGCAAGAAAGGAAAGGGGGATGTCGTGCGGCGCGCGGCGCGCAGCGTGGGCTGTGCGGGCAGGCGTCCCGCCACCGGCCTCGAATCGTGCTGCAACGTAATGTCGACTCCTGGCGAAAGCCTGCGCGCGCGCCCGCGGCGCGCCTCTAGCGCACCGCCGCACCAAACCGGGCGCCTCCACCATGCGCTCCCGTTTACCTCGCTCAGCCCGCCGCCGCCCCCCGCCATGCCATCAGGCGTCGATGAGTTCAAGCAGGTCGCCCCCAGCGGGCGCCGCGTGGGCTGTGAAGGAGACGTGGGGACGGAGGAGGGATGGGCGCGCGCGCGCGCGCCGCGGCGACCGCGGCCGGCCGCGGGCGCGGCCGCCGCCCCTCACCGACTGCGAGGCTTGCATGGCGGACGGTGCCGGGCCGGGCCGGGGGTCTGAGAACTACACTGCCGCCCCTGCCGCCGCGTCCGCGCGCACGCCCGCCGCTGCCTCTGCCGCACTCGCCGCCGGCGTCAGCTCCAGCCTGTACGTGTACATCGCCACCGGCTTGCCCGATAGCCGGAAGAAGTCCGCGTCAGCGGTGTCGAACGGGGTGAGGTATTCTGGGGAGAGGGGAAGCGAGGGGAGGAGAGTCGGCCGCTCGTTGCTCGACGCCCGTCCACGCCCACAATTCTCCCGCCCGCGCTCTCACCCGACACCACTTGGGTCGCGATGACGGTCGGCCCCCCTCCCGCCGCCTCCTCCCCCCGCCAGCGCCACTTGGAAAACACCTGCGACCCTTTCACCTTGGCCCGCCCGCCCTGCCCCCTGGCGCCGTCCAGGGTCACGAGCGAGTATTCCGAGGTTTCGAGGGACGTGGGCCCCGTGCGCGTCAGCGACCGGCGGGTCACCTTGACGCGCGCGGTGCCGCCGCCCGCCATCGCGAGTTGCAAGTCGTTGGGGTCCGCCGCGTCCCAGACGACGTCGATGGCGTCGACCGCGAGATCGGGGGTTGTCGCCGCCAGCAGGGCCGCGGTGTTGAACGCGCGGTCGAGGACGACGACGCCGGCGCCGCCGGCGGCCCGCTCGCGCGGCGGAAAGATCCAGCGCGCCGCATACTCGACCCGCCGCCCCAGGTCGTCCGCGCGAGCGCGCGCCAGCTGGGCGCCGCCGTCGGGCAGGGCGTCCTCGCCGGCGGGCGCGGCCGCGTCGACAAGGGTCGACGCCGCGCGAAACGCGCCGGCAAACGCGTCAGCGGGGAAGTACAGGTCGGCCGGGGCGCCAGTCAGCGTCTGCCACGCGCCATCCAGGGCCGGGACCTTGGAGGCGCGGGCGGCGGGCGGGGCGAGGGACGGAGCGACGAGCGCGGCGGCGAGCGGCGCGAGCGGGGCGACGAGTGTGGCGCGCCGCGATGCGTGCGCGCGCGACGATGGATGCGGGGCATGGGACGCTCGGGCCGGAGCCGGCCTCTGCCGCGCGAGCCGCATCTGTGTGCGAAGACGCTGCCGACCGTGCCGCACACAGCCCCGGCCTCTGGACCCCGCCGCCGCCGCCCGCCGGGGCGCGCCACGCGCGCGCTATGGCGTCCCTCTACCCGGGCGCCCACCACGCGCCCGTGCCCACCGCGCCCGCCGCGCTGGACCTCACGCCCGCCGTCCTCGCCGAGTACAAGCCGGCGCGCGTGTTCAAGGCGAGCGAGAAAAGGAGAGCGACAGAGAGCGAGAGGGACAGAGTGGCCCTCACCGCCTTCCCCCCCCGCCTCCAGACCGACCCGGTGACCCGCATCAACTCCCTGTCCTTTCACCGCGTCCACCAACTCCTCTTCACCGCGTCCGACGACGGCGTAATCCGGGCGTACGACACCGAGGCCGGGGCGGCGGTCGGCGAGACGCCGTGCCCGCGGACGGGCGCCGCGCACGTCGCCGCGACGCACGCGCCGACCGCTGTCCTTCACGCGTGCACCAAGGCGGCGAACGACTCGACGTCGGAGTCGGTGAGAGTGGTAGAGGGAGGGAGGGGGAGGGAGGGGAGTGATGGCGGCGGCGCGCGCCGCGCCCACCTGTCCTCCCTCCCCCCCCTCCCCCCCAGCTCGAAGCCGCGCACGCCGTCCGCTACCTGGACCTACACACCAACACCTACATTCGCGACTTGACGGGGCACACCACGCGCGTGACGGCCGTGGCGGCGTCCCCGCTCGCCGACACGGCGGCAAGCGCGGATGAAAGCGGTGTGGTGCTGTTTCACGACATCAGGGCCCCCAAACCCACCGCCACCCTGCGCACACCCGCCCGCGCGACCGTGGCGTTCGACGAGCAGGGCATCGTTGTCGCGGTCGCGGCCGACGCCGCGCACGTCAAAATTTTCTCCGCCAAAGCGCCCGGCGGCGACGCCCAGTTCCCCGCGCCCGTCGTCGAGCTCGCCCTGGGCCCCGCCTTTGGCGGCGCGGTCCGCCCCGACGCGCTCGCGTTCGAGCCGGCGGGGCGGTGGCTGGCGGCGGCGGGGGGGGGGGCGCTCGCGGTGCTCGACGCGTTTCGGTCCCAACCCCCTCTGGCGGTCGCCCGCCCCGGCCCCCCTCCCCCCGGCTGCCCCCCGCTCCGCCCCGCGTTCTCGCCCGACGGCGAGTACGTGGCGTCCGGGTGCGACGATTGCGCGGTGCGCGCGTGGCGCGTGCGCGACGGCGGCGCGCCGCCGCCCGCCGCCGAGTGGGCGGGGCACGCGGACGCGCCGTCGGCCCTGGCCTGGGCGCCGGGACGGCACCTGGTGGCGGCGGGGTGCCACGCACTGGCGCTGTGGGCGCCGGGAGGGGGGGGGGTGTAGGGAGGCAGGGAGGGGACCGGGAGAGGGGGTCGAGCGCTCGCGCGGCGCCGCCTCTCCCGCCCGCCACTCGGCGCGCGTTTGACGGGCGCCCGGCGGCGGTGTGGGGCGGCCGCGGGCGGGCCGCGTGCCGCGGGCGGTGCCGGGCCGGCCGTTGGCCCGAGCAGAGAGGAGGCGGCAGCGCCGCCGCCCGGCAGCGCCTTCCCACTCCCGCCCCGCCCCCGCCCACCACCCGACCCGCGCCACCATGGCGCCCGCGCAAGCCACCGCCATCGGCATCGACCTTGGTGGGTCGGCGGGCCGGCCCGCCCGCTCCCCGCGCCGCGGCGGCCTGCATCGCCCGCGGCGGCCGCCCGCGCCCCCGCCCGCCCCCCCTCTCACCCCCACCCCCATTTCACGTCGCCAGGCACCACCTACTCGTACGCCCGGGAGGAGAGGGAGGCGTGGGGCGGCCCCCGCGCGCGGCCGAGTGATCGGCGCCGACGGCTGCGGGCGCGCGCGGCGCCGAGCGCCGTCGCGCGCACCCGCGCGCCCGCCCAGCGTCGCGTCCCGACCCACCCTCCCGCTGGGGGCGGCGGGGTTGGGAGCGGGCGGGCGGGGCGCGCGGCTGGGGGCGCCCCTTCCAAACCCCAATCTTCCGCGCCATTCCACCGCGCGCGGCGGCCTCGGCCGCGGTCCACCCCCCCCGCGCTCGCTCGCCTGGCGCGTGCACTGCGCGTCGGGCGAGCTAGAGAGGGGGTGGACGGGCGAAGGGGGTCGGGGCGGCCATCTAAGCGCGCGCCCGCCGACGCGTCCCCGCCTTCCCCCCCTTGTTTCATTAGCTGCGTCGGCATCTGGTCCAATGACCGCGTCGAGATCATCGTGCGTGGAGAGGGGACGGTCGGGGAGGGACGGGGGAGAGAGACGACGCGGTCCGCCGACCCCCCCCCCTCCCCCCCCCACCCCTCAGGCCAACGAGCAGGGCAACCGCACCACCCCGTCCTACGTCGCCTTCACCGACTCCGAGCGCCTCATCGGGGACGCCGCCAAGTCGCAGGTCGCGATGAACCCGCTCAACACGGTCTTCGACGCGAAGCGCCTCATCGGCCGCAAATTCAACGACGCCACCATCCAGGCCGACATCAAGCACTGGCCTTTCACGGTCAAGCCGGGGGTGGGGGACAAGCCCATGATCGAGGTGGGGGAGGAGGGGAGAGGGGGGAGAGGGGGGAGAGGGGAGGGAGACC
>Ga0315294_10005492_pt1 | contig 13923 bp, 12 predicted proteins | sample YL17G13_40_MG_FD_203626 | JGI IMG/M metagenome (GOLD analysis project Ga0315294, IMG submission 203626) | Sediment microbial communities from Yellowstone Lake, YNP, Wyoming, USA - YL17G13_40 | ecosystem: Environmental > Aquatic > Freshwater > Lake > Sediment | place: USA: Wyoming | collected... | reverse complement strand
ATGGTTCATCAGTTCATCGGCGGTAACCCGTTCCACAACTTTGGTATACACCCTGCCATCGCGCTCCAGAAGGCCGAAAACAATGCTTTTTCCGGCAGCTCCTCTGCCGCGCTTGCCTTTCCGCCTGCCGCCGAAATAGGCCTCGTCAATCTCAATTTCTCCCTTAAGCTTGCCAGCCTCCAGCTCGGCCACATGGTAGATCGCCTCGCGCAGGCGCTGGTAGACACGGGTAACCACCTGATAGTCAAGGCCCAGGTCGCTTGCCACGCGATACGCCGGTTGCTGCTGGTAGAAGCCGGTGATAATGCCAATCTCTTTACGCAATCGTTTGAGAGATTTCTGTTTTCTACACTTCCTGCGCTGGCATTTTACGTAGCCACGTCTCGTCTTGCATACTTTGAACGAACCGCAGAATATGCACTTCCGACCCCTCAAAAAGTTGGCCGCACAGTTGAAAACGTTGTTTCGAGTAGTAACCATAAGGATATTTTAGCTCCTCGTGGTTACGAAATACACTAATTACCTAATACATTATACTGCAAATAGTTTTGTTTTTCTCTTATGAGAAATAAAAGGTGGGGCGCCCGACCCTAGGATTGAGTCGGGCGTCCCACTGCTTCTGGGGTGAAAGATGGGGCAGAGTGTATTCTTGCCACCACTTTCTCAAACGTCTCGCCGCAATTCCGGCAGGAGCACGAAAACACTCCCGGCTTGCCGGATTGTCCAACAAATAGGATATCTTCACTGCCGTAGTGCGGGCAGCCGTTCTGATTTTCTGTCATATAGATCTCCCAAAGAGCAAATAGCCCCTTTCTGGTGAAAGAGGCTTTTTGGGGTGCGATGGAATTTTGTTTATGTCATCCCGCCACAACAAGTCTCTTCCACCGAGGGAAGGTCGTAGTCGTTGTGGTCGTGGTTGTGATGTGATATGAGCCAGTTGGTTTCATATATACAATGATACTGCCTTTAAAAAAGCTGTCAAGCGGTTTGACTTCTCAGCAGAACGCGGCCTATTATTAAGACGGCACACGGAAAGGAGTTATTGTCATGGGTAGTCCAGGAAGCAGTTCAAGAGCAAGAAGGTTGCAGAGAGTGAGGGATGACGGCATACGGGAAGCCGTCATGGTGCTGCTAAGGAGCCAAATCAATCTATACGTTGCTGCCCTCTGCGGCCAGAAGAATTACACCGGGGATGAAGCTGAGGCAGTGAAAAGGCTGGCAACAGATGCGGCAGAAAAACACCTCAATGCCGCTCTCGATCGCGTGGAGCAGGTGCTAACAGTCGCCGCAGTCGGAGTGGAGCAGGCGCTCGCAATCGCCGCAGTCGGAAGCGAGATTGCGACAATCGCCGAAGCCACAAGGGAAATCGCGCGGCAGTTCTGACGGGCAGCCGAAACCTGTTCATTTCAGGCATGGGAGACTACAACGTAGTCGTTTGCACCGTGCCTTTTGTTTTTTTGGCAGCTTCACGAAACGCGCTAAGTGGGCTATTATAAAATAACTATGTTAGACATAAAACTTCTCCGAGATGATCCGGAAAAAGTAAAGAAAGGAATAGCAAGCAAGGGCGCTGACCCCAAGCTGGTGGACGAATTTTTGACTTTGGACGAGGAATGGCGGGCTCTAACCAAAGAAATTGACGATTTGCGGGCCGGGCACAAAAGATTAAGCGAGGTAAGGGACAGCCGCGCGGCAAAAGAATTCAAAGATAAAATAAAATCACTGGAGGAAAAATTAAAGGTTTTAGAGGAGGAGCGGGAGGGGATTCTGGAGCGCATCCCAAATCTGCCCCTTGACGACGTACCCTATGGCGCAAGCGAAAAAGATAATAAGGTATTACGCGAGGTTGGCGAAAAACCAAAATTTGATTTTCCGCCGGTGGATTATCTCGCCATAAGCGAGAAACTGGATTTAATTGACGCGCGAAAAGCGGCAGAGGTTGCCGGCAGCCGGTTTGGTTATCTAAAAAACGAAGCAGTTCTTTTAGAATTCGCCCTAATAAAACTGGCGTTTGAAACCCTCATTAAAGAAGGATTTACGCCAGTGGTTCCGCCAATGATGATTCGGTCAGAAGTGTATCGCGGCATGGGCCGACTGGCCGGCGACCAAAAAGAGGAAAGATATTATTTTCCCAAAGACGATTTGTACCTGATCGGCAGCGCCGAGCATACCTTGGGACCGCTCCACATGAATGAAATACTTGAAGAAAAAGATTTGCCGCGAAGGTATGTCGGATTTTCAAGCTGTTTCAGGCGAGAAGCCGGAAGTTACGGCAAAGACACCAAAGGAATCTTGCGAGTTCATCAGTTTGATAAGGTAGAAATGTTTTCATTCACAAAGCCGGAAGATTCGGAAAAAGAACATGAGTTTTTACTTTCTATCCAAGAAAAGTTGATGAATCTTTTAGCACTTCCTTACCGGGTGGTTCACATTTGTACTGCTGATATGGGATGGACTGACAGCCGGCAGTATGATATTGAAACATGGATGACGGGGCAAGGCAAATACCGCGAAACGCATTCTGCTTCCAACACCACCGATTTTCAGGCAAGAGGCATTAACGTCAAATATCGTAACCGAGACGGCAAAACCGAATTTGTTCATATGTTAAATGCTACTGCTTTTGCTATAGGCCGCACACTCATTGCAATTATTGAAAATTACCAGACAAAAGACGGAAAAATCAAAATCCCCAAAACGCTTCAGGAATATGCGGGCAAAGAGATTATCGGCTAACAAATGACAGGCGTAGAGGTCTATGTGTTAGAAGAGAATGAAAAACGCGTGCGCCGTAGCCGGTATTTTATTCTGATATCAATTTTGGGGATTATTTGCGTTTTTGTTGTTCTGGGTGCATGGGTGATTTTCCATTCGCGCCTATTTTCAATCCAGGACATAAACATAAGCGGCAACGAACGCGTCTCACAGGAAGAAATAGCCGCATTTTTAAAATCCAGAATTTTAGAAGAAGCGTTTTGGAAGCATGTTTTGGGTTTTCAAAACATTCTCGTTTGGCCGAAAAAATTAACAGAGGATGATTTGAAATTTCTGCCGCAGCTTAAAAGCATTGAGATTGAAAAGAGGTTTCGCGAGCGCAAAGTTAATGTACAAGTTAAGGAACGCAAGCCGTTCGGCATCTGGTGTCTTTTTCCCCAGACGCAGATTAACGCTGATAACAATCCGCTGATTACCGCGGAGACGTCTTCAAGCGACATCGACGTAAATCCGCCTTATGATCAGCGAGGATCCGCGTCGTGCTGGTGGTTTGACGAGGAAGGTGTTTTATTTGAAAAAGCGCTGGCAGCCGAAGGAAATCTTATCCCGGCAGTGGACGATTATTCCCGGGACAAACTCGGGTTGGGTTCGGCTGTTTTGCCGGAGGATTTTATGTCTAACCTCATTTCTATTTTCCGCGTGCTCCGCGATTCAGGAGTAAGCGTCAAAGAAGTCCGGTTGGAGGATATTGGATTAGAAGAAATTAAGGCGGCTACTTATGACGGGCCCGAATTATATTTTAGTTTGCGCATCCCGGCAGATAATGCGCTCACAGTTATAAGTTCGCTTGCCGGGAAGGCGGACTTCAAAAACCTTAAGTATATTGATTTTCGGGTGGAGAACAGGGCGTACTATAAATAAGAAAATAGAGAATAGAAAGTAGAAGGAAATAATTAGATGCTTCTCAAAAATAAAAAGTCCTCGCTTTCCTGATGTTGGGTTGGTGGTATTATATAAGCGGTACAAGACAAGAGATATGAGGCACAGGATAAAAGATCATTTATATAATTTAGCAATGCGAACAAATTGTCCGTACTGCAATCTTTTGAGGCATAGAGATAAAAGAGTGCTTTTGCGTAGAAAGAGAGTATTCGTGGCATTTAGCGATCCTCGGCTTATGGAAGGGCATCTTTTGGTTATTTCCAAAAGGCACGTGGAAAAGCCCTCAGAGTTGAATTCAGAAGAACGGAAAGAAATTTTTGAAACAGCTATTTATTTTCAGGAAAAAATTTTAAAAAACATTGCGCCTGGATGCGATATGCGGCAGCACTATCGGCCGTTTATTCCGCAAGGAAATTTTAAAATAAATCATCTTCATATTCATCTCCAGCCGCGGAAGAACAGGGATAAGCTTTGGGAAAAAACTCAAAGATACGAAATTAATATGTTTCGTAAATTGTCAGAAAAAGAATTTAAGTCCGTGCGTAAAAGATTGGCGAAATAATCTTAAAACATGAAAATACCAATAGGCGACCGTTTCCGCGGCCGCCCTTTTTGTTTGCATAACAACAAGAGAAGGCGTATGCTATATTTAAAGGATTTATGAAAAAAGGACCAGAACAAGAGAGAAATTGGGGGTCAGAATTAGAACTTCCTCCCAATTTAGAGCCAGAGGCCAGAGAGCTCGTCATCGAGTTGTACCGCGACTACGCAGGCAAGTACGATGAGTTTTTTGATGAGTGGTATGACGCCGAAACGGAAGCTCGCGTTGGGCTGGATCGCACGCAGGCAATTGAGCGCCTGCGGGCTTTCGTGGAAAAATTGCGAGCAACTCCGAGGACGGAGTCAGATTAAAAAAGGGAGTCACCGCGGCTCCCTTTTTTTTGTGATAAATTTGTAATAAAAATTGTTTCCATTATAAAAGAATATTCTCTTATAAAGGAAATATTTTTTGTTAAAGTTTGTAAACAAATATTGAAGTTCCGGCTCTGTAGTCCGGTTCTGGGACATTGCCCAAGCCCGGTTTCGGCGGACGCAATTGAACTAACCATCTATACTCATCTTCTGTATTTCTCTGCTGGCCCGGATGCAGTTTTTGTATCGCGCTTTGGAGCGTATTTACTGATACCGCCAGCCAATGGATTGGCGGGACTTGCCCTGATTCGCCAGCTGGCGAAGAAGGATTGCCGCGGCTTGACCACCAATTCTCGGCACTGTCTCCTAAATAATATTTCGGGTTGCCGCCGCCGAAATAATCCACCGCGATTTTGTCAATTTCCGGATGTTTATTCACGAACTCCTTTAAACGCAGCAAGTCCTGGCCCCAATCGTAATTTGAATCAGTAACATAGCGGTAGCCGTTTTTTACGCCCCCGCCGATTTCGTTAAAGTACGAAAGAAAATAAGGGCTTGCGGCCAAGGTCTCCATAAAAAACCACAAAAGCAGAGCAAAAAGAAAAACATATTTAAGCGAAGCGGAAAAAAGCGCCTTAAGGCCGTTCCATAAAAGTTTTAAAAACGAATCAGTTGTCGGCAATTCCAGTTTTGTAGCCCACCGTTTCGTAACCCCGGCAGTCAGGATATAAATGAACGGCAGAATTGGGAGAAGATGTCTGAAGCCGATATTTAACGGACTCATAATGCTCCAAATCCAATAGAAAATTATAAACACAATCATTGAGAATTCGGCGAAGTTCACGCCAAGATAATCTAAGAAATGTCTTGAAACTTGCCCGCCAGAGGCGGATCCGCCTCGGGCGGAGAACCTGAAACGCGAAACTTTTTTTACGATTCCCTTTATACTGAGGATCAGCGCTAGAAGAATCATTATGAGCACCGGCAGAGATTCTTTTAAGAGATAGATTACGGGGAAATAGTGATGCCAGCCAGAAGCAGAAACTTCGCCTAAGAAATAGCTCGTATTTCCGCCAGCTGAACGTTGAAGCACCATTAAGACTCCCAACATATAATGCGCCAGCGGTCTCGTGATCGGATTTTTAGTCATCCATATATCAAGATCAGCCAAGCAGCGTATGGGCTTGCATGTTTCCCCCGGCGGCGTAGGGCCCTTCGCGAAAGAGCCGAGAATAAATTCCGTGTCTGTTGTCTGTTTTTCTTGCGGATAGTTGATTGTGAAAATAAAGTAGAGTGGATAAACAACAAACAGATAGCCGATAACAAAAATAATTATGATGTTGCGCAGATATCGCAGTCCCCCGAAACAAAAACGTCTGAAGCGCTGGCCGATTTCAGTTTGCTGCCAGTCGCGCATTATGCCCGCAATATAAAAAACAACGATTAGAAAAAGAAAATAAGGAACAAGCAGAACCGCCGAGAATTTCGCTGCTTGGGCGATGCCGAACGCGAGCCCGGCATAGGTCAAGTGTTTTTTCGTGGGTTCAAAAAGAAATTTCAAAAACGTGAAGGTCGCGAGAGCAATGCCGAAGGCCGCGATAACATCAGTGGTGACATAGTGGCCGTGAGCCAAGATGTGCGGCGATAAAGCCACAAGAAATGTTGGCAGAAGCGCCCAACGGCTGCCCATAAGTTCTTTAGCCCAGAAATAGATGAGGATAATAAGAAGTAAGGCTATAAGAATAGGCCCTATTCGCGCCAGCCGAATAATTGTATTTGCGTCATTGCCTGATTCATACAAAAATTGCGTTCCCATTTGCCACTGGCCGTTTATGTCGGTTGTCCACGTGGAACTCTGCGTTCCAAAGTTGGGATTCAAGAAAAGAAGTGGCAAACCGGCCAGGGCTTTTAAGAGCGGCGGATGTTCTGGATTTAAACGATAATCCAGATACCGCACATAGCCGTAGCCAGCCGGGATATGGGCCAGTTCGTCCATAATCGCTGAGTCTCCAGCCGAAGCCCTAAGCATTAATCCGAGAGAGACGGCGCAGATTAGTATCACCGCTGCCGCGGCAACCCACGATCCAAAACGATTAATAATTTTTGGCATTTATCGTTTATTATTATACAGCAATTCCAATGAAGATACCGCACCGCAAGCGGTGCGGTATCGGAATTCTTCTCCATCCTCCGTAGCTGTAGCGACAGCTACTGCGGAGGACGGGCGCCGAAGCAGCCGCTTCCCGTCCTTCGTAGCCCTCTGGGCTACTACGGAGGGCGAAGAAGGGCGGCTGGCCTACTCCGCCGTAGTAGCGGCTACGAAGGCTGGACGAAGGCCGGGCATCCTCGCCGCAAGCGGCGAGGTATTCTGGCAAAGGAGAATAAATTGATCCAATGGAAATTTTTGCAATTTTAAGCAGAGCAGTTAGAATAGGAAAAAGTGAGGAAAGTCCCTAAAAAAAATATTTCAAAAAAGATTAGAGACGTTCGGCGGCCGACAGCAGAGGACGCGGCAGCGAAAGAAGATGTTTTAGAGCCGGAATCAACGCCGGGAACTCTTGGACAAAAATTTTTTGAAAATCAGAAACAAGAAGGGAAAGCGGCAAGCGCGGACCTAAACTTCTCATATTGGTCAGCCGGGAGAATTTTCTTGGCGGCGTTTATTCTAATCGTTGCCGGCGGAGCGGTATTTCTATTCAATCGTTATTACGAAAACAAGACAGCATTAGAGAACGCGGCAAAAAGTTTTGAGGAATTTCAGTCGCGCCTTCGGAGCGTGAGCTCTTCGCGGACCGCAAACGACAAAATAAGCGGGTTCTTTGGGATATCTGGCATCCCTGAAATAAATGCAGTAGCACCGCTTTTAAAGAACGCGGGCAATATATATAAGGATATCCGGGAATTTTCTATTCAAGGACTATCTTTGGCAGAGGAAGCAGCAGCTCTTCAGGATAATTGGCTGGATTTTGTATTCCAAAAGCAGGGCGACAAACTCATCGCAAGTTTGGAGGAAATGCAGAAAAATATCGCGAGGATGCTTGAAATCCAAATTGAGATGTCGTCGCTTCAGACAGAATTAAAGAATCTTTTGCCGATTGACGCCGCGGAATATTTGTCGCTTGAACTGGAACTGAACCGCGCCAAAAATTTTTTAGACGCGCTTATACCATGGCTAAAATCTCCGGAAGAGCACCGGCTCGTGGTGTTTCTTTACAATCCCTCGGAAATTCGGCCGGGAGGAGGATTTTTGGGAAGTTATGCTGAGCTTACGATTCGCAATGCCGACACGGAGAGCATTGAAGTTTATGACATAAACGACGCTGACCGGGAACTCCAATCAAAAATTATCCCTCCAAAGCCATTGCAATTGATTGTTAAGAACTGGCGTGCGGCTGACGCCAATTGGTTTTTTGACTTCTCTGATTCAGCCAGCAAAACAATTGAATTTTTAGAGGCCTCAGATAAATATCACAGCCGAAGAGTGTCGTTTAATGGCGCTTTTGCCATAACACCCAAAGTAATAAGCGATCTCCTCGCGCTCACCGGCCCGATCGAGATTGAGCCGGGCCTCGCGATTGACAAAACAAATTTCGTCACCGAGATTCAAAAACAGGTTCAGGCCAAGCAGGCCCAGTACAACAACAAGTTGTATACTGGGCAGGCGAGCGGAGTAAGTTATCCTAAGCAAATTCTTCAAAAATTAACCCCGCTTCTTTTGGATAAATTGGCGAATCTTGAACCGGAAAAGAAGAAATATATTTCCAAACTACTTGGGGAATGGATTTTAAAGAAAGATTTTCTTTTGTATTTCAAAGACCGGGCATTTGAAAGCTTTTTAAATGCCTATAATCTGACAAATAAAGTTTTTTCTTTGCCGCAGGATTTTGTGGGCGATTACCTGGCGGTCGTGAACGCCAATATCGGCGGCGGGAAATCTGATTTATTCATAAAACAAAAAGTTTTACTGCAGAGCCAGATTACAAACGACGGCTTAGTGAATAATCATTTGGTAATTATGAGGAAGCACGAAGCTAAAGAAAGCGAGCCGTGGTGGTATCGCGCTCAAAATCAAAATTATCTCAAAATTTTTACTCCCCAAGGAGCAACACTTGTGAACGCTAGCGGGAGTATTGAGAAAAAATTTACGTCCCAGCTCAATTACAAAAAAGAAGGATACGCGGCTGATCCACAGGTAGAAGCAGTTGAATCTACTTCGAAAACGTATTTTAACTTTCCAGAGATAGTGAGTTTCACGGAATACGGAAGAAATGTATTTGCCAGCTGGTCAAAAACTTCAAGAGGAGAAACCAGCGCTTTGATTTTTGATTATTCCCGCAGGTTGCCCAATTTGCCGGCTAACGGCGAGATTTATCAATTTGTTTTTGAAAAACAAACCGGGAGTATTGGCGATTATAAATTTGAAATCAGCGCGCCAGTCGGGTTCAGATTCCACGAAAACGGATTGCCGGTTTACGAATACGAAACAAGCGACCCGCCGGGCCGGGTGATTCTAAACTTGACGTTGGATAAAGTGTTGTGATATAAAATTAGAAGCTAAGGAGGTGGTAAGTGCCTCAATTAACACCAATGCAAACACAGGAAGAACTGCCGCTCGCATGCACCGAAGAAATCGCCAAGGCGCTCTACGACGAGCTGTCGTTATGCGGCCGTGTCGAGATCAAGGAGGAATTGGCGATTATGGCTGCTCGATGGCAGAGAAACCGCATCGTGAAGTATCTTGAGTCCGTGCTTGCGGTCAAGGAAGCGGCGATCAAGGGAGTCAACATTGGTTCTGTGCCTGAATGTGTGGCGGCCCAGGGCTTTTCGGGTGGTGGTCTTGAACAGCAGATCGAATTGCTGCAATCGTTGATTGCCGCTCTTCGGTGAACGTTTATTCCCTGCGCGGGCTAGGTCTCGCGCAGGTTTTTGTTTTTAGGCATATGTGATATTTTATATGCGATGGAAGATTTAAATAAAATTCGAAATTTTGTAATCATCGCGCATATTGATCACGGAAAGTCCACTCTAGCGGACCGGTTTTTGGAAATTACCGGCACGGTGGAAGCGCGCAGGATGCGGCCGCAGTATTTGGACCAGCTGGAATTGGAACGGGAACGGGGGATTACGATAAAAATGGCGCCGGTGAGGATGCTTTGGCATCCATCATCAGCGAATAACGAATCCATTTCAAATATCCGAATAACTAATTCACGATTCGAAAATTCACAACAAGATTCGCTATTCGTTGATGAGTCCTATATTTTAAATCTCATTGACACTCCGGGGCATTCGGATTTTTCCTACGAGGTCTCGCGGGCGCTAGCAGCAGTCGAGGGCGCGATTCTTTTAGTTGACGCCACAAAAGGGATTCAAGCCCAGACGCTTTCTAATTTCAGAGCGGCGAAAAAAGCAGGACTTACAATCATCGGCGCAGTGAATAAAATTGATCTTAAGCCTCATTATTTAGAAAAAACAATCAAGGCGCTTGCCGATTTAATCGGAGTTTCTGAAAAGGAAATTTTCAGGATTTCGGGGAAAACCGGAGAGGGAGCGGAAGATTTATTGGCAGCGGTTATTGAAAAAATACCCTCGCCATACGAAAACACTAAAAATAGAGAGCCGAGTAATTCGGGGGGTAGAGCGTTGATTTTTGATTCTTTATATGACGACCATAAGGGCATCTTGGCTTACGTTAGGGTTTTCAATGGAGAATTTAAGGCAGGAGAGGAGATTTTTTTATTGGCCAGCGGGACAAAATGCAAAATAAAAGAATTGGGCTATTTCGCACCAGAGCTTAAATCAGCGGATAAACTGAGCACGGGAGAAATTGGTTACATAGCCACCGGCCTCAAAGAGCCGGCATTGGTGAAAATTGGAGACACCATCATCGCGAATGTCCACAAATCAGGCACAAATTTCACGAATAAAAATATTAGTGATATTAGTGGGCAATTAGTGAAGATTAGCGATGTCTTGGCTTTGCCGGGATATAAAGAGCCGGCGCCGGTCGTTTTTATCTCTTTTTATCCGGATGGAAAAACAAAATACGAAGATTTAAAGAAGGCGTTGGAGCGGTTGCGTTTAACCGATGCGGCTTTATCTTTTGAACCGGATGCGAACGAAGCATTGGGTCGGGGATTTAAAGCCGGTTTTCTGGGCCAGCTTCATTTTGAAATCACCGTGAGCCGGCTCTCGCGCGAATTCGGCTCGGAATTTATAACCAGTTTTCCGTCAATTGCTTACCGAGTAAAGGAGAAAAACACAACGCGGATTATTAAAGACGCCCACAAGTTCCCAAGCGACCCCGATGAAGTGTTTGAGCCGATAATCCGCGTTGAAATTCTGACCCCGGCCGAATATTTGAATCAGATAGTCAATATGAAAAATGTTTTTGACATTGAAATCGGAGAAATCAAAAATATCGGGGAACAGATGTTTATTGTGGCTAAAATGCCGCTTAGAGAACTGATTCGCGACTTCGACGATCAATTAAAGTCCGTTTCAGCGGGCTTTGCGTCGTTTAGTTATGAGTTAGACGGCGAAGCCAGGGCCGAGGTGGAAAAATTAGAAATATTGGTTATAGGGGAGGTTGTGCCGGCGCTTACTCGCATTGTTCTCAAAAAAGACGTTGGACGGGAAGCAAGATTGACCGTCGAACGTTTGAAAAAACTTTTGTCCAAAGAGCAGTGGAGCCAAGCCATCCAGGCCAGTGTCCGGGGAAGGATTATCGCGCGTGAGACAATTCCGGCGTTGCGGAAAGATGTGACTGGCTATCTATATGGCGGCGATCGAACGAGAAAAATGAAATTGTGGAAAAAACAAAAACGCGGGAAAGAAAAATTAGAACGGCTTGTCTCTATCAAGGGCAGGGCTGCTTCCAATAGGAAAATTAGTTTGTCCGCGGAAATATTTCGGGAAATCCTTAAAAAATAATATAAAACTTAGCAAATCCAATATTTCAATATAAAGCTTGCCCCGTAGAGCAACCGCGAGTCCAATGCTTACGGCAACTTTTTGTTTCTGCTTCAGAAAAATCAATAGCTGAAATACTTGTTAAATGATTAATACTGCGTTGCATTGAGTTGCCGAACTCGCAGTTGTCATACGGGGCTTGCTCCTTGATGTAGATTGGGATATTCTGAGGGGGAATGAATCCCCACACCTAAAAAGGATAGGCAATAATCCGAAGTCAAACCTTAACCTAATAAATTATGGCGGTCATCACTCTAAAGGTCATAATCAATAAAGAGGAATTGCAGTTGCTTCGCAATCCTTTTTAGGTGTGGGGATGAAGGTTATTATAGCTATTATCGTTACGGCCTTCCTTGTGTTTCTGGGCATTCAAATTTACTCTTTCATGAAGCGAGGAGAGGCGGCTGAAAAGCAATATCAAAATATTTCAACCCAAGTGGAAAAAGCCAGGCGGGATTATCACAGTATAGAAGCCGAGTTGGAATATTATATGAAACCGGCTAATTTAGAAAAAGAGCTCCGTGCCCGTTTCAACTACCGCGGTCCGGATGAAAAATTAATTATTATTGTCCCTCCCATGTCTGGGGCTTCCACTTCTTCAGGGCAATGAAAATTCTCGGAGACACAATCCGACAATATAAATTCTATATTATATTCTTGGCGGTCATTGCGGCCGCTTTTCTCCTGCTATTTCTCATTCAAGCCGATTATTACCCGATTGTTCTTGTTAATAATCATCCCATAAGCGCGAGAGAGTTTACAAGAAATTATCAATTAGCGTCAATGTATTACCGAAACATATCCAAGACTTACAACCTTCAAAATTCGGCAAATGAAATGTTTCAGCCGATGGAGATGCGGGCCAGCATTTTAGAGCAGCTTATTGAAGCTGGTCTTATTCATGAAGGCGCGGAGAAAGAAGCTGACGGCGATATAGACAGCCTGATTGCTGATAAAATTGGCAAATATGAACAAGATGGAGAATTCCAGAAGGCAACAGAGACGCTCTATGGCTCGCGCTTTGAGGATTTCAAGAAAGCAGTGCTAATTCCTCAAGCAGAGCGGGATATTTTGGCCGGTCGTTTATTTTTAAGGGGTGTTGGTTTAGATAAGTGGCTTGAGGAGGCAAAAAAATCCAGCCGCGTTATAATCTTTTCAGGACAGTTTAGGTGGAACGGCCAAGGCGTGGAAGGTAAATAACATGTAGCATGTAGCATGTAACAGGTAGAAGAGATTTGATGGCCGGCTCGTTATACATTCTACTTTCTATTAATCACCCCTCAACCATGATGACCAAAGATCAGCTTATCCAAACTCTTGTTCGCGGCAAATATTTGCGAACGCCCCTTATTATTGAAGCATTCAAGCAGGTTGACCGCCGGGATTTTGTGCTCTTGGAATACGAGAAAGAAGCATACGAAAATCATCCGCTGCCTATCGGGTTTGGCCAGACAATTTCCCAGCCGCTCACGGTCGCTTTCATGTTGGAGCTTTTGGAACCGCGGCCCGGAGAAAAAATTTTAGAGGTTGGCGCGGGTTCCGGATGGCAGACGGCCCTGCTCGCTTATTGCATAAGCAAAAATAGCGCGTCGTCCAAGCCGCGGGGCAAGCTTTTCGCTATCGAACGCATCCCGGAACTTAAAGAAATGGCTGAAGAAAATATTAGTAAATACAATTTTATAAAAAAGGGGATTATAAACGTCATTTTGGGCGACGGCTCAAAGGGGCATCCAGCCGGCGCGCCTTATGACAAAATAATTACCGCGGCGGCAGCCGAACATGTAATGGTGGCTTGGAAAGAACAGTTGTGCGTGGGCGGCCGCATAGTGGCTCCAGTTGGAAATTCAATTGAAGTGCACGACAAGCTCTCGCCAACCGATTATAATGTGCAGGAATATCGGGGATTCAGCTTCGTGCCGCTCATAAGCAGAGAGGAAGGCGGAGGAGAGTAATCTTAAAACCCAGAAAATAAAATTTTCTTCACAAGAGGAAATTGGTTGTGATAAAATTTGGTGGAGTTGAACTGCGGGTATGGTTCAGTGGCAGAACGCGACCTTCCCAAGCCCCGCATCAAAGAAGGACTTCGTGGGCGAACTTGCGAGCGTAGTACAGTGGCAGTACATCTGCTTCCCAAGCAGAAAACGGGAGTTCGATTCTCCTCACTCGCTCACGGAAGAAGCAAGCAGTCCTTCTTATGGTGACGGGGCAAGGTTGAGACACGGGTTCAATTCCCGTTACCCGCTCAATTTTTCAAAGAAAAATTGAGTATATTTATGATTTCGCTCGAACCTATTTTATCAAAAATTCCTGAAAAAATCCAATCGCTCCGCCCCGCCGCCCGCCGCCGAGAACGGCGGCCAGCCTCGCAGAAAAATTTTCTCT
>Ga0315294_10005491_pt1 | contig 13923 bp, 12 predicted proteins | sample YL17G13_40_MG_FD_203626 | JGI IMG/M metagenome (GOLD analysis project Ga0315294, IMG submission 203626) | Sediment microbial communities from Yellowstone Lake, YNP, Wyoming, USA - YL17G13_40 | ecosystem: Environmental > Aquatic > Freshwater > Lake > Sediment | place: USA: Wyoming | collected... | reverse complement strand
TCCTCCTTATGTTATATGGCAAAATGCAACTTCCAGACAGTCTGGAAGTTGCATTTTGTATCATTTCAATTTATTTAACTTCTTTTCGATCTGCTTTTTTATTTTTTCGTATTTCGGCGGCGGGCCGGTCCGCACCGCCTTGCCGTCGATAAAGAGCCCGTCCCCGATCCCCCATTCCCGCAGGATCTCAGGATCGTGGGTGTTGATCTCTTTAAAAACCACCCTGGCGCCGCATTCTGCGGCAGCACGCTTAGCCCGTTCAAAAACCATGTTCTGCGCCGGACACCAACCGTCCTTGAACGCCGAGACCGTAACCTGTCCGGACACGGGCTCAGGTTTTTTCTTGAGTTTGATCCATTTGGGCGCTTCGGCATCCGGAGCGAACGGTTTCCACATAAGCATGGCGATACCATCCTTATCAGCTTTTTTATAGCCGTGTTTCCTGAACCAGGACGCCTTCATCCAGAACGGCAGGCCGACGCCCCAAGCCGCAACGCCCTTGGCGCCCAGTGATTTAATATCCTCTTCGGCCGCGGCGAGCAGGGCTTTGCCCATGCCTTTTTTCTGGAAATTACCGCGGCCCTGCTTGTAACCGTGGACCCAGACGCAATAAATGAAATAAAGGTCCTTGCCCTCAATATGGGTGTGCTCGATCGGCGCGTACTGGATCATGCCCGCGACCGTGCCGTTGTCGTCGGTAGCCAGCTTGACCCGTAAACCCTTGTCCTTCATCATATCATACCATCGGGATTTGTGGTCGCCGGCCTCCCTGATCTCCGAAGACCAGTCCTCAAGGCACAAACAATATATCTCTTTATGGTGATCGGTAAGATCGATAATTTTCATAATACCTCCGATTTTTTCCATCGTATCTTTAGCGGTTATTATAAGACGCGGCCGTTGAGCTGTCAAGCGGGGATGGGAGTCAAAATCCCGTTATCAGTGTATTAGTGAATCAGAGTATCGGAGATTCAGATAAAAAGTTTATCAGTGAATAACAACCAGAAAATTAGAATATCCGTTTTTTAAATTCCGGATATTCTGATCCCTGACTACCTGATATCCCGGTAACCCGACAAGCTGATATCCTGTAATGGTTGACAGGCCGCGGTAAAATTATATAATAATCACGATGCCGCACTGGACTAAAAAATTTTTCATCGACGAGGAAAAATATTGGCACGCGCTCATGGATGCCGGGTGGAAACAAGCGCCGGCTCAGGCACGCGCGATCGCAAAAATTTTAAAGCGGAACGGGATCAAACACGGCCAGGTGCTGGAACTGTGCTGCGGCAACGGCCGGATCAGCACGAATCTCGCCAAACAAGGATACAGGGTGACCGGGATCGATCTCAGCCCAGCATATATTGAAGACGCGAAAAAAAGGGCGCGTAAAATTGGCGTCCGACCTGAATACGTCTGCGGGGACGTCCGGCGATTCAACCGGTTGGTCAAGGGAAAATTCGACGCGGTCTATACTATCTGGACCGCGATCGGATATTACGACCGGAAGACCGATGAGCGGATCTTCAAAATGGTCGCGCGGCGGCTATACAAGAATGGCCTCTTTATGATCCTGCAAACGATGTCGCGAGAATGGCTGCTGAATCATTACTGCCATGCGATCTACGACGAAACAGATAAATATCTGATACTCCACCGGGGTAAATTCGATCGCATCCATTCCCAGAATATTGAACATTGGTATTTTTACGAAAAACGGGGCAAGGACCTGAAATTCGTAACGGACATGGAACTCCCCCTACGGATCTACAGCCAGCATGAAATTACGGAAATGGCCGAAGGGGCCGGATTGAAGTTCACCGCGGCATTTAACAATCTATTGCTTCTCAATCCGCCCGATCCGGTTACACCGCAAATTAACATGGTCTTTCAAAAACCTTAATTGGGAGAATAAATGATCGAAAAATTGAAGGCAATCCTAGCCCGGGCCGACGCCGATTACGCGGACCTGCGCTACGAAACCAAACGCGAGACCAAGATCAGCTTTAACGGCCCGGATCTCTCCCACGTGACGGTCAGCAATACCGACGGCTATGTGCTCCGGATCCTGAAGGGCGGCGGGTTCTCGACCCTGGCCTTCACCCGGGAAGCGGACGCGGAGAAAGCCCTCCGGACCGCGCTGGAGAACGCCCGGCTGATCGCGAAAAATTCCCGGCAGCCGGTGCGGCTCGCCGCGGCCGAAGCGGTCCGGGACGAGTTCCTGCCTAAACTCGAAGAGGACCCACGCCAGATCGGGCTCGATGAGAAGATCGAATTGACAAAAAAATACAACGCGCTCGCCCGGTCGAATCCGTTGATCGCGACCACGAGCATCGGCTATTCGGAAACGGTCCGGGAAAAGCATTTCGCGAGCACCGAAGGCGCGGTCGTCCGCGAGGACCTGGTCACGGTCGGTATCAGCGGCCTGATCACGAGCCGCGACGGCAACCTGATCCAGAACGCCCGGGTCGCGGTCGGTGGCAGCGCGGGTTTCCAAATTCTGCGCAGTCGGGAGGAAGAATTCGAGAAAAAGAAGAAAATCGTCCTCGACCTGCTCAAGGCCCAGTCGGTCCCGGGCGGGGTCCATAACGTGATCCTCAACAACAGCCTGGCCGGCGTCTTTACCCACGAGGCGTTCGGCCATTTTTCCGAGGCCGACCTGATCGAGGACAACCCGACAATGCGGCAGAAAATGCATCTCGGCGCCAAGCTCGGCAACGACATCCTCAATATCGTCGACGACCCGACAAAGTACGGCCAGCTGGGGTTTTACAAATACGACGACGAGGGTATCCCCGTCGCCGCGGTCCCGCTGCTCCGCAACGGCGTGCTCTGCGGCCGGCTCCATTCCCGTCGGACCGCGGCTGAATTCGGCGAACCGGTCAACGGGCACTGCGTGGCCGAGGACTTCGGCTACGCACCGATCATCCGCATGGGCACGATCTTCATCACGCCCGGTAAGGATACGATCGAGAGTCTCTTCGCGAAGCTCGACGACGGACTGTATATCCTGGACGCCAAGGGCGGACAGACCAGCGGCGAAAATTTCACGTTCGGCGCCCAGTACGGGTACCGGGTCAAGAACGGAAAGGTCACGGACATGGTCCGCGACATCAACCTGACCGGCAACCTGTACAAGACCATGCAGAACATCACCGCCATCGCCGACGACTTCCGGCTTACCGAAACCGGCGGCTGCGGCAAGGGACAGACCAATATCCGCTCCTGCCACGGCGCCCCGCACATCCTGGTCCAGAACGTCGTCATCGGAGGGAAATAGCATGGAAAAATTACTGGCTCTAGCCCAAGCGCAGGAAGCCCAGGCCGAGAGCTACCAGCTGGACACGGACCTGGACATAGTGACGTTCGAGAACGGCCGACTCAAGGACATCTCCAGTTCCCTCCAATCCGGCCTCAGCCTCCGTTTGATCAAGGACCGGAAGATCGGCTTCACCTATACGAGGAATTTGACCGACCGCGAAGAGCTGCTCCGGAACGGGCTGGTCACGCTGCGGCTGGGCGCCGAGGCGTACTTTGATTTCCCCAAAACCGGATCCTTGCCTGAACTTAATAGTTACGATCCGGCGATCGAAAATCTGACCAATACCGAGCTCGCCGCCGAGTGCCAGAGAGTCCACCGGGCCTTAAGCGGGTTGACCAAGGCGCAGGTCAACCTTTACGCTTACAAGTACGTTTACCGGCAACAGGTCCTTAACACATCCGGGACCGATCTCCAGACCAAAGGCTCCTCATACCACATGCAGGCGACGCTCCTTTTACCCGGCGGCTCGTCCGGAATCCACCGCGGGATCACCGGAAAATCTTTTTTATCCGCCTCCGACGAGCTGTTCAATTTCCTGGCCGAACTCACCAACCCGGCGTTCCGCGAGGCCCAACCCAAAACTGGCAACATGAAGGTCCTTTTCATGCCCGAGGCGTTGTACGGCCTGACCTGGCGCCTGAAAGCCGGGACCAGCGGCAAGAGCGTCTACCAGAAGGAATCGCCCGTCGCGGACAAGCTGGGCCAGAAAATATTCGACGAGAAACTAACCGTCTACGACGACCCACTGAACGACCAGATGCCCATGGCCGTAGCCTTTGACTCCGAGGGCACGCCGTGCCGGAAACTGACGATCGTGGACCGGGGCGTGCTGAAGAATTTTTATTACGACCTGGAATACGCGGGCCGGATGAAGGCCCAGCCGACCGGCCACGGCAACCGGAGCGGGGTATCCGGCGGCGACCCGATCACCATCAAGCCCAATCCGGCGCTCGATAATCTTTATATCGCACCCGGCAGCCACAGCTTTGAAAACCTCGTCAAGGCCATGGATCGGGGGATCATCGCGGGCGGCGTCTTGGGCGCCCACAGTGGCAACATCCCGAACGGCGATTTTTCGATCGGCCTTTCCCCGGGTCTTTACGTAGAGAACGGTGTAATCCAGGGCCGGGTCAGCGAAGCCATGATCGCCGGCAACATCTACGACCTGCTCAAGGAGATCGTCGCGATCGAAGATACGGTCTATATAACTTACGGCGGTACCTGTCCGTCGATCCTTTTCGACAACGTCCGCGTCGCGACGCGGAATTAACGTCCAAACCATGCCCGGAGGCATTCATGCACAGAATAATTTTTGTTCTCGTCCTTTTTTCCGCGGCGCTCTCCTCGGCCGGTAATATGAAGGTTCCCGCGATCAAGTACCCGGCCGGCCTCAAGGCCGACGTCGTGGACACGATCTTCGGCACACCGGTGCCCGACCCGTACCGACCCCTGGAGAATTACCAGGACCCAGCGGTCCAGGCGTGGCTGGCCGCGGAGGAAAAGATCAGCCGCGAACTACTGGACAAACTGCCCCAGCGGCCGGGCTTGATCCAGCGGTTGACCGAACTCCGGCGCTACGACGACGAGTCCGCGCCCAGCCCGGTGCTTTACGGCGACCGGATCTTCTACCGCGCGATAAAAAAGGATTGGGAACGCTGGGCGTTTTACACCCGGGCAGATGAAAAAGCCGAAGCCGTCCTGCTCCTCGATCCGAACCAGTGGGGCGAGAACACGCTGGACTGGACCGAACCGTCCCGGGACGGCAAATACCTGGCCTATGGCGTATCCGATGCCGGCAAGGAAGACCCGCGGATCAAGATCATGGAAGTCGCGGCCGGTAAATTACTGACCGACTCCCTCCGGGGACGGCGCCAGGGCGGCGTCTCTTGGCTGCCGGACAATTCGGGATTTTACTACACCTGCAATCCATTCAAGGGCGAGGTTCCCGAGGGCGAAGAGGAATACTGGGACGCGATTTATTTCCACAAGCTCGGCGCTCCGGCGGCCGAGGACAAAAAGGTTTTTTATCACGACAAGGTCAAGGAATATTCTCACTACGCCTACCTGAGCGAGGACGGCCAGTATGTCTTCTTCATACGGAGGATCTTTTACAAGAACGAAGTTTATTTCCGGAAACTGGACGGGCCCGACACCCTGATCCCCGTGGTCACCGATTTCGACGCCCTGTACGACGTTTGCGAGATCGAAGACAAGCTTATCATCCAGACCGACAAGGACGCAGCCAAGGGCATCGTTTACGTCACGGACGCGGACAAACCGGGCAAGGAAAATTGGCGGGTCCTGATCCCGGAGACCGATGACAAGATCGAGTACATATCGACCGTCGCGGGCAGCCTGTACGCGGTTTACACGCATAACGCGTATACCGTGATCAAGATCTACACTCGGGACGGAAAATATGTCCGCGAACTGCCCCTGCCGACCCTGGGCAGCGCCAGCGTCTGGGGCTACTGGTCCAAGCCCGACGCCTGGGTGCACTTCACGTCGTTCACCTACCCCGGCACGACCTTCAAGTACGATTTTGACCGGAACGAGCTCGTCCTTTTCCACAAACCGCCGGTCAGCATCGATTCGACGCGCTACAACACCGAGCAGGTCTGGTATAAATCCCGGGACGGCACGAACGTATCCATGTTCCTCGTCCACCAGAAGGACCAGAAAAAAGACGGCCGGCACCCGGTCTACCTCACCGGCTACGGCGGCTTCAACATCGGCATGGAACCTTATTTTTCCAGCAGCTACGTGACCTGGCTCGAAGCCGGCGGCATGGTCGCGATCCCGAACCTGCGCGGCGGCGGCGAATACGGCCAGGAATGGCACAAGGCGGGCATGTTCGAGAAAAAGCAGAACGTCTTCGACGATTTCATCGCCGCGGCCGAATGGTTGATCGCGAACAAGTACACCAACCCGACGAAGTTCGCGATCGGCGGCGGATCTAACGGCGGCCTCTTGATGGGCGCGGTCTTGACCCAGCGGCCCGATCTGTTCTGCGTCGTCTACTGCGCCGTGCCGCTCCTTGACATGATCCGTTATCACAAGTTCGGTTACGCCAATATCTGGGCCGAAGAATACGGCAGCGCGGACAACCCGGAGCAGTTCCCCTACCTGCTCAAATACTCGCCTTACCACAACATCCGGCCGGGCATGAAATACCCGTCCGTGCTCTTCGTCGCGAGCGATAACGACGCGCGCTGCTATCCCCTGCACGCGATGAAAATGGCGGCGCGGCTGCAGGAAGTCGACCCCCGGGGCAAGCCGATCCTGCTCCTGGTCCAGAAAAAGAGCGGCCACGGCGGCGGCACCACCATCTCGGAAAGCATCGACCAGCAGGTCGACACCTGGACATACCTGATGGATAACGTCGGCCTGATGCCGCTGAAAAAATAATCCTTTGCGCGCGCACAAACCGACCGAAGAGAATAAACCGACCCACCGCGCTTTTTCCCGGGGCCAGCTGGCCTTAGGCGCGGCTCTGATCCTCGTTGTCACCGCCATCGCCCTCTACCCGGCGTTACGCAACGGTTTCACGAATTGGGACGACGACCTCATGGTCACGAAGAATCCGAAGGTCTTTCACCTCTCGGCCACCGGGATCAAAACCATCTTCACCACCTTCGACGTCAGCACCTACGTGCCCCTGACCATCCTCTCGTACGCGGTCGAGTACCGAGCAGCCGGCCTTGACCCCCGAGTTTTCCATATGACCAATTACCTGCTCCACCTGCTCAACTGCCTGCTGGTCTTCGGCCTGATCCTGCTCCTCGGCCAGAATTTCAAGATCGCTTTTCTCACGGCCCTGCTCTTCGGCGTCCACCCCCTGCACGTCGAATCCGTGGCCTGGATCACCGAGCGCAAGGACGTTCTGTACGCGCTTTTTTTCCTGGCCGGCCTGATCTTATATTTGCGTTTTCAAGTCCTGCGAAAAACTTACCTTTACGTCCTGACGATCGTTTCTTTCGTCCTCAGCCTCCTGGCCAAGCCCATGGCCATTACCTTTCCTCTTGTCCTCCTGCTATTGGACTATCTTAGGAAACGGAAAATCGATCGGGAGGCAATAAAAGAAAAGATTCTTTTTTTCGGTCTGTCCCTGATCTTTATATTGATCAACGTCATGGCCCAGGAATCTTTGCAGTACCCGATCCAGCGCTACCTGCAGCATGTCTTCATTTTCGGCTACAATATTTGCTTTTATCTTTTCCGGACCGCCCTGCCCTTTAACCTTTCCGCGCTCCACCCTTATCCACTGGGCCTTGCGACCATGCCCCTGCCTTATCTTGCCTGCTTTTTACTCGCGATCGCAGCGGCCGTCCTGCTTTACCGATACGCCCGAAACAACCGGACCGTGATGTTCGGCGCGCTCTTTTTCTTTATCCCCATCCTACCGGTCAGTCAGCTCATACCCCTGGTCGGACCGGCAATGGTTTCCGAGCGCTATATGTACCTTCCATCTCTGGGTTTATTCTTTCTTATCGGTACGGGTTTTGCCCGGCTTTATGAAAAGAACTCCACCGGTGCCCGGCGCTATTTGCTGGCGATCCTGGTCGCCGGGATCATTGCGACCTGCACGCTACTTTCCCGACAGCGCACTCACTTCTGGAAAGACAGTTTCGTGCTCTGGAACGACGTCCTGGCCAAGTATCCGAACCAACCCGTGCCTTTAAACAGCCTGGGCACCCTTTATTATGAACAGGGTGATTATGACCGGGCAATGGAATTTATTGAAAAGTCGATCGCGCTCAAGTCCGATTACGCGGACGGATATCACAACCGCGGGTTGATCTTCATGAAAAAAGGCATGCTGGACCAGGCCGTGAAGGATTTTACCCTAGCGATCAAGGATAAGCCGAAGAACTTCAGTTCGTATAACGCCCGGGGCGTCGCTTATTTCCAGATGCATGACCTAACGCGGGCAACCGCGGATTTTAACGAAGCGATCCGACTCCGGCCCGACGAATACGAAGCCTACAATAACCTGGGCAACGTGTACTTCAGCCGCGGCATGTACGCAGAGGCGACCGCGGCCTATCACCGATCCCTGGACATCAATCCCGGCTTCGCCGAGACCAATTATAATTTAGGCTGCGCGTATTACTTATCTGGCGACTACCGGCCCGCGATCGACTACTTGAGCGCGGGGATCAAGATCAATCCCGGTTATGAGCAGTGTTACTATAACCGCGGCAGCGCTTATTACGCGATCGAACAGTACCCCGCGGCGCTCCGCGATTATAACCGGGTCCTGGAGCTCAATCCGGAAAATGCCGGCGCCTATTATAACCTGGCCCTCACCTATTATGAAATGGGCGCCTTTGACCGGGCCCGGCAAAATCTGGAAACCAGCATCCAGAAAGGTTTTAAAGCCGACCCGGAAGCGGTGAAGCGGATCCGCGGGGCCGGGAAGAGCCCCGCGCCGCGTTAATATTATAAATATCTTATCAAAACAAGGACGGCGACCTGGATCAGAACGCTGGCCAGGGAATAAATGAGCGGCGTCAGGAAAAATCCCGGACGGCGGAGCGAGGTTCCCGCAGCCACGGCCAGGATAACAAGTTGGACCGCTTCCAGGGCCGGCGCGATGAACGGGTAGGAGTTCCGGCCGTTGAACCAAACCAACGCGTGGAACGGCAGAATGGTTAAAGATATGTACAGCGCCCAACGGCTCAAACCCAATCGCTCTTTCTTGATGCCGGCAATGCTTTTGTAAATAAAAAGCCCGGCGATCCTTCCTCTCGATAACACAAGCCCGAGATAGACCAAGCCGAAATAACCGGACGGGATATTTAATCCACGCAGCAGCAGGTACGCGCCGACGAGCCCGGCCACGAAGAATTCGGCGGTCGCGAATTTTAAAATTTGATAATTGAGCGTCGCCACGGGTTTTTGGTCCGCGGCGACCGGACGGATCTCGTCCATGCCTAAGTGTAAAGGAATCGGGATGTCTGTTAAGGCAACGAGAAACCCTTTTTGGATGTTTATTTACCGCCTTGACAGCGGACGCGGGAACGCGTATCATCTTCCATGGCGATAACCTCGATCCTGATCCGGCTCGGCCTGTCGCTGCTGGTCGGCGCCATCATCGGACTGGACCGGGAACTGGAGCATAAACCGGCCGGCCTGCGGACCATGATCCTGGTCTGTCTCGGCTCGACGGTCTTCATGTTGATCGGCGCGACCATCTCAATCCCGGGCCTGGAACAAGGCCGGATCATCGCGGGAGTGATCACGGGGATCGGATTTTTGGGCGCGGGCGCGATCATCCGCACCGGCGCCGACGTCCAGGGCATGACGACTGCGGCGACGATCTGGCTGGTCAGCGGCCTGGGCCTGGCGGTCGGCTGCGGAGCGTACGCACTGGCGATCATCACCTGCCTCCTGTCTCTGGTCGTCCTGAGGCTGCTCCACATCGTGGAACGCGCCTTTCATAAAAACCAGTAGAATTAACGCCGCGACCGTATTGTTGACTTTTATCGACCGGACGCTATAATTACCCGGGTCTTCAATGAGCTTATTTAAGCCTTGGGAACAACCTTTTAACAAATTGATACAGGACATGGTTGCCCAGTGGGGCGGCACCGTTGACGACGCGGAGTTGAAATCAAAGCAAAATAAGGAATCCTACGATACTAATATTCTCGGCTCAAGTTTTATTTATCCGATATATACCGGAACCCTGAAAAACATCCAATTCATAATTGAGATCAGCCGATTCCCCGGTTCGGTGCGACAGCAAAGCCGGCCCGTCGCCTGGGATGGTATACAATATTTAAGAATCTATTTTTTTCTTAAAAACAATTATAACTTGCAATTGACCCGCGAAGACCTTGAAGACCGGATGGAAAAATTCCTGCATTTGACAAATGAAATTCAGACCGGTAATCCGGATTTTGACAAAAGATTTTTTATTAAGTCATCGACACAAAAAGATCAAGCGCTCGTATTGGACGGTAAAATCCAAGAATTGATCACGCTACTCGATCCTTTTGAACTGCTAGAAATAATATCCACCGGGATAATTTGGTCGAAAACTCTAACCGAAAAAAACCAACTCGAATTTCCCCGGATTGAAAAAACCATGCTGACGCTGCTGAAACTCACGGAAGCGATAGATGAACGTAAATAATTTTGATATACTACAAGGAGAAACATGAACGATAAAGAGATTTTATTGAAATACGGCTGCAACCCGCACCAGGTGCCGGCGCGGGTGTACGTTAATTCCGGCAATCTTCCGATCCGGGTCATGAACGGCCAGCCCGGATATATCAACCTTTTGGACGCCATGAACGCGTGGCAGCTGGTCAAGGAACTGAAGACGGCGCTCAATCTGCCCAGCGCCGCGTCTTTCAAACACGTCAGCCCGGCCGGTGCCGCGGTCGGACTGCCCCTCAACGATATGATGAAAAAGGTTTATTTTGTCGAAGATATGGAACTCTCGCCCCTGGCCATGGCCTACGCCCGGGCGCGCGGCGCGGACCGGATGTCCTCGTTCGGCGACTGGATCGCGCTCAGCGACCCGGTCGACCTTCCGACCGCCAAGCTGATAAAACGCGAGGTTTCAGACGGCGTGATCGCGCCGGCGTTTGATCCCGAAGCGCTGGAAATAATAAAACAAAAGAAAAACGGTAAATTCCCGGTGGTCGAGATCGATCCCGGTTACACGCCCCCGGAGATCGAGACCAAAGAAGTTTTCGGCATCGTATTTGAGCAAAAAAGGAACAGTTACCCGATCACCTCGGCCATGCTGGGGAACATCGTGACCGAGAACAAGGCGATGACCCACGCGGCCGAGCGTGACCTGATCATTGCCACGGTCGCCTTGAAATACACCCAGTCCAATTCGGTTTGCCTCGCGTTCGAAGGCCAGGTTACCGGCGTCGGCGCGGGCCAGCAGTCACGCATCCACTGCACCCGCCTGGCAAGCACGAAGTCTGACCGCTGGTATCTGCGCCAGCATCCCAAGGTGCTAAATCTGAAATTCCGAAAGGACCTTACCCGGCCGGAAAAGATCAACGCGATCGAGCAGTATCTTGAAGAAGACCTGACCCCGCCGGAGAAGGAAGTCTGGCAGGGGATGTTCGAGAAAGTCCCCGAACCCCTGACCAAGGATGAAAAGACCGCCTGGCTGCAGAAACTGATCGGCGTCGCCTTAAGTTCGGACGCGTTCTTCCCGTTCCGGGACAATATCGACCGGGCCAGCCGCAGCGGCGTAAAATATATCGTTCAGCCGGGCGGATCGGTGAAGGACGAAGATATCGTGCTCGCCGCCAACTCGTACGGTATGGTCATGGCGATCTCGAACATAAGGCTGTTCCATCATTGATGTGCCCCCAACTTTCCTCCTTCCCCTCAGGGGGGAGGAAAGAGGAGGGGGTGAAATTTAAGCAGCGTTTAGATGGTTAAAAACCCCCCAAGAAACAACTATTAACCTTTTTCCGTTCTGAAGCCGATCTTTCCTTTTTTCTTATCCGGCTCCGCCGGCATGGTCAGACGTTTTATGGCTTCAAATATGGCCTGGATCTTGACGTCATGGCTACCGACCTTTCGTTCCAGTTCCTCGAGTTTAATCGTCAATTCCTTATTTGAGGTAAGGATCTGGCGCAACTTCACGAACGCCCGCATGATAGCGATGTTGATGAGGATGGCTTCTTTACTACTTAAAATACTGGAAAGCATAGCTACACCTTGTTCCGTGAAGGCATACGGCAAGAATCGTCGTCCTCCTCTACCTTTCTTTGATATTCCAATTTGGAATATCAAAGACGGATACTCGATATCATTCAATTGAAACATAAAATCCTCGGGGAACCGTTCGATATTTCGTTTTATCGCTTTGTTAAAATTGGCCGTTGTAACTTTATATAGTTGCGCTAGGTCATAATCTAGCATTACCTTCTGTTTCCTTATTAAATATATCTTCGTCTCGATCGTATCATGCGGTATCAATTGCTTCATGGTAAAACCCCCTTTCTTTGGAAACGCTCCCATAACCCGGGGTTAGTATATGCGGAGTGCAATGAATGTCAATGGAGGGTAGATCCTGAAATCCGCCACACAATAGGCGGATTTCAGGATAACAGAACTTATCTGGGATTGCCCCAAAGGGACCACAATTATATAAAATTAGTTGCTGGGGTTGCCGCGCCCTGCGGGCTCGCAACGACAAATGACGGAAAATCTGTATTAAAATCCCCCTTACTCCCCCTTTCACAAAGGGGGACATTATCAGGGAGATAATAACGGGGTGAAAATAACAGTCGATGATTGTAACCAGGGGATGGCGGTTGACAATAGGTTAAACGCGGGTATAATAGGCCGCTTAATGAATCCGTGAAGACAATAAAACCTTTCATACTCATCGCCCCGATCATTCTGCTGATCGCCGGTTCCTGCGCGACCAAAGAATTCTCCTACCAGCGCTTTATCGTGGGCGGGCCGTGCGAGGTCCAATTCTTCACCGCCAACGGCGCGATCGCCAACCAGGTCTACGAGGAAACCGACAAGGAGCTGACGCGTCTCGATTCCCTGCTCAACTATTTTTCCAAGCTCAGCCTGGTTTCCCGGATCAACGCCGAGCATAAGGCGGGTCTGGATCCGGACGTCGCATATCTTTTCGAGCTCAGCGACTCGATCTCCCGGTTGACCGCGGGCGCCTTCGACATTTCGGTCGCGCCCCTGCTCGAGCTCTGGGGATTTTATTCGGGCGAAAAAAATTTCCCGGACTCAGCCCAGATCCTCCAGGCACGGGAACGGGTAGATTTTAAGAAGATCATCCTTCGGAACGATTCGATCTTCATTCCGAAGAATATGAAGATCGACCTGGGCGGTATTGCCCAGGGCTTTGCAGCGGACCGCGTCGCCCTGATCATGAAAAAATACAACGTCCGCTCGGCGGTGATAAATATCGCGGGCGAAGTCCGGGTGATCGGACGCTCGCCCCAGGGTCGGCAATGGCGCGTGGGCATCCGTAATCCCCGGGCCGAGGGCGTGATCGAAACTGTGAACATGGAAGATGCCTCTTTATCGACGTCGGGCGACTACGAAAAATTCTTTATCCTGGGCGGCCGGCGCTATCCGCACATATTAACCCCCCAGACCGGATTTCCGGCCCAGGACTTTTGCTCGGTCACGATCTTCGGAAAGGAAACTGCTTTCTGCGACGGTATCGCGACCGCGGTTTGCGTGATGGGCGCGGAAAAGGGCCTGAACTTCCTTGACTCTCTGGGGCTTAGGGGTATAATATACCATGAAAAAAACGGCGTGCTCGAACGGCTCTCTACCCCATGAAAGTTGAAGCCCGTTATTACGAAAAACAGGACGGCCAGGTCCAATGTCAGCTCTGTCCCCACCTTTGCGTGATCCAACCCGGAAAGTTCGGCTCGTGCCGGGCCCGCCGGAACGAGGACGGCAAGCTCTGGGCAATGAATTACGGTGATACAACCTCGGTCGCTCTGGATCCGATCGAAAAGAAACCTCTCTACCACTTTTATCCGGGCCAGCCGATCCTGTCCATCGCCTGCAACAGCTGCAACATGCGCTGCCCGTTCTGCCAGAACTGGGAAATATCCCAAAAGGAATCC
>Ga0315294_10005490_pt1 | contig 13924 bp, 9 predicted proteins | sample YL17G13_40_MG_FD_203626 | JGI IMG/M metagenome (GOLD analysis project Ga0315294, IMG submission 203626) | Sediment microbial communities from Yellowstone Lake, YNP, Wyoming, USA - YL17G13_40 | ecosystem: Environmental > Aquatic > Freshwater > Lake > Sediment | place: USA: Wyoming | collected... | reverse complement strand
GTTGCCAAAACTTCTTCTATTTTTTGTTTATTTTCCTCTAATTTCTTGGTTTGGGCAACAATCTTTTCCACATCTACCCCTCCTTTCACTTTGGCTAAGCTTTTGGCTGCTTCAGACATATTGACCTGAAATTCGGAAATTGCCGAAGCCAATTTCTTAACCTGATTAGTTTGGGCAATCTCAGTTAATTCATCTAACCGTTTGTTGGCAATCTCAAGATTATATTTTGGCAATTCTTCCTTTGAAACAAAAACTGCCTGGCTTTTTTCGGTGAGTTTTTTGAGAGAATATAGGATGTCGCCAGGCAAAGAATTTTGAGCAAAAGAAAAGACGCCAAATAAAATTCCAAAAGCCGTTACCGTAACCAAAGCCGGTCTCCAAACCGGAAAGAAGCTAACCGAGGCCCGTCCTCGGGCAGATTCACCTAAAATCTGGATTTTAGTCAAAGAAACCCAGTCTTTTCTGGGTTGAATCTGGCGAAGTTCCCGAATTTTGCCAATGAGTTCTTTTTCAGTCATTCTATTATTTATGACGAATTTTCCCCCAATTTATTACACCTGTTTAATCAACACCCGAGGTTGATTAAGTTTGGTTAATTTCATTTCGAAGGGCTTGGAGGGCACGGGAGAGTAGGACACGGGTAGCATCTTCTGACCTATCTAAAAGCTTAGCCACCTCTGTAATCGGTAGGTCATCCAGGTAATGCCAGGTAATTACATCCTGATAGTCCTCTTTGAGGCTAACCAAGGCCAACCTAATTGTGTTGAGGTCAGACTTCAACACGGCTGCCTCTTCTACATCTTCCCGGGGGTCAATAATTGACACATATTCAGCTGAAACAATTTGAGCCCTGCCCTTTTCCCGATAATGGTCAGTGACTAAATTTCTGGCAATCCGATATAAAAAAGCTTGGGGATTCTCAATTTTGTTCCCATTTTTAAAACTCTCCCAACCTCTTAAAAAGGTCTCTGAAGTTAAATCTTGGGCAATTTCCTGGGAACTGACCTTCAAAAAAATAAAACGATAGATTTTATCTATGTATCGGTCGTAGATTTTGCTAAAGGTTTTTCTCAAATCCGCCATAAGATTAGGGTAGGACATCGTGTCCTACCTACTATATATATGTATGTCCCACTTATGATTTGGATATTTTTATCTGAGTCGAAGAAGATAAATCTTCTTCTCCACCCTTCGCTCGGCTTTGCCTCGCTCGGGTGTAATAAGTCCCATTCCTCTCCCCTATTCTTTCAACAATCCCTTGGTTTAGCATATTCTCAAAATCCCTTCTCAAAGTCCTTTTAGTTACCTCAGGAAAAATTTGTTTTACCTGCCAAACTTGGGCTCGGCCATTTTCTCTTAAAAAATCTAAAATCTTTTCCTGCCTTTCTGGCATCCCTAGGCAGCTTTGCTGCCGGGATCCCGGTCGCATAGGCGACTTAGGGATCGTTTGTGACGAGAATTGCTGAGGCTGTACTTCAACAAAAGGATTTTCTTTAGCCTCTTCCTGTTTTTTTTCTGGCTCTACCTTTTTTAGTTCTTCCCTCAAATTAGCATATTCTTTTTGAATTGCCAATATTTCCGAAGAACTAACCCAATTTTGACTTTTTGCCACTTCAAAAAAACTATCCAAAGTTTCTAAATTTTCTAGAACCGAATTAATCAACCTCGGGTGTTGATTAACCGAACTGGCTAAGATGTCGTCGGCTAATTCTCGCATTTTATATCTCAGGGGCTCCTTTTTCGGAAAAAGCAAAGTCAACTGATAAAGGTCGTTTGTTAATTGAATTAAAAAATTTCTGTCCATATGGACGTTTCTTTAATATATCAAAATTTAAAAAAGAGGTCAAAAAGAAAAAACCTTTTAAGGTTTCGGAAAAATGATGAAAAAGAAGAAGGGAGGATTTAGAAAATGTGCAACTATTTATGATTCCTTCCTTCTTCTTTTTTTTGGTTTTTTAACGGGCTGGCGGAAAGATATACCCCCTTTTAGTGGGGGCATGGTAGTATCCCCGAGCCCTTCTCGTTGTTTTGAAGTTGAAGGAGCTGCCGCTCCTATCTTCATGTTCCAAGCAGTTAATAATAAACTGCCTGTCTATTCCGCCTGCCAGCACCATATTGACTGGCTGGCGGGCGAAGAACGCCTCCTTCAGACATTCCTTGTTAGGTCCGTTAATAATTTTAATCTGTTTTTGCTCCATAACTCCTCCTGTTATGTGAGTATATTATACAATATATTAATATATCTTGTCAAATGCAATGGGCTAATATCAAAATTTAAAAAAGAGGTCAAAATATTCAAACACTTGCAATTTTTATTTTTTTATGTTTTAATAATATTATGCAATCTATTGTCGTTTTTATCATTCTGGCTATTGCCATCGGAGGTTTTCTTTATTTTGGACAATTTCCAACGCGAGAAGAAGGACTGTCCCAACTCCAAGAAACCCTTACTCAAGCTCAAGAAGGTGCTCCGGCAAAAACTCAAACTTTTTTGAGGTCGGCGGAGCCTGCTCCAAAACCTGCTCCCAAGTCCCCGGAATCAAAACCTACCATCTCGGTTAATACCTATATAGTTTCTGGTCCAAAAGAAGGGGAGATTATAGATGAGACAAATAAAGTTACTTTTGAATTTAATGCTATTGTCTCTCCAGAAGAAACCCAAGACGGAGTAACATTTGAAACAAAAGTTGAAGGACTTGACGATGACTGGAAAGAAACTTCTTCCAACCAGAGAACAGTAAACCTTCCTTCAGGCCCTAAAGAATATACTTTTTTAGTCAGAGCAAAAATTAAAGATGCAATTGACCCGACTCCAGCCGGGAGAACTTTTAAAATAAATACCTCTCCCTATTTTGGCAAAGTAGAAATTTCAAGCATCGACTCTCAAACTTCCTCTCGCCCCTCTTCAATAAAATTAAGCACTCAGCTTAACGAAGAAGAAAAAATCAACATCACCGGATGGCAGCTCAGAGGGAATAAAGGAGTGGCGATTATTACTCAAGGCATAGAAACATATCTTCCTTACGACTCAAATCTTGGCAAAGATATTTTTATCAGGTACTCCGATACAATATATCTTTGGGGCGCTCCAAGTCCGCTGGGAATAAACAAAAGTTTCCGGCCTAATAAATGTTTTGGCTATCTAACTGATATCTATAACTTTTTCCCTTCTATTTCGTCTTCCAAGAGGTGTCCGTCAATAAAATTAGAAGACATTTCCCATCTCGGTGAATATTGCCAAGATTTTATTCTTGGAATGGGAGCGTGTGAAGTCCCAGACTATTCTAATAATCTCAAGATTACCTTGGACTCAGATTGCACCTCCTATATCAGCTCTTATGCTGAAAAAAACTTTAACTATGAGGGTTGTTTTCGTAATTACTCCAAAGACAAAGATTTTTTAAATAATTACTGGTATGTTTACTTGGGCCACGATATGGTCAGCAAGCTCCACGACACCCTCTATTTACGCGACCAAGATGGGCTTCTGGTAGTTAAATATCTCTACTAAAATTTTTATTCACAATTCATAATTAGAATTAATCAACACCCGAGGTTGATTAACTCGGGTGGAATTGTTTTTATTCGTAGGCCTTGAATTGGAATTCGCTGAGCCTCACCTCTTTAGGACTACCCAAAAGAGAGGTATTAAATTTCACTCTAGCTTTTTCAACTATTTTCTCAGGGTAATCGATTGTCACCCACTCTCCCTGAGGAGTAGGATCATCCGGCCAACTCCGATTCCAATAACAATGCCAACTCTCTTGATAAAGAAGTTCTACTCGAAAGAAAGATATTTGGGATTGAGCATCAATCCAAAAGCGAATGCCTTGACTCTTTTCTCTCGGAGGAATAAATTCTAACCAAGCCGTCCAGCTTTGAGAAGTAACTTGAGATTTGGCAAATGTATTTATATCTCCATCATAAGATAAAGGTTCGTTTTCCCAGAGATTAGCTTGGTCTGGTCGGTCATCACCCTTATCAATATTGTGCCCTATGGCCGGCAGATAAGTTAGTTCTGGAGGAGTAGTGGCAAAAGTATTATCTTCACTCCAGCTGGTGTTTTCATTTTTATTAGTTGAGCCTACTTTGTAGTGATAAGTAGTTCCGGCCGCTAAATCGATTAAAGATATATTATGGGAAAATGAATACTCGGTGATAGTTTTTGTTTCGCTATACTCTAAGGTAGTTCCATACTCAACCATACTTGTGCTTTCTTCATCTGTTTCCCAGCTAATTAAGGCTGAAATTTTGGTAATCTCAGAAACCTGAAGATTAGAAATTTCTGGCAGGGCAGTGTCTTTAGTGGCCTTGAATTGGAATTCGTTGAGATAGCTCCAACCACTTAATACCCTGCCATGAAACTTAATCCTAGCCTTTTCAACTATTTTTGAAGGATAAGTAAGTTCAACCCATTCATTAGCTGGTGCGGAAGAAATTCCCCAAGGCCAATCCCTAAGGCAATGCCAATTTCCATCATAATAAATGTCTACCTGAAGAGGACCACCACTTCCCCAAAATCGTATACCCTGAGTCGTTTTCCCAGAGGGAGCAAGAAGTTCCAACGGAGAGCTATCCCTTCCTCCACTTAAGTAAACTCTAGCATAGGTATTTATATTTCCGTCATAAGCTAACGTTTCGTCTTCCCACTGGTTATCTGGGTCATTATATCCAATTGCTTTTTGAAAAGAAAGTCTTGGTGGAGGATTTACAGTGACGGTTAAGGTGCCAGTGGCGAGATTTCCTGCAAAGTCAGAAACTTGAAGTGTAACGATGTAAATGCCGGGAGTCAAATATCCGCTTTCTATGATTGGATTTTCGCCAGTTAAATCGGGGTCTCCCCAGTTCAAACCGTCAATATCATCAACATCCCATTTATAAGAAACAATTTCTATGTTGTCACTGGAGCCCGAAGCGTCAAAAGTAATGGGTTGATTAATTTCTACAATTCTATCTTCCCCGGCTCTGGCAATTGGCGGAGTGGTATCTAAAATAATTGAGGCGTATTTCCCCGACTCACTGATATTTCCTGCTTTATCTTTTGTCCAGATATAAACTGTTTTTGAACTATCTCCTTCAGACAAAGCAAAGGTTGAGGGTTTAGTAGTTTGCCAATCTGAGCTATTGGCTTCTGGTTTTACTTGATTTTCTGATAAAAACCAAAATGAAGCATCTTGGTCATTAGTGATAGCGACTTTAACTATTCTGTTTTGAGTATAAAAATTAGATTCATCAGCCAGGTCAGCTAAAACTAAATTAGCATTGGCTGGAGGAACATTATCTTCTTCTAATTTTAAAACAGTTTTAATTTCTTTTGAGCCACCATCGGAAGAAATAAAAATCTTGGTGGGATATTGACCGGAACAGAGGTCTGAAATATTTACTGAAACCGAAATTTCTAAACAATCGTCTGGCGAAATCTGACCTGAAATTGAATTAATAATTAACCAACTAACTTCAGAAAAAGTAGCAATTTCCCATTCTAAATTAGCTTGGCCAAAATTACAAATAGCCAATGTTTGGCTCTCGGGGTCGGAACCATACTCTATCCCCTCGAATCCTAATGAATCTTTGTCAACTTTAAGAATTGGTTTTGGCAAGCTGATTTTTGTTGACATTTCCTGCCACTCACTCTTATTGCCAGCTTCATCTCTGGCTCTGATTTGAAAATAATAGGTAGTTTCGTCTTCACCGGTAAATTGATATTTGGTTTCTGAGACATATCCACTTTCTGGAAAATAAATCCAATTTGTCTCATCGTCAGAATAGCGAAATTGGAATTTGCCTTCACCTGTCCAGGAAATTAGAAAAGAGGTCTGGGTTTGGGGAGAGGAAATTTCATCAAAACTAACCTCAGGAAGAGTGAGATCAATTGTCCAGGAATAGCTAAGAGGCCCGGAGGGATTGCCAGCCAAATCAACGGTTTGAAGCTGAAAATGATGTTCACTTTCAGTTAAGTTTTCGTAGGTTTTTGGCGAAGCGCATTCCTCCCAACTTTGTTCATCGAGCTGACACTGGAAGAAAATATCCTCTTCGTTAGAAGAAAAAGCGAAAGTAGCTGTGGTCTGGTTAGTTAAAACGGGTGGAGTGGATAGAAGAATGGCTTGGAGAGAAACGGTATCAATCTGCCACTGGTATTGGGCAGGAATGGGGCCAGTATTTTGGCTGATATCTTTTGCTCTAACTTGAAAAGTGTGGAGCCCATCTAGAAGATTAGAATATTGTTGAGGAGAAAAACAGATCTGCCAATTTTCTTCGTCAATCTTACATTCAAAAGTAGAATTTTCTTCACTGGAGGAAAAAGTAAAGACGGCCTGAGTTTGATTAGTTAAACTGCTGGGCTTATTCAAAATAGTAGTTTCGGGAGGAATAATATCTCGGAAAGTTTCATTTTTCGCTTTTGGAGTAGGAGATTGAATTTCAAAATCAACTGAATTATTATCGGTATCTTGATAACCTGTCCCTTCAATCCATTTTCTACCCAAACTTTGATTTTTTTCTGGATTTTGAGAAAAGGGAGAGCCCTTAACAAAAGGATTTGTGCTACTTCCCCAAGCGACCGCATCTAAAAGATTTCCATTTTTGTCAAAGAGGGCAAGACTATTATTTTTTGCTAAGGTTTGGGTGCTGGTGGCATCGGCTGAAATTAGCCCGGAAAGAGCATAATTAGAATTTGCCCAGAGGAAATAGCTCTGAGCCAAAATTTTGCTTCCAGTAGAAAAAACTCTAATTGATGTTTCACTTCCTGTGGAAGCCTTCTTTTTTAATTGAAAGCCAGAAATATCAATATCAAAATTATTTGGATTGTAAAGTTCTACAAAATCATAACTAGAAGAAGTAGTGGTATCAATTTGAATTTCGGAAATTAAAATTTTTGGCGGTTGAATTACAGTTACAGTAAGGGTGTCAGTGGCGGAATTGCCGGCTTTATCAGAAACTCGAAGGGTGACAGTATAAATACTTGATTGAGAATAGCCCTGAGTGAAAGTAGGCTTTTCTCCAGTTAAATCAGGATTGTTCCAATTTAAACCATCTTTATTATCAACGTCCCATTGGTAAGAAACGATTTTAACATTATCGCTGGATTGACTCCCATCAAAACTTACTGCTTGATTTATTATTACTGTTTGGTCGGGGCCGGCATTAGCGATTGGTGGTTGAGTATCCGAGGCTGGGGGTGGGCTTGACCCTCCACCGCCGGGAGAACTACCGCCAGAAAGGCTGGAAGTAAGAGTCAAATAAACTTTTTTCTCGCCTAAAGAATTGATTGGGGAAGGGTTACTGCTTAAAATAAAATCTTGAGAATTATTGTTATTATCAATTAAATTATCTCCTTGTTTTTTCCTTTCTAAACTTTTGCCGGTCTGCAAACCCTGTTCTAAAATTACTCCTTGGGTTTCTATTCCTGCTGCTGGGGGCAGTTTATCTAATTTTCCCCAAGCCACTTTATCTAACACATTATCCTGGCCATTAGCAATAATCACTCCACTGGTTCCGGTTAATTGGCTGCTGAAAGTAGCGTCGGGAGATACCGTTTGGCTATCGATTTTTAACTCCCCTCCGACTAAAAGAAAAAATCCCTTTGCGGGAATAACATTTTTATTCCAGTTAATTTTCTTTTTAGTAATATCATTACTGGAGTTAACTAATTTCAAATTAAAATTCTCATCACTCAAAGAAACCGCCGAATCATTTGGATTGTAAAACTCGACAAATTCGTTTTCAGCTTTATCCAGGCCGGCACAGACCTCGCTGATTAAAATCTTCGGCAGAGACAGAAGAGTTTCTTCCTTTGTTTCTTCTTTCTTCACTTCCTCTTTTTCTGTCAATTTTTCAGAGGCCGCCTTTTGCAGACTAACTTCGCTAAGCTCTGCCGCTTTTTGGTTTAAAATTTTAATTCTTTCGGCAATGTCGTCGAGCTTTTCTTGCATTTCTTCCAAAGTTAATTGTTGAGGTGGAGTTGGTTGAGGTTTAACCTCAACAGTTCCAACATTTTGTCCTACTTCCTGTCCTACCTCAATGGATATTTCTTCGACCTCCTCTATCTCTTTTTCAATTTCGGCTTCTTCTATCTTTGGACCCTCCACCACCGTCGCCGGCCCAAAAGGATTAATTTTCGAAAGAAATGATTTTATTTCATTCCAAATTTTAGTCAGTGGCAGCGATTTCCCAGTAACTTTTGTTATGATAATTTCTACTTCTTTTATTGTGGTTTCAATTGGCTTTAATAGATACTTTTCCCAAGTACTGAGTAGTTTAATCCCCAAATCCGGTACCGTCGGCGGGAAATCGATATTAACTGACGGATGGACCAATCTACCGCTTTCATCAACCCATTGATAATTATCAAATTTATTTTTCTCTACTCTTCCAGTAATTTCAACAATAAAAGGAGGAAGGTCTTTTTTTAGATCTGGCACGGGCAGTGAAGTTATCGTTCCTTTTTCCTCAGGAGCTGGGGCCTCTATGGAATTCGGCATATAAAATCTTATCGCAACCTTCGCTCTCTTTTCACTTTCAGGCTTATAAATCATCACATATTGTAAAATGATTTCTTTCTCCCCTCCTTTATAGGAAGTATATTTAAATTTTATTGCCCCGGGTGCAACTCTAATTTCGTTTTGAAATAACATCTTCATTCCGTACTCTGTTGCTTCTTTTACGCTTTCTTTTTCAAGTTTTTCAAGTAGACATTCTGGATCGAAATATATTATGCAAAATATAGTTTTTGCTTCTTTTATTACGCCTCCTAACATCTCTAATGGGGCGTCTTCTACCAGATGCCGTAAGACTTCCATTGTTACTACTTTCTTTAATGTTACAGCTACAGCAGTTTTTTCCTCGCTAACTTCGCCTGAACTCCAGGCCAAAATGCTTTGTGTTACAAATACTTGCCTTAACGTATCCATCAATTTCTGCGCATCTCCCAACGGTAGTTCAAGATATTTTCCCAATTTTTCAAGATTAATATTTTCAAAATCATCTGCCAAGCAAATTTTCGGCAAAACCAAAAAAGCCGCTAAAGAAATTAGCAGAAAAATAGCTAAAAATCGCTTATTCCTAAAGCAATTTCCCATAAAAAATTGATAAAATATCAATTTCCCCTATTAAATTTTTATTCTGTTTTCAAAGAACCTACCTCTCTCTAGCCGAGGCTCGCTTTATCAAAGAGCTATTTACCCTATTAGAAAATTTTCCTAATCAGGGCTTAATTGAAACTGTTTCCAAAAACTTGTTAAACTCCTCTTCGCAACGTTCCATTTCATTAGTAGGATTAGAAATTTTTATGTCATAAAGTTTGTCTTTAGAAGGAATACCAATTCCGATATAAGACATTTCAAATTTTTCAGCGTGAAATTTGTATCTTAAAGCAGGATAATTGTCTACTTTTATTGTAGAGAATTCATCTAATTTTATCACTGAAGATAATTTTAATTCTGCATCATTGTGGTTCTTTAAGGTCTCAATATTGGTCTTAATATAACTTGTATAGACATATGTTTTACATCCTTTTTCAAGGATAACACTTGTGTCTCCTTTAAATTTAGTATCTGAACTGTAAAATCTCGTTGGATTTCCATTTTCTAAGATCCAATCTTTGGGTATTTCATAAATTAATCCCATTTTCTTATTTTCTACTATCTTCCCCTCAGGAGTTTCTTTTATTATATAATCTTCTTCTGGACTAACTTTTGCCGCCTCCCACTTCTCTATTGGCGTTTCCCTGTTTTTCTGCCACCAATAAAAAACTCCTCCGGCAATGAGGAGTAAAACAATAATTAAAGAAAAAATAATTTTTTTATTTATTTTTATGCTTCCAAACATGTTCTTTTATCATACAAACTCCCAAAACAAAAAACAACCCTCCCCCTGTGGAAAACTTTAATCAACACCCGAGGTTGATTAATTATTCCAGAAGAAAGGGTAGGGCTGATTTTTGTTTTAAAAATTCTTCGACAAATTTTCGAAACTCTTCAGGTCCAACTTCTACCAATAAAGAGTATTTCTCTAAAATTTCCTTTGGGGCTAATATCCCAGAATTTCTTTTGCCGATTTTGTCGGGGAAACTCGAGAACTGGTAATTCTCTAAAAATTCAAAAGCTTTCTTCCAATCCTGCAAACCCGCCTCTCGCCAGCCGGGCTGAAAAACATCCAAAGGATTAACTATACTTATATACCGACTCACTGCATCCGATTGAGACTCCGATTCAACTAAAATACTTTTGTAGCGTCTGCCAAAAAGGGCATCTTTTCGATTGTGTTTCAAATTAAAATATTTTGCAAATCCATTATTCAATTTTTGCATAAGGAGAGGTACTGAATTTTCAATGTTGGGCAAAAAATAAAAATGATAATGGTTTAGGACTAAAGAAAAATCTAAAAGATAAACTAATGGAGGATGTTCTTCGATTATAAATTTTGGTGAAATTTTCTCCCCTTGGAGCAAAGACTGGGCAGCTTTTATTATGTCTTTACCATGGGCATTGGAACCTCGTCTTCCAAGATTAGCAGCCTGAAAATGAAAAATAAATCGGTAGCAATCTTCCTCTTCAGCAAAGATTTTTCTTCCTTCAACTGCCCGGGAAACAATATGAAATGGTTGATTTTTCTCAAAAAATATTTCTCGATAAGGCATTGTTTGATTTTAGTATGACTCCCAATTTTAATCAACCTCGGGTGTTGATTAACTAATTAATCATACAAATTCCACGAGAGCGTCGCATGTGGAAAACTTTTAAAATAACAGACGCCGGACCCTTATTAAAAAGTAATTAGGCGTGGCCTTTGGCCACGCCCACTCACAAATTTACTCTTTGCTCTCTTTGCTTTTACTTAGGATTCGCCAAATTTCCTGGGTTTCAAAATTCCAGTATATAAGCTGGGATTCTCTCTCAAACACCTTGTTGTTTGTTCCAAAGATGCCGATAAACCGACAACCCAGAGCCAGTAGCTCTTCCTCGCTGATTTTCGTTCCTTCTGTCACTGTCAAATTTGTGTTTGTCATCAGCCCTCCTTCTGACTTTTTTACCTTATAACATTTTTTGGAAAAGTCAATTCTTAGAAGCCGGCGAAGGATTTGATTTTGAAAATGGAAATGGCAGTGACTTTGCCTTCTAAATCAATAGTGTTTAGCCCTAAAACCTTGCCTTCGATATCAAACAAGGGGCTACCTTTAAGGATGTTTTTTTCAAAAATATTAGTTTTAATGAAATCTTGGTCAAAACTTTTAACAATCCCTTCATTCACTATGCGACCCGGCGGCGTAATTTTTTGAGTATCGAAAATAACTCCGACCAGAAAAACCCTCTCTCCTAATTTCAATTTTTCTAAATCGGCAAAACTAACAGTCGGCAAATTGGTCTTTTCAACTTTTACTAAGGCCAGATTTTCTTTTAAATCTCGCTTTAAAATCTGGAAATTGACGGATTGGCCCTCGACAAAAAAAGAAAAATTGGAGCCCTGAGGCACCAATTCAGCTAAGGTAATCAATAGGCCATCGGCCGTAACAATTAAGCCCGAGCCTTCCAAAATTTTTCCTGCTTTGGTTTCGGTTCTCACCCCCACCACTACTTTCTCTACTTTTTCAATAGCATTGATTATCGCAACATTTTCCTGAATGGTGATTTCTTTTCTTTCGGTAACGTAAACCGGGGGATTTTCTAATTTATATTGATAAAAAAGCGGCCTTTCAACAAAATAGGGCCAGAGAATCTGGTCGGCAAAAATTCCGCCGACCGTTCCCAAAATAAAAATAGCTAAAATTTTAAAGATATTTTTAAGCACGGTGTACTTAACACCCGAGGTTAATTAATCAACCTCGGGTGTTGATTAAACGGTGTTGATTAAACGGAGATTTTCTCTCTCTGAGGCCGAGATTTAATTAAGTCCTTTGGAGTCCGGAAAATAATTTTACCCTCCTCCAAATCAACTGTCACCCTCTCCCCTTCTTTCACTAAACCTGAGACAATTTTTACGGAAAGGGGGTCTAAAACCTGCTTCTGAATCACCCTCTTTAAGGGTCTGGCTCCTAAATTTTGGTCAAAACCTCGTTCAGCCAAAAATTCTTTTGCCTCTTCAGCGGCCTGAATCTCGATTTTTTTATTTTTTAATCTTTCAGCCACTTTTTCTAATTCCAAATCAACTATCTTTTTAATTTCCGGCTTGCCTAAATAATTGAAAATAATAATTTCATCAATCCGGTTTAAAAATTCTGGCCGGAAATTTTCTTTCAAGGCCGCCATTACTTTTTCTTTTAAAGATTCTCGGGCACTTTTTTCTGCATCTCCACCGACAAAACCTAAAGAGCTTTCTTTGGCAATAATCTCCGAGCCAACATTTGAGGTCATAATAATAATTGCATTTTTGAAGGAAGCCACCCGGCCCTTGGCGTCAGTCAACCTGCCATCTTCTAAAATCTGAAGTAAAATATTAAAAACCTCGGGATGGGCTTTCTCAATCTCGTCTAATAAAACCACCGCGTAGGGCCTTCTCCTGATTTTCTCAGTGAGTTGCCCTCCTTCTTCATAACCGACGTAACCGGGCGGGCTGCCTATCATTCTAGAAACAGTGTGCCTTTCCATATATTCTGACATATCCAACCTGACTAAGGCATTTTCATCATTGAAAAGAAATTCAGCTAAGGCTCGAGCAGTCTCAGTTTTTCCTACTCCAGTGGGTCCCAAAAACATAAAGGAGCCCAAAGGCCGATTTTCTTCAGAAATTCCGGCCCGAGAGCGACGAATAGCATTAGAAATTGCCTCAATTGCTTCTCTCTGACCAATCACCCTCTTTGAAACGGTCTCTTCCATTTTTTCCAGTTTCTTTGCCTCTCCTTCCAATAACCGGGTGATAGGTATCCCCGTCCATCTGGCAGCCACCCTGGCCACTTCTTCTTCGGAAACTTCCTCTTTCAAAACTGGCCGAGTTTTTTGGAAGGAAGCCAGTTTTCTTTCTTCTTTCTTTAACTCTTTCGAGAGATTGGGAATTTTCCCATATTTTATTTCCGCCACTTTTTGCAAATTGGCTTCGGCTGTTTCCCTTTCTACTTCAAAACGGGAAGAATCTATTTCTTTTTTAAGATTTTTAATTTTGGTAATGGTTTCTCTTTCCGATTGCCATTTGGCTTCTATGACTTTTGCTTTTTCTTTTAAATCGGCCAATTGCCGAGAGATTACTTTTTGTCTTCTTTGTCCGCCAACTGGCGGATTCTTGAGACCCTGCCTACCGGCAGGCAGGGTTACTTTTTCGATTTCTAATTTTTGAATTTCTTTTTTTATGCTCTCGAGTACTTGGGGTTCCGATTCAATGTCCAATCTCAAAGAACTCATTGCTTCATCCATCAGGTCAACAGCTTTATCCGGCAAAAACCTATCAGTAATATAACGGGCAGCTAACTGAGCGCAAGCTACTAAAGCCGAATCTTTGATTTTTACCCCATGGTGTAATTCATATTTTTCTTTAATTCCCCGCAAAATGGAAATGGTGTCTTCAATTGTGGGTTCGGCAACATAAATTGGCTGGAATCTTCTTTCCAAAGCCGGGTCTCTTTCAAGATATTTTTGATATTCCTTCAAGGTGGTAGCTCCGATTGCTTTCAGCTCTCCTCTCGATAGGGCAGGTTTCAGAAGATTTGAGGCGTCGATTGCTCCTTCGGCTGCTCCGGCGCCAACCAAGGTATGCAACTCATCAATAAATAAAAGATATCTACCGCCAGCCCGGTTGATTTCTTTCAAAAGGGCTTTCACTCTGTCCTCAAACTCTCCTCGATATTTGGTGCCGGCCACCAGAGCCCCCAAATCTAAACCAATAATTTCTTTTTCCTTGAGCGATTCCGGAACCTGACCTGAAACAATTTTTTGAGCCAATCCCTCAACAATGGCTGTTTTCCCGACTCCGGCTTCGCCGATTAGAACCGGATTATTTT
>Ga0315294_10005487_pt1 | contig 13927 bp, 14 predicted proteins | sample YL17G13_40_MG_FD_203626 | JGI IMG/M metagenome (GOLD analysis project Ga0315294, IMG submission 203626) | Sediment microbial communities from Yellowstone Lake, YNP, Wyoming, USA - YL17G13_40 | ecosystem: Environmental > Aquatic > Freshwater > Lake > Sediment | place: USA: Wyoming | collected... | reverse complement strand
ATAACACTACCGTCACTATCATTGAAGATTGAATATAGACTATCATCTTTTTTACTAATAATAAAATACAGATCACCATCTCTATAATGACGTTCCCAATTATCATTACCATAAAAATCAGTTCCAAAATATTGGGCAGAATTTAAAGTATTAACTTTAACAATCTTAACATTCTCATCATCCTGTATTAGATCAACATCCTCATCGTATGGGTTATATTTTCCCTTTTCCATATGAAATAAATATCAAAAAATTTTGATTATTGTAGTTTTGTGTTTATATTTGTATTTATAGAAACGAAAGTTCTTTGAATTATGGGGGTGTTTATGGATTTGACAGATGTCGTCTGAGAATAAAGGGCACGTAGAGACTGAATTAATCTCTTTAAAAACTGATTCACAAAAACAATCGGCGACGTATTATCGAAAATGGAAACTCTTGGTTTAGTAAGAGAATCTGAAGTTACTGTAGCTTAATAAGTAAACGGAAACGGGGGTCGATGGACATATAACCTAGCAACAGAAGTCTTTACAAAGGTGTGGTTTCTATCCTAAAAGGAACAAAACGGGTATGGTTCCCCGAAAGGACTGTCACCGTTTATTGATCGGTGTGAGAAATCAAATATTTTGGGACATTAGAAAATGTCATCCTAAACGTGTAGTCCTTGTTTGCCAGGATGTTATGGACCGGAGTTCGAGCCTCCGCACCTCCACCAATTAAAACCTCATCTCAGGATGGGGTTTTTTTATGCACCATAATTATAGTTTAGTGTTGTATTCTTATTATATATTGCTGCACGAATCTTATTAATTCGTGTTTATATCGCATAAAAAAACCCACCATAAGGTAGGTTTGGATTTCAGATCAGATCTAAATATTACTTTTGTAATGTATCCCCAACTAAACCTGTTGCGTTTTCAGTTGAATCCACAACAACATTTTCAGTTGCGTTCGACGTAGCGTTACCTGTTGCCGTGTTTTCACCACAAGAAGACATTAAAGTGATTGTTGCCAAAATTGTAAGACATCCCAATACTAAATTTTTCATACTTTTAAATTGTTTTAAATTGTTTATTATAAGTAATATATAGTGGTATAAATTAGATAAATCAAATGGATTAAACAATATTAACAAAATTTTGTAAAGCACAAAAAAAGGGACGATTCACATCGGCCCTATTCAATTTTTTTAACTTAGTAAGTTTACCTAAAAAATAAAACGCTGAGATTATACGTTTAAGTGAGGTATCTTTCGAAGGATTATTGTTTCCCTTCTTATCCACTTCCTTTTGAGAAGTATTCCTCAGTGACGATTGGTTAGACCAATCACTTCTTAAGATATCAGCTACTCTCTCATTACTCAACTCTCTTCGAGACTGCCGTCCCAACTCTTCCTTGCGGGAATAGAGGTTTTTGGTAAGAATATCGTCAAACTTGCGGTCTGATCGATGCAATGAACGGCTCATTACTATGTAGTCACCTTTCACTGATACCTGACGGACACTTTTGCTTTATAGTTCTTAGTTTTACTTAATTTCTGTAAAGTTTTTGTGTTGTGGATTGGAGAAGTAGTGGTCCGTCACGGGCTTCGTCATCTTTTGGACAACAAAATACTCAACTACTCCTTGAAATGTCCCCATTTCGATATTTTAAGATTACTTCGAGATTAATCTCTTGGTAGAGATCCATCAAGGACAATGTCAGCACCACCTGTTTTTTGTCATACCTTTCGGTTTTAAGTACCCTTTGATACTGGAACCCACAATTGTAAAGTCGGATAACGATACTTTTTGTTTGATTCCTACGAGTTATTCCTATTGGTGTTCCCACCTCAATCAGACGACCCACATCGCCTAATCGTTTAATCACTTTCCCTACATCGTTGACCTCGGTACTAAAGATTATACGGTATCCCGCTTGTGTACTTGACCTCGATTACTCAAGACGCAAACCCAACACACTTAAGGGTTCACTTTATCCTACTTTCGTAGTTTATTTTATGGACTATACACGGCCCAATATCTTTATCAGTTTTTACATTTGATCCGTAGATCTCTTGTGTACTCCTGAACGGATAATTTCATCTTTCAAAGAACGTTTCGGACATTTCCGATTTGTTTTACAAAGTTAAGAATACTTTTTGAATTTTCCAAATTTTTTCTAATCTTTTTTATTTTTTTTATTCGGACGTTTCCGAATTTGTTTTACAAAGTTACAACATTTTTTTCATTTGTCAAGCACTCTGTGATCTTTTTTTTTAATATTTTTCTATGTACACTGCGTCAGTCCCATAGTAATACGCTCTTGCTTCAGCAAAAGAAGCGTTTGGTGTAGTATATTTCTTACCATTATTGTCGAAATAGTAGAAAGTATAGTTAACCAATACTTGTGTTTCATCACTCATTTGTGGAGTTTTAAAGGTTAATAAATTAATGAACTTTTTATTTATACCACAAAGATAGTATAAGTTTTCTGATAAAACAAATGGGTTTGGTAATTATTTTAATAAATTTTTGATTCGTTGGAGATCCTCTTGTATTTTTGAATCTTCTTTCTTTTTTAATATCCCTCCTAATCCTTTAAAAAAGTCAAAAGGATTAATCTTTTCTGTTGTGGTTGTAGTTGTTACTTTATCATTAGAATCATCTTCAATATCATTATCATCATCATCAGACTTATTATCATTATATTCTGAATTATCTTTTTTAGGTTTAAAAATTTCATTGTCTTTAACGTTAGGGTCGACATCTTTACCTAACTCATCATCAACATCAGGTAATTGATCCTCAGGTGTGTTCCAATACTTAGTTGCGTATCTCTTACACTTTTGACCCTCATCCACCTGTTTATTAGTACTAACTTCACCATGACCCAATATTTGATTTAACGAAAAACCTTGATCTTTAACTAATAAAAGTGCCGATTTACATTGTTTTATTAAAACATCTTTATCATTACTAGCAACAATCTCAACACCCTTTGAGTTTGAGTTACTAACATCCGTAGGTCCTTTTTTCTCTCTAACTACGTGACCACCTGATGATCCATCAGGTAAACCCCTATAAACCTTACCTTCTCTATCAATAATAAATTGAACACCTAATACCATACAACCTGGTTTGTTATTTTTACGTCGTCTACAATTTAAAATTTTAATAACACCTGATGCATCACCTCTACCTGCGGTATGGTGAAAAATAAAATATTTATTATTTTTCATTTGACGACCTTTAAAAGTAGATTGTCCGGATATGTCTATAATTTCTAAAGATTCCTTTATGACTTTTTTTCTATTAGGCACTTTTGTAGTTGAAAGTTTTTGTTGTAAAACTTTTAAGTGTTCCAATAAAATTATATCATTTTTCATATTATTGTTCCAAATGTGTCATAAGAACACCACCTAAAGAGGTTGCATGAACTTGTAGGTGATTAATTGATTCTATATCTAATTTTTTCTTACGTTTTGTGTAATCCAACCCTAAAGTTCCAATGAACCTGTCATCAATAGTTTTAATTGCAAATAAATAACCTGATTTACATCCCGTATCTTCAGCAATATATTTTAAGCCAAAGGTCGCAATTGTAGAATCTTTAAAATCCGCAATCTCAATAACATTATTACTTAATAACTCGTTGATAGATTTTGAAAATAAATTAACAGGGATGTTATGAAAATTGGTTTGTACTGATGGTACACCAGGGTGAACAGTTTCATACATTATTGAAAACTTTGCCATTGACTTACCTGTTGGGTAAAAATTACCTCCATTGTGGAATTGTGTTATCCAAACACGATCAGCATCAAATTCGTCCTTAATGTGTTCTATTTTTGTTGTTATCAACTCACTAACACGAAGAGTTTCTTTAACCATATCTGGTTTCTCTTTTTTCTTTCCTAATTTACTTTTTATGTAAACTAAAAGAATCGGTCCTACAACACCTGTTATAAAAGCAATAATAATACCTGTCATATTTTCAAACATATAAAATAAATAGTCGTTAATTTAAAAAAATTAATAAGTATTTATAATCATGAGAAATTTAATCCGAGAATGTCTAATTGAAGAGTTTAGACCTGATCTAATAAAAGAGTGTACGATTGCTGCGGTAAGGTTAGATGACGGTGTTGTTTTAGCTAAAAATAGAGATCGAGGATATAAATCAAATGTTGAAGTTATACATGAATTAATAGATGACGTAGAGGTTCTTTATTGGAGAGACGTTGATACTGATTGGAGTGAGGGAATGAACGAATACGGTATTGGGATCGTTAATTCAAGTCTTATGGTTTCTCAGGACGAAAAAGAAGGTAAAGAAGTAGAAAAGAATAGGAAAGATAAAACCGCAAAAAAAAGACCGTCATACGATGGTAATAAAATTAGAAAGGCGTTAACTTATAAAACATTACCTAAAGTAATTAAATCAATTGTTGGGTATTCAGGTGAAGATAAGAAAGATGTTGGATTAAAAGGGGAAACATTTGTTTCAGATTCAAATAACATATATGTTGTTGAGATGACATCAAAACATTCTCCAATTATAAAAAAATTAAATAAAGAACAAAAAGTTCTTGTTAGAACAAATCACGGTGTTTACCACAAAGAAGCGGGATACACAAAAGGTGAAAAGAAAAAATCATCTCACACAAGATTAAATTTAGCAAAAAAACATTTAAAAGATGCTAAAAAACCTATGGATGTAATTAATAAATTAAAAGAAAAATATAAAGAGGATCCGTTTTTAAATCCATATAGAACTGATAATATGTACCATATGCAAACTACAGGTCAAATTATGATGGATCTTGAAAAAAAAGAAATTGTTATCAGAATGGATAATGAAATGGGTAACTTTGTTGGGATCAAGAATAAATTACCTAAAGATTATACCCCCAAATTAAAAATGAGAATTGAGAACGAAAAAACTCACAATAAAGGTAAAAAATTACCATCATAAAAAAACCCACCTTGTGAGTGGGTTTTAAATTTTATTAAAAAAGATTAAGCTTTATTTTTCGCCACTATTGACCAAATTGCTCCTGTTAGAGTAATTATACCACCAATAACTTCATTTAACATACCTTCGTCGATAAGTCCTTTTGTGATCAAAATACCACCGATAAAAGTTAGTGAGTGTCTTACAATACCCAAAAGTTGTTCTTTAGAAAATTTCATAATTTTTGTTTTTAAAAGTTTATTTATAACAATAAATATTCCAAAAACATCATTTAGACATTTTATCTTTAATAATGAAGAACGTGAATACTGAAGTTATAACTATTGGAGTTATGATTGCAGCGATAATTTCTGTTGACATATTGTTGTTTTATAATATATAACGTATAATAACCTTAGTTAAAATGACATATGAATATTTGCCCATAAAAAATGTTCATTTAACCAATATAAATTATTATTGTGGTCCTTGTTGGGATCGAACCAACCACCCACAGATTATGAGTCTGTTGCTCTAACCGAATGAGCTAAAGGACCTAAGTAACCAAAAAAGGATTCGAACCAATACAACCGTTTTTAACTCGGTCTCCCCACATATAATGGGTAGCGTCTACCAATTCCGCCATTTGATTATAATAACGTCCAGCTCTTTCGAGTTGTCCCCAATACCGAGTTTCAGCGGCAACCCACTTTCGTGAGGGGTTAGAACTTGTGTGTTAACTTACTCCTGTTACTGGTACACTAACCAATCGACTTAGGATCAAGTAATCGACTCAGGTCCCTGTGGTAGTGACACCACTTCTCGTCATACGGGAGCATATTAGGCGGGTACTACCCTCTTTTTTTATATTTCCGAAACACGGAAACCACGTGTAGTCAGGGTAGGATTCGAACCTACAATGAGTAACCTTAAAGGACTCGGCACCATGCCTCATTACACTCCTGACTCCTTTAGGTTGAGATCCTCTGTGTTGTGCAAACAGTATTACATTTTCAATAATACGTCCGACTATTTCATTCCTTTCTCAAGGGAACAACACAATATGTTGATAGTGATGGAGTACCCGTCTCGCTCCAATCTTAACTGCTTATTCTGACTTTTATCAGGGCCCCGGCAGAAAGGGTGATGAATTCCTGATCCACTCTGGATTGTCGACATCCGTTGAGGTGGAGAAAACCACTATCAATATTTTCAAAGAACTTTCTTTTCTGTTACGGGAGTAGGATCACCATCTTAACTCCTACCCCCGTTTTCTGTCTTACAAATGTATGAATACTTTTCCGATATTCCAAACACTTTTAGGTATTATTTTACCAAATATCTGTAGTGTGGTCTTTGGATCTCACCTGATGCAATGATCGTGAAAGCTCTTACAGTTTTCTCACCGTCAGTCAATGTAGTGTTGATGTTAACACCGATGTGAGAAGTTTCAACAACAAGTTTCTCTATGATCAAACCTTTTTTCTCAATTCGGTTTGCAAGTTTCACGATAGATCCTTCGTAGTGTAACTCAGCCTTTTTCTCTTCAGCCAACATGAAGTTATCAATACCCATTTTTTTAACTTTTGACACTTGGTCTTGTAATCTAGCGTACTCACGACTTTGTTTAGAGTTGTAGAAACCTTTTGGGAATGACTTGAATTCAGAAGGTCTTCCTTCGTTGTAAACCTCTTGTGTCAATCCGAAGAATTTACACCATTGAAGATTGTCCCAACCTGATCTTACCATGATTACATCAAACTGATCTCTTGCCCACTCTTTAGTTTTAGCAATGTACTGAACTTTCAATGTTTCAGTCTCTTTCTTCAAAATGTTTATCAAGTTTTCCATATCTCTCGTTGTTTGTTTAACAAAGATATGGTATTTTATTCAATTGGCAATGAAAATTATTAATTATTTGTACTCGAAGAGGGACTCGAACCCTCACAACCCAATGGTCAACAGAGCTTAAACCTGTCGTGTCTACCAATTCCACCATCCGAGCGTACTTTAACATTTTGCGGTCCCAACGGGATTCGAACCCGTACCTCGCACCGTGACAGGGTGGAATTGTAGCCATTCAACCATGAGACCAAAGTTTCAGTCTCTCCTGAACGTCACCTCTAACCCACAGGTATGAACCCGTATCGTAGTAAAGCTTGGTTGGCTTTGGTTGCGGGAACAGGATTCGAACCTGTGATCTCGGCTTATGAGACCGAGCGGATAACCATCTTCCACATCCCGCAATATGTACTGCCACGGAGAATCGAACTCCGATTTTATGGATGAAAACCATAGGTCCTAACCGTTAGACGATGGCAGCATTTTCAAACTTTGTTTTTCAAAGGTAGTCATTTTATTCCGATCTACCAAATCTTTTTTTAATCATTTTGTGGGACCCGCTCCCCACTCTAAACTTGTACTTCGTTCTATTAAGCGTTTTTTTCAGTTTCTTCAACCAATCAGTATTCGTGTTAGTTTTAACAAATTTAAATCTTCCTGATTCGCAAGTTCCTGATAAAACTTCTCTCATCATTCATTCGTATTAATTGTTTATTTGGTGGACACTGTGGGAATCGAACCCATACGATCTGATTGCAAATCAGTCGACCTGCCGTCGGCATCAGGCCCAAGTAGAGACGTGTGGAATTACTCATCCACTTCAACCGTCGGACTGTTCGTCTCTTGGAGCGGGTGGTGGGGCTCAAACCCACAACCTTCGCCTTGGAAGGGCGACGCTCTATCAATTGAGCTACACCCGCTTATTGTACTGATGGTTGGATTCGAACCAACGTTTTAAACTTACCGCTACAGGCATAGACGATATAAGCGTCCACTGGTACATCAGCATTTAGTTGCGGGAGAGGGATTCGAACCCCCGACCTTTGGGTTATGAGCCCAACGAGCTACCACTGCTCTACCCCGCTATATGTTGTCAGAACAGGATTCGAACCTGTATAAACACTTTGAATTTTACCTACGCACAGTGAGGTAGTGTTTTTCATCATTCGCATTGCCTTTTCAAAGTGCACTTATTCAAGGGTGCCGTGCGTGTCACTATGTGTCTTCCAATTCCACCATCTGACAATTTAAAAGATTTTTGATCAGTAGTTAACACACACTCTCGTTTCACTATCTTGTGTTAACAGGTTAATACACTTTACGAGTTTCCCGTTTTTTACTATCTACAAAACCTTTGTTGTTTGTCTTACAAAGATATGTATTTAATTCCGATCTGCCAAACCTTTTTTAATATTTTTTTACCAATAAATCAAAGAACATAAAAACAAAAAACCCACCTCTTTTGGAGATGGGTTTAAAAATTTATATATGTAAATTATCACACCATCTCCTTACAGGTAGTATCCTCAGCTATCGCCAATCCGCCTAATAATATGATATGTAAATTTTTCATTTGCGTTTTTATTTGTTTTGTTATAAATATACGATACTTTTCAAAAGTGTCAAGTTTGTAAAATTATTTTTTTCTTTTTAATTTACTCTCAAGAGATTTTAACTCATTTCTATCACTTGTGTAGATCCCAAATCCTTTCTCGTCTTCATCATCAGCTCCGTGACCTTTCTTAAGATTACTGTATATTGATCTTGCCACGCTTTCAGCACCTGAAGGTGTCAATAAATGATTGGCCAAAGTAATCATCTCATCATTTCCCTTTTCTGAAAATTCAAATTTAGATAAGATGTGATCAATAATTTCACCTATTGATTTTTTTTCTTTACTCTCATTTATGGTACGTTTAACAATCTTTGCCAAATCAGATTCTGTTAATCTTACAACTTTTTTCATAATAATATTTTATTATAAATATATTAAGATACGTAAATATTTTTTGGAAAATTTCCAAATACAAATATTGTAACATCACACAACCATAATTCCAAGTTATATTCAATACCTTTATATGTTTTCATCAGGTACCAAGATCCTTCACCCATTTCAGGTGATTCACGTAAAAACTCCAATCTATTAGATCCATCAAATTCTTCGGTTGACAACAACACCATAATATCATTCTCACCCTGAGATATAATATCTAACATTGTATCGGCACCTGAAACCATTACCAGATCTGCCTTAGTACCTTCCCATCCAGGAAGATCCGCAAACCAACCCCCTTCGTCTTTATAAAATTTAAATTCTCTTATCATATTAACCTTATTTGTACCCTCGGAGAGACTCGAACTCTCACACCCTTCGGCATCAGATCCTAAATCTGACGTGTCTACCATTCCACCACGAGGGTATTTTTGAGTAAGTGGTCAGATTCGAACTGACGGGAGACTTTCGTCTGTCGGTTTTGCAGACCGATGGTTTCAACCACTCACCCACACTTACATATTAACGGCAGTGGTGATCTGCCGCTTTAGTCGCAATTTGATTGTCAGGTTTAATGTTTGTCTTGTACCCAAGAGACATTGCCCATCCAACAACAGGTGGAACAAGTTTTGAACTGAAGTATTTTTCCTGACTATTGTAATCTAAATCGATCTCAACCTGAACCTTCACTTTTTTGGTTAACCATTCCGCAACCTCAAGAGAATAATCCGCTTCATTCCATAATCTTGTCCACTTGTCCTTAATTTTTTTCATTTTTTGTTTGTGTAAGATGTAATGAACACCTCTGTTACCATACCTATACGCTATCACCGTAACGTATACAGTACTTCTTCTGTGGTTCTGTGAATCTGTTCCAATGTGAACCTCAACGTATGGACATTCGTTTAAAACATCCAAGGTGTGAGATACCACGTCTACTGATTCGCCTTGTACCGTTCTAAATACTCTGTTCATAGTTCTTATTTCTTTTGTGGACAGAGAGGGTTTCGAACCCCCGACTCCAGGATCTTCAATCCTGAGCTCTACCAACTGAGCTACCTGTCCTTCTTCAGGGAGGACTTGGTTGAGGTATCCTAACGGATCTACCCTCAACTCTCGCCGCCCGTCTTATTTAACTTCAAACGCATGAAGTAATACACGTTTTTTCTTGGTTGAATCCTCGTGATTACCAATTACCACACCATCTTTGATTGTGAAAGCGTGACGGCTAACCAACATAAAGAACGTCCCAACAGGGTTTTGTTTTGTAAACGTACCCACAGTCATTTTACGTTTAACTTTCACACCCTTTACTTTAACATCGTACTCCAAAGTACGTCTGTTGAAGTTGTTTATTTTACCAACACACTTAACTTTTTTGTAGTTTACTTGACTTCTATTTTCTGCAAGTTTAGTCATTTTATCTACAGTACCATAAGTACCGTTACGATCTCTACGACCAAAATTTTCTCTAACGTATTTGTGAGCGTAATCGTAAGATACATCAAAACAAGATGCGAATGCTCTTACAACACAATCGTTGGTTTCACCTTTTGCGATTGCAGATTCTTCATAACCTTTAATGGCTTTTCCTGTAGTACAATATGGTAGTGCGTCTTTCATACTGTAAAGATACAAAATCTTTTTTAATTGGCAAAATTAAAATTTCTTCAGGGAGGACTCGGTTGGGGTATCCTAACGGTTGTACCCCCAACACTTGCCTCCCGTCCTATGCACGTCCCCAAGGTTTCGAACCCTGACCGATGGATTTGGAATCCATCATGCTACCATTACACCAGAGACGCAAATTTGCCCGACCTAGCTCGGGACCGACATCGGATCCGTACCCCCACAGAGATTCAAACTCCGATCTTTCTCTTAGAAGGGGAACGTCCTGTTCAGTTGGACGATGGGGGCAAATAAAAGATGATAAATGACTTTATCAGGAATCTTGGATTGGAATCCTTCACACACCATTAGAGAGTTGGGTTGTTACATCAATACAATTAAGATTGAATACCTATCCTTAGTGTGTACCCTTACGACACGTCTCTCCACGTTTGTCATTCTACGTTTCTTATCATCTTTTGTACCCTCAAAGAGATTCAAACTCCTATCTTCCGATCCGTAGTCGGATGTTCTCTTCAGTTGAACTATGTGAGTAATTAAAGAATTTTGGTCAACCACTCGCATCCCACCAATCTCTTGTATCAAACTTTCTGTAGTACAAACGATTACATCTCCTACGACTCATTCTCAACTCACTTGCCTAAGCCTTGTCCGTTGTAAATTCTTTTGGGTGAATGGTGGGTTTCGATCCCACTACCTTCGGTTCCACAAACCGACGCTCTCCCGATTGAGCTACAAACACCATATAGTCCCGTATGTTGGACTTGAACCAACCTCAAGTCGGATATGAGCCAACTTTGATCCCTGATCATACGGGTTGTTGTTTTATATCTATTCGGAAATTTTCCTAATAGATTATTCAATTGTAGATGTCTATCCGGAAAAAAAGTCATCCTATCCGGAAAATTTCCGGATTTTAATTGAGGAAGATATTGGAATCGAACCAAATACCCTTACGGGTACATCTCGCTTAGCAGGCGGACCCTATCTCCATCAAGGTTTATCTTCCATAGAGTGTGGTACTCCTGCAGTAGTTGGGGCACCCACACAAGTTACTCCCCTTTGTCGGCACAGTAGGAATCGAACCTACATGGGACCTATTAACCTTTCAACCGCGTATCAGACGGAGGGTATATGTGCCGTGTTATTATAAAATAAATCGTAATGTATTTCTCTATGACAATTTGAACAAACTAAAATACATTTATCTAATTCTTTTTTTACTTTATCCCAAGCCTTATTCATATTACTTGATATATGGAAATCCTTTTCTTTTGGATCTGTGTGGTGGAACTCTAACGCAATTATACATTTATTGTAACCGCACCTTTCACATTTACCCCCTTTGTATTCAACCGCCCGTTCTTTATTCTTTTGCCTAAAGTTTTTAACATTTTTATAATTTTTTAATTTCTTATCATCATCAGTTAAAATGGTTCTTTTTTTATCCACATGATATTTTACAACCGCAACATGAATATTAAAAAATTCTGCAGTTTTTTTAGCCGTATGTTTTGAATAATACTCATTTAAATCTTTAATTAACTCTTTTGGAAACTCGATTTTACCATCAGACCTACCACCCAAACCAAATCGCTTACAAATGTCTCTGACAGTTGATTTTGATTTATTCAATATTTTAGATATCTCACCGAAGGACTTACCTTCATTTCTCAAAGTTAAAATTTCATCATACATACCTTTATCTTTTTAATTACATTTATTGATATCTATAAATATCAAGGTGTATGAAAAAAATCAGCTGATGGGGTGGGATTCGAACCCACGGTGGAGAATATTTCTCATCGGCTTAACAGGCCGGACCCTTCGGCCAGCTCGGGACACCCATCAATTTGTTGTGGGAGAGAAGGGACTCGAACCCCCAAGGTCTCACGACGACAGATTTACAGTCTGCTGAGCCAACCAATTGCTCAACTCTCCCAATTCAGGAAAGGGGAAGATGGTTCTGTGGACATCCCCTTTTATGATTGGCGTTACTATGACAGTTAAAACTCCGACATAACTACGAACTACTGACACGTTAACGTTATATCATTCCCCAATCAACCTTTGTACACTCTACAGGGATCGAACCTGTGACCTGTTGTATGTAAAACAACCGCTACTACCATCTGAGCTAAGAGTGCTTGTTTTAGTTTCTTGGAACGAAGATAACCATTTTTTGGTAACTATCGTTCTTTTTTACTAAATTTTTTTGTGTCCCCGACAGGGTTCGAACCTGTGACCCCTCCATTAAAAGTGGAGTGCTCTGAAACCAACTGAGCTACGAAGACATTAGTCGGGATACCAGGACTCAAACCTGGATGATGTCCACTTCCCAAAAGTGGCGACTTAGTCAATTAGTCCACATCCCGTTATAGAGGAAGAAGTAGGTGTCGATCCCAATACCTTTCGGTACCGCCCGTTTTCAAAACGGGGTCACAAGCCGTTGTGATTCATCTTCCTTATTTTTTAAATGGAATTAAATAATTTTATTACTCTTCTTAATATTATCGTGAGACCATAATGGTTGTAGATTACTTAATGACCAACACTTTTTAAAATTTTCAGAATAAACACTATCAATCACAAAACTTGATACGGGGGTAATGTGATCAATGTGCCATTTACCGTAATTTTCCCAAGTCATACCATCTTTAAATTGTAACTCTAAATGGTTAATTAAATCATCAAGATTGTAATCTACTAACGTCTCCCAACTTTTACTTTCTTTAATTCCGTTTAAAGATTTTCTCATTCTTCTTGAGAAATTAAATGTAACTTTATTTTTTTCGTATCTATCTTTTTGTTTTTCTTTATTATAGTATCTTTTTTTTGGGTTCAGTTTATAATAATCTGACAATTTTTTATTTTTACATATCTTACACACAGATTGTAACCCGTTCTTACTTTTTGAACATTTATTAAATTTATTAGCATCCAATACTAATTTACACGATGAGCAAATTTTTGTTTCCATATATATAAATATCGTCTAATTAAAAAAATAATAATTTAAGACGATTAATTTGTTGTCTCGGCTGGACTCGAACCAACACACCCGGATCCAAAATCCGGTGCCCTGCCTTTAGGCTACGAGACAATTAATGAAGCCAATATGTCAAAGAACTTTTTCTTTTTTTGAGGTTCCTATCAGGGTCGAACTGATGACTCCGGGTTACAAAGCCGGGATATTACCAAACTATACTAAGGAACCAAATTTTTGGGTATAAAAAAACCCTAACTGTTTTGAGTTAGGGTCTTATATTTCTTTTATATATTTAAGTTAATCTTTATCAACTCATAAATGAAACTGCCCTAATATGCGACTTAAGCGTACGATACACGTTAAACGACCACTGAATGCTCGGGTTACAAATGTTCATATGTCTATTAGTTGTTTTCATCTTGTTATAAATATATAGTTTTTTCTAAAAGTTTTAATTACCTCACAAATGTAGGTCTTTTTTTTTAATTGACAAGTCTTTTTATTATTTATTTTCTTGTTCTTCCTCTAATCTACGT
>Ga0315294_10005482_pt1 | contig 13930 bp, 13 predicted proteins | sample YL17G13_40_MG_FD_203626 | JGI IMG/M metagenome (GOLD analysis project Ga0315294, IMG submission 203626) | Sediment microbial communities from Yellowstone Lake, YNP, Wyoming, USA - YL17G13_40 | ecosystem: Environmental > Aquatic > Freshwater > Lake > Sediment | place: USA: Wyoming | collected... | reverse complement strand
GGCCGGGCGGGTTCTAACGCGGTTTAGTTCGGATTTCATGCTCACATCTGCGCAATCTGCGTAATCTGCCGAAAACTTCCCCTTGCTCCACTCTGCGTCCTTCCTGGCCACTCATCACCGGCCACTGGCCACTGCCCCTATCATCTGCGCAATCTGCGTAATCTGCGGATACAAAAGGGGTTGCAGAAGGACCTCGAAATGAGTTCTAGAAGACTCGTAGACTGTCCGTCTCCCAGACTAGCAGACTCGCAGACTCGCAGACTAGGAGACTCTCTTCTCCCCTTTTTCTACCACTCGGACCCGCGGCGCCCCCTCCGGAATCGCCGCCGGCTCAACCAGTTTCACCTCCACCGGCAGCCCTAGAGAATCCTGCAACTTCTGCTTTACCCGACTCTCCAACTGCACCAGCCGCCCCATCTGATCCGGCATTGACTCCGGCGCCAATTCCACGTGAACCTCCAGCCGCTCTAGCGCGGTCGAACGGTCCACCACGATTTGGTGCCCCGGCCCTAGCCCCGACAACTCCCCCAGCGCCGCCTCTACCTGCGCCGGCAGGATGTTCGTCCCCCGCACCACGATCCGGTTGTCGGTGTGGCGAGACACCCGCCCCATCCGTGCGTGTGTCCGCCCGCACCGGCAGGGTTCCAGGTTTATGCTGCTCAGGTCGCCGGACCGATAACGCAGGAGTGGAAACGCCTCCTTGTTCACCGTGCTGAAGACCAACTCGCCCTCCACCCCGGGCCCGAGCACCTCTCCGGTCTCAGGGTTAATGACCTCCACCAGGAATTGATCCTCTGCTACGTGCAGTCCCGCTCGCTCTTCGCACTCAAACGAAACCCCCGGCCCGCCGATCTCGGCCAGCCCGTAGATATCGAATGCCTTGATGTAAAGCCGCCTCTCTATCTCCTCCCGAACCGGTTCGCTCCAAGCCTCATCCCCGAACAATCCGATCCGCAGCGAAAGTTCGTTCGGGCCGATCCCCATCTCCTCGACCGTGTCCGCGATCCGAAGGGCATAATAGGGCGTTCCGATGATGACCGTGGTGCGGAAATCCCTCATCACCTCCGCCTGCCGCCGGGTATCCCCGGTAGATACCGGAATGACCGACGCGCCTATCGCCTCGGTCCCGTAATGGTATCCGAAACCTGCCGTGAACAGCCCATATCCGTAGAGTATCTGCACCACGTCGTTCTTCGTTACGCCCGCGGCGGTCAGGTTCCGCGCCACCAGGTCCGTCCAATGCCGCAAGTCGTTCGCCGTATATGCCACCACGCTCGGATGGCCCGTCGTCCCGGCCGACATATGTATCCGCACCACCTCCCGAAGCGGCACCGCGAACATCCCATACGGATACCCCACGCTCAGGTCATTCTTCTCCGTCAGGGGAAGCCGCTTCAAATCCTCTCGCGACTGAATATCCTCCGGCGTGATGCCCAGCTGTTCAAAACGCTTGTGGTAGAACGCCACATTGCGATAAGCCCGGTTCATCGTCGCCTGCAGCCGCTCGAGTTGAAGTTGCTCTATCTCCGCCCGTCTCATGCATTCTATTTCCGGGTTCTTGATCGTTGCCGAGGACATCTCTCTACACCTCCTCATAATCCTTCCCCAGGTAGGCGCGCCTCACGTCTCGATTTGACAGAAGTTCCTGTGACGTTCCTTCCAGCACTACCTGGCCGACCTCCAACACGTAGCCCCGATCCGCTATCCGCAGGGCAGCCGACACATTCTGTTCCACCAGCAAAATGGTGGTTCCTCTCTCCCGCAGCACCGCAATCTTGCGAAAAACCTCCGCTACCGCCCTCGGAGCCAGCCCGATGGAAGGCTCATCCAGCAGCAGCAGTCGCGGCGACGACATCAGCGCCCGCCCAATCGCCAGCATCTGCTGCTCGCCCCCGCTCAGAGTGCCAGCCCGCCGAGTCGCCGCCTCCGCCAGCACGGGAAACAATTCACATACCTCTTCCAGGTCCTTGTGCACCCCCGCCTTCTCTCGCCGCCGCAGCCGAGGATAGGCGCCCAGCAGCAGGTTATCGCGGACACTCAGTTCCCCGAAAATCTGCCGCCCCTCCGGCACCTGCGTCAGGCCGCGCTCCACCAACTGCTCCGGCGACAGCCCGGTGGTGTTGACCTCCTCGAAGATGACTTGTCCGGAACGCGGCGGAACCAGCCCGCAGACGACGTTCAGTATCGTGCTCTTTCCCGCCCCATTAGCGCCCAATAAGGCGGTTATCTCGCCCTCATTTGCGTGTAACGACACACCCCGCAAAGCCTGCAAAGCACCATAATTGGCCGTAATCGAGCTTAACTGGAGCAGAATCACGGTTTCCGCCCCTCCAACTCTGAAGCGTCCATCCACTCCCCATTCACGAAATCTCCGCCCAGATAGGCCGCTATCACCTGAGGGTCACGCTGCACTGCGGCCGGCGTTCCATCAGCGATTTTGCGGCCACGGTCAATGACGACGACGCGGTCGGAGACGTCCATGACCAGCCGCATATCGTGTTCTATGAGGTTGACGGTGGTGTTCAACTCGCGAGGCAATCGCTGGATAAACTCGGCCAGCGACTGGGTTTCCTTGGTATTAAGCCCGGCTGCTGGCTCATCGAGCAGTATAATCTGGGGTGCCGCGGCCAGCGCCCGAGCTATCTCGAGCAGCCTCTGCTGACCGGTGGTGAGGGCTCCTGCCGGCATGTCAGCCTTGTCGGCGAGTCCCACCATCTCCAAATACCTTTGGATCTCGAGCCTCAGCCTGGTTTCTTCCCGGCGAGTGGCACCCGATCGCACCAGAGCACTCACAAGACCGGCATTGCCGCGGTAATGGCGCCCGACTAGGACGTTCTCCGAGACCGTCATGCGGCGGAACAGGCGGATGTTCTGGAAGGTGCGGGCGATGCCCATGGTGGCGATTCGATGAGTGGAGAGCCCGGTGATGACCTTGCCGAGGAACTGCACATGGCCCTTGGTGACTGGGATAATGCCGGTTATCAAGTTGAATAAGGTGGTCTTGCCGGCTCCATTGGGGCCGATAATGCCGAGGATTTCGCCTTGACGGACTTCTATGCTGACGGCGTCAAGGGCGACCAGGCCGTCGAAGACCTTGGTGAGGGCCTGGGTGGCAAGGATGGGGGGCGGCTGAACTTGCTGGGGCTGAAGAGGGTAAGACATAGGGTCAGATACCTGAGTCCTCGGCCGGGGTGGCCTCTCCGCGGAGACGGGAGGGGAGGCTGACAAGGCCTTTTTGGAGGAAGATCACTACTGCGACGAGGACCATTCCGAAGAGGATGGTGTCGGTGGTTCCGACAAAGGCGATGCGCTCGCCGGTCTTTTGGAGGAACTGGGAGAGAACGGTGAATAGGGCGGCACCGGCGAGAGGCCCCCAGACACTGCCTGCCCCACCCACGACGACCATTACGAGCAACTGGACTGAGAAACCAAAGCCGAAGGGAACGGGACTGACGTAATTGACGAAATGGGCATAAAGGCTGCCGGCGACGGAAGCGAGGATGGCGCTGAGGACGAAGACTTCGAGTTTGGCGCGGGGGACGTCAACGCCACAGACGCTGGCGGCCACCTCACTCTCATGAAGGGCGCGGAGGGCGCGACCTGGGCGGGAGTTGACGAGATTGCGGACGGCGAAGATGCTGAGGGCCAAGACGGCCAAGACAAGGAGGTAGGCTTTGGGGACGGTGTCGAAACGGAGAGGGCCGATGCTGAAGGGGGGGATGCCGACGATACCGCTAGTGCCGCGGGTGAGGCGTTCAGCCTGGTTAAAGATGGTCTGGATGATGATGCCAAAGGCGAGGGTGAACATGGCCAGGTAATGGCCATGGAGGCGAAGGGTGGGCGTGCCGAGGATGAGGGCGATGATGGCGGTGATGGCAGTTCCGGCGACCATGGCAGGCAAGGGGGATAGGCCGAGCCTGGTGGTGAGAATGGCGGAGGAATAGGCGCCGAGGCCGTAGAAGGCAGCATGACCGAGGGAGACCTGGCCGGCGTAGCCCATGAGGAGGCCGAGGCCGACGGCGACGATGGCATGAATGCCGATGAATATGCCAACGGTGGCGAGGTAGGCGCTGTGAAGGAGCAGTGGGATTGCGACAAAGGCGAAGAAGATGGCCAGGCCAGCGGCCCTGATCGCTCTTGCCAGCAGACTGAGGGTCATGGAACGGGTCAAGCCATCACCTCTGGGAGGTCACTGGAGTTGTCTCCTGCCGAGGAGCCCCTGAGGTCGCCACCAAAGGACAATGAGGGCAACGACCAAGGCGATAGCCTTGCTGTAGCCGGAGGAGATGAAGCCAGAGGAGAAGCTTTCGATCATACCGATGGTGACACCGCCGAGGACGGCGCCGAGGCCGTTACCGAGCCCGCCGAGGACTGAGGCGAGGAAGCCGGTGAGGGTATAGTGGGTGCCCTGGGCGTATTGCATGAGGGTTACAGGAGTGAGGACGGTGCCGCCGAGGGCGGCGAGGGCAGCACTGACGGCGAAGCTGAGCCTGACCATTCGGTCGGCGCTGATGCCGCTGAGTCGAGCAGCGCGGCGATTGATTGCACAAGCACGAATGGCCTTTCCGGTGAGGGTGAACCTGAAGAACAATTGGACGGCGACGACGCTGAGGGTGGCAAGGCCCATAACCCAGAGACGCTGGGGGGCAATGCCGCCACCGCCGATTCTGATGGGGGTGTCGCCACTGAAGGGGGGAAAAGTGACGGCGTCGGGCCCCCAGAGCAATTTGGCGCCTCCCTGGAGGACGAGGGAGGCGCCAATGGTAGCAATGATGAGGGTGATGACGGAAGCGCCGCGGAGTTGGTAGATGGTAAGCCTTTCCATGGCCAAAGCGACGAGGGTGGTGGCCGCCACGGCAAGGATGACCGCCAGCCAGAGGGGAGCGCCATTTGCTGCGAGGGCAGCGGCGGCCATGCCTCCGAGCATGACGAACTCGCCCTGGGCGAAGTTGATGATGCCGGTGGCGTTGAAGACGATGGTAATGCCCAGGCCAACCAGGCCGTAGACAATGCCTACGGAGAAGCCCGTAATAAGATACTGGAGCAGTTGGTCAGCCAGGGTCATGACTCAGGCCAACCTCTGCTCCAGTCCACAACCAATCAGGCCCCAGAGAAGGTCCGGGGTTACTGTTCGAGTTTCCACTTACCATCAACGATCTTGACCCAGACGAAGGCGTCCTTGGTAAGGCCGTTGTGGTCAGTGGGGGAGTAGTTGAAAATGCCGGCGGTTCCGACGAAATCCTTGGTGGCTTCGATGGCGTCACGGACCTTGACACGGTCGGTGGAGCCGGCCTTCTCGATGGCGTTGACGACAAGCCAGAAGGCGTCGGAGGCGTGGCCGGCGAAGGTATTGGGGTCGGCACCGTACTTGGCCTTGTAGGCGGAAGCGAAGTCGGAGAGGACTTTCTTCTGGGGATCGGTGTCGGGGATTTGTTGATAAACGATGAGGCGGCCAGCGGGGAGCATGACGCCATTGGCGGCATCGCGGGCACCTTCGATGAACTTGAGGTTAGCGACGCCGTGGCTCTGGAAGATGGGGACGTTAATGCCGAGGGTCTTGGCGTTGGCGGTGACGATAGCGGGGCCGGGGCCGGTGGCCCAACAGAGTACGGCCTGGGGGGACTTGGCCTTGATACGGGTGAGTTGGGCGGTCATGTCGGTGTCCTTGGCACCAAAGCTCTCGGAGGCGACGAGGGTAACGCCGCGCTGTTTGGCGATGGCGTTGATGTTGTCCCTTCCGTCCTTGCCGAAGTCATTGTCGAGATAGATCAAGGCGACTTTGTTGATTTTCTGAGAGACGACGTAGTCGAAGATCCTGTCCGCGGCGAGGGTATTGGTCTGGGGGACGGCGAAGACGTAGCTGGCGACCGGGGAGGTGATGACCTTGCCGGCGGCGCAGGAGACGAGGGGCAATTGTTTTTGCTGGCAATAGTCCTTGACGGGCATGGTGGTGGGGGTCAAGGAGGGGCCGATGATGGCGACGACTTTCTTATTTTCGTCGAGGTCCACAGCAGCAAGGCGGGCTTCGGTGGAATCGCTCTTGTCATCTTTTACGGTAACGCTGAGAGGACGTCCGAGGACTCCGCCATTGTTGTTGACTTGTTCGACGAGGAGTTCGACGGTCTTCTTCTCGGGGTCGCCGAGCGGCGCGCCGATGTCGCCGGTGACGCTGAAGATAGCGCCGATCTCGATGGGTTCTCCCTTAGGTGCGGGCTTGGCCTTCGTTACCGGTGGAGTAGGTGTTGCTGTAGGAGATGGCTTCTCCTTGGGAGGGCATCCGGTGACGGAGATGACGAGGGCCAGCGCCAGGAGCAAAGAGCCAACCCTGGCCAACCCCAAAAGCCTGTTTCGTGCTTGTTTCATAGTGACTTCCTCCGTTTTGGAATGGTGAGTTACCACCTTCGATAGATTCGCCGAGTGAAACGAGCAGATCTGCTTAGGACATCACCTCCCTGGGATTTGGGGTCAAAGGGCGTAGGCCTGCTCTGGGGTGAGCAGGGTGAGGCCTGCGCTTTGGAGGGCTTGAGCGACTTCCTGGCTGCGGCCATCCTCGACGCGCATGACGATCAAGCCGAAGCCGGAAGCGGCGCCGACGAAGGCGTAGAGGTATTCGATGTTGATGTTGAGTGGCTTGATGACGGCGAGGGCCTGAGCGAGGCCGCCGGGTTTGTGAGGGACCTGGACGACGAGGACTTCGGTTTCTCCGACGGAGAAACCCGCGTCTCGAAGGGCGTGGGCGGCCTTGTCTGGCTGATCGCAGATGAAGCGGAGGACGCCGAAGTCGGTGGTATCGGAGACGGCGAGGGCGCCCACATTGACGCCGGCGTCGGCGATCGCTTTAGTAGCCTCGGCGAGGCGGCCGGGCTTGTTCTCGAGGAACATGGAGATCTGCTTGACAGCCTTCATTTTCATTCCTCCGGTTTGGTTTCAAAGTTTAGATGGGGGCGGGTGTCTACTGAGACAATCGGCGGTTATCTTTTACGCGCTGAGCCTTGCCCTCGGTGCGCTCGATAGACTTTGGCTCAACGAGTTGGACGTCGAGGGCAATGGCCAGGACGCTCTCGATCTCCTCACGGATTCGCCTGCTGAGATTCTCGAGTTCGCCGACTCGGTCGGTGAAGTATTCCGGGGCGATTTCGACCTGGACGGCGAGCTGATCCAGGGCACCTTTTCTGTCCACCTGAATGAGGTAGTGGGGAGCGACCTCTTCGAAGCTGAGCAGGACGGCTTCGATCTGGGAGGGATAGACGTTGATGCCGCGGATAATAAACATGTCGTCGGTGCGGCCGGTGACGCGGGTCATCTTGGCAGTGGTGCGGCCGCAGTCGCAGAGATCGTGAGTGAGGCTACAGACATCGCGGGTGCGGTATCTGAGGAGTGGCAAGCACTGCTTGGTGACGCAGGTGAAAACGAGTTCGCCTTCCTGACCATCTGGGAGAGGGGCGCCGGTATTGGGATCTACGATCTCGGGGATGAAATGATCCTCGTTGATGTGGGAGCCATTCTGATGCTCGCATTCGAAGGAGACGCCGGGGCCGATTACCTCGCTGAGGCCGTAGATATTGAAAGCCTTGCAGCCGAGATGCTGCTGAATCTCATCGCGCATGGGGGTGGTCCAGGGTTCGGCGCCGAGATAGGCGCTGCGGACTGAGAGAGTTGCGGGGTCCACACCCATTTCGGTGGCGACCTCAGCCAAGCGGAGGGCATAGGAGGGGGTGCAGGCAAGGAGGGTGGTGCCGAAGTCCTGCATGACCATGACTTGGCGTTTGCTGTTGCCGGCAGACATGGGAAGGACGGCAGTGCCGAGGGTTTCGCCGCCGTAGTGGAGGCCGAGGCCGCCGGTGAACATGCCGTAGCCGTAGGCGTTCTGGAGGATGTCGCCGGGGACGGCACCGCCTCCGCAGAGAGTCCTGGCGATGCTATCGGCCCAGAGAGCGATATCAGCCTTGGTGTAGCCGACGGCGGTGGGCTTGCCGGTGGTGCCGGAGGAGAGGTGGACGCGGACGACCTCCTCGAAGGGGACGGCGAACATGCCGTAGGGATAGCTCTCCCGCAGGGCATCTTTGACGGTGAAGGGTAGTTGGGAGAGTTGATCGAGACTCTTGATGTCCTGGGGATTAACGTCGGCCTCGGTGAGGATTCTGGAGTAGAAAGGCACGACGGCCTTGACGCGGCCGAGCATGGCGCGAAGCCTTTGGATCTGAATGGCCTGGCGTTCGTCAGCGCTCATACACTCGTTGCGAACATCCCAAATCATGTTTCGTCTTCCCTCCGGTAGTCGTCAGGGTTCATATTCAGAAATAGGCCGGCTAAAGGGAGTTGCGGCTTCAGATGGAGATATTAATAGCACAAATGAGTTGAGGGACGCCAGTAGTCAAGCGTGGGAGGCGTGGGAATAGCCAATTTCGAAGGCTTTCAAGTTGACTGAGTGAGTGCCGGCGGGGACGGAAAGTTGGACAGCGCGGTGCCAGTTGTCCGTGGAAATCGGGAGGAGGGGAGCGGCGGCACCGACGATGACCGTGCTGGCGGTGCGGAGGTTGCCTGCTTGCCTTGCCAGCGCATCGGCGTCCACGGTTACGAGTTTTCGGGCGCGCTGCTTGACAGCGTCCAGCAATTCTTCCCTGCTGAGGGAGGTGGTGCTGGGTGAGGAGGGGGGAAAGACCAGCAGGTCGTTGAGGACGGCATCCGCCTGGGGGGAGAGCCAATCCAGGGCGCGCACGGCCTCAATCAGTTCAAAACCGACCAAGAGGTCAACCGTTCGGAGGGCAGGGAGAGGAGCGGAGACGGAGCCGAGTTGGGCAAAACGGACGTGGGTGACCACGCTGCCGCCGCGCTGAGCCATGCCGTGCAGTTCGCTTTTCTTGACGTCGAAGCCCTGGAGGAGGCAAGCCTGAGCGATAATCTCCGCCGCGGTCAAGACGCCTTGACCGCCCATTCCAGCCAACACTATTGAAGAAGGGCTTGGCGCAGCCATTGTCAGGTGATGCGGAGCGCCTGGAAGGGACAAATCTGGACGCAGGCGCCGCAGGCGCTGCAGGTTGCCAGGAGAATGTCGGGGCGACCCTCCTCGTCACCACTCTGGACGAGGGCAGGGCAGCCGAGTTGCAGGCAGAGGCCGCAGCCGGGGCAGACTTCAGGATCGAACTCTAAGGTGCCGGAGGTCTTGCCAGCGAGCAAGACGCAGGGATGGCGGGCGATGATGACGGAGAGTTCGTTGGCGGAGGTTTCCTGGGCGAGGGTGGCTTCGAGTTGGGCCAAGTCGTAGGGGTCAATGACGGTGACGCGGTTGACGCCGAGAGCTCGGCAGAGGGCGGCTAGGTCGAGTTCTGGGGCAGGCTGCCCGCGGAGGTTACGACCGGTGGCGGGATGGCTTTGACCGCCGGTCATAGCGGTGGTGCGGTTGTCGAGGATGATGACGGTGGCAGTTGACTGGTTGTAAGCCATGTTGATGAGGCCGGTGATGCCGGAATGGACGAAGGTAGAGTCTCCGATGACGGCAACGATGGGTCGGTCGCCCGCATAGACCTGGGACAAGCCGTGGGCCTGGCCGATGCCGGCGCCCATGCAGAGACAGGTCTGCATGGCCTGAAGAGGCGGCAAGACCGAGAGGGTGTAACATCCAATGTCGCCGGCAACGTAGGCGTTGAGTTTGTTGAGAAGGAAGAAAACGTTGCGGTGGGGACAGCCAGCGCAGAGGATGGGGGGGCGAGAGGGGATGGAGAGGGTTGGGGAGGGTTGGGGCTGGGCGCCGAGGATTACCTGAGCGGCAGAGTCGGGGGAGAGTTCGCCGACCAACATGGAGTCCGGCTTGGAGTCGCATTGCAGGCCGAGGGCGCGGACTTGCAGTTCGAGGATGCGGTCGAGTTCCTCGAAGACAACGAGGCGTTGGACGATGGCGGCGAATTTCCTGACCAATTCGACCGGGAAGGGGAAAGGCATGCCTATCTTGAGGAAACTTGCGTTGGGAGCGACCTCTTTGGCGTATTGGTAGGAGACGCCGGAGGTGATGATGCCGAGGCGGAAGTCGCCGAGCTGAACGTGGTTGAATTCGTCTCCGTTGCTGATGGCTTCGAGGCGGATGATGCGTTGGAGGAGGCTGATGTGCCTGTCATGGGCGTGAGCGGGTATCATCACGTACTTTTGAGGATCATCAGCCAGGCCAGGGGAGGGCGGGGGGGATTGGGGAGGGTGGGCAGTGACGACGCATTTGGTGTGGCTGAGGCGGGTGGTGGTGCGAAGGAGGACGGGGATATCGAACTGTTCGCTGAGGTGGAAGGCGCGGCGAGCGAAGAGGAGGGCTTCCTGGGAATCGGAGGGCTCGAGGAGGGGTATCTTGGCGGCGAAGGCATAGTGGCGGTTGTCCTGCTCGTTCTGGGAGCTGTACATGCCGGGGTCGTCGGCGGTTACGATGACGAGTCCGGCGTTAACGCCGGTGTAGGCGGCAGTAAAGAGGGGGTCGGCGGCGACGTTGAGGCCGACGTGTTTCATGGTGACGAGGGCGCGAGTACCAGCGAGGGAGGCGCCGATGGCGGATTCGAGGGCGACCTTTTCGTTGGGTGCCCATTCGACGGGGGCGGAGGTGATTTCCGCCAGGGCTTCCAGGATTTCGGACGAAGGGGTGCCGGGATAGCCGGTGGCAAAGCCAACGCCGGCCTCAAGAGCGCCGTGGGCGATGGCTTCGTTGCCGGAGAGCAATACGCGGTCGGCGGTGAAGGTCACTTCAAGATCACTCTGGCCGTATGTGCCGGAGACACTGGTTGGTTACTTCAGCGAGACCTCGTCCGGTGAGGCGGGCCGATTCGGGGATCCGAAGGCCGCTAAAAGCCTCGCCGGACGAGGCACGTACCTAAACTATCCAAGCGATTTGCTCAAACTACAGGTCGTTCAAGGTGCTACTGGGAGAAGGCGCACTGCCACTGGAAGCCGATTCCGTTGCGGGATTTGTCTCCGGGTGCGGCTACGCCATTGTTCTTGCCGTTGTCGTATTGGAGGGTCAGTTTGTTAGCGCTGTCGAGGTTCTTAACGTAGCCGACGTGCAGGCCAGTGTAGGAGTTGCCGGTGACGCCGGTGTTGGGGTCGTAGTTTTCGTATTTGAGGAAGGCGACGGTGCCTGGCTGGGCCAGGGGATGCTCGAGTTGGATGTACCAGCCCTTGATGTCGTTACCGAGCAGGGATCCCGTGGCGTATTCGGTCTGAACGGCGACCGGTTGACCCTTGGGGGCCCAGCGGACGTAGCCGAGGGTGGCATTGCGGTCGGTGGCGGTGCCTGCGGGGGGTGCTGGGAGACCGATATCGTTGGTCCATTTGCCCTTGAGCCAGCTAGCGCCGAACAAGCCCCAGGGCTTGGTGAATTTGACGTCAACGGAGATGTTCTTGGCGTTGTCGGCCTCGACGTTGCGGAATTGGCCGTTAAGGATGCCGACGATGACCTGGGGCTCAGCCTTCTTGGGGCTGCGGATGGCCCAGACACCGCGGTCCCAGGGGCCGAAGGCGAAGAGGCCGGAGGGAAGGCCGCCGGCGGCATTGCCACCCTCAAGGACAGCGGCGCGTTCGAGGGCGAGGCGTTGGGAGGAGCCCTGTGCGGTTTCGAGTCCGAACCAGGTGGGGGCTTGGCCGAAGCGGGCGGTCCACTCGGGGGTAACCTTGTAGTCAACATAGGCCATGGCCCAGTTGGCGTCAGTGGAGGTTGGGCCGATGCGGGCCCAGGTGACGTTGGCCTTGGTCCGCTCGTTGACGTCAGCGAGCAGGGTGATGTACATGCAGCGGAGTATGAACTCATCTGTGGTCCAACTGCGCTGCTGGTATCGGTTCTGGAAGTAGCCGAGAATCTTGACCTTGGCGGGTTGAGGCTGCGCAAGGGCAGGGCAGACCACGGCTACTACTGCAAGTAGAACAAAAAGCAAAGTGTATCTTTTCACGGTTGTTCCTCTCCTGACTGAATCCAACACGGACCATCTCTTTGAAAAGAGAATGGTCTAGAACAAACGACCTCCCGATAGACGTAACGTTACTTGCCTATGCTTTTCGACTGCCCACCTCCTTTGTCCGTCCAGGGTCCAAATCACAGCGGGCACCACCCCGGCGGGCTGCGGGAAGATTGTACTGGATACAGTCTAGTAAATGCAAAAGGGGAGTCCCAGGTTCATTATGGGGCGAGTTGAGGGGGGGTGGGCGTGACGGGCGGTCCAAAGGGGGGCAGGGAGGGCGGGCATGCCCCTGTCTTGACGGAATCCGACGGATGTTCTTTGCTTGGGAGGAGGCTCTTGGGCGATGGTTGAGCGGATAGACTTTCACACGCACATATTTCCGGATCACGTGGCGGAGAAGGCGCTACAGACGCTGCAGCGGACTTACAACGCACAGCCGGAGGGGCTGGCGACGGTTGCGGGCTTGATAGAGGCGATGGACGAAGCTGGGGTGGAGCGGGCGGTGGTTTGCCCGGTGGCTACGCGGGCGGAGCAGGTGGTTTCGATCAACCGGTGGGTAACGGGGTTGGATCGGACCAGGCTGATACCGTTTGGGGCGATTCACCCGGATTTCGGGGAGCAGGAGAAAGAGGTGGAATTCCTTCGGGGCGAGGGGGTGCGGGGGGTGAAGTTGCAGCCTCATTTTCAGGGGTACGAGTTGGAGGCGGATGGGACGCTGAGGATGATTGAGAGGCTGGCAGGGATGGTGCTGGTAATCCACGGGGGGCAGGAGATGAGCCCGATAGCGAAGGTTCCGACTACGCCGGAGAAGTTGCGGAGGCTTCACGAGCGTTTCCCGGAGCAGCGCTTCGTTGTGGCGCATCTTGGGGGGTATCAGATGTGGGAGGGGGCGGAGGAGTATCTGGTTGGGCAGGATATTTACTTCGATCTGTCTTTCACGTTCGACAAACTGGAGGATCAGGCGATCGCCAGGATAATAGCGGCGCACGGGCCGGAGCGGGTGCTGTTTGCTTCGGACTATCCGTGGCAACTCCCCCGTGTGGCGTTGGCGGGGCTGGAGAGGCTGGGGTTGGGTGAACAAGAGCGGAGGATGATCCTGGGCGGGAACGCGAGGAGGCTTCTGAACCTCTAGTAAGCGGAGGAAGGTTTCCCCCGGCGATCAGTCTCGCTCTCGGCGGATGAAGTGCATTTCGCAGAGTTCGGCGCCAGAGCAGGCCATCAGAGGCATTTGGAAGGAGTAAAGGGCTCCGAATTCGCTGCACCAGACGCGGCCTTCGGTGGGACAGATGGTTTGGGCAACCTTAAGGGCGAGGTGGTCGCGGTTGCTCTTGCGCAAGAGGGCAAGCCAGGGACAGTGGCGGATGGTGAAGAGGACTTCGTGGGGGTTGACGGAGACGTCAAATTTGTGGCCGTCAGCGGTGAGTTTGAGGCCAAAGCAGGAGGCAAGTTCTTCGGGGGTGTTGCCGGAGGAGGCAAGGAGTTCGCGGGCCTTGCGGGCCTGGATTTTGGCGAGGATCTCCCAGACCCGGCGGTCGAGTTCGAGGGCGTGATCGAAGTCGTGGGCCTGCTCGACCATAGTGAACCAGAGGCCATCCACGGCTTGGTAGGAGCGGCGGAGTAACTCAACGAGGAGTTTTTCCGTGGGGGTCATCGGGCCTGATCCCTTTTGTCCAGCACGCGCCTAGCCTTACCCTGGCTCCGCTCCAGGGTTTGAGGCTCGACGAGTTTGACCTTGGCGGAGAGGCCGAGGGCGGAGTGGATCTTCTTGGCCAGGAGGGCCTGGAGGTCGTTCATGCCGCTCATGCTGCTTCTGCTCTCCTGGAAAAGCCTCTCGGAGACCTCGACCCAGACTTCGAGGGTATCGAGCGCGCCTTGACGGGTCACGACCAAGAGGTAGTGGGGGGAGGTGCCGTCGGTCTCCATGAGGACGTGTTCGACCTGGGTGGGGAAGACGTTGACGCCGCGGATGATGAGCATGTCGTCGGTTCGGCCTTTGACGCGGG
>Ga0315294_10005480_pt1 | contig 13932 bp, 11 predicted proteins | sample YL17G13_40_MG_FD_203626 | JGI IMG/M metagenome (GOLD analysis project Ga0315294, IMG submission 203626) | Sediment microbial communities from Yellowstone Lake, YNP, Wyoming, USA - YL17G13_40 | ecosystem: Environmental > Aquatic > Freshwater > Lake > Sediment | place: USA: Wyoming | collected... | reverse complement strand
AAGGGCTCGCCGACCGCCTTACGCGCCGACGCGATGTCCTTCAATCCGTTGCCGGTTGCCACCACGATGATGCGCTCTTCTGGGCTGACCAGCCCGTCGGTCACGGCCTTGACCAGGCCGGCCAACGCCGCTGCACCGGCCGGCTCCGCAAAGACGCCCGCGCGCTGGGCCAGGGTGGGAATGGCAGCCAGGATCTCATCGTCGCTGACCTTGAGAAAGGCGCCGCCTGTCTCGCGCACGGCAGCCAAGGCCTTGATGCGGTCGCGGGGCAGCCCCGCCGAGATGCTGTCGGCAATCGTGTGGGCTTCGATGGGCTGCATGTCGAGGGCGGCTGTGCCCGTGCGCCAGGCCTCGAACAGGGCGGCCGACCCGGCTGCTTGCACTCCCATGAGCTGGGGCATGCGCTGGATCCAGCCCAGGGCCAGCATGTCCTTCAGCCCCTTGTGCAGCCCGCCGATAATGCATCCGTCTCCCACGGAGACAAAGATGCGGTCCGGGGCATCCCAGTGCAGCTGTTCGCAGATTTCGAACGACGCGGTCTTTTTGCCCTCCGTCATGTAGGGATTGTAGCCCGTGTTGCGGTTGTACCAGCCGAACTCCTTGGCAGCCTTGAGGCAAAGCTCAAAGGCGTCATCGTACGTTCCGCGCACCAGTAGCACCGTGCTGCCAAAGACGAGCAACTGTGCAATCTTGGCCGGCGGCGCCGTCTCCGGCACAAAGATCACGTTGGCCTGGCCCACGCTGGCGCACAGGCCGCTCAGCGCAGCCGCCGCGTTGCCCGTGCTGGCGGTGGTGATGACCTTGGCGCCGCGCTCACGGCCCTTGACCACGGCGATGGCACTGGCACGGTCTTTGAAGGAGCCCGTGGGCTCGCGTCCGTCATCCTTGACCCAGACGTGCCTTAGCCCCAGGTCGGCCGCCAACCGGTCGGCGCGGTAGAGCGGTGTCCAGCCCACAGCCAGTGGAGGCACAGGGCTTTCCGGCTCCACGGGCAGCAGCGGCTTGTAGCGCCAGATGCTGAGATCACGGTTTTCGGCCAGGCTGCGCGGGCTGACCCGCCGCGAGATCAGGTCATAGTCGTACTGTACATCCAGGATGCCCTCGTCGCCGTGCAGTGGGCAGACATAGTTGACTTCCCCCGGGGCGTACTCGCGTCCACAGATCAGGCATTTCAGAGATTTGACGTGGTCCATCACGCGCTCCCTCAATACGTTCTTTGTTTGTTCTCGGTACACCGTCTAGTCAGGCACGATCCAGGTGCCCGTCCTGCCGTCCAGGGCGTCGATGATCGTCTGCGGCTTGGTGACGAGCGCTTTGGCCTTCGGATTCCTTTCCAGGAAGGCGATGGCCGCCTCGATCTTGGGGCCCATGCTGCCAGACAGGAAGTGGCCCTCGGCGTAGAGCCGTCTGGCCTCGCTCAGGGTCATCTTGTCCAGCCAGCGCTGGTTGGGCCGGTTGAAGTTGAGAGCCACCTTCTCCACGGCCGTTGACACCAGGAACAGGTCCACCTGCAAATCGGCCGCGATCAGGCTGCTGGCGCGGTCCTTGTCGATGACGGCGAAGACGCCTCTCAGCAGGCCGTTTTCGTCCTCGATCACCGGGATGCCGCCGCCGCCCACGGCCACGACAACAAAGCCCGCGTCGATGAGTGTGCGGATGGCATCGAGTTCGACGATCCTGCGTGGGATGGGTGAGGCGATCATGCGCCGCCAGCCGCGACCGGCATCCTCGCGGATGGTCCAACCCTCTTTGGCGAAGAGTTCCGCCTTGTCCCGAGTGGTGAAGCCGCCAATGCCCTTGGTGGGGTTCTTGAACCCTGGATCGTCCCGGTCTACCACAACCTGGGTAACCACGGCGGCTACGGAGCGCTGGATGCCGCGCTGCTTGAACTCGTTGTCCAGGGTGCGGGCGATCATGTAGCCGATGGAGCCCTGGGTGTCGGCCCCGATCACATCGAGGGGGGTCGTGTGCACTTCTGGGTGGGCCAATTCGTTGCGGCGCAGGATAAAGCCCACTTGCGGGCCGTTCCCGTGGGTGACGACCACGTTCCAGCCGCGGGCGACCATGTTGGCGATGTGCTTGCAGGTCTCCTCGACCGCGCTGACCTGCGAGGGCACGTCTTCGTGCTGCTTGTCCTTGATGAGCGAATTGCCACCAATGGCAACGACAGCGACTCTGTTGTCAGTCAAAGCGATCCTCCTTCGTTACGTTTTCCCTACATCGTGAGTGCCATCACGGCCTTTTGTGCGTGCAGGCGGTTCTCCGCCTCGTCGTAGACCACGGACTGCGGTCCGTCCATCACGGCGTCGGTGACTTCGATGTTGCGGTCGGCCGGCAGCGGGTGCATATAGATCGCGTCCGGCTTGGCGCGGGCCATTTTGCGTTCGTCGGTAATCCAGTGCGCATACTTGGCGATGATTTTGGCGCCCTGCTCGGCATCCGGAGTGTGGACCATGGCACCCCAGGACTTGGCATAGACGACATCCGCGTCCTGGAAAGCTGCTTCCATGTCGTCCACTACTTCAAAGCTGGTGCCGAACTTGCGAGCCTGTTCGCGCGCCTGGTCCATGATCTCGGGCATCAACCGGAATTCCGGCGGATGGGCCAGCACCACGTCTAGGCCAAAGCGAGGCATCTGGAGAATCAGTGACTGCGGGACGGACATGGGCTTCTGGTACGAGGCAGCGTAGGCCCACGAAACCACCATCTTCTTGTGACGTAGGTCGCGGCCCTTCTTCTCGATGATTGTCATCAGGTCTGCCAGGCACTGGAACGGGTGGTAGATGTCGCACTGCATGTTGAGCACGGGGACACGCGAGTGCCGGGCCACCTCGTTGAGGTAGCCGTTGCCCACGCCCCAGTCTACGTGGCGGATGGCGATCCCCTGAAAGTATCGACCGTAGATCTCGCCGATCTCCTTGGCCGTATCGCCGTGGGCGATCTGCGTGGTCTTGCTCTCGATGAACGCAGCATGCCCCCCAAGCTGGGCCATGCCGGCTTCGAACGAGCCGCGGGTGCGCGTGCTGCTGAAGAAGAACAGCATGGCCAGCACTTTGTCGCGCAGATAGGGATGCGGCTCGCCGAGAGCACTCTTACGCTTCAGGTCGAAAGCCACGTCCAGGATGGTTTCGACTTCTTCTTTGCTCATGTCCAGGTCGCCGATCAAGTCTCGGCCGCGAAGATCGGTCTGCATACCCTGCCTCCTTGAGTCTTTACCTAGCGGCGCGAAGCGTCTCTATTCCATTGCGCCCAGCACGAGAGCGAGCAACGCCATGCGCATCACGACGCCGTTGAATGCCTCTTGCCAGTAGCGGGACCAGCGCGTGATGTCGACGTCCGAGGGGATCTCGTCCATGCGTGGCAGCGAGTGCAACACGATCGCGTCCGACTTGGCCTTGGTGGAGAGTAGCTCACGCGTGATCCTGTAGTTGGCGGGCGTCATGCCGTGTTCGCCGGCTTCCTGGCGGGCCTTGGTGTAGTCGGGCTGCACCACGGGCTCGACGAGGATGACGTCGGCCTTGTGGATGGCCTGCTCCACGTGCTCGGCCTCGGCAAAGTTAAGGCTATAGCGCCTGATCTCGTCCTTGAACTCTGCGGTGAGCGACATGTCCGGAGGCGCCACGAAGGTGATTGGGCAATCGAACTGGGTGAGTGCGTAGGCCAGGGAGTGCATGGTGCGCATACGCATGTCGCCTACGGCCAGCCAGGTGAGTCCGTCGATGCGGCCCTTTTCCTGCAGCACGGTGTACAGGTCCGTCAGGATCTGGGTGGGGTGTTCGCCCCAACCGTCGCCGCCGTTGATCACCGGGATGGAGGCCCACTTGGCAGCCTCTGCCGGCGCGCCCTGCTGGAAGTGGCGCATGACGATCACGTCGCCATAGTACTCGAGCATCTTGACGGTGTCCTTGATGGACTCCTGATACCAGTCGCCCGCGCGGGTCATCTTGGGGTCCGAGAAGCCCACGACGTGCCCGCCCAGGCGGTGCATGGCCGCCTCGTGCGCCAGACGCGTGCGCGTGGATGGCTGGTAGAACGCGGTCACGAGGGTCTTTTCCTTGAGCATGTCGCTGTTGCGGCGATCGCGCGCGATGGGCTCCAGGTCCTTGGCCACCTGGAAGACGCGGAAGAACTCCTCTCGCTCAAAATCCTTGAGTGACAGTATGTCACGGCCCAGAAAGCTTCTCATTGTGGTAACCTCCTTAGATGATGATCGTATATGCGCTGCCACCTGCAAGGTGGTGCCCCGTGGGGCCACGCAGGTCATATCACCGGTTTGGCGCGCCCTCTTGGGCGCGGGAAGAGTGGCTTGGTGCGCCATTGCCCTGCCCCACGCGACGCACGACGACGGACCCCATTACGGTGGGCTGCGGAGCGTCCCGCCACAGGCGGGGCTGCGCAGATCATAGATCTTGATCACCGGACCGACAACGCGCGTATCGGGCGCGAACTCCTTGAGCAGCCGGCATTGCTCCTCCAGTGATGAGTACAGGGCATAGTAGGAAGGCCACTTTTGCTTGCCATCCTCGCGTAGGTACTGGGCATACTTCAGGCTGGAGACCACTGCATACTGAAAACCCTGTGCGCGCAGCTCTTCCAGAGAGAACACTTTGCCCCGAAACGTCCCCCACACCGGAAAGACCTCGACGTCTGGCGCGCTTTCGTCGGCCTGCCACGATAGGTGTGGTATGTACTCAATGTCGTAGGTGGGGCCCGAGTAGCTGTCAAGCGCCGCCAATTGATAGCGAGCGTACTGGCCGTAGGCTGCCTGAGTACTCTCAGCTCGCGTCTCGATCTTCTTCGATACCGCGCGCTGGCCCAGGGAACGCGTGAGGCTTGCACGGCTTTCGCGTAGCTGAGGCACAGTCCACGTTGGGTCTGACAATGTCTTTGCTCCAGCCGGGATATTGGCTTCAATCCATGCGCGCGCCATGGTTCGGGTGTCCGGCCAGGAGAACGACTGCCCAACCCTATAGGCGCGATAAGCCATCGGCCCGACTGCGACCCCCAACACGAGCAGCGCGGCTGGCCACCATCGCGCCCAGCGGGCCGGCAGTGCGTGCCAGATCGCATCGAGTGCCAGGGCAGCCAGGATACCTAGCACGGGAACGACACCGACAATGTAGTTCGGCTGAGTCAGTCTCTGGAGGAGCAACACTGCCAGGTAAGATACGGCGAAAGAAGCCAGTAGGAGGTCAGCAGAGCGGCGCCGGTAGATGGCATAGGCCAGTCCGGCCAATCCGGCAATCATGAGCGGAAGCCCCAATCCTTCAAAGGTCAAGGCAGAAGCGTAATAGGCCAGTATCTTGCTGAATGCCTGACCGTATCCCACCTGTGTGGCGAGTTGAAAGAGGACTACGTCTGACCAGAAGTTGTGAAAGTCCAGCACGGTGTAGGGTGACACTGCGACGAAAGTGCCACCTGCCACAATACCACCCCATGCCAGGTAGCTCAAGACCTGTCGTCTTGACCAGTGTCTGTGCTTGGCTACCCAGAGCACCGCCACGACGAACGGAACCACTAGCGGAAACGCCGCATACTTCATTACTATCGCCAGGCCAACGGCTACGCTTGCGATGAGGAAGCGCCGCGCATCGGGCTCTTCGGCAAAGCGCCACAAGAGGGTGAGCGCCACCAACACCAAGCAGGCCATGGGGATATCATACTGACTATAGTGTGCGTGACGCACAAGCGCTGGCGAGAGAGCGACGCACAGCGCTGAGACCAGTCCTGCTCTGTGACCGTAAGCCCGCATCCCCAGAGCATAGGCTACCAAGATAGCCGCCACGCCAAAGACAGTGCTGGTCAGACGCGCCAGCAGGTAGAAAGGGGTGGGGTTATTGAAGAACGAAACGGCGAGATCGGACGGGCTGTGGAAGCGCCCGCTGGCCAAACCGAGCAGGAAATGGAGCCCATAAAGCACAGTCACAATGTACGGCAGCAGAGGAGAATGCACGTACTCGTACGGTTGCAGGTAACCCGCCCCAAAGGCAAGCGCCTGACGGACGGTGAGGCCCTCGTCAGCATGGTAGAGATTCGGCAGGCCCCAGCCAATGCCCCACAGCCGCAGAGACAGCCCTGCCACCAGAACGAGGCCTAGCCAGGGCCAGTCTTGTTCCGATTGCTTGTCTTTGAACATCACTCCTCACTTGCCGACTGAATGGCGCGGACCCTCCAGCCAGAGAAGAGCCCTTGAGCACCCTTCGCCTCGTGCCGCGGGCCAGCAGGCGCATGGCCTTGTGCGCGATTATACGACTCCCCGCAGGCGCGGTCAACTGACGAGCGACATCTGCGTGGAGGGACCTTCCCGCCAAGTGCTTCGGCCAGCGCCAGCAGGCATCACGGCGCCGCGTTTGGGGATGGTTTTCGAATTGACAGCCGGTCAAAAGCAATTACAATGCACAAGCGGTAGACGGTGGGTCGGTCGGTGCGTGAAACGTGGACTGGGGTGGTGCTGTGATGGCGGACAAAGAGAGAGATGCCTCAGCGAATCCGATACTGGTCATCGGCGTGGCAGGGGGCACAGCATCAGGCAAGACAACCGTGGTGCAGGCCATCCTGGACCGCGTAGGACGGGAACGCATCGCCTACATCCAGCACGATTCCTACTACCAGGACCTCAGCCACCTGCCCCTGGAGCAACGTCGGACCTTTAACTTCGACCACCCCGATGCGCTGGACACCCCTCTGCTGGTTCATCACTTGCAGGAGCTGCGCCAGGGCCGCTGTGTCGAGGTGCCCACTTACAACTTTGCCACGTATTGTCGGCTGCCAGAAACACGTGCGGTGCGACCTCGCCCGGTCGTGATCGTAGAGGGCATCCTGATCCTCACCGAGCGCGAGCTGCGCGACCTGATTGACCTGAAGATCTACGTGGATACCGACGCCGACTTGCGCCTGATCCGCCGCATCGAGAGGGACATCTCGGAACGCGAGCGCACGGTAGGATCGGTCATCGAGCAGTACCTGTCCACAGTGCGCCCCATGCACCTGGAATTCGTGGAGCCCTCCAAGCGCTACGCGGACGTGATCATCCCGCGCGGAGGCCAAAACGTGGCGGCGCTGGAGCTGGTCACGGCGCGCATCCTGTCCATGTTGGACAAGGCGGACAAGGACCCCGACCGTCCGCCAGCTCACTCAGACTGTGAGAAGTAGGACCAAGCACCCGAGCACATCATCTTACCACAGAGGCGACCACAATGTCACTGCCAGGCCAAACATGGGACCCCAAGGAACTGGAACAGCACGGCATCTTCAACGCGGGCACAGTATACCGCAACCTTTCCACGCCGCAACTGTACGAACACATCATTCGCCGCGGTGAGGCGGCCATTGCAGCCGGCGGGGCGGTGGTAGTGCGCACGGGCCGCCACACCGGCCGCTCGCCCAGCGACAAGTACATCGTGCGCGAACCGTCCAGCGCTCAGCACATCGCCTGGGGCAAGGTCAACCGGACGCTTGCCGAGGCCAGTTTCGATACGCTGCGCAAGCGCATGCTGGCCTACCTGCAGCGGCGGGACCTCTTTGTGCAGGACTGCTACGTGGGGGCGGACCCGCGCTACCGCCTCTCCCTGCGGGTCATCACGGATACGGCCTGGCAGAGTCTGTTTGCCCACAGCCTCTTCATCCGGGCCACGCCCGAACAACTGGAAGGCTTTGTGCCCAACTTCACCATCATCGCCGCGCCTGGCTTTAGTGCGGTGCCTTCCATCGATGGCACCGACACTGACACGGCCATTGTGATCCACTTTGGCCAGCGCACGGCGCTCATCGCGCGTTCGGCCTATGGCGGAGAGATCAAGAAATCCGTCTTTACCATCATGAACTACTTGCTGCCCCGGCAGGGCGTGCTCTCCATGCATTGCTCGGCTAACGTGAGCCAGGCCGGCGATTCGGCCCTCTTGTTCGGCCTCTCGGGCACGGGCAAGACCTCGCTCTCGGCCGATGCGCAGCGCCCTCTGATCGGCGATGACGAGCACGGCTGGAGCGACCAGGGCGTCTTTAATTTTGAGGGCGGCTGCTACGCCAAGATCATCAAACTCTCCCCAGAAGCCGAGCCGCACATCTACGCTGCCATCCACCGCTTCGGGGCGTTGCTCGAAAACGTGGTCATGGACCCCGAGTCACGCACGCTCCTGCTGGACGATGGCTCCATCACCGAGAACACGCGTGGCGCCTACCCGCTGGACTTTATCCCCAACGCGATGAGCACCGGCCAGGCGGGCCACCCCAAGAACATCATCATGCTGACGGCGGATGCCTTTGGCGTGATGCCGCCCATCTCCCGGCTGACACCCGACCAGGCCATGTACCATTTCTTGTCAGGCTACACCGCCAAGGTGGCGGGCACGGAGCGCGGTCTAGGCAACGAGCCGCAGGCCACGTTCAGCACATGTTTCGGGGCGCCGTTCATGACACTGCACCCGACGGTGTATGCCAAGCTGCTGGGTGAGAGAATAGCTCAGCACCAGGCCGGGTGCTGGCTGGTCAACACCGGCTGGAATGGCGGGCCCTATGGCGTGGGCCAGCGCATCAAGATCGCCTACACGCGCCGCATGGTGCAGGCGGCTCTGGACGGGGAGCTGGCTGAGGTGCCCCTGCGCACCGATCCAACCTTCGGCATCCAGGTGCCCACCGCCTGCGAAGGCGTTCCATCCGAGCTGCTGCAGCCGCGCCAGACCTGGCGCGATCCCGAAGCCTACGACCGCCAGGCAGCTCTGCTTGCACAGAAGTTCATGCAGAACTTCCAGGTGTTCGCCCAGTACGTTTCGGCGGACGTGCGCACTGCGGGCCCCAGGACCTAGGGCCCTGCCTTGTCTCGCCTTGTCTAGTCGCCAAGACTAGGTCGGCAAGACGAGGCAAAACCACCTTCCGGAGGTGACATGCCTCAGCTACAGGCATCCAGTCTGCTCGCGTTGAACCTGTTGGCCTTCCTGGTGCCGGTTGGGTTGGCGCTTCTGGCTATCGGCGCCGCCAGTGAAGAGCGGGCCGAAGACGTAGCGGAGACGGCCGTGCTTGCTCTTGCGGCGGCGTTCGTCGGCTACCTAGCCTGTGGATTCGCGTTCCAGTTCGGCGGGGTTGCCTTTGTCTCGGGCTTGCCCGGGCTCAAGGGGCTGACAGCCGAGTGGTCGCCGCTGGACCTGGCCTGGGGGCCAGGGTGGGGCCTGGTCGGGCTGCGAGGCTTTCTGCTGGGTGGGGAGGCCTACAATGCGGACGCGTACCTTCTGTTCGCGTCGCAACTAGCGGCGGTCACGACTGCCGTGCTGGTGGCGCTGCTGGCGCTGGCCAAGCACCTGCGCCGCATGCAGCAGCTCGTCATCGGCCTGCTGGTCTCAGGCTTGCTCTACCCGCTCTTTGGCAACTGGCTGTGGGGCGGGGGCTGGCTCTCCAACCTGGGTCTGAACCTCAACCTCGGCCACGGCTATGTGGACGTGGCGGGTGCTGGGTCCATCTTCTTGCTGGGTGCGCTGGTGGCGCTGAGCGTGTTCCTCATCGTCAAGCCACGGCGTGCTGTGGCGACGATGGACGAACCCGCCCGACTGCCACCCGTGCACTTTCCCCTGCTGATGGTGCTGGGCGCGCTGCTGGCCGTTGTGGGGTGGCCTACGCTGGTACTGGGCAACGTGCTGATCCACGAACAAGTGGTGAGCCCACTCGTAGTGGTCAACCTGTTGCTGGCGGCCGCAGGCGGTGCGCTGCTGGTGTCGCTCTACTCCTGGTTCGTCACGGGCACGCCCAACGCGCTGGCCATCGCACGCGGGAGTGTGGCTGGTCTGGTCGCGGCGAGCGTAGCGTGCGCCTTTGTTCCGGCCTGGGCCGCCCTGCTGATCGGCGCTGTGGCCGGCCTGTTGCTTCTGCTGGGCCTCTACGTGTGGGAGCAGATGCTGCGCATGGACGACCCGAGCGGGGCAATGGCGACGTTTGCCTTGCCCGGGCTGTGGGGCGTCCTGGCCGTAACCGTCTTTGCCGACGGGCGCTGGGGCGCAGGCTGGAACGGCGTGGGCGCGCAAGAGTATCTGGGGATTGCGGTCCAGGGGGTCTCGGGGTTGCTGCTGGCACACGGCTACCAGGTGGCAGGGCCCGGTCAGTTCTATGCGCAGTGCACTGGCATCGGTGCGCTGCTGGTGGTCGCTCTGCTGCTGCCCTGGCTACTCTTCAAGGGAGCGTTGTGGGTGCAGTCCACGGCCAGAGGCGCCTCCCTGCCTGCCACACAGCCCGTTCCGGCTACGGAGACGGCGGAAGAACCCGCGCCCGCAACCGAACCCGAGACGGGGTCGGAGCCTGCCGGTGCCAACTCCGAGCCACAGGGCCAGTAGCGGGCTCACGTGTGCTGCGGTGGTAGCGCTGCCGCCGCAGTTTGCTCATTGCGCCTCCCGCAGCAACTCGATCACCTCCGCGTCCGTGGTCTGGTCAAAGAGGTCATAGAAAGCGCCGACAGCCCAGAAGGACTCGGGAGCGTAGAGGCACACCGCCTGGTCGGCTTCGTGTCCAAGCACCTCCATCGAGTCGGCCGCACCCACTGGCACGGCCAGGATCAACTGCCCCGGCTTGCGCTGCTTGAGGGCGCGCAAGGCGGCCAGCACCGTCGCCCCGGTGGCCACCCCATCGTCCACCAAAATCACTGTCTTGTCCTTCAGCTCTGGCTCTGGACGCGTTCCTCGGTAGGCGGCCATGCGCCGCGCGATCTCCTGGCGCTGACGCTGTGTCTCGTCCTGCAAGTACGCCTCCGGCACGCCCATGCTGCGGATCAGGTTCTGATCCAGGTAGGTCGTGCCGTCGCTGGCGACCGCGCCCACGGCCAGCTCCGGGTTGTGGGGGGCGCCGATCTTGCGCGTGATGTACACGTCCAGCGGAGCGTGCAGGGCCCTCGCCACTTCGTGGGCTACCACGACGCCCCCACGGGGCACGCCCAGAACGATCACATCGCCCTGGATGTGGAGCCCGGCCAACTCCTTGCCCAAAAGCTGACCCGCCTCCCTGCGATCTCGAAAGCGCATGCCCGCCTCCTTAGGCCATGGCCAGCGGCACTGTCGCCAGGCGCGTGTACACCGCCCCGCTGGGCCGCAGATCGCTACGCATCAGGCATACCTCGCGCGCGGTCATCCCAACCGAGGCATCCACCTGCACCGCAGCGATCCGCTTGGCCAGCTCCTCGCGCTCGTAGGTGCCGGCCTGTTCGCGAACGCGCGCCAGTGTGAGGTGGGGCTGAAAGCCGCGCCCTTCTGGGGGGAAGCCCAGCGCGTTGAGCTCGGACTCGACGGCGCGCTGCAGACGCGCGAGCGTTTCCACGTCGCCTTCCACGCCAATCCAGACCACGCGCAGCCTGTGCGCGTTGGGAAAGAAGCCGGGATTCGACAGATGGAGCGAGAACTGAGCGCATGACCGGCAGCCGCTCTCGATCGCTTGCGTGATCTCGGGCACGCGACCGGACGAGACGTCGCCCAGGAACTTCAACGTCAGATGGATGCCTTCGGGGGCAACCCAACGCCCGATGCGCGCGACGGGAGCGCGTTTGAGCTGTGCCTGCACTTCGCCCAGGGCGGTCACAATCCCCTCATCCAGCTCAATGGCGACAAAGGTGCGAATGGTCTCCATGCCTCACCTCTCAAAACCCTTGGGGTCTCCAGCAAACCCCAAGGGTTTGTCAACGCCCAGCACGTGTGCCGCGTTGCCTCCCAGGATGGCACTCCGATGGCCCTCGTCAAGCCCCACCGCGCGCACGCGCTGCAGGAAGGGCTGCGGGTCGAGCAGGGGATAGTCGGTGCCCCACAGCACCTTCTGTGGCGCGATCTGAGCGGCCAACGAGAAAATGTCGTCACGGTACAGGCAGGGCGAGGCGGCCGTGTCATAGTAGACATTCTGCAGCGCCTGGCGCACCTCGGGCATCAGTTCGTAGAACAGCAGGCCTCCGCCCCAGTGGGCTGCCACCAGGATCGCTTGAGGGTGGCGCAGGGCGAGCTGATACAGGGGCTGCAGCGTGCTGCGGCTCTTGCCGGGGTAGGCGTGGCCCACCGGCTCGCCCGCGTGGATGAGTATGGGTCGCTCCCGGAGCGCCATTTCGTGCACGAGCTCGTCCAGACGAGCATCGTCGAGCGCATAGCCCTGCCCATCGGGCATTAGCTCGCCCAGGCCGCACAGTCCGCTGTGCAGGCACAGCTCCAGTTCGGCCAGTGCACCCGCTACCACAGGGTTGACCACCGCGAAGCCAACCAGACGTCGCGGCCAACGTGACACGGCTTGCAGCACGTACTGATTGGCAGCATGGCACAGCCCAGGGTCAGTCCAGGCAAAACCGAAAGTCACCGCAACGTCTATTCCAGCCTGGTCCATGGCCGCGATCAGATCCTCTGCGTTGGCCATGCGGGCTTGGGGGTTTGCGTACAACTGACCGAACCAGGCGTCACGCTGCAGGTAGGCCTCGCGTTGGGCGATGATTTCGGGCGGGAAGATGTGGGTATGAAAGTCGATGATGCTCACAGCCTATTTTCGCACAGCCCGGCAAATAAGTCAAAGAACGATTGGCCGTTTTTGCTGGAGGACGAATTGTGCTATAATGTTTCGACTTTCGATGGAGGGATTTGGCAGTTGGCAAAGTACTTTAACGTTGTGCAGATCATTCTGTCCGTGGCGCTGATCGTCCTGGTCATCCTGCAGAGCAAGGGTGGCAGCCTGAGCCGCATGTTCGGAGGCGAAGGCGGGATCTACAAGACACGCCGCGGGCTGGAAAAGACGCTCTTCAATGCCACCCTGGCCCTGATCGTGGCGTTCTTTGTCTTCTCTCTGCTTAGCGTAGTCTTCCAGGCGTAAACACGAATCCGGGTATCGACATGCGGTGGCAACCCGTCATCGCGGTGTTGGCCGTCAGCCTCATCCTGGCTCTGGTGGGGTATGCGGCCATCCACATGACCACGGTGGTCGTGCCGGACTATGGCGGCACGTACCTTGAAGGCGTCGCGGGCAATCCGCACGATATCAACCCGCTGTTGAGCACCTACAACGACGTGGACCGCGATCTGGCGGCCCTGGTCTTCAACGGGCTGACCGCTGCGGACGAAAAGGGTCAGATCGTGCCGGACCTGGCGGACACCTGGGACATCTCCTCAGACGGCCTGTCCTACACGTTTCACCTGCGCAAAGACGTGCGCTGGCACGATGGGCAGCCTTTCACGTCCGATGACGTTGTCTTCACCCTGGACGTGTTGCGCGCGCCAGACTTTCAGGGCCAGCCCGAGTTGGCCAAGCTGTGGCGCACGGTCAAGGTCGAGCGCACGGATCCCTACACGGTGCGCTTCACCCTGGCGGAGCCCTTTGCGCCATTCCTGAGCTACACGACCATCGGCCTGCTTCCCGCTCACGTGCTGAAGGATGTGCCGGCCAGGCTGCTGTCTGAGCACGCCTTTAACCTGCACCCGGTGGGCACGGGCCCCTTCCGGGTCAGCGAGGTGACTTCAGAGTACGCCATGCTCCTGGCCAATACCGACTACTATAAGGGGCGACCGTACCTGGACAAGATCAAGTTCGTTTTCTACCCCGACTATGCCAGTGTCATCAGCGCCTATCAGCGCGGAGAGGTGCATGGCATCAGCCACGTGCCACCCGAGTACGTACCCCGAGTCCTGAGCCAGGAGCATCTCACGCTCTACTCGGCTCCGCTGGCGGGCTATGGGCTGGTTTTCCTCAACCTGGAACATCCGGTGTTCCAGGAGAAAGAAGTGCGGCAAGCGCTGCTATGGGCCACGGACCGGCAGAAGATCATCGACCAGGAACTGGAGGGGCAGGCGATCGTGGCGCAGGGCCCCGTGGTGCCATTCTCATGGGCCTACGAGGCCAACGCCACGCAGTACAGTTACGACCCCGCCAGGGCCAGGGAGTTGCTCGACAAGGCCGGCTGGACCGACAAGGACGACGATGGCGTGCGCGAAAAGGGTGATCTCA
>Ga0315294_10005477_pt1 | contig 13936 bp, 12 predicted proteins | sample YL17G13_40_MG_FD_203626 | JGI IMG/M metagenome (GOLD analysis project Ga0315294, IMG submission 203626) | Sediment microbial communities from Yellowstone Lake, YNP, Wyoming, USA - YL17G13_40 | ecosystem: Environmental > Aquatic > Freshwater > Lake > Sediment | place: USA: Wyoming | collected... | reverse complement strand
GCGGGGGCCGGGGGCGCGCCCCCCGCGGCCCCCCCCGCCCCCCCCCCCGCGGGGGGGGGGCGGGCCCGACCCCGCCCGCCCGCCCGCCACCGTACGCCAGCGGCACCAAATCTAGGGGATCCGTTGACCGGATGAGCACGAAGCCGCCCAGCATGGCGGGCGCGATGTTGTCCGCGTGGAAGCCCGAGACGGCGGCCTCGGACGCGAGGCCCGCGGGGACGAGCGCCGCGCGCGGCAGGGGGCCGCCAAAGAGGGCGGCGACCGCGACCGCGGCGGCGGCGGCGGCCGGGGGGGTGGGGGCGCGGCGGGCGCCGGGGGCCCGCCCCGGGGGGGGGGGGGGGGGGTTGGGGTGGGGGGGGGGTGGCGTCGGCGTCGGCGCGCCCTCCCCTCTCCTCTCCCCCCTCCCTCCCACCACCACCCCGCACACCTTGTGCAGGGTCAGCTCGACGCCGTGCGTGGGCGTGCCCAGGATGGAGAGCACGCCCGCGGCGGCGACGCCGGCGCAGTTTTTGCCGGGGTCGAGGCTCAACCGGCCGCCGTCGCCCGTCACAGCAGCCACGACGACTTCCCCAGGGCGGCCCACCAAGGGCCGCGCGGTCACCGTGTCGCCCGCGCCCGCAACCGCGCAGCCGAGCCAGTCAAAGCCGGGGCCCAGGTTGGCGACGGTGGCGGGCGCAAAGGCTGTCGCGGCGTCGAGCGTCGGGGAGAGGCGGGGGCCGGTGTAGGCGGGGGAGAGGTCGGCGGTGCCGAGGGCTTTGGCACGCGGCGCGGCGCGGGGGCGGCGCGCGGCGCGGCTGCGCGGTGCGGCGCGCAGCGGTCCAGAGAAGGACGTCGAAGCCCGCATGCCGGTCGACGAGGGGTGGGCGGGCGGCGGAGGCCGCGATGGGGGACCGCGGCGGCGGCGGTTGCCGGTTGGCGGCCGGCGCGCGCGCTCTCGCCCCTGGGATGGGACGGCACGCACACCACGCGGGTGCACACCCCGACTGCGGGCGTCGCCCGCGCTCGTGGAGTGACCCCGTCGCCGACGGCTCGCGTGCCACACCCGCCCGGCGCGCCGCCCCGCCCGCCCCGCCCGTCCCGATGAAGGCCGCCCACTCGTCGTCCCCCCGGCCCGCGCCGGCCGCGGGCCTGCCCCCGCGCAACCGCGCGCCCCTCGCGCGCGGCGCGCCGCCGCCGCGGTCGGCCGCCGAGGCGGCCGCGTCCGTCACGGACGACGGGGGCGACATTCGGTCCCAGGCGCACCGCCGCGGTAAGAGGAGAGAGGGAGGGTGGGGAGCGCGGCGCGCCCGCGCGCCGCCGGGCCGCCGCGCGGCCCGCGCCTGCGCCCGCCGGCCGCTCCCCTCCCACAGCAGCCTGCGCCCTCGATCCCGCCCACTGTCGGGAGGGGTGCGGCCCGCGGGCGCGCGGGCGCGGCGCCGGATGGCGACCGCCGGCCGCCGCGCGCGACCCGAGGGCCCCGCGGCCAACCCCGCCTCCCGCCTCCCCTCCCTCCCAGCCCCGCTCGAAAAGTCGCACCTCTTCAACGCGCGCTACGTCCCCTTTACGTCCGTGCAGGCGCGCGACGCGCACCCCAAAGAACACTACTCTTTGGATGACGTCCGCTACCTCTCCGCCGACGGCGGCCTCCTCGACGTCCAGCACGACATGGAGGTGAGACGAGTGGGGGAGGAGGGAGGGAGTGGCGGCGTCTTTGTGGCGGGTGGTCGAGTTGCCGACCGCGCGCCACGGCCTCCCTTGCTCACCCCGCCTCTCCCTCCACGCCAGGCCCTAGCCATCTACGGCCCCGAGTACTGGCGCGCCCTGTTCGACACCCGCGCCGGGCGCACGGCGTGGCCCTTTGGGTCGGGCGTGTGGTCGAAGAAAGAGTGGGTGCTGCCCGGCATCTCGGACGACGACATCGTCTCGATGTTCGAGGGCAACTCCAACCTCTTTTGGGCGGAGCGGTTTGGGGCGCAGCTGGGCATGAAGGACCTGTGGGTCAAGCAGTGCGGCAACAGCCACACCGGGTGAGGCGGGGGAGGGGGAGAGGGCGGCGGCGGCCGCCGCGCGGGCGCTCGGGCCCTCGCCCACCCCGCCCCACCCCACCCCACCCCCGCTCCACAGCTCCTTCAAAGACCTGGGCATGACCGTGCTCGTGTCCCAGGTCAACCGCCTGCGCAAGCTCAAACCGGACGCCGTCCAAGCCGTCGGCTGCGCGTCGACGGGCGACACGTCCGCCGCCCTCTCCGCCTACTGCGCCGCCGCCGGCATCCCGTCGATCGTCTTCCTGCCCGCCGACAAAATCTCGCTCGCCCAACTCGTGCAGCCGATCGCCAACGGCGCCCTCGTCCTCTCGATCGACACCGACTTCGACGGCTGCATGCGCCTCATCAAGGACGTGACCGCCGCGTCCCCCATCTACCTCGCCAACTCGATGAACAGCCTCCGGCTGGAGGGGCAGAAGACGGCGGCCATCGAGATTTGCCAACAGTTTGATTGGGACGTCCCGGACTGGGTCGTCATCCCCGGCGGCAACCTCGGCAACATCTACGCCTTTTACAAGGGGTTTAAGATGTGCATGGACCTGGGGCTGACCAAGCGCATGCCGCGCCTGGTGTGCGCGCAGGCGCAAAACGCCAACCCGCTCTACCGGGCGTACAAAGCGGGGTGGTCGAATTTCGAGCCGATGAAGGCCGAGACGACGTTCGCGTCCGCCATCCAAATTGGCGACCCCGTCTCCATCAACCGCGCCATCCTGGCCCTGACCGAGTGCGACGGCGTGGTCGAGGAGGCGTCGGAAGAAGAGTTGATGGACGCGTGCGCGCGCGCCGACCTGACGGGCATGTTCAACTGCCCGCACACCGGCGTCGCCCTGGCCGCCCTGACCAAGCTGCGCGAGCGCGGCGTCATCGCGCCGTCCGACCGCACGGTCGTCGTGTCGACCGCGCACGGGCTGAAATTCACGGCGAGCAAGGTTGCCTACCACTCGAAAGACCTCGCCGGCCTGGCCTGCACCCTGGCCAACCCGCCGGTCGCCGTCAGGGAGGACCTGGGCGCGGTCATGGACGCGATCAAGGGCAAGTTTGCGTCCATGAAGCAGCGTTGAATGGAGCGGGGGAGGGGCGTGGGGGCGGCCTTTTCGGGCGGGCGCTGATTTGGGGGTGAGTGGCGGGCGTGCGGCGCGTTTGCAATCAAGGCGGGAGAGCCCTCGAACACGCACCCTCCTCTCTCCTCACGGCAGCCGCCCGCCATCCACTTCCGCCGGCGCGCAGCACGCGTCGGCGAGCGGCGCGCCGCGCCGCGCGGCGTGCCCCGCGGCCAGGCCGGCGACGACCGCCGCCGCCGCCCCGACGTTGTACGTCATGACGGCGAGCATGAGGGCGTAGGAGAGGGCGGCGTGCAGGGCGTAGGAGAGGGCGGCGCCGGCGGGGGAGGCGAGCGCGGCGCGCGCGCGCGCGCCGCGCGACCGCGGCGCGCAGCAGGGACGCGGCAGCAGAGGGGCAGCGGCGTCACCACCAGCCTGTGGCACGCAGGTGCAGCAGGCGCACGCGGGCGCGGCCGCGCGGCCGGCCGCGGCGCGCGCGGCGGCGAGGCCTTCCGACGCGACACCCAGCGCAAACAGGCCGGCCAGGGCGCCCGCGTACGAGGGCAGGGACGCCGTCGTCCACCCGTCAAACCAGAGGGTGACCGACGTCGACTGGTAAAAGGTCCTGGGAGAGGAGAGAGGGAGGAAGGGGGCGGCGGCATTGGCGTCGGCGCGTCGGCGCCCGTCGCGGCGTCGGCCGCCCAAACCCGCCCACCCTGACACGCGCTGGTGCGCACGCGAGCACGCCGGGGCCCGGTGACGCGCGGCTGGCGTCCCTGCCGCAGCGCGCCGACGCCCCCCTTCTTTGGGACCCACATTCGGTGCATCGGCATGTCGCAGCCCGCGGCGGCCGGCGCACAGGACACGCTCATGGCGGCGGGCGGGGTCGCAAGGCGGCGGGCGGGAGAGTGTGGGGGAGAGAGAAGTCGGCTGGCGCTCTGGCGCACTCTCGCCGGCGCGCCCGCTCCCCGCCCACTCCACAATGACCGCACGCGGCGCCCACGCCGGGCGGCCGCCCATGCTGGGACGGCAGCGCGCCGGGCGGGTCCGCATTCGCGCAACCCCCGACGCGCGCCCGCCCGCGCCGCCGCCGCCCACCGCCCGGCCTCCCACACCATCGAGCTGGAACGCCAAGGAGGCCAAAAGAGAGGGCGATGGCGCAGGCGGCGCCGGCGGCGGCGGCGAGGGCCGGGACTACCTGCACGAGCTCGGCGCGGCGCAGGAGTACAACATTAACGTCGACCACGGTGAGAGATAGAGGGTGGGGTGGTGCACGGGGTGGCGAGCTGTTGGCGGCCACGAGAAATGCGCCGCCGCGCCGTTCTCTTCCCACACCCTCCCCCCCCCTCCCCAGGCCAAACCATCGACCACCTGGACTCGGTCTTTCTCGGTAACGACGTCTTTGCGCTCGGCACAAAATCGGACATCGCGGACGGGTCGTTGCGGCGGCCCGAGTTTCGGGAGTTTGCCAACGGCGGCGAGTTCCACATCAACGCCCGCTTCCTGGACGCGGTCGGCCTCCACATCGCCAAAAACATTCTGGCGGATCAAGGCGTGTTTGACGACAAGGTGAGAGAGAGAGAGGCGGGGTCGACCTCTTTTGTCCTGTCCGCGTTCTTTTTGTTTCTCTCCCGTTGCACCCCAACCCCAACCCCGACCCGACCTCGCCCTCACCCCACCCCCCCACCCTTCACTCTCAGGTCCGCATCCCCACCATTCTCGGCGTGTGGGGCGGCAAGGGCATGGGCAAAACGTTCCAAGTGGAGCAAGCCCTCAAGCGCATGGGCGCGCTCGCGGTCGTCATGTCGGCGGGCGAGATGGAGGACGAGTGGGCGGGCGTGCCGGGGCAGCGCATCCGGGAGCGGTACCGGGCGGCGTCGGAGCTGGGGCGGATTCGGGGGAAGCCCGTCGCCCTGGTGATCAACGACATCGACGCGGGGGCGGGCGCGTTTGCCAACACGCAGCGCACGGTCAACACGCAGGCACGGAGACGAGATGGGGTGGACAGAGAGAGGGTGTGGGCCGTCTTTCTTTCCCTCCACCGCGCCGACACGGGCCCCCCTCCCCCCCGCGCCTCACAGATCGTGTCCTCCACCCTCATGAACCTGTGCGACGACCCCAACCACGTGCCCGGCCCCGGCGACTGGCGCGCGGACGACACGGGGGGCGTGCCGTGGCACGGGCGGGTCCCTGTCATTGTCACGGCCAACGACCTCTCCGTCGTGTTTGCCCCCCTGCTGCGCGACGGGCGCATGGACAAATTCCTGTGGGCGCCGAGCCGGGAGGATTTGGTCGAGATCGTGGGGTACCAATACCGGGACGACCCGTTGGTCTCCACGCCCGACATCGAGGCCCTGCTCGACGCGTTCCCCGGCCAGTCCCTCGACTTTTACGGCGCGATCAGGTCGGGCACGGCGGACAACGGGGTGCGGGCGTGGATCGCGTCGGTCGTCGGCGACCTCACGGCCGACGGCGCAGACATGGCGCCCCTGGCCTCCGCCCTCCTCGCCGCCCGCCGGGCGGCGTCCGGCGACGAGAACGCGGACGCGCCCGAGATCGAACTAGCGCCGGTGACCCTGGACGCCCTGCTGGCGGAGGGCGCGCGGCTCGCGGCGGAGCAAGACCACGTCAACTCCCACAAACTGTCGGCAGACTATCTGCCCGACACGGGGGGGGCGGGCGGGTTGCTGGGGCTGTCGGGCAACTACGTCGACCCGGACGCGTGAGGAGAGAGAGAGAGGGCGAGAGAGTGAGCGGCGTTGGGTGTGCCCGCGATTCCGCTTCCGATTTCTGTTAGGGTGCTGCCGCTCTCGCCACACGGCCGCACCTCTCATCCCGCGGCGACCGCGTCCGCCCCCGCGGCCACGGCGGCCTCGAGGCGCGTGCCCGCCGCGAGAGGAGCGTTTGCGCCGAGGTACAGCCGCCGCAGGCTGGGCGCGCCGGCCAAGGCGTCCGGCAGGCTCGCCAGGGGATTATCGCCCGCATGCACCTCCTGGAGGTGGGCGCAGGCCGCGAGGCCTGCCGGCAGGGTGGTGAGCGCGTTGCCGTTGGCCCACAGCCGCACGAGCGCGGCGCACCCTCCCAGCTCCGCCGGCAGCTCAGCCAGCGCGTTGTCGTTGAGCCAGAGCTCTTGCAAGGATGTGCACGCACCGATTGAAGCCGGCAGCGTCTGGAGGCGGTTGCCCCAGAGCGAGAGGCGCACGCACGCGGACAGGCCGGCCAAGACCTCGTCCGGGATGGCCGTGAGCCGGTTTGTGAACGCGGACAGCGCCTCCAGGTTGGTCAGGGCGCCCAACGAGGGGGGAAGAGACTCCAGCGCGTTGATGTGGAGCGAGAGGCGGGTGAGCGCGCGCAGGCGGCCGACCGGCGCGGGCAACCGCGCCAGCTTGTTCGAGTTGAGGCTCAGCCACTGCAGCGACGACAGGTTGACAATTTCTTCGGGCAACGCTTCGAGCTCGTTGGAGTGGAGGGAGAGCCGTTCGAGCGCCGCGAGCGCGCCGATAGCGGCTGGCAGACTCTTAATGCGGTTTGTGTGCAAGTCGAGCCGGGTGAGCGCTGTCAGAGCGCCGATGGCGTCGGGCAGGGACGTGAGGGCGCACTCGGACGCGTCCAGGGAGGCGAGGTTGGTTAGGAGGCCGATCGAGGGCGGGAGCGCGGGGAGGCGGTTGAGGTTGACTGCGAGGGCGCGCAGCGCGGTCAGGGACGTCAACGTCTCCGGCAAAATCGCCAGCGCGTTGTTGGAGAGGCGCAGGTCGGTCAGAGAAGGGGCGAGGGCGAGCGCGTCGGAAGGCAAATCCCTCAACGCGTTGGTCGCCACGTCGAGCGCCGCCAGCGCCGGCAGCCGGGCCAGCACGCCGGCCGGCACCGCGGTCATGCCGCCGCCGGACGCGTCGAGGGACGTGACGCCGGCGGGCGTGGCCATCACGCCGGGCCAGGTCAAAGGGTCGGCGCTCGGGGGCCAGGCCAGGCCGGGCGCGGCGGCCGCCAGGGTGCGCAGCGCGGCAACGTCGGGCGGGTCGTCGTCGTGAGAGGTCGGTGGCGGCAGAGGCGCGGCTTGCGCAGAGGGCGTCGACGCCTGACGAAAGATAAGAGGGCGGGGGCGTCGCCCGCGCGCTCCGCCCACCCCCCCCCCCCCCTGGCGATCGCGCGCAACGATGTCGCGGTGTCGCTCAGCCCCCGCCCCCTCCCCCAACTGCCGCCTCACCGCGCCTGCGCCCGCCGCCGCGGCCGCCTGCGCCGCGACCGCGGCCGCCGCGATGGCGGCATAGTCAACTGGAGTATCCAGGTAGGCGAATCGGTCGGCGGGGTCGCCCATCGCGGCCGTGGCGGCCGCGCGCTGTGTCGCCGGCCGACCCGCTGTGCGAGCATGCCGCCACTCCCGGCCCTCGCGCGCCCGCCGCCGCACGAGCGGCGCGCCCATTCGACGCCCCTCCAACACCGCCACCCCACCACCATGGGCGTCCTCCGCCTCGCCCGCCGCGTCCCCAAAGCGTGGGTCGCCGCCGGCCTCTTCCTCGCGTGGAGGCTGCTGCGCCGGGACCGGAGGCAGAGAGTGCCGTTCACGGGCCGCAAACATGTCGTGCTGGTGCCGGAAGCGGTGGAGCGGGCGCTCGGGGAGACGACGTTCGCGCGCCTGCTCGCGTCCAAGCGCCGCGTGCCCGAGTCCGACCCGCGCGCCCGCCGCGTCGCCGCGCTCGGCGCCGCCATCGTGCGCGCCGCGGCCGCAGGCGACGGCGCGGGCGGCTACGTCGACCATTTGCGGGACGCCGCGTGGCGCTTTGTCGTGTTGGACGACCCGGCGGTCAACGCGTGCGCCCTGCCCGGCGGCAAAGTGTGCGTCAACGCGGGCCTGATCGACAGGTTCGCGGGCGACGACGCGGCCCTCGCGTTCGTCGTCGCGCACGAGGTCGGCCACGTCGTCGCGCGGCACTCGGCCGAGCAGCTCACCATGCAGGCCGCGACGCAGCTGGTGGCGACGGTGGCCCAGGGCGTGGCGCTGGCCGCGGGCGGGCCGGCGCCCACGAAGCAGGGGGCGCAGGGCGTGGAAACGTTGCTCGAAATGGGGCTCTTCCGGCCGCGCTCCCGGGAGCAAGAGTACGAGGCCGACGCCATCGGCGTCGAGCTCGTGCGCGCGGCGGGCCTGGGCGACGGGAGCGCCAGCATCGCGGTCTTTCAATGTTTCGACGCGCTGGCCGACGCTGCCGGGGCCGCCGGCGCGATGACCAAGCAGCTCTCCTTTCTGTCGACGCACCCGTCCCCGGCCGAGCGGGCACACGCTGTGCGAGAGCGGCTCTCGCTGGGGGGGGGGCGGGCGGTGGCGGCGGCCGCGGGGGCGCTGCGCGGCGGGCGTGGCGGGGCCCATGCGCCGCAGCGCGCGCCCGCCGCGGCACCGCCCCCGCAGGCGCGCTCCAAGGCGGAGCAAATGAAGGTGGAGGCCATGGGCGGGTACTAGGGCATTGGAGAGGGTTGGACTGAGAGAGTGAGCGCCGCGCGGCTCTGCCCACGCGCGCGCGCCGTGGCGCGGCGTCCCGCCCGCCCTGCAACACACAAAAACTCAATCGAGCGCTCGTCTATCATCACATCAGCCGCATCTGCATGTCGGACAGGTAGCCAGTCGCGGCGGCGACGGCGAGAATGATGCCGGCCGGCCCCAAGAGCGCGAGCGCGGCCCCGACCACAACCCCCGTGTCGTCCCGCCCCGCCTCGGCCTCGTTGCGCTCCGCGCGCCGCTTGAGGCGGCGGGCGAGCGCTCGCGCCTCGCGCTCGGCGGCGGGCGCGTCGGCGCCGCCGGGCTCGCCGGCGGCGACGGACGCGGCGAGGGCGGAAGAAGAAGGGGAAGAGTCGGAATCGGACGAGTATTCCTCTTGGGACGCCACCGCGGTCGCCGCCGCTTCTTTCTCGGCGAGCCAGGCGGCGACGGCGTCGTCGGGGATCGGGGCGACCGAGAACTCGGCGTCGAGCTCGACGCCCCGGTAGACCCTCAACAAATCCCGCACGCGCGCCACGGGCGCCCCCGCCGCCAGCTCCCACCGCTCGCCCCGGCGGGTGGGGTGCGGGAGGGAGAGGAGGCGGAGCCCGGGCCTCACCCCCGCCGCGGCGAGGTCGCCCCCGCCCGCCACCGCGGTCACCACGATGGCGGGCGCGTCCCCGTCCCACACCTCGTCCACGCGCAGGCCGGCCTTGGCCTCGCGCGTGGAGACGGCGACCGTGAAGCGTGCAAGGGAGGTGGGGGCGGGGGTGGGGGGCGCCGGCAGGGGTGGGCTCGCCGCCGTCGTCATCGCTGTCGTCGGCGCATCGCGCCCGGCGTCGGCCGCGGGCCTCAGGGGCGGCGGCGGGCGGCGGGCGAGGCGGGAGCGCCCGTCCCGCGGGGCAAGAGGGGCGGCCAGCCCCGATGGGGGCGCTCTGAATGAGTTGGCGATCGGCGCTGCCCTCATGGCGACGGATCGCGGGCGGGCGGGGGTCTGGCGGGGTGTGTGGAGTGCCCACCTCCGACGTGGCGGATTTGGCGCCACTCCCAACCCTCCTGCCAACCCCCCCAACCGCCCCGACGTCGCCCTCGGCATCCGTCTTTCCCCTGGACGGAGGCGCCGGCCGCGTGGGCGGCGGCGACGACGACGGCGACGCCGGGCTGACCGCGTGGGCGGCGGCCATGGTGGCGGCGACTGAAGGGGCGGCTTTTGATCGTTGTGAGGTGCGTGGGTGGTGGTGGGGCGGGAGGGTATCGGCATGGGCGGTGCGGGCCGCGCGGCATGCGGCGGCGACGCCGCGCGGTGAAACGGCGGCGCACGCGGCGGCCGCGCACACACCTGCTGATCTTGTCGGTCGGAACACAACATTTACCACGCTTGGGCGGGGCGGCGGGGCCCCGGAAGCAGCCGGGCGAGAGCGTCGCGGGCGGTGGCCAGCGTGGCGCCCGACCCGACCCGCTCCCTCTCATTAGCCCCACCGCTCTCGCCCCGCGTCGGCTACCCTCTTTGACCTGGCCCGCGGCGACTACACCCCTGGCTCGACCCGGCGCGGCTCGCGCGACGGCCGCGGCCTGGCGGCGCGCCGCGCGTCGGCGCCGGCCGAGCCCGACGCCGGCCGCACCCGCGGGCGCGCGCCCGCGCTCCCGATCGCCGCGCCCCGGCGCCGGCTGTCGAAGCCCGACCCGCCCGCGTCGCCCAGCGCGGCGGCGGCGGCGGCGCTCAACGCGGCGGCGGCGGCGGCGGGGTCGCGCGGCGCGGTGGCCTTTTTCCGGCGCCGCTCCGTCGGCGGCGGGCCTGCCGGCGGGCCGCCCGTGCTGGCCTGCAAGTCTGCTGGGGCGGCGGTTGGTGCCGCCGGCGCCCCCTCGCTCGCCCGCAAGTCCGCCGGCGCCGGGTTTGGCTCCACCTTCTCCCTCGCCCGCAAATCGGCCGACCGCCGCCCCCCGTGGCACGCGGCTCGCGCGCCGTGGGGCGGCAAAAAGTCGGGCGCGCTGGCGCTCGCGCTGGCGCGCCTGCGCGGTGCGGGGCGTGGCGGCGGCGGTGGCGCCGCGTGAGGGAGGGCGGCTGGCCCACCACGCGGCCACCAAAATCGTATGCACACAACCACAACAACGCGCCGCCCGCGGTGCGTCGGGGAGAGCGTCATGGCGGGCGCGGACGGCCCCCTCCTGGAGGGGGGCGTCCGGCCCCCGCTTTGAGGCCTGCCCCCGGCGCGGCGCGGGCGCCGCCGATTTTCAACGGCGCGCGACCGCGGTCCGCGCGAAATCATTCACAGCGCGCGCCACCTCTCCCCCCCCGGCGCGCCGCCCGCGGTCGAGGGCGCGCGAGCGAGGCACGGCGCCGACCGCACACCAAAAGGCTCGCCCGCGCCGCAGCGCCCTGTAAAACGACGCACACACCACCACAAAGAAAGGGATCTGGCTCGTTTGCAGTGCGAAACCCCCAACCGAACCGAAATCCGAGACCGCCACCACCTCTCTCTCTACTCCACCTCCTTGCCCTCCTCCTCGCCACCCCGCCGCTTCGCCGCCCGCACCGCGGCCTGCAACACCTCCCCAATGTCCGAGTTGAGGGCCGCGGGCGGCGCGGCCAGGAGGTACGCGTCGAGCCCCCCCGCGCGGTCGATGTCGCGCAGCGCGGACGCGGTCACGCGCAGGCGCACCGACGCTCCCAGGGTGGCGGAGAAGAGGGCCTTGGTCTGCGCGTTGGGCTTCCACGTGCGCCGGGAGCTGCGAGGGGAGGAGAGGGGAGACGAGGGGGGTGTTGGGTGCCGTGCGGGCGGTTGGCCGCCCTCACACCCCACCCCTCCCCCCACCATCTCCTACCGATTGCCGCCGTCATCTGACACCTTGTTGCCGGTGAGCACGGTCTTGCCGCCGTACAGGCCGCGCCGCGCGCGGCGCAGCAGGCGGCCCGCGGCGGCCGCGACCGCGGCGGTGGGCGGGGACATGGGGAGGGGTGCGGCGGGGGTGGGACCAGCGGCCGGCGGCGGATTCGCGGCCGTGCCGGAGTGGCCAGGCGGCCCACGTCGCCGCCGCCGCCCCCACACCCCTCGGCCGGTGGCCGCTGCTTTTCCAGCCGGCCCCGCCCGGCGCCCTCCCATGCGCCCCGGCGGCCCGCCCGCGCGGGCGCCCGCCCGCGCGCCCGCGGCTGCGCCCCGCCATCCCGCGCCGCCCGCGGCACCCCGCCGCCGCGTCGCGGCCGCCGCCAAGCCCAAGAAGAGCGCGGCCCAGAAAGCGGCCGAAGCGGCCCTGGCAGCGTTCGAGGTGAGAGGGAGGAGGAGGAGAGGGAAGCGGCGGGCGGCGCGGAATGCTGGCACACACGCCCCTGCGCGCTCGCGCTGGCGCCGGCGGCGACCGTGGGAGCGGCGGTCGGGGAGGCGGGCGGCCGAACCGCCGCGACCTCACCCCCGACCCTCACCCCCCGCAGAACACCCCGCCTCCGCCGCCCCCTGCGCCCAAGGCCGAGGCCGCCACGCCCGCCGCCGCGGCCGAGGACGACGACGACGCCACCCCCTCCGCCACCCTGGCCTCCTCCAAAAAGGGCGGCGGCAAAAAGGCGGCCGCCGCCGCGGCGGCCGCCGCGCAGACCGTCTCGTCCGGCGTGCGCCTCGAGGGCGTCTCCATCACGTTTAAAAACGCCACCCTGCTCAAGGACGTGACCTGGGACTGCAAAAAGGGGGACCGCGTCGGCCTCGTCGGCGTCAACGGCGCGGGCAAGACGACGCAGCTCCAACTGATCACCGGCGTGTTGACCCCCGACGCCGGCGTGATCGCGCGCCAGTCGGCCAACATGAAGATCGCGCACTTGACCCAGGAGTTTGACGTGGTGCCGACACGGACGGTGCGCGAAGAGTTTATGTCGGCCTACGCGGACGAGACCGCGGTCCTCGACCGCACCGAGGCCGTCCAACTCGCCCTGGAAGCCGTCGGCTCCGACATGGACGCCATGGGGCCCCTGCTGGACGAGCTGCAGGAGCTGACGGCCAAGGCGGCGGCCCTGGACGTGGGCACGATGGACAAAAAGGTCGACGCGATGATGCCCCAACTCGGCTTCGGCCCCGACGACAACGACCGCCTCGTCGCCTCCTATTCCGGTGGGTGGCAGATGCGCATGTGCTTGGGGAAGCTGCTCCTCCAGGACCCGGACCTCATCCTGCTCGACGAACCGACCAACCACCTCGACCTCGGCGCGATCGAGTGGCTCGAAACGCGCCTCCAGACCGTGACCGTGCCCATGGTCATCGTGTCGCACGACCGCGAGTTCCTGGACCGGCTGTGCACCAAGATAGTCGAGACGGAGGCGGGCGTCGCGACCACCTACAAAGGCAATTATTCGGCCTACGTCGCCGCCAAGGCCGAGCGCACGGCCGCCGGGTGGGTCGCCTTTGAGCGCTGGCAAAAGGAGGTGTCCCGGCAGAAGGACATGGCGGACCGGCTCGCGGGCGGCGCGCAGGCGGGGCGCGCGGTCGCGGCGCAGCGCGAGGTCGACAGGTTGCTCGGCGCCGACCGCGTCGACAAACCGTTTACCGCCAAAAAGCGCGACTTTGGGTTCCCGCCCGCCGAATCCCTGGGCCAGCGCGTGCTCACCATCGACTCGTTGAGGCACGGCTACGGCGGGCGGCTGCTCTTTGATGACGTCAACCTCGAGATTGAGAAGGGGGAGCGCGTGGCCATCATCGGGCCGAACGGCGCCGGCAAATCCACCCTGCTGCGCCTCATCATGGGCCAGGAAGCGCCGGAAGCCGGCGCGGTGGAGCTGGGCGCGCACGGGGTCACCCCAAACTATTTCGAGCAAAACCAGGCCGATGCGCTCGCGCCGACGGCGACCGCGTTGGAAACCCTGGAGCGCGCTGCGCCCGACGCCAAGCTGCCAGACGTCAAAGCTCTGCTCGGGCGCATGGGGTTCGGGGGCAAAGCGGCGCACAAGCGGGTGTCTGTCCTGTCGGGCGGCGAAAAGGCGCGCCTCGCCCTCGCCAAGTTTATGCTCGCCGCCGGCACCCTGCTCGTCCTGGACGAGCCCACGAATCACCTGGACATTCCGAGCAAGGAGACGCTGGAAGCCGCGCTCAACGCGTTCGACGGCGCGGTCATCGCCGTCTCGCACGACCGCTACTTCCTCCGCCGCGTCGCCACCCGCGTGATCGCGGTCGAAGGCTGCTCCTTGGTCGACTATGAAGGCGACTACTCGCGCTTCCTGGACAAGAACGCGCGGGAGCGCGGGGCGATGGCCAAAAAGGAGGCGCGCGCGAAAGAGGTCGCGCAATCCCAGATCAAGGCCAAGTCCAAGCTGTCCAAGGCGGAGAAGATGCTGGCCAAGAAGGACAAGGCCAAAGCGTTTGCGGACGGGGGAGGGGGGGCGAAAAAGGCGAGTAAGAACGCCAAGCGGTGGAGTTAGAAAGAAATGG
>Ga0315294_10005476_pt1 | contig 13936 bp, 13 predicted proteins | sample YL17G13_40_MG_FD_203626 | JGI IMG/M metagenome (GOLD analysis project Ga0315294, IMG submission 203626) | Sediment microbial communities from Yellowstone Lake, YNP, Wyoming, USA - YL17G13_40 | ecosystem: Environmental > Aquatic > Freshwater > Lake > Sediment | place: USA: Wyoming | collected... | reverse complement strand
TTTTAATTTTCACCGAGGCGGAACCGCCTATGCCAAATCCAAGAAATTTTCCATCGGCATCAAAGCTAATAGTTACCTCTATTTCTTTTATGAAATCATTAACTTTCATTGTCTTAACAAGATCATTAATAATTCGTTCAATTTCTTCCTTTGCTTTAGCAAAACCTGCTCTAAACTTAGTAGGAGGTATTGGATTAATAGTCCCGTCACGCGTATATAAAATTCCTTGCTGAGTGTAACCTTTCGTAATTTCTATCCGTTCTCTTTTAGGACCTTCGTCTTTTGCATAAAACCCACCCCCTGCCCTCCTAGAAATTACTTCCCTACCTACATATCGACCTGCCTTTTTAAATTCTCTTCTTAATGTACCTTTGTTTCTTGTTACTTTTGTACTCATTTTAGAAATAGAGCGCATATTCTTTAACCTCTTTTCTTAAAGAATTAAAGCCAAATATCTTTTACTTCTTCAAACAAAGCAGGATTATCAAAGTCAGCAGGAAGAACGCTTTCTGGCGGCTTACCAAAAAGATAATCGCCTTCCTTATAAAATCCCGTAGCAATCAACTCTGAGCAGACGAATCTCTTACGGCTGCTGAACAGATTATGCAATACGACACCTATCTTACCGCAGATAATAGATAAAGGAAACCAGAAGAATTGCAAGACATCGTAAGGCAGGTTATTCATTGTTGCCCACCAAAGAGCAACCTTATAGCGCTTATGTTCAATTTGGCCTTTCCTTCTCATAACCTTGATCTCAATACCCCTATCAACATATTCCTTTTGCAGATTAACTACCCTTGACCTTGGCACTGCCGCCTCTACTGTATCATAACCACCGATACTACCAGCCACATGAGTCCATTTGGAGCTGTCGCCGTATCCGGCTTTGCGCTGAAAAGCCTGAATTGCAGGTTTATGCGTAGCAGCAAGAATTACGTAACCGATTTTGAGAGAATCAGGGTTCAGGCTTGGCATCTTCCATTCTCGCTATTGTCGCCTTCACATATTCATAACACCTTTTAGAGTTATCAACACGCTTTTTGGCAACTATATCAAATGCCTTCTTGACCGTATCTCTTCCAAATGTATCTATGCTTAAAATAATATCTTCTATTACCTGTGGATCGTTTTCTTTAAAGACTATCTTTGCATACTTTCTTGCCTCGTTCAGCTTCGCTAAACCATAAGCCACTTCTAACCTGTCCCATTCTGATTCAAGCCAGGCCGGGTCATAAAGGGGCAATATCTTATAAGATTTGGCAAGGCGGGTCTCATAAGAGGCTCCTTCCGGCATATCATATGCGACATCAATCAAATTCAACACCCTTAACTCCTGCATTCCTTCGGTGATAACCCATTCGCTTATATTAAAACGCTTAGCTAAGGCCTCCCTGCTGGAAAACCACCACGGCGCGGCATTGCTTATATTGGCGTACGCTAAGTTAATCAGATAACAAAGCTTCGCGCTCTGCGAAAGCCTGCTTGCCCATCCATAGTCCCAATATTCATCAGGCACCTGGAAATACCAATCTTTAGGTACTGAATAAGGGCTTTCCGGCTGATCATAATCTAATAACCTTACTTGGGCATCTTTGTCATATTCCAGTTTGAAATCTATCAGGCCATACTCTTCTTTAAGCTTTTTCAAGCTTCTGTTGATCTGCCTTCTGTAATCCTCTCTTGTCATTTTATCAGCCAATCCTAAATAAGAAGCCGTTTTTTCATAATTAAGGGAAATCTTGCCTTCGCTATTTCCATCAAACTCCTTTAATAGCGTAAGGTACAAATCAAATGCCCTCTCATCATGCCGGGTAAGCATGCGTCCGGCAAGCTTCGGGTTTTCCAAAAACTTCCAGGATACAGCAACGCCCCCTTCTGATGTTCGGGGCTCAACGCTCGGGCCCTGCACAGTCTTTATATTCTTAAAAGAGGCCAGAATCTCGTTGGCTAACTCTTTTGATTTTATTAACGTATTGACCTCAAAATTCTTGCTTAAACCGCTTTCGCTCCAGTTAGAACTGCCCGAAATAACTGTTTCATTGTCTATAATAATAACTTTAGCGTGGGTATATGTGGCAAGAGTATCATATCGTACATCTATACCGACATCTTTTAAGGCCTTAAAACTCCTTGAATTCTTCCCTTCAGCCGCCCACCTGTTTATGCCTCTTCCTTCTATAAAATCTATATTTTGGTCAAGAATTACCTTAACTGTTACTCCCCTCTTGTGGGCATTTATCAGCTCATCAACCAGGCTATAAACCTGCGATACCTTATCATACGGCCTAAGGCTTATTTGATACATCACCATATCTATTGACTTTTCTGCCTTTACTAAGGCTTCTTTAACAGCGGGAAAGTATTTAGTTCCGCTGATATCTATTACTTCCGCTTCATAACAAAAAACCCTTGCCGTTATTCCTAATATTGCAATGGCTACTAGAAAAATAGTTAAATATTTCTTCACTTTAATATAAATTTATTTCTGTTCTACTTCAATGGTTATAGATTCCACTCCGGCAGGCAATTCGTGCTTTTCTGTATCATTAATCGTATATTGCCAATCGTCATAATCAAATGCCACTGCAAAACAGCGCACGACCTCTTTTCCGTCAAACTTAACTAAAAATCCACCTTCGGCCATATCAGAATCCTCCAGTTTTTATTTTTTATTCCAATGCAAAAAGAGACGATTGTTTTTACTATCTTCTTCTAAAATATCGATGGTTGTATTATTGCTTATAATCAAAAAACCATTAGCCGAGTAGATTTCTTCGGGAGTAGGCATAGTAAGTAGCGTGTGACCTAAGCCAGCAGATGGCGTAGTTTCTTTTTCTTCTGTAACTCTAATTGAATAATTTCCGGCAAGATTATCTATCTTACCTTTTATCTCAACCTTTCTTATCTTATATTCTTTAGGTAGCGGTTGCGAAAGACCAAATGCACCGATTGCAATATTACCAAGAAAACCAAGACTTTTTTCTATTCTCTCCTGCGAATAAGCTTCAAAAGTTTTTTCAGCTATATTAAATTTAAAATCTAACTCTCCACATTTTTCTGTTACCCATATACCCGAGATTTCAGAAAGATTAACTGTTGTATTTTTCAAGCAATAAGCATCAGCGTGTCTAATCTTAAATTTTTGTATTTTTGCAACCACCCCGAGTATTTCTTTTTCTTTTTTATCTTCATCTTCTAACATTTTCTTTAATTTACCTTTTACAACACCAACCCGCTCGTGAACTTCTATCTTTTTCCCACCCAATTCATCTGCCTCTCTCAATAATCTATCGGCGACGTTAGTAAATCCCTCATCAAGATACTTCTGTGAAATATTTGCATAGGGTAAGGTATCGTCTTTTCGCTCAACTGCCTTCTCAAGGCAATTGGCTTCCTTTGCCTTCATATCCAAGTCAGCGTATGCAATTGCAATATTGTTGAAACTCCCACTGCTTTCTTGTATATCTAAAAGTTTCTTATAATGATAAGCAGCTAAATCATTTTTATCAGCATTAAGATATTTCAACCCCAGATTAAACCGTAAAGTCGTATTGACTGGGTTAATATTCAATGCTTTCTCAGCAAACATAATATACAAATAATCGTCTTCTTTCATTTTAGCAATTTCAACTAACTTCAAAAGAATTTTTTCAAGATGTGCATAGAAGTCAGGATTATTACTGGCCTTCAAAAGTTCATCTATCGCCGGATTGTAATTCTTTTCTTCTGCATAAGACATTGCAATACTAATTAGGCTATCAACCTTTTCGGAAACATCAACGGTTAACTCTAAGCATTTTGCGAATTGTTGTCTCGCGCGGTCGTTAGTATCGGCAAAATCATAACAAAATGCTAACTGCCTGTTTACATCATAGTTTTTTGTTTCCTCGGCCATTTTAATTAACTCGACTAATGCATCTGCATTGCCAGAGCAATATTTCCATCTACATAAAGCAGCATCCCAAAAAACAGCATTTTCTGGTTCTAAATTACTTCTAATTTTTTCTCGATAAATATTTTCTGCTCCTGCAATATCTCCTTTATCGTGGGCATCTGTAAACTCTATCCACGGAAGTCCTTTTGTTTTCTCTTGCGCGCCAACATCATCTTTAGGTTCTTCTTTATTTGGTATCTCTGGTGAAATAGTTGGTTTACCTTTCTCAATTTTTGATTTAATGCTCGTTGCAATTTCATATAATTTCAATAGGGGCGCATCTAACGAGCTTCTGTCAAAAAATATTACTTCTCTATCGCCTTGTAATTCTGGAAATTCATCAATCCCCCTCTCTACTAAAAGAATAATTTCTTTACTTTTACCTATGGCATATCCGCTTTCTTGTATAACCCAATTTGACGTTGTAAAAATTGAAGGTAAAACAGGTTGTGGAGATTTTGGCTTTATACAACTTATTAATTTCTGGAGAAAAGATTTTGAATGCGCTTCTTGGGTAAGAATTGGTTGTTTAATTTCTCGGTCAATAGTAAAGATACCTACAAAAATTTCGTTTCTGTCAATTTTCTCTTTAATTTTATTTGAAATATATTTATTCTCTGCGACATCAGCATCTTCGCAAGGTATCCCGTGCTTAGGGAGGAATGTCATAATTTCATTTACTACATCTTTATCTTTAGGGTCAAAACTATGTCCAACAAATGCTTTCATACCCACCTCTGATTATTAAGTAACTGCTGTACTTGATTATTTAGGAGCCGTTTCTATTTTTAAAAAATTAGAAGCGGTCTATATTTTCTTCCTCACATCTTCAACAACTTTATATGAAAAGTTAAGCTTTATTTTTCAGAAATTTCTAGAAAAATTGGGGACGTTTCTATTTTTCAAAAATTTTAAGCGCCCTCCTGATTTTTAATCTTCCTTGATACCTCTGCAATCTCTTTGCATCTATCACAAATGGCGATATGATTTTCAACCTGTTTAATTTCCTCTTCTGACAATAGACCATCTATGTAGCAGGCCATAGTTTCTTCGTCTATGCACGGAGTAATTTTACAACCCTTATTTTCCATTTAGCTAAATCATTTTAAACAATTTCAGACAGCTTAAAAACCATTTAATCGAATCGTGCTCTTTAATTTCCTCTTTTTAAAAATAAAACCTCATTCCTTCCCTACGAAGACGTTCGCGGCGCAGCTCGTAATCAGGCATAATAGTGCCTAAATGTTTCCAAAACTTTTCGGAATGATTGATATATTTTAAGTGACATAATTCATGCGCTACCACATAATCAACTAAGGGCATTGGAGCCATGATAACGTGCCAATTGAAGCGTATTCTGCCATTCTGATTACAACTACCCCATCTTTTCGATTGATTGGCAAGAATAACCTCAGAAGTAGATACCTCTAACTTTTTTGAATAAATCTTTGTTCTCTTCCCTAAAACAGTTTTTGCGTGCTTCTTGTACCAATGAATCAAGAAATCCCTGATAAACTTTATCTTCCCCGGAGAATTAGTTTTGCCATTAAGACTAACTACAAAACGGCCATCTTTTACTGAAATTTTAGGCTTATGCCCGCATTTTAGAATTTTTAGTCGGAGCCGCCTTCCTAAGTAAAACAAAGATTCTCCTGTAACGAATTCCCTTTTAGGAATATATTCCAAAGCCTCATTTATACGCCGCTGCTTATCCAAAATCCATATGGCCTTTTTATGAACGAGTTTTGCTAAAGAATCAAACGGTAGTCCATATGGCGCCCTTAGAAAAACTCCTTCCACAGGATCGACAAAAATACTTACGGTTTTTCTCTTCTTGCTACGCCTTACAAGAAATTCTATATTCCTTTTACCAAAGGCAATCGCTCCTTTTTCTTTTTTCATTTTGCAAGCCTTACACGCGCCAAATCAATAATTTTAGCGGTTAAAGTTTCGATTTCTTCGAATTGATAGCCTTTTGATCTTAGAATTCCTTTTATCTGTTTTCTCATCTCGCGCTGAACATCATCCTTATGAATCCAATCAATTACAGCGTGTTTATCGATTGCCTCCGCAACCTGATGAGTTAACTCTTTGGATTCTTCTTTTATTTCTCGAGCGCCATTATTGATAAGCTTACATAATGCATATTCCGTCTCGGTAAAGCCTAAATCCTGCGCTTCTTTACCAACATTGCGCATTTCATTGACTAAAGCCTCTAGCTGTTTCAACTCCTCAGCAGCGCTAATTCTTTCTTGTTTCCTTTGTTCGATAATCTGCTCGAGGCGCGCCTTTAAAGACTGATAAAAAACAGGATCTTCATCTAAACGAAAATGTATTTCATGCCGGATAGCATGCTCAATCTCGCTTGCTTTTGCTTCGGGTGTAGTCAATGCCTCAACCATCTCATCAAATTTCTTAGAAAAAATTGAAACGGGTTCTAGAAGCCTCTTAATTCCTGTTGTCCGTATATGCTCTTCAATAAGCTGACGAACCTTTTCTCCGCAGGCTGACAAATCTAAAGATGAATCTCTAAAGCGCGCTTGGGCAGCATTCCTTACTTTACCTAGCCACTTCACATCTGCGCTATAGCGTAAGGCTGCAGGATCAGGTAAAACCATATCCATACTTTGCGAAAAACGCCTAAAAGCAAGATCGAAATCGGCCCTAATATCTTCCGGCTCCAATACTTTTATGCAAGCCTCAAGGTCAGATTTATCCACTTTATCAAAGAAACGCATCACTGCTCTGTGTCGAGCTTCCAGTCGAGGAAGCTCTTCTGTCTTAGGAGTAAACGCACCAACAATATCACTAACCTGAAATACTCCGAGCGCTTCTTGTAAGTCCCGCGAAACACCCCAGTAATCAACCACAAGACCGTAATCTTTTTTGTCGGCAGTTCGGTTAACGCGGGCAATAGCCTGTAAAAGTGTATGTTCTTTTAACGGGCTATCAAGATACATAATCTGCTCGACAGGAGCATCAAAACCAGTCAAGAGCTTATCGCAAACAACAATTATAGCGAGTTTATCTATGGGGTCTTCTTTAAAACTACGAATAATCTCTTTTTCTTCCGCTTGGCTCTTGTGGTGTTTCTTGAGGCGCTGTGGATCATTATTATTACCTGAAATTAAAACTGCTGATGCCGGAGCATTTAGTCTTTCGAGTGTGTCTTTATAAATTACCGCTGCCTCTCGGCTTGAAGTAACAATCTGTGCCTTAAAACCATTTGGCATAATGAATTCTTCATAATGCTCAATTATGTCAAGACATATTGCTTCTATGCGAGTTGAAGCTAAGCCGATTATTTCTTCAGTAGCATATTTGCGTTTAATCTCCTCACGCTCCTTATCGCTGTAATCTTGGAAGTATCTTTCAAAAAGAGTGTCCAGGTTTTCTCCCTGCACATGAACATCTGGCAGGCGGCTCTCATAGTAAATAGGAACTGTTGCTCCGTCCTGAACTGCCTGTTCAATTGTATAAGTGTGAATATAAGATCCGAAGGTCTGGACAGTGCTGCGGTCCTTTTTGTCAATTGGAGTACCTGTAAAACCCAAAAAACAGGCATTAGGAAAAGCCTGGCGCATATTGGCAGCTAAATTCTTATACTGCGTCCTATGAGCCTCATCAACCATCACGAATATATTGTCTGACTCTGATAAAACAGGATAACCTTCTTCCTCAGTTACTTCCTGGAACTTCTGTATAGTAGTCATTATCGTCTGTCCATTACCAACCTTAATAAGCTCCCGTAAATGCTTAACGCTATCTGCCTGGACAGGATTCGGAAAACCACAGCGCTGAAAAGTACCTACAATTTGATTATCAAGATCAATGCGGTCCGTAACCACAATTAAAATTGGATTTTCCAGCTCTTTCATCCTTTTTAACTTTACCGCAAGCCAAAGCATAGAAAGGGATTTTCCTGAACCTTGCGTATGCCAAATAACGCCTCCGCGCTTCTTGGATTCTTTAGATTTTTGGATGCGCTCTATTGCATTATTAACTGCGATTAATTGTTGATAGCGAGCTATCTTTTTTCTGTTTTTACCACCTTCGACTTCAAAGGCAATAAAATTGCGAACGATATCCATTAAATTCTGAGGATAAAGAAGACTGTAGATAAGAATATCTTGAGGTGTGGGTGGTCTGTTAAAAAGACGAGAAGTATATTTCTCATTTAATTCATCAAGAGTAATCGGATAGGATAATTTCCATTCCAAGAAATGCCGATAAGGAGTACAAACAGTAGCAAATTTTGCCTTTTGGCCGCAGGTTATAATTAAAATCTGTACTGGCTCAAATAATTGAGGCGCGCCTCTATCTTTATACTTATCCTCTATCTCCTGATATCTAAAAAGCTGAGTAATGGCTTTGTCAATTGGCTCATGAATGGTCGGACTTTTGCATTCAATAACAACCAAAGGAATGCCATTAATAAAAACAACAACGTCGCACTTGATATTTTCCTTAGCGCCAGCAACTTTAAATTGTCTTGTAATAATAAGCTCATTTTTCTCTGGATGCTCAAAGTCTATAAAATAAACATTGTGCCCCTTCTTACCCTGACCATCGCCAATATCTTGTTCGAGAGAAACGCTATGCACTAAAGAAGTGTAGATCTTTTCATTGGCTTCCATAAGCCCTGTGGCAGGAACATTGGTTATAGTGCGGACGGCTTTCTTAAGGTTTTCATCAGAAATCCAAGGGTTGAGCTCTTTAAGTTTCTTCTCAAGGTGAGAAACTAAAACAACGCTCTTCAAACTATCCCGCTCTGTATCTAACTGCTCCGGAGGCATAAAGAGATAACCTAAAGCCTGCAAAAGTTCAACTGCCGGGTCTTCGGATAAATGAATTTCGTTCCAGTCTTGAGTAGTCATAAATTAGTTCCTTTTTTTATCCCTTGACAAGGCGATATACTTGTGTTATTTTTATTCTATGAGATCTTTACAGAAAACAAATAATTATCCTTCTCAAATGCAAAGCGGCACAAGCGAAGATACTGTTACTGAACTCACAATAGATACATTTGAACGCTTGCCCTCTGAATTCACTAAGCCGTCCTACGATTCTTACCAATCAGAATCAACAACTGTTAATAACTAATTATTCTGTTTTCCACCCTTGCCTAAGAAGCGTAACTGTGACTTGACCTCTTGCTTGTGCAATCATCTGAGGAGTGGCATTGGGTTGCAATGGCGGTCTCGCGATCTCAAAGCTACTCGCAAAAACATCCGTCCTATTTAGAGTCTCGATATACACACCTTTTAAATCCTCCAATCTTAAAGTCTCTTGACCCGATTCATTTAATAAATCAACGGGACGAAATGGTTCTAGCAGTTTTAATTCAGTTTCGTATTCTTTATACAGTTCCCACATCAAATTCGCGACTTCTTCCATTGGCTCTTCTATTTTTAAATTTAGCTCTTTGGCTTCCTTTCTATTTATAGGGTGACCATGGTAAAAAAGTTTTGATGTTAAGTTATCAACTATCTCATTTATTTTATGCTCATCTTCTCTCGACATATGCAACTTCAACAGTTTTTTACCTATAAGCCTTGACTGAGAATAAAATCTATGGACATTACCCAAAGCTAGGGGATGTACTTTCTGAGCTAGAATATCAAAAGCCTGCACCAGTTCATCTTCATGTCTTATGCCTACCCCCTCTTTTATCAAAGCTATATATGAAGCGACATCTTCGACATTAATTCCTATCGGATTTCCTCTTTGGTCTGTAGGATTGTATTCATTTTGAACCTTAGGATCCACTGGGCCGAGTTCGCCCATAGGATGCATAATAATTTTGTTAGCTCCCAATGCCGTCAGAGTAGCAGCACTATAAGCTTTGTAAGGAACCAAAACCTCGACATTATTCGAAAATTCTCTCAATAAATTAACTAGTCGCCAAGGAACCGTTCCTGCCCCGCCTGCGCTATACAAGAATAAATCAATCTTTTTCTTATTCTTCTTTAATCCCTTTACATGTTCGTAAATTAATCTTACCGCGTCATCTGCCATCGAATAAGAAAGACCTTGGCGTGTTCCAGTAATATAACAAATTACAAAAGTATCTTTCCTGGCAGTCTGTAATTTCTTGATGATTTCAATTCTCGACTCTTTACTCATCGCTTCCTCCTTTTAAGTTTTTACCCTTACCTCGCCGGTCAAAAGGACCTGCATAAGGGCGGATTTTGTTAATATCGCTATCCTTTGAAAGTCTCTTTCTTTCACAAGCTCTTCATCGATTGCTTCGCAAAGCTTAACAATTTGCTTTTGTTCTTCCGCAGATGGTAGCGGTATCTCTAAATCTCTAAAAACAGTTGCGTTCATTTTGAAATTCACCTGCTGAGAAACATCCGAGGTAAACATACTACGTTCCCTCATAAAGCTAAATAGCAAATGAAGAAAACGGCTATTAGCAGCAAATGGGCGAACGCGTAGAATAAATGAAGCGTAAGTATAGTTTCCTTCTAAATCAAATATTGCAGACTTTCCTACATGTGAAGCACTACCAGACCGCCAGTTAAGTAACACATCTCCCTTTTTAAGTAGAAAACGTTCCTGTGATGGTGGCTTTATATACACTATCTTATGAAGACTGATGTAACCATCGATATCAATGTTTGCCCCAGTTAATATCGGCCAACCAATATCTGGGTTGATATTCGAAGAAACACTTTCTGAAATTCCGTAGTCTACCAGTGCAATATCTGAAATTCTTACAACTTTCCAATCGCTCGGAATTGATCCCATAGATGACGGACGAAACTTATTATGCCGTCCGGGAATTCCGCGCGTGAAAAGCTCCTGCATCAGACCTTTTTTGAGGGTTTGGGTTTGGTCGATAACGGCTTGGGTTCCGTTAACGACTAAATCAATAGTAGAAAGAGTTCCGGATATCTTGTGTTGTTCATTAATTGGGGCTAATACGATGGGGAATTTTAGGAAATTATTAATATTAACCCCCATTCGCTCAATCAGAGTTCCTTCTGCAAAGGTTTTTACGAGATTCATAAAGCTTGGCGTTTCAAACATACATTCCAAGAAATAAGGATCCACTACTTTTGAATCTTTTAAATAGAGGACCTCATATACGGGAGAAGCAATAACAGTTTCGCTAAGCTTAGAAAATGCTATGGCTCCCCACCGTAGATTCATAGGATTAAAAACCAAATCCCCTTTATAAATCATCTTGTATGCTTTGTCCTTACTTTTGACCAAAAATTCACGAATATAACGTTCTGGTTTATAGACAAGACCATTTTCAATAGTTAATGAACAAAGAGGGAATTTACCGTTGTTAGGATGTCTTTCCTCACGAACCTCAAACAGGTCTTTTAGAATAAATTTACGCCATCCAACTGGAATCTTCTTAAGCATATCCCAATTCCTTTAAGGAACTGTCCATTTTCTTTTGTGCTTCTTCACGCTGTCTTTCAATCTCGCGTAATTTCACTAACGCATCTTTCACATCGATTTTTTGCTCTAGCTCTGCTATGTCTACGTAGCGGCTAATATTCAAGTTATAATCGTTCTCTCTGATTTCTTCTAGCGTAACTACCCGAGAAAATCTATCTATATCTTTATATTCATTGAACGCCTTAACTATTTTCTCAATATCTTCATCGCGTAATTTATTCTGGCTTTTTTCTGTTTCATAATACTCGGTTGCATATATAAAAAATACTTTGCCCTTACGCTCTTTTGACTTATTGCGGTTCATAATCAAAACTGCTACGGGTATATTGGTTCCGTAAAATAGATTCTGCGGAAGCCCAATTATCGCCTCAAATAAATCCTCTTCTAAAAGCGCTTTACGAATCTTACCTTCCGAAGCGCCTCTAAAGAGGACACCGTGTGGCATAACTACCCCCACCATACCTTTATCATTCATAGTAGCGACCATATGCTGAACAAAAGCAAAATCTCCCTTGCTTTTCGAAGGAAGACCATAACGAAATCTCCCATAGCCATCATCCTGAGCAACTTCAAGCCCCCAATCATTGAGGCTAAAAGGCGGATTAGCAATAACCCGGTCAAAAAGCATTAATTCCCTGTCTTTGACTAATTTGGGGTCTCGGATAACATCTCCCTTTCTAATATCGGCATCGGGCAAACCGTGGAGCAGCATATTCATCTTACAAATAGCCCACGTACCAAGATTTTTTTCCTGACCAAAAAGAGAAATATTCTTGGGGTTACCTTTCTTTCTTTCTATATAATGTGCGCATTCAATAAGCATACCTCCGGAACCGCAGGTAGGATCGCAGATACGCATCCCCTCTTTTGGCTTTAAAAGCTCAACAATGAGCTGAACGACTTTGCGAGGAGTATAAAACTCACCGCCTTTTTTGCCGGCATCATCAGCGAATTTCTCAATAAGGTATTCGTACGCACGTCCAAGCATGTCCGGTTCTTCTAATTCGGAATTCTTTAAGCTAATTTGGGAAAAATGATTGATAAGTCGGGATAAAACTGAATCGCGATTCTTGGCATCTCCAAGTTTATTGGAATTAAAATCTATATCAGCCAAAACACCTTCCAGGGTAGGATTTTGATCTTCAAGGGCACCGCAGGCCTTATTGATCTCCTCGCCAATACCTTGTGAAACTTTTCTTATCTCCGACCAACGCGCGCGTTTTGACACAAAGAATTGGTGTTCATCAGGATCATCCCAAGCTATTTTTTTAGCTTCCGCTTCCGATGCACCGCGCTTTGACTCTCTCTGCCCGATTTTATCTGCTTCTTCTTCAAATACATCTGAAAGGCGTTTTAAAAAAAGAAAGCCGAAGATATAATTCTTGTAGTCAGAAGAATCAATAGAGCCGCGCAAGATATCAGCTGCGCCCCAAAGATAGTTGTTTAATTCTGAACTAGTTAATTTTGCCATGCTTATCCTCCTTGTATTTTAAGTAGATCTGTTATCATCTGATTCGTAATTTCTCTTCGCATATTTGCGGACTCGATACTTAAACGATATTGCGTTTCACTAGAATTTATAAGGTTAACTATTTTTTCCTGCAGATTTAATGGCAACAGGGGTATTTCTACACGTTCAATGTCAGATACGTTCAAGACTAACTGCATAGTAGATGATTTTGCATTCGCAAGCAGCGCTCTTTGCCCTTCTTTGGTTTTAAGATAAGCTGCCAGAAATACTGGCGAAAGCCGTTCGTTAAGTCGAATTGCTATAAGATTAGCAGTTATGATAGCCCTCTTTAATTCCCTGGGTACTAAGGCAACTTTTAATTGGGTTCCTCTACAAGTTATAACTACATCATCAGGGCGAACTTCAAAACGTTCAAAGTCACGAATATTTTCAGGATTTAAAAAAGAAAGAGAAGCTATATCAATCTGGCTTTCTATTATATTCTTTATATTGATAACCGGGATGCCTCCCATGTCTTTAGAAACGTTACCAAAGCCATAAATAGGCGCCCCGGAAAAAATTTTATTTGAAATATCCCTTAAAGGCTGATATTGCACGTTTGTATTCACGTCCATATTTGTGTCCTTCCTGGTAATGCGACTTATTATACAGTCAAACTTAGTTATGTCAATACTTTTTTTTAGTATCTTAATACTAATATTTTTCTTGACAAAATTAAATATGGATATATACTATTCTTAGTTTCGGCTGTTTGGTCTATCTGCTCTTCCTTCCTGAGGGTTAGGATGTTAGCTCACCCGGCCCCGGCCTAATACTTCCCATATAATCGGGCCGCGCGGTGAGCGTAATCTTACCCAAAGGAAGGAGGAACCGAAAATGCCTAGATCCCGTACTTTTAAACCGGGAGAAACTGCTCCACAATCTGGCCAATACGAAATTGTTGGTCCGAAAGGCGGGCGGACAGGTGAAGAACGGACCGTTACAAAAAAAGAACCGTTACCACCAACACCGGAACGAGGTCAGGGTTATATTTTAGTCGATAAAACTAAACATTAATCCTGGTAACAGCGAGGCTAGTTTCTAGTCTCGCTTTTTATTAATTATTTTTT
>Ga0315294_10005475_pt1 | contig 13937 bp, 7 predicted proteins | sample YL17G13_40_MG_FD_203626 | JGI IMG/M metagenome (GOLD analysis project Ga0315294, IMG submission 203626) | Sediment microbial communities from Yellowstone Lake, YNP, Wyoming, USA - YL17G13_40 | ecosystem: Environmental > Aquatic > Freshwater > Lake > Sediment | place: USA: Wyoming | collected... | reverse complement strand
ATTGTTCTCGCTAAAGCAGTAAAATGCGATCGCAACGATGCAATATCTGTATCTCCAGTCGATTCGGCGAAACACGGTCAGAAAGAAGACCATGTACAGTGTGAGCCCGATGATACCCTGTTCCATCAGAACTCTCAAATAATCGTTATGCGGAACCTTGTACAAAAGCAGGCTCGATGCGCCAATTCCGTAGCCGCAAAGTAGCTGGACTGTATTCGCATCCGCGATGACATCGACACACGTGCGCCAATGCGAAATCCTCCAAAGCCCGGAACAGTCGCCGGTGCCGTACATATTCGACAGATTCCCATAATCCAGCTCATAGCCCGAAGCGGCCAGGGGCAGCTCATGCCAAACCAAAGAAAGCTGGGTGACAATTCTCTTCACTATAGGGACATCCATAAACAGGTCGATTGTCAGCAAACATCCCAGCAGGACCAGAGCTACGCTGATGAGTGCCAGTATCCATGTATTCCTGTATTTGTGAGAAGACTTCAGTAATACGAAGTATTTAAACATCATCGCGCCGAGGTATGCCAGGATGGCCCCGCTCGTACCCGATAATAGTAAAAACAAAATGAGAATCGCATGGATCGACATCTTCTTTGCTCTGCTGTCCTTTTCCTCATTAATCAAAAACAACAACGTCATCATCATAAGGCTAAAATTGTTCGCATTTACGAAGAAACCCGACATGCGCATCACATCATCCGTCTCGTTGACGCCTGGCATGAAGAACGATACAAGGCCCATGAATAACAGGACAAGAACAAAGACCTTGCGAAACGGTGTCGAATAGATTGGGGCAAGGCCCATACTTAAGATGAAAATATACAGGATACAAGTCGCAATATGCTTTAGAAGGTTATGAAATACCGTATTTGTCGGGTCATACAACGTTGTGAATATCGACAGCAGTATAATGCAAAACACAAGCAGGACACTCTTATCGACACTTATAGCCATGACGCCCCTGCACCACGCGATACAAACGCACAGAAACATTACTGCGCCACCAATGACAAGGAAGCCTCGTGCATCAACAATATGCGCGCCGATAGCAATCATGCTATAGACAAAGAAGCCGACGGCAGGTAATCTCCACCCAAGCACTGTTGGCTGTTGTGTCACAGCGGTCGATATATTGGATCCGCGAATAATCATACAGAATGTCCTGAAAAAACCTGCCGCTTCAGCATATCTCGCTGCTGCCTCCTATCGTTTTACTCTTCTCGAAGTGCTAAAGGATTTTTGCTTGAGCTGATCGATGAATCCCGCCTCCAACGGAGCTTCATGGTTTTCGCAAGCCTTTCACGTTCCTGTGACGTCAGGCTGAAACACCATGCACTGATACAGGTCAACACCATGGAAAATACAACCACCGCTGCAATACTCATCCAGGATGATGGAGAATGAAAATACTTCCAGAGGCTTATTAATATTACGGTCGGCGTACACCCTAACAGCGCAGGCCACCAAATACTGACAATACTTTCCCGCATCGATATTTTCATTTTCGTGTTGAAATAAATCGGCAGGACAATGCCGGATATCAATGCCATCGGCACGCTATTCGACCATGCAATTCCGAGCAATCCCAAATTAAATACCTTTACTGAGACAATGGAGGCCGAGATACAGAGCAGCCCCGTCAACACGGTTAAAAGGCCAAAAAGCCTATGGTCTCCTTTCCCGACCAGCACCAGAAAGTTGCTGTATTGTGCCAATCTCAGACAGTGTCCAACTGTCAGAACGGCCAGTACGACGCCCAGGCTGTTGACTTCACCTGGGTCCTGGAATTTTTCACCAATCCATACCTGTAGAAACTCCCTGCCCATTACAATCAAAAAACATGCAGCCGGAACAATCAAAAGCAGGCTGTATTTTTGCATGAGAAACGATATCTCACGGACGCGCGAGTGCTCGTCGCGGGCGTCAAGGTCGCTGACGGCGGGCTTTATCGCGGTTGTGAAAGCACGCAGTAATTGTGACAACAGGAGAATGCCTGCTATGGCAACAGCAAATTGGCCGACCTCTGCTGTCCCGATGTAGACGGCGATAACCAAATCCGTAGCCTTCAAGGTAAGCAGATCTCCCGTTCTGTACAAGCATGTATTTATTCCGTACACCAACATTTCCTTGAGAAGCTTAAAATCAATACTTCTGATAGTGAGAGAGACGTCCGGCAGAAGCTTTCTTGCATAGATTAACTGTGCGAATTTCACGAGGACTTCACTGGCCCCATATACGATCCCCATCGTCAGCAAGCCATATCCCCAGCCCAACAGGATAATTAATAAAATAGTCCGCAGCAGGAGCATCAAAAGCTCCGTGAGGTTCAAGATGTCATATCTTTGCAGTCCGCATAACAGCGCGGACGATACCTGCAAGGGCATGGACAAGACAAACGAATATCCCACGATCAACACAAGCACACCGGCGGTGCCGACCATATCTGGCGCGATCGCAAACCACGCCCCAATGTTATCGTACAGCAGCAGGGTCATCAAACCGAGTACAACTGCCAGGGCTGCGAAGAAGAACAGAGAGGTACTAATTACACGTTGAATTGCATTATCATCACGCCTTGCCAGATTCACGGGAATGTATCTGTCGATAGAGCTGTTCATTCCCATGTCCAGCAGCCGTCGATACTGAAAGATAGAGCCGATTAGCACCCATACACCGTACCTGCTCTCGCCGAGTTGCGCCAAAAAAAAGCGTATCAGGAAAAAGGTGATTGCCGCACCACTGACGAGGGTCACCACATTGAAGACTGTGTTGTGGATAAGCCGTTTCGAAGTTGTGATATACCGTTCACTCATTCTTCTGTTCTATCCCGGTTCACGCGGAGGACTTCAGCAATCAGAAGTAAATAGACGCCCGATTGCCTCCGACATTCTCCAGCTCTCGTCTTTCTATCCGAAGGTTGTTGATGTCGTGTTCATCAATAAGGCGCGTAAAGAGGGCCACTCTTCTGCCGGCGGATTCAAGGGAGCCGTTTTTGTAAAGCTCGATTCTCAAATGCAGCGAAGAGCCGGTGCGACGGTCACGAACAGGCACATGAACCTGAATAAGACCTTCCGGGCTCGGATCGGGGGAATGGCCGTTGTTGCGCCAGTTTAAGGAGTGAGAGGTGCCGTCACGATTTACCAGAGGCAGATCGACGGCCCAGAATTCCATTTTGTCCGCAGCTGTTAAGACTGCTTTCCACCATTGTTCAAATGTCACTGCTTTACGAAAATATAATGCCGCTTCTTCGAAACTCCTTCTCTCCTCATGCTCCTGGTTGATAATCATATATCTTTTCTGCATAGCCGCCATGATCTGCTCCAACCGTACGGAGCCGACAATGTGGAATACAAGAAGCAATAAAGTAAGGATACAAAAGAAGATGATCGGAACATGGATCCTGGGCGTGACTATCATGAGCATTCCAAGCCCGGAAGCCAGTAGTGTCACGCCATAGATTGCGATGACAGCCTGGCGTTGTGTAAAGCCCAGGTCGATCAGTCTGTGGTGGAAATGGCTGCGGTCGGCGGAAAATATGGATCGTCGTTCCAGAAAACGACGCAGCATGGAAAAAAGCGTATCGAAGATAGGGACACCCAGAGCCGCAACCGGCAGAGCAAGACCCACGAGTGCGGAAGATTTTGAAAAGCAGAGAACGCTTGAAGAGGCAATCGTAAAGCCCAGGAACATGCTGCCGCAATCGCCCATGAAAATCTTTGCCGGATTGAAGTTGAAGTAAAGAAAGCCGGTTACGCTGCCGAGCAGTGCAAGCATGAGCACGACTACCGCCAAATTGCCCGTGGAAGCGGCAAATACGGCCACCACCCCACAGGCGATGGCACAAATCCCGCCGGCAAGACCATCCAGCCCATCGCTTAGATTCACGGCATTGGTGACACCTACGATCCAGAGAAGCGTAAACGGCCAGGAAAACCAGCCAAAATTCAGCGTCATCGAATCGGTTATCACCACCGATTTGATACGGATACCGATTGCACAAACCAGTAAGGCTGAAGAGATCTGCGCAACAAACTTGACTCGTGCCCGCAGGCCATTTGTCTTCAAGTCGTCGATCAGCCCGGTTACAAACATAAAGCCCGCAGACAAAAGTAGAATTCGCAATTGCCGGAGCATAGGCTCACCGAAAGTGCCGACAATATTCGAGAACCATAGCACAGCAATGCTCAGAGTCATCGTGGACAGAAAGATGGACACGCCACCGACGTGCGAGATGGGATGTGTATGCATGTGCCGCGCGCCCGGAACATCTACGATGTTAAGTCGGCGGGCGATCCAGATCACAGGGGGCGTCATCATCAGCGAAAGCACGAGAGAGCCCAAATATACAGATAAGTAGATATTCATATTCAGACCAACCATTAAAGTTTATTCCAACGGCTCCAAGATGTCCGCATCGATTTCTACAAGAGCGCCTTGAGTGAGAATAGTCACTTCAATGACCATGCGGGCCCTGGAACATTTCCTTTCGACAACTACACCTTCGATACTCCTCATCGGACCGGAGATGATTCTGCAACGGCTGCCTACGGGCAAGCCCTGATAACCGTCAATTACTGCCCTACTTAAAAGAGCGGATTCTATGCTGGCCAGCTCTTCTATCAGTTGCTCCTGGTCCGCAACGTTCACTGTATGGCACAAACGGTTCGTCCTCAAGGCCATATACCGATCCTGTTCTGTGCCGCAGAAAAACACATACGATGTAAAAAGCGGTGACATGAGACGGCGATAGCGCCCTCCCGAGAAGATAGTCTTTTCATACATCGGCAAAAAATATCCTATGCCGAGGCTGCACAGGTCCCGTGCGAAGGCTTTCTCGAATCGCGGCCTGGTGTAAGCGATCCACCATGTTCCGCGAAGTTCGGTCAGGGATTCCACTTCAGGTGTTAAAATCGATGGGTTTTCGGACAGACTCAGCATATACTCTCCTCGCGCGCACTCTGTTCTCGTCGGTGCACCCGGCAAGGCACCCGGCAAGAATTTATGTATTTTCAGCCCTCATCATTCAGGTATAAAAATACCGTTGATGACGGACTCTTTCTCTTCCTTTTCTTAACACAACTGCAACGCCGGACGTTATTCAGTCCTTTAGCGTTGCAGATACCACCGATCCACAAGGAGGCTGTCTGCGGCTCCGGCCCGGAAATCCGAAAGAAGCATAGCTTCCGCAATCTGCAGATTGGGCATCAATGGTGCCAGCCTTTACGGGATCGATCATCTGCAATCCTTTGCAATTCTGAGTTGTTTGATCTGACAAAACCATCATGTGCCATCGTAAACACCCGCTGATTCTTTGCGGCCGGCTACAGCCTTCTTTCTTACGGGAAGCACTTTCTGCCTTTCCACAATACTTCGCGATCCTGAGTTGCCCGAACTTTCAGGACGCTCAGACCTTGTAACAATGACAGCAGATTTTGTGTGGCTTGTGCTTGTCTTCTTTTTCCGGGAACCGGCGCCATTGCCGCTGTCGTAGTATCCTTCGCCACCGTAATAGCCATAACGTCCATTCTTTGGTACATCATTCACAACCACACCGAGGACCCTTGCGCCGACACTGACGAGGGCATCATGGGCCTGCTGACTGGCTTTTCGGGTGGATTTTTCAGCCCTTAGTACCAAGATAGTGATTTGGCAGATTGAAGCCAGGATTTGTGCATCGGTGACGGGCAGCACAGGAGGCGAATCAACAATGATTCGGTCATATTGTTTCGCCAGAAGCTTCATTACTTTAGCAAAATTTGCACTATAGAGTGTCTCAGAAGGATTTGGCACGTCCGGTCCACACGTCAAGATGTCCAAACCGGAAACACAGGTTGACTTGATGACTTCTTCGAGTTCATCAGCCCCGGCCAGCACACTGCTCAGTCCCTTATTGTCATGGTTAACACCGAAGATCTTGTTCTGCATGGGCTTTCGAAAATCCGCTTCGAGGACAAGTGTTTTTTGTCCGGCCTGAGCCATAGCAATAGCCAGGTTGCTGACCACCGTCGTCTTGCCGTCCCCAGCTTCGGGTGAGGTTACGAGGATGGTTCTTGACTTCGTCTTAGAATCGCTGAATAACACCGCCGTTCGCATCGTACGATATGTCTCAGCCCAAACAGACTTGGAATCCAGATACGCCTTCTTGCCCCGAATGGCCGGCCCCTCTCTTCGTGACATAGAGGGGACCGCGCCCAGAGCAGGCAACCCGAGGGCGGCAGTAATTTCTTCCATCGAGCGAAGCCGCTGGTCCATCCTGTCGCGAACGAGGGCCAGACCACCGGCGAGAACAAGACCGAAAAGCAGCGAGATCGCCATGTATCTGGCCTTGGGAGGCTTCGATGGCTTGTCCGCTGGGCGAGCGGTTTCGAGTACGCTGATGTTCAGGCTGCCCGTATCCTCAGTAATATTGATTTCTTTTATGCGATCGTCAAGAATATCGCAGAGTTTCTTTGTCTGCTCCCATTCTGACTGTAGTATCGTATATTCCGCGAGCTGCTTGTTTAATTGAAGGGCTTCTTGCCGTTGTGCTTCGAAATAACCGGCTATCTGCTCTTGTCTTTGCCTGGCTGCTGCGTATTGTTGCTCTGCAATGGCCAGTTGTGTCTCGGCAAATTTCCTGTACAAGAAAGCAAGCCTGTTTTCAATCTGGTTGCCTTTTGTTTGAAGCGCCCCTATAGCTGACTGGTTGGGCGTCGGCAGCTGGCGAAGGTCACTAAGCTGCATCTGTAACTGCTCTAACTCCGATTCGAGCCGTGACCATTCGTCGGCGGTGGAAATATATATACCCTTTGCCCTTTCACTCTCTGCAAACCGCTTGAGCCTGGCAGGGTCAGCCATCATTGATTCGGCGTTTTCGTAAACAGATTTTGCTTCAACCAACTGAAGATCGGCCTGTGTCAGCTCCGCCGATAGAGTATCAAGCCTGTCGAGGATAATGTTGCTGTTGCGGTCATCAAAGGCCACGGCGATGTTCTCACTCTTCAAAGCCATCATCGCCTTGAGCTTCTGTGCCAGTTCCTTGTCCCTATTCCGTTTTTCATCCTGGAGTATTCTTAAGACCTCTCCGTTTGTGCTGCGCTTGCGGGTTGCATGGTATGTTCTATAGGAATCAACGATTGCATTTACCAGCTGGGCGGCTTCAACCGGATCCGGCGAATCGGAGGAGATATCGATGATATCGTCTTTTGTACCAACCGAGACACTAAGCCCTTTTTTCTTCAGGTAGTCAATGGGATTGTCGATCTTATGAAAAATCTTTAGCTGTTTTATGTCGCTTCTTTCGAGGGCGGATGAGAGTATTGGTGTCGATTTCAGGAGTTCCGCCTGGGTATAGAGGTAATTCTTTAACTGTGTCATTACACCTTCGGCTTCAGTGAGGATCTTTGGCCCGCTCTGCTGGACGTAGATCCTGGACGTGCTGGTGTAAACAGGCGTCGCAACGGTAATATAAGTCAAACCAATCCCCAGAACCACAGCCATGGTCAGCAATACAACCCATCGGCTGCGCCATATGATTTGGACAAGATCTTCCGGCACCATTCCAACAGGTAACGTACGAGCATTATTACGTTCCGTTGTTCCACTATTTTCGGCCTGTCTTATCATAGCGTTGTCCTCTGCTCCTTTTTATCAAATATGTTTTCTTCGTTATTGATTCAATTGGCACGATCGTTTAGGCTCCAGTACGTGCCGACATTGATCCTGAATGTTCTGTCAAGAAACAGTGCCGTACGCGTTCTTGGCGTATGTTCGACTGCGACAATGTCACCTGGTTTTATTAAGGTGTTTGAAGCATCAGCCAGCTTCGAATAGCCTTTAATCGGGAAAGTCGCACTAACACTCGTGCCGTCCCGCTTTAAGCGGTAAATGGTCGCGTATCGAGGCTCGACAATTTGATTCAGCCCGCCGGCAAATCCCATTGCCTGCATAAGTGTGTACTGAACATCAGGTGGATACGGGAAGTTACCCGGGCTGTTGACCAGCCCCATAACCGTAAAGAGCGGTGGCTGCAGCCGTTCGACTATAACACTATCGCCGTCCTGTAGCTCAATATCAGCGAAAGGTATATTAAGCCCCTTAATAGGTAGAACAAGAGAGTCGGATTTTCGAGGTCTGCCCGCCTCCGTAATCCTTTGAGCTTGTAGAATTTTATTCGGGGCGGATATTTGAGCAGCATCTTGACCAAAGACCTCATCCGCTTTCGCGCTCAACCGTAAATAGTGTGTGTGAGTTTCCAGGTTCAAACTTATCTTTGTGCCGGTAGCCGTATTCTTGAGGTTGGATTCGGGGTAGCCGTATCTCACCGGTTCTGCCGGCGAGAAAAGCTCTCGCTCGGTATGAGCAGGTGATACCAGCGGTTCATTCCATGCTAACCTGTCCACCAAAAGTGGTCTTTGGCTATTGTTTGCAATGCCTGCCTGCTCAGTTAGCAGTCTTTTATCGCCTTGCCTTGTAGCCAGTGCACCAATAGCACTTGACGAAACTGCCTGCCGGAAAAACGGGGGTATCTCGTTTTCGTTATAGATAACTTGATCAGCAGCAGGTTTCAACGGCAACATTTCGTTTAGACCGGTCGGGCGGTTAAATGATTGTTGAGCTGTTTTAATTACAGTTTCTTCATTATTGGACATGGCCTGGTCGCTGTGCATTATCCGGATAAGAGCGGCCCCTCCATCAATTATACCCCCGGCTTCCATAAGAAGCGCGACAAGAGACATCTGGTCGCTGCGAAGAGAATAGATGCCCGGCGTCTGAACGGCACCGGTAATAGATACTTTTGCTGTTCTATAATCCAGTACGCGTGCAAATACTGATGGACGAGTCACGACATGCTTGGGATAGTATGCATCAATAATATCCGATTCGATCTGGGACAGAGTCCTTCCTGCTGCTTCGATATCGCCAACAATCGGGAGCGTGATATTCCCGCTTGCGCTGACCCTTGATATATATGGGGTGACTGTATTATTGCTGCCAAGCTCCTCGGCCGCAATGAATCGAACCACGGCAGGCATGGTCAGCTCCAGAGCGTCACCCGCCACAGCACGGTAAGGTCCCCCGCCTATTTTAGCCCTAACCATGCGATCCGTATCTATGGAGGGAGGGACGGGGCCGGCATTTTCGAACTCAATCAACTGCTGTACAGAAGGATGTTGGACATTATCGCCGCACCCGGCTAAACAGACCGAGAGTAATACCGACAGAATCAGAATGAAAATTGTCTGAATCTTCCCTGCGCGATCAACAAATGATTTGTCTCTTGACAGGCTCACTTTAATACCTCCTCAGGATTATGTGCAGAGTACCACTATTCTTGCAGGTCGCTACACCTGTAGCTTGTTAAACAATCAAGGCTCCCTCCCCATGAATAGAACAACGATCATATCAAGCCTATTGTTTGCCTGTGCTTGAACCGGGATATCCGCACTGTTTCTTGTTGAAAAATATTGCTATAATTATACAAACACCGCTCCAAATCCAGTTCCACACATGCATATCCGTTTGTACAAAATGGAACTTAACCACACTAATATATAACAGTTTACACAACTAACTTCTTAGAAATTCCAGGGGGCCTAACCTGTTTTGGCCTTGTCGTGATTTGTCCATTCTTCGTCAGAGGTCACAAAAATTCTGTCAATAGTCGAGCCGTAATCGATTCAGCTTTTATGCCAAAGGGGAATTTTACGGCACTGTTTGCGGTACGTTCCGTAATCATCAGTCCGCAAACAATCCAAGCAGCTATTGACATGCGCTCCGTCGTCCTTTCTCCTTAGGCTGCTACCTGCAAGCCATTATTGCCCCCCTCTCGTTAACTTCCTTGTCCAGCTAAACTCGTATGCTGTTAATAGAATCCATCTGTGCCACAATCATAGAGATATATTTCATCCAGAAGGCTATTACCACTTTCGCCCTATAATATCTCATTATAAAAGCCTATAACAGCACAAATGACAACTTCGCTGATTATGACAACTGCAAGCCTAAGAATCAATAGCTTGACATCCTGCTTTTGCCTTTTTTCCTGCTTTGCCCATTTTCGCATCAAAAACGACGAATCTTTGACAAAAAACAGGTAAGCGTTTTTCACAGAAACGCTGTGAAAATAACAGATTAATCATGAGTTGTGACGCATTAATCACGGGAGAGCTTAATTGTTGTGAGCTGCTCATGGATGGCCAATGAGTAATATTGTATTGAGAAAAATCCGGCATATCCTTCGTCGTCTAAGCGTTCTTCTTGTTAACTCGCAATTGTTTCTGATACGGTCATCATTAATACCCTTTAACAGCGATTTTAATTGTTGCTGTTATTAACTTCTCGGATACGGAGTAAATTTGCTGCAACACATAACATACCATCATTGAGATGTGTTGTTTCTCGCCGGCAGATGGTTTATAATCACTGCCGACCGCACAGCGACCCGGACTATATGTCCCCGACAGCCTTTACGATGATGTATCATCAGCAAAGTTGCGGCACCTTTTTGCTTTACTGAAGTATTCCCATAAACAGGAAGGCACATAATTATAGTCGTAAATAAAAAGGATTTTAATCGCATGACATCGAAAATTGGTTTTGACAACGAAAAGTATTTGCAGGAGCAGACGGCGGCTATCCTTGAGCGCGTCAATAGATTCAACAACAAGCTGTATCTGGAATTCGGCGGCAAACTTCTGTTCGATTACCACGCGGCACGTGTCCTTCCGGGCTTCGACCCGAACATTAAAATGCGTTTGCTGCAGAAAATACACGACAAGATAGACGTTATTCTGTGCATTTATGCCGGTGACATCGAGAGAAAGAAAGTCCGTGCCGACTTCGGCATTACCTACGATTCGGACGCTTTGAAAACAATCGATGACTTCAAGGAATGGGGCATCGAAGTTACCGCCGTGGTCATTACACGGTACGCGAACCAACCCTCGGCCAAGGCGTTCAAGAACAAGCTCGAACGGCGGGGAATAAAAGTTTATACGCATAAATTCACCAAGGGCTATCCTACGGACGTCGACACTATCGTCAGCGACGAAGGTTACGGCGAAAACGAACCGATAAAAACCGAACATCCGATCGTAGTTGTGACCGGGCCAGGTCCGGGAAGCGGCAAGCTCGCCACCTGCCTTTGCCATTTGTACCATGAATACAAAAACGGTAAAAAGGCCGGTTACGCCAAGTTCGAAACGTTTCCAATATGGAATTTGCCGCTGAAACATAAGGTAAACGTCGCCTACGAGGCGGCTACGGTCGATCTCAAGGATGTAAACTACATTGACTATCATCATTTGGAAGCATACGGCGAAGAAGCCGTCAACTACAATCGCGATATCGAAGCTTTTCCGCTGCTCAAAAGAATCATAGAAGAAATCACAGGTAAGGAATCATTTTACAAATCTCCCACAGATATGGGCGTCAACCGTGCCGGCTTCGGAATCGTGGACGACCAGGTGGTCCAGGAAGCCGCACACCAGGAAATCATCAGGCGGTATTTCAGATGCTCCTGCGAATACGCGATGGGCTTCATCGAAAGAGAAATTCTCGACAGGTCGGAACTTATCATGAATAATGCCGGCGCCAAAGTGGAAGACAGAAAAGTGGTATTGCCGGCACGGCAGGCGGCCCTAAAAGCGAAGAAAACCGGCAAGGGCAACGAGGGCATCTTCTGCGGGGCCGCCATCGAGCTGCCGGATGGAACCATTGTTACCGGTGGGAACTCCCCGCTCATGCACGCGGCGTCGAGCCTCGTTATCAACGCCACGAAACACCTGGCCGCGCTACCGAAAAAACTGCATCTTTTGCCGAAGAATATCACCGATTCCATCACACACCTGAAAAAGGAAGTCCTGAACGGCAAAATGATCAGTCTGGACCTCGAAGAAACATTAATCGCCCTGAGTATCAGTGCCATTTCGAACCCCGCGGCCCAGATGGCCGTCGAGCATTTGAAACTGCTCCGGGGCTGTGAAGTCCATATTACCCATATCCCCACAACCGGCGACGAGGCCGGCTTAAGAAAGCTCGGCGTAAACCTAACATAAGACCCTGATTTTTCCTCCAAAAGTCTTTTCATTACCTGATTCTCCCGCTTTGTCCGCTAAACCTTTTATGCGGAAGGCAACTATTTTTCATTTTATTTAAAAAATTTAAAAATAACCATCAACATTTAGCCCGTGAGATACGCCAGTAATACGGAAAGTAGGAGCTGTTTGAGTTATCTCATGAGCTGAAACCCGTGAGATATGCTGTTTATAGTGAATAGTCGTTAGTTTTCGGCCTTTTTACGCTCTTATAACCTATGACTTATGCCCTTTATCCTTTTTGGCTTGAAAAACCGAAGAAATGGCGTAGATTGTTCATTAGTGAGCGACGAGATGAGATTTCGGGGACTTATGCTAAATTAAAAATGGCTTAAGGACAACGCACAGAAAGAAGATAAAAGTTCAGAATTTTTCCCTAGTTTTAACATGAAAGTTACTGATCTGATAAAGTTAGGAAAGAAGGCCCTCAGCATGTTCGATAAGTACGTCGCGGACATGCGCATTAAGCCGCCGATGAGGGCTTACGTTAGGTGGTTCACCACTAAGTTAGAGGTGTCTGAGACAACAAGTCGAAGTGAAGCTTCATCAGAGGTCATTGAGAAACCAGATTGGTCAAAGACAGTGTATGACTTTGTCGAGCAGAAGGTAAAGCCACTGACGGAGTTCCAGAAGTTAAATCAGGCGATTGCCAAGAAATATAAAAAGAATATCAACAAGCTTGCCAAGGGTAGTGATGAATTGAGGCAGGTAGCACTCTGGCTACGGACATTTATCGTGAGACTCATATACGAGAAACTGGAAGGCAAGGTAACAAAGGATTCCCTCATCGAATATGCTTCTCTGTTCAAATCGGAATTAGAGCTATCTCCATCTGAATTTAAATATGTTTACTATTTGGACGGAATATTCACAAAAGATAAATCAATACAAATCAACGACAATGTGCTGATTAGGAAAACACAGGCGACAGACCTTGAATACACAAGGGACATCTTTCTTGACAGTCCAATGCCTCCATATATGTGTACCCCGTCATCCATACTCGAAATCGAGATGTCCACAAGGGACGAAACAGAATGCTGTAAATATGCGGGCCGATTATTTAATGCTCTAAGAATGTACAAGCTTGGTTCCGTACATTCTATAATGCAAGTCTCAAATAAGAATACAATAATCTGGCCTCTCGGAGCAAGCCGAAGCTGGGGCAATACACAATACACGGCAGATAGAAAGTATACGGTGACAAGGAATGAGACGGATATCTTTATCCGATGTGTAAATACAATTGAGAAAAGACTGGATTTCAGTAAGGACGAGAAGGAACATAGAAGTCTGCCTGTATCACTGGATAGATACAACTCGGCTCTTCTAGAGTCTGCCAACACCGATAAAAGGCTGATGAATACCGTAATGGGATTGGAATCGTTGTTTACCTTAGAGAAAGACAGAGGTGAAAATGCCTTCAAGTTGGGTATCAGAACCGCAAAGCTTCTAAGCACTCTCGGATTCGATGCATTGAAGGTGAGAGAGTCAACAGAGCAAAGCTATGCTTTCCGGAACAAGGTTGTGCATGGCTCTCATGTCTCAGAAGCCGATAGAAAGAGAATGAATGAGATATTCCCCGAGATTCTCAACTACCTCAGGGTATCCTTAACGGCTTTTCTCCTGAGCAAAAACATGGCGAAGGACAAAATCATAGACATGATTGATAGAGCAACAGTAAGTGATGCGCACAATGCGAAATTAAAAAAGACCATCGAGAGCAATACGGGAGAATTCACAAAGGTACTATCTTGATATAGGAAAAACTAAATAACTAGCTCCAGCCACCTATATATGGCTGGGGACAGTGCACAGAAAACGGTGACTGCCCCAAATAAATTCTAA